>ERZ1048872.3380-NODE-3380-length-10358-cov-4.537222_pt1 | contig 10358 bp, 6 predicted proteins | sample MGYA00383100_ERZ1048872 | MGnify/ENA primary metagenome ERZ1048872 (study PRJEB29581, sample SAMEA5548370) | metagenome | biome: marine; feature: coastal; material: water | depth 50 m | study: Short-term variability in the microbial, nano- and picoplankton... | reverse complement strand
GCATCGGTTACACCGGTCAAATTTAGTGGTTGTTTAGCAACAACTTGCCCGATGTTGATTTCAATAGACGGAGGGGCATTGACTGCGACTGAGATTTCATCGTCTGCCTCCGACATGGGCATTACTAATGGTTTTATGATTAAAATTGCTTGGTGGTTTTATTCATTTCAACTTGAGACGCGTTGAAATACATCTTGTCATTCCCCGCGAATACTGCACGGATGTCAGAGCGGCTATGAGCGGGATTGCAGATCCTGAGACCTGAGTTCAAATCTCAGTCCGTGCTCCTAAACATTACTATTGACGTTATGTTTTACAGTGTATGTTTTCGGATATCCTTTGGTTTGAATAATAGTGAGTTGTTAAATGTCCAACAATCACTAATAGACTTAAAATGAGGTGGATTTTATTCTATTACCATGGCCTCAAAACCAAAAATAAAAACTGAACCTGCTACTGAAGAGACCCTAATAGTCGTAAATGATCGTCATGGATTTGACCAAAATCCAGATACTAGTGACCCAATAATGCACGATGTATTAGTCGATGGGACTCCAGCAAGAGCTGGTGTGGGGAGTTTTGGAGCATATAGTACACGTATTGTATTGTTATTCAAACCCCCTCACCCTGAATGGGGTGAAGAATTCGCTACCAAATATTTTGAATTCGATGATAAAAATCCTGGTGTATTAAATTGGGGCTATGAAGGTAGAAGTTTTCTCATTGAAAGGATTGTTGAATGAGTTCGCAAAAAATAATCCTGTGAAGATTCATCTTTGAATGATTATCTAGAGTTGAAAATACCGATTCCATTCGTCTCTGCGGCGACTAGAATTCCTATGATTATCAAAGTACCTAGGGCGAGAACAACAATATTGCCTTTGGAGTCTGAGGATTTGAGACACCTACTGCATCTGAACGCGCTTGCTCTAGATAGGAGTGCCATTGATGGAGAGCCCATCCACCACCACATACTTGCTCTCCGGTTCTTTATATCGCCTCTACAAGAGGTGCAGAATAGCCTTTCACAAGCTGGACACTCGGTCATCAGATCGATGTACTTCTCTTTGTGACATTCTCTGCAATACGCCTTCTCATTCTGGTCAACATCTGTTGCGTTCGCTAAATCTGAAATAGACATCGTGTTTCCTCTAAAACGGACATTCCAAGTCAATATTTAATCAATTTGTCACCACGATGGCGGAGGTGGTGGCAGTGGTTCATCGAGAAGTGATGGTGGAGGGGGCGGTAGTGGTTCATCGAGAAGTGATGGTGGGGGTGGCAGTAGTGGTTCATCGATGAGAGGCATTGGTGGTGGAGGCAACGATTGAACTTGTGACGGCAGGGGCAATGGCGGTGGTAGTGATTGAGGCTCGGTGAACGCCCCAGTTGGAGCGGGTGGGGGCGGGATTTGTGAAATTGTAGGCTGGGCCGCGGCAGCAACCTTTGCAAGTTCAAGCGATGCTGCTGCTGCTTGTTGCGCTTTAATTTCAGCTGCTCTCTTTTCTTCAATTTCAGCGGCTTTGGTTTCAACGCTTGACCCATCTAATTGCTCACCGCTTAGCAGTTGTTGCATATTTGAATCGATTTCATCCATGCTAAAATTAGTTAATTCCCGGTTTGAATCTTGCCTGTACAATAGCAAACGATGACGGCCTGCGTTGGTTTCAAATGACAATAATTCTGGGTCAAATAATTGGGCTAATGAGAGTAAGGTCCCGATTAAGAGCACTGATGAGCCGATTGCTGGGGAAATAAATAATGAAATTATTCCAACGCCGGTCATCAACCACCAAATGTATTTGCCATTATCAAGCCAATCATAACGATGGTGTGTAAAGCCTGTTAAGGCTGCTTTCTGAACAATAAACTGATCTTCTGTTACTACATTTTCATTTTCTAATTTTGCATATACCAAACGGAGAACTTTACCCTGTTCAACAAGAGAAGTAGATTTGGTGCCCATTGCATTTTCGCGTAATACAAACTCTCTAGCCTCTGATTCTGCTGTTAGAGCGCGAACACCTATACCTGGGCTCCGTACAGTATTTTCTCCACAATACATCGGATACCCTCCGGCTGTCGCTGCTAAAACAGCACTAGCAATAGCCATCCATGCGCCAACTCCTAAACTGGCATCGCCTTCTGGTAACATCAAATACCAAACAGCAACACCAAGTAAAACAAATACAGCGGCAGCAAATGGATAGTGTTGAGAATATGGAATCGCCGTACCGCGCAACTCCATGAACGTTGTAACTAATATCACCAACATTACGATTATTCCAATGGAGATGAGAACCATCCCCGCCAATCCTGCGCTTGCCGTTTTACCTAAGTCACCACACAACTCCTCTTGTTGGGATTTGTTGTATTCAAGTTCTTTGGCAGTTGATGTGCAATTATCATATGCGCTGCTTAAATCATCATTCGTCGTTTCGCATTCATCATCGACACATATTGTCACCGAAACATCGTCAAGACCTGTTTCAAGTTCCATTTTTGTTGTAATTTCAGTCCCAAACATTTCAACGGTTTCTGATTCCTCTTGTACTGCCCACGCATCCGACATAACGCCGAACATAGCCAAAAGAATCGCACCTACAACAAGGCCAGTGCTAATACGAGTCATGGTATCTCTGGCAGGAGATTTTGTTGGTACTGCATGGTCATGGTGAGTCGCATTATCAGTATGCAAATCGCTGTCTACTATACTAATCGGAGGTACTTGTGAGGGGGCGGGGGGCGTGGCATCTGGTAGTTGCATTGATTTCGCGTCGTCCATGTAATTTCCTTGCCTTGTTATTGCATAATGGTTTCTATATCACTCAATTACACTATCTGAACAATCGGGTGGTGCAGAAATGGGATTGCATCTCACATTTAGATCAAGCCAATACTCAATGCCATCAACTTGCGCTGGGTAATCTGTTGAAATTGAATGGGCGCCAATTTCAATCGCTTTATCGCGACGCTCGGTCTGATTATTATCCGCTTCTCCACCTTCAGCATCATCTGCACGGCTTCTCACGATATAACCGGCCTCAACCAATGCCTGTATCTCTTCAGCATCACCTATTGGATTGGTGTTGGAAAATATTGCTGATTCTGGAGTGTTCTCTACAGACATTGTGAACATTGTAGCACTTTCTAAATTTGGAAATTTGGAATGATAATCTGCACGCAAATCACCACCACCTAATAATACGAAAATCGCTTTTCCTCTTGAAGAATCAAGCAGTGGCCATCCGGTAGTAGTTACTGCAGTTGACACATCTGGATGCTCTCCACGAACTTCGTCGGGAGTGATTATCTTCTCTATTGGCCATGCTGAATTGATTTCTTGTTCCAAATCATCTAACATATCTTGAGCTTGAATCACCGTAGTATCATCAATTGCAGTCCAAGTCCATTCTTTTGGCTCAATCCAAATAGTGAGGGGGACATGATTTGGAGTTGAGTCACTCCACTGTAGTAAAACTTGCAAACATTGCTGTAATGTTTGACAAGTAGTTCTGCTATCATATTGATTATGATAAACTTGCAATTGCTGACCTGGGCTCCACCAAACATCAATTTCGAATTGCCTTACTCCAAATTGGTCGGCTTGAATGTCTAGGTCTTCATGGGAGTAATCGTAGGCGCGAATTGTCGGACCTGTTGGCTTTAGATGATACGAATTATGAGTTCCTTTGACTTGAATGTGGTTAAGCCTTAGAGGAGTTGGTTCTGTTTGGTCAGAAAATGTTTCTTCGAGCAATTGTGTACCTAAACAGCCTGCAAATGATGCGAATATCATCACGGTGGAAAGCATCAGCACAAGTGGTCTCATCTAAATTGATGAGGTTGGCTTGTTATGATAAACCTGCTCTAGTTATTCTTTTCAAGATATTTTGGAACTGTTCTCAATTCTTCGTCTTCTTCTTCCTGGTCTTTCTGCTTTTGATGATGCCGTTGGAATATGATTGAGTTGACAAATAACACAAGACCGCCGAATTGTAAGGTTAGATTGCTCAAATCAACCTGTGAAGGTGTTTGGCCACTGACAATTGAGTATCCATAAATTGCTATTACTGCACCAAGTGCTGCTGAACCGAAAACATAGAGGTTTTCTCTCAAAAAACGGTTCATGAACCATGAAATAAAGAAAAGTAATCCACCCGTTACACCTAACTCTAAATCGTATCCTTTGCTTTCTAATAATGAAATAATCCACATCATGATGTTTAGTGAAATGTAAAGTGTTACAGCCACTGATACAAGATTGATGAATAATAAAGATAGTATTCCGCTACCAACTGTTGCTATTAGGGTGAAATCCCCTTCCGATAACGAAGACATGGCGCCTATACTATCGTACAGCATTGAACTGGATAACATGCCTATTGCGCAGCCGACTGAAAAGGAAAAGAGGGTGATATTTTTTGAGCCATATAACATTAGAAAAATTGCAACCGCAATAATAAAACCACCCAAGGCAGGGCTCGCCCATGAGTCAATTTGCTGCCACAACTCGCCTGTGTAATCCATTTGAACATTAACTACGACCAGTCGCGACTTGTTTTAGATTTTGCAAAAAGAAGGATGAAAACTCATCTTTTACAGATTTTGCAATTATTCTGATACTCACATCTTCCATTTTACTGAACATCCGATTGAATCGGTTTGAACTACTGAAGGTGTTTGACCATCTAACATTGCTGTAATCGCATCAGATAGTTCAGATGTTGTGACTTCAGTAGGGTTGCGTGGAGAGTCGTCCATCCTTCCTTGATAGACTAATTCAAGTTGTGAATTGAATAAGAAAAACTCTGGTGTTCGTTTAGCTCCATATTGTTGGGCAACCTGTTGTGTTGCATCGTGTAAATAGGGATATAGCATACCATTTCCAGCATCGGCTCTCTTTACCATGTTTTCATAGGAGTCTTCTTGGTAATTATTTTCATCATTAGAATTTATTCCAACATACCCAATTCCTTCACTAGCACAGTATTCTGCCATGGCATTCATTCTCGATATCATAGCAACAACATATGGGCAATGATTGCATTCAAAGGCAACCACAAGGCCCTTTGGCCATTCCTTCATCATTTTATCAAGTGAAATCATATCACCGTACCAATTTTCGTTTGCATTTTTCAAATTAAAATCGGGAGCGGTGTCGGATGTACTTAGGCTCATAACAGACCCACGTAGGGCCTTGTTCAAATCATTTCGCTTTTGCAAAATCAATTAATTGCGGCCAATTGAGCAATTTCGCACTCTTCTAGGCGAGTACGTGCAACTTGACAGTCTGCATCTATTGCAAGGACACTCTTCCATGCTGCACTGGCCTGGTCAAGGCGTTGTGCCTCATGGTGTAATGCCGCTATATGTAGTCGGGCATCCAGATGTTGCGAGTCGGAGCGGACTGCTGCTTCGAAGTCGGATAGTGCTGCTTCTTCCCTGCCCCAATCGAGATAAAGTAATCCTCGTTGATGCCAAGCAGGTGCGTGGTTTGGAGAAAGTCTGAGTGCTTCATTCAATGGTGCTTCTGCTCTCTCAGGTCTCTTCAACGACATATGACAAGATGCGATTTGAGTTAAGGCGTGGAAGTGATGTGGTGCATTTTCAAGAACTATCTTGAGATCATCTCTTGCAGGTTCCCATTCTCCAAGCATCATTGATGCTTCTGCTCTTCTCAATCTTGCTAGAGTCAAACTCGGTGCTAAATCCAAAAGTATTTCTGAATCATCTAATGCACTCTTAGGTTCGTTGATAGCCATCAAAACACTGCATCTGTTTAGACGTGCACGAATATGGCTTGCATCATTATTTAGAGCCTCGTTATAGTGGTTAAGCGCTTGATCAAGGTGACCACAACGCGCTGCGATATTTCCTCTTACATAGGAGATTGTTGCATTTTCTCCATGGATGTCTGCCGCATCAATAAATGTGCTAGCGGCTGAAATATCTCCATTATCAAGAGATAATAATGCTGATTCAATGGCGGCAGAAGGGTCTGATTCTGGCAATAACCTTCTAGCCCTATCCAGTGATTCTTCTGCTTCCTTTAATTTTTGTAGCAAGCGATTACTTCTGGCAAGGCCAAGCCATGCCACACCAGATTCTCTGTCTAATTTGAGTGCTTCATCAAATGCAGCAAATGCGTTGGATAACAATGCTGCATCTGTTTGTCCGGTGCCATCGCGGGCTCTGTCAGCATTCGCCAAATGTAGGCGCCCTTCAACAACATGCAATAGGGTGTGGTCAATACCAACAGGTGTTTCATCAAGCAAACGCTGTGCCTCTATGAAATCCCCTTCTAGTAATTTCTTTGAAGCAATGGTTGCTCGGAGTTCTCCATTTTGCGGATGGGTTGCTAATGATTTTTCCATTGCCTTTGTTGCATCTGCTGGTGAACCGCTTGCAATTAGTAAGTCCACTTTTAACATCATTAATTCCACGCCACCTGAATCCAATGCAACTGCGTGTGTTGCTGCCTTCAATGCTTCCTTGAGTTTGTTTTTCTTGGATGCTAGGAGTATCGCTAGCAATGCCCAAGCCTCTCCATGTTGCCTATCCAATTCCAAACAACGGTCGACCGAAGTTAGCGACTTTCCGTGCTCTCCTTCTTGATAGAGTAATTGTGCATGGCTATACCAATCATTGGCTACACTTGGATCTTCAGCGAGTGCATTTTCTATCGCCTCTAAGGCCTCACTGCGCGCTCCAGCTCTAGCACGTAAACCAGATAATAACGAACGGTCCGCTGCTGTATCAAGGCCAAGAGCCTCTAATCTACGAACATCTCTTTCCGCTTCTTCATCACCAAGACTGGCAAGTAAATGTGCATGCGAGCGAAGTAACTCTGGATTGTCTGGAGTGACTGTCATTCTAGCCTCTAACCAATGACGGCGCAGCACAGTATCGCCTTTGATAATGGCAATCTTTTCCAATGCTTCGAGGAGATTACCATTTCCTGGTGCTGCTTGGTAAGCAAGTCCGAATGCTGATTCTGCCCACTCATATTGTCGCAAAGACATTGCAACATGTCCTAGTTTGTGTGCAGAAAGAGAATTGATTCCAAGTTGATCGAGTGTGACATTTTTGCTAGTAAATAATTCAAGAAGGCGAGTGACTAAAGATTCACTTGTAGAATTGAGTACATCTTCGGAACCAACAGGAGTCTCGCTGCTAACTGTTGCAACTAATGTCTCAATGCAGTGCAAAGAATCTATTATCGCTAAATCTAATTCCTCTTGGTTTGCAAATTCGCCAAGGTTTTCCAACCGTGTAATGGTAGCATGAGATAGTATTGCTCCATCCAATTCTGGATTTGTTGCCCTCAATGCATCAATTAATCCTAACATTTCACCGACTGAAACTTGTAATTGACCAATTTCGTTATTGAGATGGGAGTAATTTGCTGCTTGCGATTCTTGGAGTAAAATACCTGTTTCATTGAGTAGAATGAATTTGTCATCGGCTTTTTTCAGCCAATAACCAACGCCGCCTCCAACGCCAATACAAGTGAGGCTGAAAAGTACAGTTAGTGGGTCCATTATCACTCACCTTGCCTTTATGCCTTTATGGTCTGCGGCTGAAAAGTAGTTTTTGAAGGCGTTTTCCGCACCTTCTAAATTTCACCGCCCCCTAAAGGGGGCATTCAAAAAAACATGAAATTTGACTGTTATTCTGTGAACGGCTTGTGATATTGATGAGTGAAAATGCAACAATTTGTGATCTACATTGCTCACATTGAAAGGCTGTGGCTGTTCTTGGCGGTGTTAGGTGAGCCCTTGAGTTCCGATTCCGATGATGATTCCGATGCCCTTTGGTATTATTCAAGGTTGGAGGAATGGAGTGATTCTGGATTAATGATTGACGGAATTGAAGATTTTCTTTCAAGTGATTCAGCAACGGCTAGTGACAGGTTACAAAGGGCCGAATATTTAGTCAATTTAAGTGTAAATTTGCGCCACAGACTATCTTCTATTGTTGAAAATTGGTATGATGAGGATGTCGTTAATGCTGTGAATTGGCAAACTGATTTGAAAGACCCAATGAATGCTGATGGGATTTTGATTGAATATCAAAACTGGGCTAGAGATAACCGCCCTTGGGAATTAGAACTTGAGTCGGGCGCCCTTGATTGGGCCACAAGTGGTAACGGTGAAATCCGTCAACAATTACTCAAACGATTCGATTCTTTGGATCGGTCTTCTCTTCCTTCAACCATGATATTGATTCCATATTTGTCAAATCCCAATAACATAGCAATTATCGAAGCGGGATTGAAAGATATTGAGCTTGTTGAAGAAAGGCAAAATAAATTGATTACTGATTCTATGAAGCAGATGCTAGATATTGGATTTGATGTGGGTTATGTTTCTGAGTTAAATCTCAAGCAAGCGCTTGATGAGATGGATAAATGGTATTTACTGCATGATGAACATGAGCAATTGCGTCTTCTAATAGCAAAGGAAATTGCACCATTCGATGAGAGTTTAGCAGAACACCACGACTCAAGGCGAATCGTGTTAATGAAACAAGGATTATCTGCAGATGTCCAAGAGTTGCGCGAACAGATTGTTGCAATTGCGGATAATTTGCATCAGCGATTACAAGTTCTGAATGACCAATTGACAAATTGGAGAGAAATCGGAATAATATTGCCTAGTGAAGATGTTGCTATCGCTGAAGAGTTATTGGAATGGGAGGCGAATCTTCCCGAAATTAATAACGCGGTTAATACTAACCTTAGCGCTTTACAAAGTTGGAAAGATATCGTTTCACGCTGGCCTGAAAGAGGCGCTGAGGGAGCTTCACTAGCAGGAAATCTTGAGCATACACAAGATTTCATCGATATCGTTGAATCCCTACAACATGATTGGAAACAATTAGAACTTGATGGTTTGGAATTGGTTGCAAAATACGAAGATGAAGGTTTGGTGATGGATACATGGAGGCAACGTGTTGTTGATGAGCCGCGTAATTCGCTTCAATTGCTGAAGTTAGAGCAGTCCAATCTGGATGTTCGTCTCAAATTGATTGACCAATTAAACAGTTTAGACTGTTCATTTGATGGTGAGGAGGAAGTTAAAAAGCGCGTTTCAATATTGCGAGAAATAGATGTTGATGCTGAAATAATTACTAATATGGAGGAATTCATTGAGAAGAGAGCTACGCGTGGTGCAAGGCATATTCGAATGTTAGAACGTGATTGGTTAGACTTGCTAAGTCAGGGCAAAGCGGATGAGAGTATCTCAACATCTTTGTTGAATATTCGCGCTTTTGAAGAATTGATCTCTACCACTCGCCGCTTTGGAAAATCAGCAAATGTATCTCCTACTGCCGGTGATGTCATCGCCGGTGAAACGATGAAACGTTTGGCGACGAAGACCGACCAAGAATTAGCGGAACTAGAGTACCGGGGATGGAATGTGGCTCAGTTAAGAATTGAAATCAAAATTGACCTCGTTGGTACTGCGAAAAAGGTTTCCAATTTGCGAACTAATATCCCTCGCCATGCATCTCTTAGAAAACGACTCAAATCTTTACCTTGGCAAAACGATGTTGCATTGGCGGTGGAAACTGAATTGGAGTTATGCAAACCAGAGGCTATTGAAAGGCTTCACGATAGGGTGCCACAATTCCTTAGACACCTCGCATCCCGTCCTGTTGAAGACCCTGATTTTACTTTCACTTCATGGAGCCCGTCACCAATTCGACAAACACTAGTGCCGATGGTGAGTGAGGATGGGCGTGAAGTTTTGTTGCCTCGTGATGGATTACAAGATGCTCATGAAGCGATTTTGGAGGCGATGGAAATAGAGGAGGAAGAAATTCCTTTGCAGCAAGAGATTGTTGTACCTGTAGAGGAAGAAAAAACCGTAGACATGCCCGAAAGAAAGGGAGTTGCTCTTGAACCTCAAATAATTGACGAGTCACCCGATGATGAAAAATCCCTAGAACCTGTTGATGGAGAAACTGAAGCCGCACTTGCTGCATTGGTGGTATTTCTAAACAATGTCGGCCTTGAAGAAGATGCTGCGCTGGTAAAGAATGATGGCATGAAATCGTTAGATTCAGTTCGCAGAACTTTAGCAAGTCATGTTGGAATAGAACCGCGCGATATTCGCGTCGATAGAGCATTGCGATTCGCAATACGACTGTTGCCGCGTCAAGAAGCGGGCGATGGCGTTCGTGCCGAATTACTTGGTAAATTAGCCAAGTCCATTGTTGAGATGGCCAAATGGTTACGAATACGACTTGAGGCGAGGAAGTCGGGTGCAAGTGGAAATTTCCTTGATGATGCTGTTGCTTTGGGAACTGCTCTCAATCGAATCCCTGGCCCAGGCATATGCCCAGTATTG
>ERZ1048872.3379-NODE-3379-length-10363-cov-3.812864_pt1 | contig 10363 bp, 10 predicted proteins | sample MGYA00383100_ERZ1048872 | MGnify/ENA primary metagenome ERZ1048872 (study PRJEB29581, sample SAMEA5548370) | metagenome | biome: marine; feature: coastal; material: water | depth 50 m | study: Short-term variability in the microbial, nano- and picoplankton... | reverse complement strand
CAGCTGCGCCGATCATAGAAAAAGGAACTCATCGAAAGAGCTTTCCTAGAATCTCCTCGGCCCGTTAGTTTGTTCAGATCGAAAATGAGAAAAAAGACCACTAACAGCAAGCGTAAACATCACAGATTGAATCGCTCAGTCATTATTCGATGATGCTAAATAAACGGACCAAGAAATACCCGGCTTCATCTGGGTGGCACATGCGGCACGCAACTGACAAGGACACTTAGAATGGGCACTAAAGTCATCCATAATCCAATCTCATACCAATACAGTCCAAATATGCCTTGAAAGGCAAAAAAACGCTCCATGCCGCCCCAACGACAAAAACCCACAACTCTCGATCAAAACAACCTTTACCTCCGAAAAGGAATCTGGAAACGTGCTCCTGATTATGGCCGATACATCTAAGCTTTCCATTCTTGTCGTTGGTTCCGGAGGACGTGAACACGCCCTCGTTCAAATGTGCCTGAAGAGTCCACTTGCCGAACGCGTGATTGCCGCTCCGGGTAACGGGGGTATGGCCTCCGAAGTGGACTGCTACAACGTCTCAGTCGAAGACATCGACAGCATGGTCAAGCTCGCCCAGGATAACAAGGTCGGCCTGGTCATCGTCGGACCGGAGGTGCCGCTCAGCCTCGGCTTGGTGGACGCCCTTGAAGCGGTGGGCATCCCCGCCTACGGCCCCAACGCCCAAGGCGCTCAACTCGAATCCAGCAAGGTCTTCTGCAAGGATTTCTTTGCCCGCCATAAAATCCCGACCGCGGAATACGGCAGCTTCACCGAAGTCGCTCCAGCACTTGAATATTTGAAAAGCCATCCGGCCCCCATCGTAATTAAGGCCAGTGGTCTCGCTGCCGGCAAAGGCGTCATCATGGCAGAAACGCAAGACCAAGCCATTGCCGCAGTCAAAGACATGCTGGAAGGCAACGCATTCGGCGACAGCGGTCACGAAATCGTGATCGAAGAAACCCTCTACGGCGAAGAAGCGTCCATCCATGCCATTGTTTCCGGCCAGGACTTTGTCTGCCTACCTCCGAGTCAGGACCACAAGCGGGCCGGCGAAGGCGACACCGGACTCAACACCGGTGGCATGGGCGCATACACGCCAACCAGCCGTGTCACTCCCGAGATGCAGGCCGACATCGAACAACAGGTCATCCGCCCCACCCTCGACGGCTTCAAAGCCGACGGCATCGACTTCCGCGGCACACTCTACGCGGGCCTGATGTTGACCCCGAAAGGCGTCAAAGTCCTCGAATATAATGTCCGTTTCGGTGATCCGGAGACGCAGGTCTTGCTGCCCATGGTCGCCGACGACCTCGTGCCCGTCCTCCTCGCCTCCGCAAAGGGCGAGCCGTTACCGGAAAAACTCAACTTCCACCCCGGCGCCGCGATCGTCATCGTGCTCGCCGCAGGCGGCTACCCCGGCAGCTATCCAAAGGGCGACACCATCACTTTACCGGAAGCCATACCGGAGCGTTCCGCCATCGTCCACGCAGGCACCAACCGCGCAGACGACGGTACGATCACGACCAACGGTGGACGCGTCCTCGGAGTCAGCGGACAAGCACCAAGCCTACAGGAAGCCGCCAACCTCGCCTACAGTGTGTGCGATCAAGTGAACTTTGACGGCAAATATCTGCGCCGCGACATCGGCCACAAAGAACTGAACCGCTAGTTCGTCCACCCTGCTGACCATGACCGTTAAACAATTATTCAGCACGACGGTCTTCTGTGCGACTGTGGCGTGCCCCCTGGCACATGGCGTGGACCTGCGGTATTTTCCGTCGGTCGAACACTACGATGACGAAGAAATACGCCTACACGGGCTGGCAACACTCTATCCCGGCCGCGTGCTGTTCGAAGATCCGAGTCTGAGCCTAAGCACGGCCAGTGAAAGCCGTGAATCCGCACGTGTCGAAGACTTGCCGCGCGATATAAAATATATCCGTCTGTACCGCTTGGACGAAGCGCAAGCAGTGCTTGAGGAACATCAGGCGCACCCTGCATTGATCGTGGATTTTCGCTACCTGAGGTCCGAATTAGCTGCGGTCCCTATTCTGGATGCATTCGCACAGGATGAATGGCTGAGCGGATTGACGACCTCCGGCCACGCGCCGGAAGGACTGATTGAAAAAACCGATGGTCGCTTCACGCAACGCGACACACCTGTCATTGTACTGTGCAACCGGGAAACAGCGGGCCCGTTTGAAGCGGTTCTTGATAAATTACAACGGGCAGGGGCCATTATCGCTGTCGGCGAGCCCACCGCAGGGCGCACCGGATTTTACGAAAAAACCAAATACGCGGCTTGGACGTTACATGGTGAAATACGCCCCGACGAAGCGACCTCCCTGGTCGGCGTCGGTTTCCAGCCCCGCATTCACATCAAAACCGGCGCAGAGGAAAACTATCTCAGTTATCACCTCTACGAAGCGGGCACGAGCATCGTTCGCCTGCTCCGTCAAGAGAATCACACTGCCACCGATTCGCAGAGCGATGAAGCATTGGACACCGACAAGATAGAGCCCGACCCCGTCCTCCAACGCGGCGTCGATATCGTCGCCGCCCTTCAAGTACTCCAGTAAACCATTCATCGGAGCCTTTTCTTTCCGTTCGCCTGTTAATCTTTGATTCGACGCCCGCGCCCCTTTCAGCATTCTAGTATTTCAGCCTTTCAAAAAAAATGGCCAAAGATCGTAATCTCATCCTCACTATCTGCACCGGAAACATCTGTCGCAGCCCGATGGCTGAAAAGCTGTTGCAACATGCGCTCAATGCGGAAGGCGCGCCCTTGAATCAACTCAAGGTCGTGTCGGCAGGTGTCGCCTCGGGATATAGTGACCCCGCATCCAGCAACTCCGTGGCTGCGCTGAAAAAAGTGAAGCTCGACCTGACACAGCACCAGAGCCAGCCCGTCACCCAGGAGCTGATCGACCAAGCCTTCGCCATCTTCGGCATGACCGATTCCCACCTCGATATTCTCAAGTACTACCACCACGATTTACCCGAGCGCGTACATCTCTTCCGTGAATTCATGGGCGAAGGCGAAGAGCTCCAAATCCCCGATCCCTATGGCCAAAATTTTGACGCCTATCAAGAATGCCTCAATTCCATGATTGAAGCCATCCCCTCGGTCGTCGCCTATCTCAAGAAAGAATACAAGTAGCCCTAAAATCATCTCCTACATCCGAATACCTTAGGCGACCTTGGCGATCAGTCTTTCATCAGCAGCGATTCAACAACTGCATTGCCCCATGCCGCACGACACACTCTCAAAACTCACCAAGGAAATCATCGACTTTCGAGACGCACGCGACTGGAAGCAGTTTCACAATCCCAAGGACCTCGCCACCGCGCTCTCCATCGAAGCATCCGAACTACAGGAAATTTTCCTCTGGAAAAACGGGCCTCAGCTCGACGAAGCGCTCAGCGTGAAGCGCGAACACATAGAACAGGAAGTCGCCGACATTGCGTCCTACCTGCTACTCCTCTGCAACGAGCTGAACATCGACCTCGATCAAGCCATTCGGAAAAAGCTGGAGCACAACAAAGCGAAATACCCCGCCGACCAAGTGCGCGGCAGTTCCAGGAAATACGACGAGTATCGGGAAAAGTAGAGGCGCCTCCCGGACGTTTTCTAGGATCGTTCTAAAAACAAACTTGTTGTCGCAGGCGGAGCAGGACAGATACTGCTTCCAGAATATGCCAGAGAACACACCAGAGGAAGCCGCCCAAGCGCCCATCATTGATATCGTCCTGCCGATTGAACAATCTGAGCAGGAATGGGAATGGAAAAAAGCCATCGCCGAGAAGCTGGAGGTTCCCGAGGACCGGATCGCTGACATGCGCCTGCGTAAACACTCCATCGATGCCCGCCAGAAGCAGATCAAAGTGCAGCTGCGCATCGAAGTCGGCATCGATCAGCAACTTCCGCCCGAGCCCGAATTGCTCCCCCATTACGCCACGCCTTCGACTGATGCGAAAACGGTGATCATCGTCGGCTGCGGCCCTGCGGGGATGTTTGCCGCGCTACGCGCCCTCGAACTCGGCCTCAAGCCGATCATTCTCGAACGCGGCAAGGATGCCTCCGCCCGCCGCTTCGACCTCGGCCCGATTCTCAAAGAAGGCCGGGTGATCGAAGACTCCAACTACTGCTTCGGCGAAGGCGGTGCGGGCACGTTCTCGGACGGCAAGCTCTACACCCGCGCCAAGAAACGCGGACCGATCCGCGATATTTACGAAACTCTCGTCGCGCATGGCGCACCCGAGCGCATCCTGATCGACGCACACCCGCACATCGGATCGAACCTCCTGCCCAAAGTCGTCATGGCCATGCGCCAGTCGATTCTCGACGCCGGCGGCGAGGTCCACTTCGGCGCAAAGGTGAACCACTTCATTCTCAGCGACGGCCGCATCCGGGGGGTGCAGACAACCGATGGACGTGAATTTCTCAGCGACAACGTCATCCTCGCGACCGGCCACTCGGCGCGTGACATTTACCATCGACTGCACGAGCAACATGTGCGCCTCGAGCAAAAGCCATTCGCGGTCGGCGTCCGTATCGAGCACCCGCAGCCACTGATCGACAGCTTTCAATATCACTACCCCGTCGGCCAAGAGCGCCCCCGCCTCCTGCCGGCAGCCAGCTATCGCCTCGCCACCAAGATCGATAACCGCGGGGTGCACTCCTTCTGCATGTGCCCGGGCGGTTTCATTGTGCCTTCTGCCACCGAGAACGACGAGGTGGTGGTCAACGGCATGAGCCTGGCCCGCCGCGACTCGCCTTTTGCCAACAGTGGCATGGTGGTCAGCGTCGAACCGGAAGACACCGAACCATTCAAAACCGGGCACGGTGTGCTGGCCGGCATCGCGTTTCAAAAGCAACTGGAAGTGGCCGCCAAGCAAGCCGGCGGCGGCGGCCAAGTGGCGCCGGGCCAACGCGTGACGGACTTTCTGGAAGGCAAGGCTTCGGTCGATCTGCCGAAGACCAGCTATTTTCCCGGCATTCACAGCGCACGCTTGGATGAAATCATGCCGGAATGGATCGTCTCCCGCCTGCGTCGCGGCCTCAAGCTATTCGGCCAACAAATGCGTGGCTATATTACAGAAGAGTGCAACTTGATCGGCTTTGAAACCCGGACTAGTTCGCCCGTGCGCATCCCGCGCGACGAGAAGACGCTGCAACATCCAGAAGTCAAAGGGCTCTACCCTTGTGGCGAAGGCGCCGGCTATGCTGGCGGCATCGTCAGTGCTGCCTTGGACGGCATCCGTTGCGCGGAAGCGAGCGCAGCGGAATAGGGCTATTCGATCGCCTTGATCGTGCCGACACTGCCATTCGGCAGGACAAAGGTATCGCCGGTCTTGAGACCGCGAACACGCGCCGCCAGCGGTGAATGCGATGTGATCACGGTGACATTCATATGATCCATCGAAATCTCCTGCCCGCCCGCAACTCCGGCGAAAAAGAAAACTTCCTCCGATCCTCCAATGTCACATTTGAACAGCGCGCCGAGTGAGACATCCGAATTCGGCTTCAACAGATCCTCACGTTCGGATTGCAGTTCTTCAACCGCATCCGCCCATTGTTTAGCCTGTCCGGCTTGACCGGCAGCGAGGTAGGACGCTTCGAGCCCTTGCGTGTCCCATTGAGATTCCGCACGGGATTCTTCATCGGTTGCATAAGCGGCAGCGTCTTGTGATGCCTTGACGGCATGCAAGGCCTCCTGGCGCAGGGTATCAATCAGGGCATTAAAAAATAAGGTCTTATTCATGAGGTAAGCTATGAGTTTCGCGACACACGGCAGAGATTTCAAATGAAATCTCTCGAACGCTTGGAAGTGGTCCCAACGCGCGCCTGACTCCAACTTTGTCAAAATCCTCCTTCGTCTCGCCAAATCCAACCAGAAGGCGGGCATCGCATTCTCTCCTCCATTTTAATCTTCCGCTTGATCCTCGCTTCGAAGTGCGCACTGTATGCCCTTTCAAGTACGACTCATGACTACTCTCACATCCAAACGCACCGCCGGTTATAAGCCGTGGCTTTTTGCTTTTTGCGTCTTCGCACTCTGCTGGATCACAGCGCTGCTGTTCGCAGGCGGCTTTACCACCAGCATCCGGGCCGGCATGGCGTTCCTCGACTGGCCGCTCTCCAATGGTTCGCTGAACCCCCAGAATTGGACGGTCCAATCCGATATGCGCGCGGAGCACAGTCATCGTCTGCTCGGTATGATCGTGGGCCTCCTGTCGCTGAGCCTTCTGGTATGGACGTGGCGACGGGAAGAGCGCGCGTGGCTCCGCATGCTGGCGCGTGTACTGGTACTCGTCGTGGTGTTGCAAGGCGTGCTGGGCGGTGCGCGCGTGCGCTTCGACGCACTGAATACACAAGCCGAGCATAACCTCGTCGCGCAGAGTTTTGCAGTCGCACACGCCTGCGGTGCGATGATCGTTTTGGGAATCCTCGTCGCGCTGATGCTGGCTAGTTCGCGACACTGGATCGAGCGCCAAGGCGGTTTGTCAGAAGCCGTGCCGACTTCCATCAAGCGCTGGGGACTGGTTGCCACGCTCGCGGTTTTTCTGCAAATTTTGATCGGCGCAATCATGCGCCACGCCGATGCGGGGCTCGCCATCGCGCAATTCCCGATGGCCCGCCCGGGCAGTCTGTTGCCTGCGTATTGGAATTTCGATGTGAGCATTCACTTCGCCCACCGCGTCGGTGCAGTGATCGTCACGGCTCTACTACTCGTCCTCTTGACGAAGCTGTGGCAGAACAACAACACCCGTAACGCCTTTTTCTTTGGGATATTAGCGGTGCTTGGGCTGCTCTGTGTACAGATTTATCTAGGGGCACTGACCATCTGGACAGTAAGGAATCCTTATGTCGCAACGATTCACCACTTGGTGGGTGCTTTTCTACTTGCCAGCACGTGGGGCTTAACTTTTGTAGCTCATCGCTCCGTGATTCCGAAGTCAGCTACCTAAGCCACTTCGATCCAGGCGATCCTACCACTCTCTCTCGCTCGCTACCCGTTGAGTCACCAAACCACAGAATCTTCCAGTGTTGCCGGTTCCACCGAATCGGCGGTCTCGTTGCGTGATCGTGTCGAGGATTTCTACGAACTGACCAAGCCGCGCCTGAGCTTTCTGTCCGTGGTGACCGCAGTCGTCGGCTACCTCTCGGCCGATCCGACGCGGGACTTAGGCGTACTGTTCAGCCTCCTTGCCGGCACCTCATTGGCAGCCGGCGGTGCAGCGGTGCTCAACCAATGGCTGGAGCGTGAAGCCGATGCCAAGATGGTGCGCACCAAAGATCGCGCCATTCCAGCCGGTCGCATCGCTCCGCACCATGCCTTTGTCTACGGTCTCGGTCTCAGTCTGCTGGGCTGCTTTATCCTGTATACCGGTGCGAATCTGCTCGCAGGCACCCTGACTGCGGCGACCATCGCGTCCTACGTACTACTCTACACACCACTCAAACGCTTCACCACTTGGAACACACTGATCGGAGCCATCCCCGGCGCACTGCCACCATTGATCGGCTGGGCGGCTGCCGAAGGACGCATTAGCACGCTGGGCTGGATTCTCTTTGCGATCCTCTTTCTCTGGCAGATGCCGCACTTCTTCGCGATCGCATGGACGCATCGCAAAGACTACGCCCAAGGCGGATTTGTCATGCTATCGAATGCCGATGCCACCGGTCGAAAGGTAGCAATTCAGGCCTTCGTTTTTTGCCTCGCACTGATTGTCAGCACACTGCTCCCGGTCCTGCTGGGCTATACCACCTGGATCTACGGGATCATCGCAATCGCGGCTGGCATCTACATACTTCGCCCGTCCATTGCCTTTCTAAAGGAAAGCGAACGCGACGCCGCCGCCCGCAAACTCTTCTTCGCCTCGATCTTTTACCTGCCTGCCCTACTGGTGCCACTGGTTCTGGATCTCTGGCTTCTCTAACCGACGCTTTGAGAAATGGCTAATCTCACTGTAAATTAGCCATTAGCGATCCCCTATTTGCCATTTATATTAATGTCCTTCACCGAAGCACTCCCCACAGTCAATGCGCTACTCAACGGCACCGCCACCGTGCTGCTCACGGCTGGCTTCATTTGCATCAAAACCGGCCGCGAAAAAGCACACCGCGCTTGTATGCTGAGCGCTTTCTCCGTTTCGATCGTCTTTTTGGTATTTTACGTTCTGCATAAATATCTCGTGCAGGGGGTGCACACACCGTTTGCCGGCGAAGGCGCGTGGCGCACGTTTTACTATGTCATGCTGGCCACGCACATCGTACTGGCCATGGCGATCGTGCCACTCGTACTCACCACACTGACTCTGGCGATCCAAGGAAAGCGTGAAAGGCACCGCGCCTGGGCCCGCTGGACTTTCCCGATCTGGTATTATGTTTCCGTGACCGGCGTGCTGGTGTACTGCTTCCTGTATCAGTGGTTTTAGGCCAGCCAACAAGATAACCGCACCTAATAATACCAAAAAACGAACCCGATTGATTACATGGCACGAAGATTATCTTGTCAGCCCGTAGTAGCGCCGTTAACACCTCTCTTTTGATTTCCTAATCACCCACTTCCTATTCAACTTTCCGACCAACTACTGCCCGTGAAGAACGCATCCAGCGGACTCCGCCAATTTATCGCGCTCGCAACCTCGCTTATCGCACTTGCCCTTCTGGGTGGCTGCGACACGAACACCCGTATGTCGACATTCGACACCAAGGGGCCGATTGCCGAGACACAACTCGAACTCTTTATGATAACGATTTGGGTGAGTCTGTTCATCTTTATTGTTGTCGGTGCAGTCTTCCTCTACGCCACGATTAAATTCCGCGAGAAGAAAAACGACACACGCCCGCTCCCCGCACAGGGCCACGGCAATCCGCTGGTCGAGATCGGCCTGATCGGTGCATCGGTCCTCCTGCTCGTGATCATTGCCGTCCCAACGCTGCGCGCGATCTGGTATACACATGACATTCCGTTCTCCGAAGAGAGCAAACTCGGCGAATGGTATGCAGGCGAAGGCCTTGCCGTGGCCGAAGAAGACAACATTCTAACGATCCGCGTCTATGGCTATCAGTGGTGGTGGGCATTTGACTACCCGCAGCTCGGTATCACCACTGCGAATGAGATGATCATCCCTGCGGGTAAAGTCATCAAGCTAGAGCTTCGCTCCAAAGATGTGATCCACTCTTTCTGGCTCCCTCGTATCGCGGGTAAGGTTGATTTGATCCCCGGACGTGCCAATGAGATGTGGATTCAAGCCGGCGACTCAATCGAAGTCTGGCAGGAAAAAACCGGTGCAGACGGCAACGACGAAGAGCTCCGCGCCGCTTACGCACAATACTTGCAAGACGAGATCCACGATTACTACTACGGCCAGTGCGCTGAGTATTGTGGTGACTCACATGCCCGTATGCTGTTCCGCAGCACAGTTGTAGGTGATCAGGAATTTGCCGACTGGGTCAGCGAGATCAAAACAGGCCACTCCACTCCAAACGGTATGAGCTGGGACGACTGGTATACTGCGAGCGCCGAAGCTCCGGAAAAGTTGGATGACGACATTAACCAAGGCCTCCACCTCTTCATGACTCGCGGTAAATGCGCAACTTGCCACGCGGTCAACGGTAACCCGCGCGCACTCGGCGCCGCGGGCCCCAACCTGACCAAGCTCGCTTCGCGCCAATCGCTGGCAGCCGGCTGGCTCAATCACCGCGCCGACGACGGCTCGATCGATGTCGAGCAACAGTACGAGAATTTCTTCAAGTGGATCAAAGAGCCCGATGTCGTCAAACCCGGCAATCTCATGTGGAAGGCCAACGGCGGCGGTATCGGCGAACTCGAAGAACTGCTAACGGACGACGAAGTCCGTAAAATTTCCCTTTACCTGCAAACCCTCAAGTAGACCTCTACCATGAGCAGCACGCTTACCGAAACATCCGCTCCCGCAACGCACGATCACGCGCTCAAACCCGAGAAAAGTAATCTCGGGCTGATGCGCCCCGACCACAGCAAGAACGTCCTCATCGACTGGCTCACTACCGTGGACCACAAGAAGATCGGCATCATGTATGGTGCGATTGCACTTTTCTTCCTACTGGTAGGCGGTATCGAAGCCCTCATCATTCGCGCACAGCTCATCGTGCCGGAAAACGATCTCGTCACAGCAGAACGCTACAATCAGCTGTTCACCATGCACGGCACCACGATGATTTTCCTCGCGGTCATGCCCTTGAACGCGGCGTTCTTCAACTTCCTCGTGCCGCTACAGATCGGCGCGCGCGACGTGGCCTTCCCACGTATTAATAGCTTCAGCCTGTGGACATTCGTCGCAGGTGCACTGGTCCTCAACT
>ERZ1048872.3377-NODE-3377-length-10367-cov-9.334271_pt1 | contig 10367 bp, 8 predicted proteins | sample MGYA00383100_ERZ1048872 | MGnify/ENA primary metagenome ERZ1048872 (study PRJEB29581, sample SAMEA5548370) | metagenome | biome: marine; feature: coastal; material: water | depth 50 m | study: Short-term variability in the microbial, nano- and picoplankton... | reverse complement strand
GGTATCGGTTGATGTGGATGAAGCCGTAGCACTAGCGGCGGTTTAAATCGACGTGTAAATCAACGTGTAAATCAAGAAAGGCCCAGATGACGTGATGGAATCATTAATGGAATTCGATGTGCGAGACTGGCTACTCGTAATAGGTCCGGTTTTCATTGTCGGCGTGCTAGTGCACGGCTATTGGCGAATGCGTTCGAACCGCAACACCTTGAAGATGGCCCTCGACAAAACTTTCCTGACCGGAAACGGTGATTTCGGCGACGAGGACAAGCACGACCTTTCCTATTTTAAAGCAGAGTTGCCTAACGGCGGCGCACGCCTTGTTTCAGATCCGGAGCAGGTTGCCTTAGATCTCGATGAAGAAGTGCCTGTTCTGATGGATCCAGTCGAGATGGGTGATGAAACAGACGCAAAAGATTTGGTTGAAGAAACCAATGTCCGTCGGCAGCCTGCTAGCGGTCGACCAAAACCGGTGGCTGAAGCGACACAGCAAGTTCCCGCCGGTGTCGATGAGAAGGCGGTAGAGGCCGAGCGCCCACCGAGAAAGATGCAACGTCCCAGTGCGGATTGCCCTGAGTATTTCGTCATATTGTACGTTGCGGCTATCCATGAACCGTTTGAGGGTCAGCAGCTGCTCGAATGTTTACTCGATCAGGGCATGACATACGGCGATATGGATATCTTTCATTGCTGCTCAGAGGCTGGAAAGATTCTGTTTAGTACCGCTAATGCCGTTGCGCCAGGCACATTTGTCGTTAGCGAAATGCACGAGATAAAAACACCGGCTATTTCCTTATTCATGAGAGCGCATCAACTGAATGATCCGGTCGCGGTCTATGATCACATGGTTGAAGTTGCTCAAAATCTCGCACTTGATCTCGTCGGTGAAGTGAAAGATGAATCACGTAGCGTGCTGACGCCGCAAACTATCGAACATGGTCGACAGTCCTTGGTCGAGTTCGTTCACCGATACTACCGTTAGCACCGCAGATGACTGTACCCGGTAAACTGCTTCAGGAACTGGAATCTCTCAGAGACCAGATCAATCATCACAATTACCTCTATCACTCTATCGACGCCCCAGAAATCTTGGACGCTGAATATGATCAGTTGTTCAGGCGTCTGAAAGAAATTGAGACAAAGCATCCTGAGCTAGTCGTTGACGATTCGCCCACCCAGAGAGTCGGCTCGACACCACTGGAGGGTTTTTCTCAGGTAACCCATGAGCGTCCTATGCTGTCATTGGACAATGCATTTGGTGAAGAGGATCTGGTCGATTTCGACCGCCGGATTAAATCAAGACTTAATCGTAACGACGACCTTGAGTATACCTGCGAACCTAAAATCGATGGTGTCGCAATCAGTCTGCTTTACGAAAATGGCAAGCTGGTTCAGGGGGCGACCCGCGGAGACGGGACCACAGGTGAAAACGTCACACAAAATGTTCGGACGATTGAATCGATTCCGCTGAAGCTAGTTGGCGAAGGATTCCCGCAGAGACTCGAAGTGAGAGGCGAAATCTATATTGCACGCTCGACCTTCGATCAACTCAACATTGAAGCGGAGCGTCAGGGAGACAAGGTCTTTGCTAATCCGCGTAATGCCACTGCCGGAAGCCTGAGGCAACTAGACGCCGGTTTAACAGCGAAAAGAAAGCTGACCATGTTTTGTTACAGTGTGGGTCTAGTCGAAGGTGGTCAATTGCCTAATTCTCAGTCCGAGATACTGGCACAGCTAAAACAGTGGGGTTTACGCACGAACCCGCTTGTCGGCGTTGTGACGGGTATTGCTGACTGCACCCGATATTTTGCCGACATGCAGGGTCGCAGAGCTGACCTAGATTATGACATCGATGGCGTTGTGATGAAGATCAACGACATGGGGCTGCAGCAGACGCTGGGTATGTTAACTCGAACGCCGCGTTGGGCAATTGCGCATAAGTTTCCCGCTGAAGAGGGGGCGACTCAGCTACTAGATGTAGAGTTTCAGGTCGGTAGAACGGGAGCAATTACGCCCGTCGCAAGGCTTGCGCCGATAAAGGTCGGCGGCGTTACGATCAGCAATGCCACACTGCACAATATGGATGAAGTCGACAGATTGGGATTAATGATTGGTGACACGGTGATCATTCAGCGTGCGGGAGATGTCATCCCGAAAGTCACCTCCGTGCAGAAGCATTTGCGGCCCGTTGATGCACGTGAAATTGTCATGCCGCAAGTGTGTCCCGCGTGCAGTGCCGAAATTAAAATTGCGGTGGGCGAAGTGATCGCCAAATGTAGCAATGGCATGTTTTGTACCGCGCAACAAAAAGAAAGTATTCGCCACTTTGCCTCGCGTCTCGCAATGGATATTGAGGGCCTTGGAGATAAACTCGTCGTTCAGTTAGTCGATGAAAAATTAATTGAAACGACTGCAGACCTGTTTCAGCTGACGGAAGCACAGCTCGTCTCGCTTGAACGTATGGCACCGAAGTCGGCGAATAACTTGTTAGCGGCTTTGGAGAAGAGCAAGGATACATCCTTGCCGCGTTTCATTTATTCCTTGGGTATTCAGGAAGTCGGCGAATCTACTGCAAGAAATCTTGCGATGCATTTTGGCGATCTTGAGTCCATGATGGCCGCGGACCAAGAAACGCTTGAAAGCGTGTCAGATGTCGGTCCAATCGTGGCAAGCAAAATTCGTGCTTTTTTCCAATCAGAAAAGAATCGCCAAGTGATCGCTGAACTTTGTCAGGCTGGTCTTAGGTGGCCGGTGATTGAAAGATCTGCTAATGCAAGTTCCCTTGAAGGACAGACCTTTGTGCTAACAGGAACGCTGAGTCAAATTACGAGAAATGAAGCCAAGGCAAAGTTACAAAGTCTCGGCGCTAAGGTAGCCGGTTCGGTTTCAAAAAATACGAGTTATGTCGTTGCCGGAGATGCTGCGGGATCGAAATTAACCAAAGCGCAGGAATTGGGCATTTCTGTATTGAGTGAAGACGATTTAATGGCGCTTTTCACAGAGCATGGGGTGGTAGATTGATCAGACTATTAGCAATAATTTTGTTGGTCTCGAGCGTCGCGGGGTGCACATCCACTCCACCGTCTAGCCCGAATGACATTTGTGACATATTTGAGGAAAAGCGAGGCTGGTACGACGGTGCCAGCAAGTCCTCGAGGCGCTGGGGTTCATCGATTCCTGTAATGATGTCTTTCATTTATCAGGAATCAGCATTCAAAGCCCGGGCCCGGCCTGCTAGAACAAAAATTTTATGGGTTTTTCCTGGCCCCCGCCCGGCCAGCGCGTTTGGTTATTCGCAGGCGACGAATGAAACCTGGTCTGCGTACAAAAAAGCGACAGGCAGTTGGGGGGCTGATCGAAACGACTTCGATGACGCCATCGATTTTGTTGGTTGGTACAACGATCAGAGTAACCGACGAAACAAGATAGCCAAAAATGACGCGTATCATTTGTACCTTGCGTACCATGAAGGGCAGGGTGGCTTTGCGAAAAAGACCTTTAAAAAGAAGAAATGGTTGAAGGACGTCGCGCGTAAAGTGTCAGACAGAGCTGATAGCTATGCGCAACAGCTCAATGGCTGTGAAAAGAAATTAAAAAGAGGATGGTTTCTCCGTCTCTTCAGTTAACCATTTTTTTGCTCAGGTTTGCTCAACGCCGCATTCGCGCTTTCTTTGGGCCCTCAACACAATTACCGTTTAAATAGATTGTTCGTTAGCTGTCGAGATCTTGTGCTCATTAGACTGCAGAGGGTAGCGGAGAGTTTGAGTTGATTTTTCTTAACGAAGTTCTATCATCAAATCAAACAGCGCTTTGGTATAAACGAGATGACAGAAACAAAGGTTGCGAAAAACGCAGAGGTTGCGCTTATTGTTGGGGGCGGACCGGGTATAAGTGCAAGTTGTGCACGCCTGTTCGCGAAGGAGGGAATGAAAGTTGCTGTTGCGGCAAGAAATATCGACAAAAAAGCGCTGAAAGAGCTGGAACAGCAGCATGGGGTGACGCTGATTGCTTGCGACGCATCTGATGCTGACTCTGTCACAGCGATGTTTGAAGACGTGATCCGCAGATTGGGCGCACCTCGGCTGGTTGTTCATAACATTGATGGCCGGGTCCGTGAGGTGTTTCGTAAACCCATCACGGAGGTAGAACCGACCCATGTGCTTGCGACCCTGAAGAACTCAACTTTCAGTGCTTTTTTAGTCGGGCAGCAAGCAGCAAGATCGATGCTGGCCAACAATGGGCGCGACGGGCATTTGGGCACAATACTCTATACAAACGCGAGCGCTGCAATGAAGGGCTTTCCCTTAAGTGGTGCTTTTGCTGCGGCCTCTCAAGGCAAAGCGGGTCTTGCCCAGAGCATGGCGCGAGAGCTAATGCCCAAGGGGATTCATGTGGCCCAGATACCGATTGATGCAGCGATTGGCTGGGTGCAGCCCGACGGAAAGCGAGCGCACTGGTTGGCTGGCGAATCGGTCGAAGATAACATGGCGCACCCAGATCACATTGCCGAGCTTTATCTTCAGCTTCACCGCCAGCACAAGTCGACCTGGACCTTTGAAGTGGTGCTGAGGCCCTGGACGGAAACCTGGTAACCCCTCAGTACGTTAATTTCATGTTGCACAACAGGAAACGCATATGTCAGAAAACAAAATAGTCATCTATGGACATCAGGCGAGTCGTGCGAGTCGTCCTTATTGGTTGTTGCGTGAATACGGCCAGTTAATAAACGAGGATTTTATTGAAGTCGATACCGGCGGACCGGTCACCGGATTCAATGAGGTGCGGGACAGTGAGCAATTTTTGGCACTCAATCCCTACAAACTGATTCCAGTCATGAAACATGGTGATTTGGTGCTCTATGAAAGCCAGGCAATTTGCCAATATATTGCTGAATACCTCGGCGGGCCGATGAGTGGTAGCGATCTTGGTGAAAGGGCTCGAATCAACATGTATGGTCTTTCGTCTGTGACAAACTTCGAACCCAATTTCTTGCCGATGGTATTCGGTAGCGGGGGAGCAGAAGGTAGGGCTAAATTTGAGTCTAATCTTCAGCAGCCTCTAAACGCGCTAAACGTTGAATTACAGGACCGCGACTATCTCATCGGCGCAGGCAGGGGACGATTTACCGTTGCGGATATCATGATGGCTTCAACGATTGGTCAATATGGCCGTGCGGTCAAGTTTGACTTCTCACCTTGGTCAAACGTAAGAGATTGGGTTGAGCTAACCACCAAACGACCAGCTTTCTATCCCCCGAGAGGTATGAAGGTGAAACCTCAGACCTAGAAAAACAATATTAGGATGAGGCATAACTTAGCCGGTAGATAACACCGGCTTTGTCGTCTGATATCAGCATGGAGCCGTCATCTAATTCTAGTACGTCGACAGGTCTGCCCCAGGCTTTGTTGTTCTGCAACCAACCGTCGATCAGCGTATCGTAAACCAGATCACCCGCGCTGTTCTCGCGCGCCACCGTGATCCTATGTCCTGTATGCCCTGCCTCTTTTGAGCGATTCCAAGAACCATGCTCTGCCATAAAAACTTGCTGGTGATATTGTTTTGGAAACATTTTGCCAAGGTAAAATTTTATGCCCAGCGCTGCCACATGCGGATCAAGGTTAAGCTCAGGGTGTACGTAATGCGCTGAGTTTTTACCTTTGCCGAACTTGGGGTCTGCAATGGTGCCCGCATGAAAAAAGGGGTAGCCGAAATGCTGGCCCTGGCTAGATATTCTATTAAGCTCGCCCGGAGGTAGGTCGTCACCCATCATGTCACGCCCATTATCGGTGAACCAAAGTTCTCCCGTGTTCGGGTGCCAATCGAAACCCACGGTATTGCGTATGCCTGAAGCATAGCTTTCCAGTTGCTGTGGTTTGCTGACATCCATGCGCAGAATCGAGGCGAACTGGGGGTTTTTTGATAAACAAATATTGCAAGGTGCGCCGACAGGAATATACAGTTTGCCGTCGGGACCAAACCCTAGATACTTCCAGCCGTGGTGTTGTTCGCCGGGTAGTTGATCGGTCAGTAGCTCGGCTTTCGGCGGATCTGCCAACTGCGAATCGATATCTCTGTAGACTAAAACTTTACTGACAGCGCCAACGTATAAATCTCCGTCTCTATAAGCGAGACCGGAGGGCATGTTTAGGTTGCTGTCAATGAGGTGAACCTCATCTGACTTATGATCGCCGTCGTTGTCTACCACAGCGTATACTTTGCCTTTCCTGCGGGTGCCAACATAAATCACGCCCTCACCACCACGTGTCATTTGTCTTGCATTGGGTACCTCTGCGTATTGCTCGATAACAAACCCGTCAGGGAGGTTAAGTTTCGATAGCGGTAGAGGTTTGGCGTCGACCGCAGCACTGGCGCCCAATAGGGAACCAAGCAGCAAAGTAAGGGCTGTGTTTTTGTCCAACTGCCGCGTCGATAGCTTTGATTGGAAGGCAATGAAAAGTGGTATGATGGTTCGCTTCATCTTTAATTCTGTCGCTGAAAGTTACGCTGGCTAGTTTAAATCAAATACATGCTGAATGACGAAATAAAATCTACGATCCAAACGGCTTATTCAAGATTGCTTGAACAAAAAGGCTATCGCTCGCGTCATTGTCAGCGCCAAATGATTGCAGATATCGCCAACACACTGGGCGGTGTAGAAGTCGACGATAGCGGCACGCGACTGACTGAGGAAAATATTTGCGTTGTCGAAGCGGGTACCGGCACGGGTAAAACGGTTGCATATGCAATGGCTGCACTACCCATTGCCAAAGCTTTGGGTAAAAAGCTTGTGATCTCCACTGCCACCGTTGCGCTACAGGAACAGATAGTGCTGATAGATTTACCTGACATTCGTCAACACGCCGAGCTTGATTTTAGCTATGCCCTTGCCAAGGGGCGCCGCCGTTATTTGTGTTTATCTCGCCTTGATCAGGCTTTACAGGACGTCGGGTCCATAAACCACACGTTGGCTTTGTACGACGACGAAAAATATCCTGCAGAGCAGTCTCATCAAGAGTTGTACGAATCGATGCTCGCGAGGCTAGGTCAAGGTAGTTGGGACGGAGACCGGGATGCCTGGCCATCCGAGGTTGAGAATGCCGCTTGGTTTCCCGTCAGTACGGATCATACCCAATGCACTCAAAGGCAGTGCTCGCATTTCGAAAATTGCTATTTTTACAGAGCCCGCGAACAGGTACACAAAGTAGATTGTATTGTGACAAATCACGATCTAGTACTTTCAGATCTGATGATGGGTGGTGGTGCTGTATTACCAGCACCGGAAGATACCATTTATATATTTGATGAAGGACATCATTTACCAGACAAAGCGATTGGGCATTTCGCCAGTTTCCTGCAAATCAAATCGACGCAAACTTGGCTTGAGCAAATACTGGTGACAATACAGCAGATTGCCGGGGACCTCGGAGACATCGGTGGGTTTCCTAATGGCTATCGTCAGTTTGAGGCGGGTGTCAGTGATCTCGATGATTTGCTTGAATCAACGGTGCAGGCGATGGGTCCCCTGCGCGACTTGTCTGAAGGAAACGACAATGAGTCACGTTATCGATTTCCCCACGGAGTCATAGAGCCAGAGTTGCAGCTGTTAAGCCAAAACCTCTATCAGACCACTCGGCGCGTTAAAGATCAGATTGAGCGGTTGCGCGCTGACGTCGAAGACCGTCTGATCGCCGCAGATCCTGATGAACGCGATTCTCTCGAATACTGGTTGCCGGTGGTTACCAGTATTGAGGCACGATTTGAATCTGGCGCAGGACTTTGGCAGGAATTGATGCGAGAAGACCATGAAGACCAACCGCCGACTGCGCGATGGGTGAATTTTAGAGATGATGACGAAACCATGCTTAACGCCAGTCCAATCGCAGTTGCAGATGATCTGCAGGAGATGCTCTGGTCGCGTTGTTTCGGGGCTGTGGTGACTTCAGCGACCCTTGCGATAGGTGGTGATTTCACAAGTTTTCAAAATCGAAGTGGTGTGAAGCCGGGCAATCGGTTCAGAACGCTTGCAAGCCCATTCAACCATCAGCAGCAGGCTGTGCTGCGTGTGCCGAGGATGGCAGCAGATCCAAAACAAGCCGATGAGCACACCGAATTGATCGCAACCATGATCCCGGAGATTGTTTCTGGTCATTTGGGCAGTTTGATCCTGTTCTCATCTTGGCGTCAGATGTTTCGCGTAACTGATATGTTGCCGCCGGAATTCGCCGCAAAGGTTCTCAGCCAGGGTTCGCTATCGAAAAGTGAAATCATCGCTCAACACAAAGCGCAGGTTGACAGTGAGCAAAACTCGGTCATATTTGGTTTGGCTTCATTTGCAGAGGGGATTGATTTACCAGGCAAGTATTGCAGCCACGTGGTGATAGCGAAAATACCATTTGCAGTGCCGGACGATCCCGTTGGTGCGACGTTAAGTGAATGGATAGAAGCCAGAGGGGGTAACTCTTTTGCGGAGGTGATGATTCCCGATGCGACTCTGCGAATTGTTCAGGCTTGCGGTCGGTTGCTACGAACCGAAACAGATAGCGGAGTGATTACCATTTTGGATACCAGACTGGTTTCCAAGCGCTATGGCAGTATGATTTTGCAAGCATTGCCGCCATTTAGGATGGAACTGTCTTAATGTTTTTCCTTGACCTAAAGCCGGCTGAATTAGCGAGCTACCACGGCTTTTTTGCCGAATTTGAAGCGGCGGCAACACAGATCGGTATTGAAGATGCCAAAGGTTACTACGAGGTGGTGTTCTGCTCCGCTGTGTGGATAAACCGGCAACGGACACTGACACAAACAACCACATGGGTGCAGGGAATATCAGGAGGGCAGGGTAGCGGTAAATCAACATTTGCGCTGCTCCTTGCACTCGTATTTGAGCGAGTCTTTGGGTCTCGAGCACTTATCTTGTCTCTTGATGACTTTTATTTAACATTGGATGAGCGCAAAGATTTGTCTAGGCAAGTAACACCATTGCTCGTGACCCGAGGCGTGCCTGGCACGCATGATGTTAATTTTATGAACAGAGTCATCGAGGATATTTGTAATGGTCAACAGACTCAAATTCCGCGGTTTGATAAAGCCATTGACGATCGCAAACAAGATCTAGAAACGGTGGCCTCTGGTGTTGACGTGTTGATCGTTGAAGGTTGGTGTCTTGGTGCGACCGGATACAGCCAAACCAAGATTGAACAACAACGGCTTTACCAACCTGTTAACGTGCTAGAGCAAAATGAAGATGTTGATTGTGTTTGGCGTAACTATGCCGACAGCCAGCTTAAAGGAAGCGGATATCAGAGGCTTTTTCAGTCTTTCAACGGGCTGTTTTATTTGGCGATACCTGGGTGGGAGGCTGTGATGCGATGGCGGGCTCTGCAGGAAACGAAACTTGTTGCGGCGGTCGCCCAGCAAGCTGACAACCAATCTCGCACAGACGATGAAAGTCGGGTAACCACGCAAACGTCAGGTCGAATAAAGACCATGGACCGATCCGGTATTGAACGGTTCGTTATGTTTTACGAGCGCCTTACAAAAAAAATGTTAGATGAAGTGCCAGGCACCGCTGATCTTACTTTTAGCCTCAATGATAACCATGCTTTTATTTCTGTGAACATTAATCCTTAACGCCTGCAGAATCTCAGCGGGCACCATATTTATCGCCTCATAGCCTTCTATAACCTCGTAGCGTTGCTGTTTGAACGGTTTTAACTGAACCGAATCTGAATGATTTTGTTGATCAAGTTCAGTTTTAATTCAGTTGCCCACGTCTATGCTGGTCCTCACAAATCAGGCGCGTTTCGACAGCGCGAATGAATTAAAAGCGCCAACAACACAGATGAGAAGGCATATGAAAACACGACAAAGTACAGGCAAAAAAATGAGGCTGATCGTTGCAATTGCGATAACCGCATTAGTAGGTAACCAAGCACTTGCTCGGGGAAACATTTCCTACGACTACGCGACTGTGATTGATGCAGACCCCATCATCAAGGTTGTAAAAATTTCAACGCCAAGGGAAGAATGCTGGGAAGAAGAGGTTGTTTATCGAGACCGGTATGAAGACAGAAATGGCGCACTAGGCCCTGTATTGGGCGGAGTGATCGGTGGTGCCGTTGGCAACGCAGTCGGTCACAAGAAGAAGAACAAGCAAGTGGGGGCTGTTGTCGGTGCTGTATTGGGAGCGACGATAGGTAAAGCGGTTGCTGACTCAAAAAGATATGGTCATGAAAATGTCAGTCGTGGAACGGAAGAGCGATGCAAGGTCTATCATGACTACCATGAGGAAGAGAGAATTATCGGGTATCGAGTGAGATATCGTTATAATGATGAGACTTATTCTACTCGCACGGACACTGACCCGG
>ERZ1048872.3362-NODE-3362-length-10411-cov-5.856219_pt1 | contig 10411 bp, 5 predicted proteins | sample MGYA00383100_ERZ1048872 | MGnify/ENA primary metagenome ERZ1048872 (study PRJEB29581, sample SAMEA5548370) | metagenome | biome: marine; feature: coastal; material: water | depth 50 m | study: Short-term variability in the microbial, nano- and picoplankton... | reverse complement strand
TAATATCAGTACGGTAAAAAATTCATCAAAGAATAAATTATTAATTGTTTCAAAATTAGGCAGGTCATTAGAACCAAAAGAAATATCTGAAGTCCAATTCAAAAGTGTAACTAAAGCCATGATAAAAAAAATCGGAACCAGAGCAACGGCAATTATTTTCTTTCTACGTATGAATCTTTCAATTTTTAGTTTATTGTCCTTTTGTTGCGTTGATTTTTGCATTCCTTGTTTTTGAAAATGAAAAATCAGATAGAAAAGAGTAACTGATGCCAAGATATCATAGGTGAATTGCAGATCTCCTTTTATTTGAAACCAATCTGATGACAGTTCAAGAGCAGATAAATCTTTAAATAATTTTCGGATAATTATAAGTGTTATAATTTCATACTGTTTAGTTATGTAGGTGGTAAATGATTTTGGTAAGTAATAGATTAATAAGTAAACTTCATAAACAAGTATAAATGAGAATGGTGTGTAAATTGCCGATATTGGATTTTTAAATAATTCCGATTCTAAAGACAAATTTAAGATACCGAATTTTGACAAATAAATTAAAATTAAGTGGATGCAAAAGCCAAATAACGCAACATAGAGTATTGTTTTTTCAATCCGCCTTTTGGCGTACTCAGATAAAAAAATTTGGTAAAGTTCATTTAATAAATTCATATTCTATTATGTCTGATATATTTTGCTTAACACATTTGTATATGGTTTTTTTGCGTGGTTAAGCAACTAATTTAGTAAATAAAAACCGAATAGAAAATTCGCAAGGATTTTCGCAAGTAGACTAAAACCAGCAATTAATTTTATACGGTGTTACCTGCCGGCTTATTTTTTTACTAACTTTTACTTAAAAAATAAAAGAAATAATAATTTACAAGTTGCTATTCTGAGAGTTTCCATACACCATATGATTTATAGATATCTCCTTTTTTTGAAAAGTACTCTACAATAATCCAATCCTTGTGTATTTTTAAGACCCTTTCAATTCTCTCTTGATTAGGAAATTCAATCTTTTTGCGATATTGGTCTAATAGGCTAACTTCTCCATTTACATACTTCTTTTCTACTATTTCTTCTCCTGTATATTTGCTATCAATATTTGAGAAATCTGTATCCGCTATTCTTTTAAAAATAGTTCCAAATTCAGCATCGATAATAGAAAATCCATCCTTACTTTCACCTATAATATATTTATTGTTCTCATCCACTCGATAGATCCCTTTTAAATCTAAAAGACTTTCCTTCGCAGTAATGATATTCACTAGTTGATATTCATCCGTTGCAACCCAATTGTTGTGGTACTGAGAAAGACCTTCTTTATAATATTTTGATTTTATGGTCCCATCTAAGCTTACTAAACGTGAGGGAGTTGGATCAAAAGAAAGTAAAGTATACCGATCATATTCATAATAGTTATCATCTCCTAATGGTATTAGGCGTATAAAATTATGTGGGATTTTATTGAATTTTTCATCAAAAACATGTGTTTTTTTTGTGCCAAAGTCCAATAAAATAGCCTTACCATCTCTATATGAAGAAAGATATCCATTCGAATTTGCACCATCATTTTTATCCTTTTGGTACATTTCTTTAAAAAGCATTCCTTCTTTGTCTAAGTAGTTTAAGGTATACCCAAATTCATAATGGCTGTCGTGAATTTTAACAGGTACAATTCCATTGGAATATCGGAATGGATCTTGTATTTCATCAATAGTAGCAAACTCCCAAGACTTAGAAGGTTGTTTTATTACACGTTCGTTAACTAAATCGACAATAACTCCAGTATAAAAAAACGTTTCACCCATTATTAAACCTCTAGTTGAATACTGATGAGACCAGTAGTTTTCAATATCAATTTTAAGAAGTTCCATGCAAAGCATATTTTCGTTAATACTTATATCCCAAGGAAAAGCATACGATTTATAATTAATATCTGTTTGAAAAGTAAAAACTTCTTTTAGTTTCAAATTACTTAGTGGTATTATAGAATACAGATTATTTTTATAAACTTCATCATATAGTAAATTAAAACTTGGATTTGATTTTATTTTTTTCGCCTTAGTAATATGTTCTAAAGAGCTTTTATACTTCTTTTGGTCAAATAATATTTTTGCTTTATGATAATGAAGAAAACTAGCGGTATCAGTTGCCGTTAAAACAAGATCAATTTCTTTGATAGCTTCATCATTTCGTTGTAATTCACTCAAAGATATCGCCTTATAGTATCTGTAAACAGATTTATTAGGATTAATATTTATCGCTTCATTAGATAATTCAATGATTTTTTCTAACCAAGGAGTTGGCGTGAAGAGTTTTGTTTTTGCATATAAGGCAGTTTTATAAAACACTAAAGACCAGTAATAGTAATAGTTTTCTTCACTAGTTTCAATTTTTGTTTTATAATTATTTGCTAAACTAGTTGAGTATACATTGATTTCATCAAATATTGCTTTTGTTTTTGGGTCCTGCATGGTTCCACTTTTATTATAAGCAACTAGTTCAGGCTCCTCAGTTTCAGAATTAATATTTTTATACCTTTTCACGGAAAAATCGTCCATAAGGCTAATTCTAGTATCTTTTAAATACAGACTTTGATCTTCATTTAGTGATAATTCTTTTTCACAAAAATCTAGAAAATCTAAAAGGGTTTCCTTTTTATTGTTTCGGGTAATTATATATTTTTTATCGGCGAATCCAATATCTGAAATATGAGTTGTAAACATATCATCTTCCAAATAACCATCGGTAAGAATCTCCACCAATGTTGCAAAGGAAACAATGTCAATTTTCTGACCTTTAAACAACTGATATAGATCATAAGGTAAGTCGTCCGGTAAATGTAAACTCATTGTTTCAATAAAATCCTCGGTAATAGTAAAAAACAATTTGGGTTGGTACTTGTATACAAATAATGAATAAAGAATCTCAGTATCATCATCCCATTTTTCAAAATCAAGCTCTGTATCAGTTAAATCCTGCAGTACAGTAGTCAAAGTATTCTTTCCATAAATATAATACTCATCACCATAATTAAGGTTATTATTTATTTTCTTTAAGCTTTCATTATTTAAAAGAGGCACTTTTTTCCAATATGTTTCAAATTCTGAAGCGCTTATTTCATATTCAGACAACATGGCTTTTTTAAAAGAATCAAGTGTATGTCCCCTTTCAAATTTTAATTCTTGTGAATAAGCATAAAACGAGAATACTATAGAAAAAGTAGCTGTAAATAATATTTTTAAGTTGTTTTTTTTCATTTTGTTATAATTATTTTATTTAAAAGTCTATTCTCTGTAAATCTTTAAATTGAAAACCACATTTTGTATTGTACTGAAATAGGTTGACCATTTTTCACTTGTTTTTCAATTAATTAAATAGTCAATATTTCTAAATTTTGTTTATTTCTTCTATATCTTTTGTAGCTCACATTTTGATTTATATGCACATAACTTGGTGTCATTAAATCTAAACTTAAATGTGGTCTGAGATTGTTATACACTTTCACAGCTCTTTTAGCCATTTTCTTAGCTAATGTAGTGTTTTTAATAGTTTGTTTCAAGCCATATTCATATTTTAAAGTTCTATTGATTCTTTCAGCTACCGCATTCTCATATGGGTCATATTGTTCAGTCATACTAAGTTGAATTCCGTTTAGTTCCGCAAATTTTGTATAAGCTGGATTACAATATTGGAAGCCTCTATCGGAGTGGTGAATTAGTTTTTCTTCAGGGTATTTACGATTTTTAATAGCCATTTTCAGCGCATCTATACATAATGATGTTTTCATATGTGAAGCCAATTTATAGCCCATAATTTGCTTAGAATAGGCATCTGTAACTAAAGCCAAGTAACTATGTCCATTTTGGGTTTTAATATATGTAATATCACTTACCCAAAGTTGTTCTGGACGAGTTGGAGCTTTATACTTCACCAGATTCTTATATTTATAAAAATGATGTTTAGAATTTGTGGTTATAAAGAAGCGTTTAGTCTTTGGTACTAAGAGATTGTGAGTTCTTAGAAACCGAAAGAACTTATCTCTACCCATTTTAATATTATGATATTCCATCTCAGATTTAAGTAGTTTTAGAAGTTTAATACCTCCAGTTCTTTGACCAATTTGATTACGATATTTATGCACCAATTCAAGTAATATTTGTTCTTGATTTAGTTTAATCTCATAAGATTTTAACCTTTTATAAAAGGCTTGTTTGCTAATCCCAAAACATTCTATTAACCATTTTCGTTTAAACGGTTTTGTTTCTTTTTTTGAATCTCGTCTGCTAATGTTTTGGGCAATGACTTTTTTGACAAGTCCACCCCAGTAATCAATTCCATATCAGCAATTACATCTTGTTGAAATTCTTTTACAAATTCCAATTCAGCAATCTTCTCCTTCAATTTTTTAATTTCATCTTTTTTACTCATCCCAAGTTTCTTTTGTTCTAAAGTACTATATTTTTTAATCCAATAGTCAATAGAGGAACGAGAAACATTATATTTTTTAGAAGCATAATTAACCGATATTCTGCCATTCTGAATTTGGTCAATAATGAATAACTTTAAGTCGAATCCTATTTTCTGGTAATGAATTTTTCGACAGTGTAGATTTTGTTCTTTCATACTTTCGTTGTTTAAGTTGTCTAAATTTTAGTCAACCTATTTCAGGAAAGTACATTGTTTTAATGTTTACTAACGGTTAGTATATGAAAAGTAGCAGATCTAGAGATAATAATTTTGGGTTTATAAATAAAAAATAGCAGTTAAGAACTCAACTTTATTTTCGCTCTTAACTGCTATTTTTTATATGTACTTTGTTAGCAAACGCTTTGTATAAATTTCAGTGGCTTTTTTAAATGTTGACTTAATTAGATTTTATAATCCTAACGGTTTTAGTATTCTGGTCTGACTGTACTTTAACAATATATACACCATTAGCCAGCTCCTCAATAGCTACCGGTTTGCCATTGGTATACTCCAATGTTTTTAACACTTGCCCTTGCAGGTTAATAATTTGTAGGTTATAAGTGTCATTATCTAAACCCTTAACTGTAAAGCTTGTAGCAACTGGGTTTGGGTATAATACAATTTCTGATGTGTCAAAATTGTCTATACTTAATGTAGAGCAATTCGAATCCAAATTACCGTCTGTAATGGTCCAGCCATATGTATCGATCAAGTTTGTTCGTGCTGCTTCACCGTTACAATATTTGCTATTACCACCACCAAAAGTAATGTTTGTAGGTATTTGCGTTTCACCAGCAGCAGTATCAAGGGTGTTCCAGCCAATTAAGGTATTATCGTAATTGGTAATACTAAGTGAAGAAAGAAACATAAAACTCATATCTGTAACATTGCTTATATCCCAAGAGCCAATATCTTGATTAAATGCGGTTGCATCATAAAACATATAAGACATATTGGTAACGTTATTTACTGACCAATTGCTGATATCTTGATTAAATGCGGTTCTAACAAACATAAAAGACATATCGGTTACACTGCTAACATCCCAGTTACCTATGGGCTGGTTAAAACTAGAATAAAAAAACATTTGAGACATATTGGTAACGTTATTTACTGACCAATTGCTGATATCTTGATTAAAAGAAGCTCTATAAAACATAAAAGACATATTGGTAACGTTATTTACTGACCAATTGCTGATATCTTGATTAAATGCGGTTCTAACAAACATAAAAGACATATCGGTTACACTGCTAACATCCCAGTTACCTATGGGCTGGTTAAAACTAGAATAAAAAAACATTTGAGACATATTGGTAACGTTATTTACTGACCAATTGCTGATATCTTGATTAAAAGAAGCTCTATTAAACATAGAGGTCATGTCTGTCACGTTAGACACGTCCCAGATACTAATATTTTGATTAAAAGGAGCTAAATTAAACATGGCGGACATATCGGTTACACTGCTAACATCCCAGTTACCTATGGGCTGGTTAAAATTAGAATTAGAAAACATAGAGCTCATGTCTGTCACGTTAGACACGTCCCAGTTATCAATAGATTGGTTAAAAGTAGTAGCATTAGCAAACATGCCGGACATATCGGTTACACTGCTAACATCCCAGTTACCTATGGGCTGGTTAAAACTAGAACCACTACCAGAACCAAACATTTTGCTCATGTCTGTCACGTTACCCACGTTCCAGTTGCTAATAGCCGGATTTATATTTGGGACATTATAGAGCATACTTTTCATAGTTGTAACCATTGACAAATCAGGCGTATCTGTAGCATTAATTGATAAATTGCTACAATTTGAAAATGCTTCTGCCATTGATAACCATTGCTGTGTACCCCATTGTTCTATGGATATAAGTTTTGTTCTGTCACCATTAAACTTGTTGTTTATACTTGGGTAATCGCCACTAATTGTTACCGTGTAAGTTCCTGGATTGGCATAAGTATGGGATGTAACTGTGCTTAAATTAGAACTAGTGGTACCATCACCCCAGTCTATATCAAAGTTATATAAAGATGGATCTTCGTAACCAACGGGAAAAGTTATGGTGTTCTCATCAGTTACACCAGAATTATCGGTTTTCCAGGTGGTAATAAATTCAGTTTGTGCATGTAAATTTGTTAAGGTAAGTAAACAAATAAATAATTGTAGCGTAATTTTTTTAAACATAATTGTTAATTTAGGAGTTTATATTTTTAGAATAAATCAGTCTCTTCAAAAATGGATAAAAAAAAGATGAATAAAGTGGGTAGTTACTGGTAATACGAATCCAAATCAGATTTTGATACTGTTGTAGTAAGTTGAATCTAAAATTACAATGTATTGTTATTAGTCATAAAATAATCATTATCAGTTAGTTAAGCTTAATAAATACAGGTTATCAGGCGAGAATTAAATATATAGCTAGTTGTTAAAAATATGTATTCAAATTTTATTTGGACATCAAGCACTGTTATTTGGAGATTATATAATCATCAAAAAACAGATAGTTTAATTATTTTTTTACGGATTTAAAATATTCTCCAGGACTTAAATCAGTTACCTGTTTAAATACCTTACTGAACGAACTTCTATTTGCAAATCCGCAAATTATAGCTAAGGCGTCAATGGTACTTGTGTTTAAATAACCTTGGGCAATTAAAAGTTTTGCTTCATTTATTCTTAAGCTGTTTTTATAAGAAGAAAAACTCAAGTTTAAATTTTGGTTTAAAAAATAAGACAAATGATGTGTAGGGATTTTCAATTCTTGAGCACACTTATTTAAATCAAAATTGGGATTTAAAAAAAGCTTTTCCTTTTCTAGAGCGTCTAATTTATTTTTTATGTCTTCGATATTGAGGCCGTATTTTGTTTCTACTTGCGGGTGGTTAGCTTTACTTTTAGGTTTTGTAGTTTTAACTATAAGACTTTCAGTATTTAGAGCAAGTGTTCCATGGAGTATAGTTGGAAACGAAATTGGAACTATAGCAATTATAAACAAGACTATGTAAAAGGAGACTTGTAATAGTGCAGCGTAATCTTGCAGAAATGGTATTATTCCAATATTATATTTCATTTCAATACCATAAACTGAGGCTAAAAATGACATTAAAAATAAAAGGGCATAAAAGGTAATAAGCCATCGATTTTGAACGATTTTATGTTTTTCTTGAGACCTGTTAGATCTAATAAATTTAAACAGTATTGGATACAAGACAATTAGCGATATAAACTGCCATAGGTGTCTTAATATATAATGCTGATTTAAATCCAATAGCCCATATTTAACATTAAAGCGTTCCGCTGGATTCGTGATTGCTATATCTATAATGGCGTTATATATATAGCTTGGTTTAGAATATATCAGAATGACATCAATGACACTCAATATAAAAGGAATAAATAAGAGTATATGTTTCCATTTCCAATTAAAATCATTTTTAATTATACTGATAAAATAAAAATAGGTAGGTATTGCAATAATGCTATAAATTGGAAGGGGCCAAATATAAAACCATCTTAATTCACTTATTTGATTAGACTCTATAATATAGGTCTGGAATGCATATAACGAATAAATAAAATAAAAAAGTGGTAAAAATAAAACGCGCTTTTTTTTACTTAGGCTTTTAAACAAGAGGTTAGTGGATAAAACAAATCCGAAAATTGAAATTATTAAAAGTATATTTTTCAATTAATTAAATGTTAAGCGTTTTAAAATTAGGTAAAAATAAGTTTTTTTACAAATAATATGGTTAGAAAATGTTTGCATGGTTTTATCTTTCATTTGAAAATGTATTGTACTGAAATAGGTTGACCATTTTTCACTTGTTTTTCAATTAATTAAATAGTCAATATTTCTAAATTTTGTTTATTTCTTCTATATCTTTTGTAGCTCACATTTTGATTTATATGCACATAACTTGGTGTCATTAAATCTAAACTTAAATGTGGTCTGAGATTGTTATACACTTTCACAGCTCTTTTAGCCATTTTCTTAGCTAATGTAGTGTTTTTAATAGTTTGTTTCAAGCCATATTCATATTTTAAAGTTCTATTGATTCTTTCAGCTACCGCATTCTCATATGGGTCATATTGTTCAGTCATACTAAGTTGAATTCCGTTTAGTTCCGCAAATTTTGTATAAGCTGGATTACAATATTGGAAGCCTCTATCGGAGTGGTGAATTAGTTTTTCTTCAGGGTATTTACGATTTTTAATAGCCATTTTCAGCGCATCTATACATAATGATGTTTTCATATGTGAAGCCAATTTATAGCCCATAATTTGCTTAGAATAGGCATCTGTAACTAAAGCCAAGTAACTATGTCCATTTTGGGTTTTAATATATGTAATATCACTTACCCAAAGTTGTTCTGGACGAGTTGGAGCTTTATACTTCACCAGATTCTTATATTTATAAAAATGATGTTTAGAATTTGTGGTTATAAAGAAGCGTTTAGTCTTTGGTACTAAGAGATTGTGAGTTCTTAGAAACCGAAAGAACTTATCTCTACCCATTTTAATATTATGATATTCCATCTCAGATTTAAGTAGTTTTAGAAGTTTAATACCTCCAGTTCTTTGACCAATTTGATTACGATATTTATGCACCAATTCAAGTAATATTTGTTCTTGATTTAGTTTAATCTCATAAGATTTTAACCTTTTATAAAAGGCTTGTTTGCTAATCCCAAAACATTCTATTAACCATTTTCGTTTAAACGGTTTTGTTTCTTTTTTTGAATCTCGTCTGCTAATGTTTTGGGCAATGACTTTTTTGACAAGTCCACCCCAGTAATCAATTCCATATCAGCAATTACATCTTGTTGAAATTCTTTTACAAATTCCAATTCAGCAATCTTCTCCTTCAATTTTTTAATTTCATCTTTTTTACTCATCCCAAGTTTCTTTTGTTCTAAAGTACTATATTTTTTAATCCAATAGTCAATAGAGGAACGAGAAACATTATATTTTTTAGAAGCATAATTAACCGATATTCTGCCATTCTGAATTTGGTCAATAATGAATAACTTTAAGTCGAATCCTATTTTCTGGTAATGAATTTTTCGACAGTGTAGATTTTGTTCTTTCATACTTTCGTTGTTTAAGTTGTCTAAATTTTAGTCAACCTATTTCAGGAAAGTACATTGTTTTAATGTTTACTAACGGTTAGTATATGAAAAGTAGCAGATCTAGAGATAATAATTTTGGGTTTATAAATAAAAAATAGCAGTTAAGAACTCAACTTTATTTTCGCTCTTAACTGCTATTTTTTATATGTACTTTGTTAGCAAACGCTTTGTATAAATTTCAGTGGCTTTTTTAAATGTTGACTTAATTAGATTTTATAATCCTAACGGTTTTAGTATTCTGGTCTGACTGTACTTTAACAATATATACACCATTAGCCAGCTCCTCAATAGCTACCGGTTTGCCATTGGTATACTCCAATGTTTTTAACACTTGCCCTTGCAGGTTAATAATTTGTAGGTTATAAGTGTCATTATCTAAACCCTTAACTGTAAAGCTTGTAGCAACTGGGTTTGGGTATAATACAATTTCTGATGTGTCAAAATTGTCTATACTTAATGTAGAGCAATTCGAATCCAAATTACCGTCTGTAATGGTCCAGCCATATGTATCGATCAAGTTTGTTCGTGCTGCTTCACCGTTACAATATTTGCTATTACCACCACCAAAAGTAATGTTTGTAGGTATTTGCGTTTCACCAGCAGCAGTATCAAGGGTGTTCCAGCCAATTAAGGTATTATCGTAATTGGTAATACTAAGTGAAGAAAGAAACATAAAACTCATATCTGTAACATTGCTTATATCCCAAGAGCCAATATCTTGATTAAATGCGGTTGCATCATAAAACATATAAGACATATTGGTAACGTTATTTACTGACCAATTGCTGATATCTTGATTAAATGC
>ERZ1048872.3359-NODE-3359-length-10420-cov-5.202412_pt1 | contig 10420 bp, 9 predicted proteins | sample MGYA00383100_ERZ1048872 | MGnify/ENA primary metagenome ERZ1048872 (study PRJEB29581, sample SAMEA5548370) | metagenome | biome: marine; feature: coastal; material: water | depth 50 m | study: Short-term variability in the microbial, nano- and picoplankton... | reverse complement strand
CTCGCCCTCACCGAACTTCGCCATGACCCCCCGATCGAATCCTCATACCGATGCCGTGAACCGTCCGGCCTACTCGACCGCGGCGATCGGGCCGCTGTTGTCGGCCAGGTTCCGCTGGTCGATGACCTCGTCGATGATGCCGTAGGCCACGGCCTCCTCGGCGGTCATGACGAAGTCGCGGTCGGTGTCGGCGTGGATCTTCTCCGCGTCCTGCCCGGTGTGCTGCGCCAGAATCTGCTCCAGCTGGGTCTTCAGCCGCTGGATCTCCCGGGAAGCCAGCTCGATGTCGGACACCTGACCCTGGGCTCCGGCGTACGGCTGGTGGATGAGCACCCGTGAATGAGGGAGCGCCAGACGCTTGCCGGGGGTTCCGGCGGCCAACAGCACGGCGGCAGCCGAGGCGGCCTGACCGAAGCAGATCGTGGTGATGTCCGGCTTGATGTACTGCATCGTGTCGTAGATGGCGAACAGCGCGTTGATGTCGCCGCCCGGCGAGTTGATGTAGAGGCTGATGTCCCGATCGGAGTTCTCCGACTCGAGGTGCAGCAACTGGGCGCAGATCAGGTTGGCGATCGTGTCGTCGATCGGCGTGCCGATGAAGATGATGTTCTCCTTCAACAGGCGCGAGTAGAGGTCGAACGCCCGCTCGCCGCGGTTGGTCTGCTCGACCACCGTGGGAACCAGATAGTTCTGCACCTGCATGGCCGCCAGACCACCCACGCCGGAAATCGCCCGGTCGGACGCCCCGTCCATGGAGGTCAGGGAGGTGCTGGAGGTCTGGATCGCTTCGGTCATCCCGCTCATTCTTCCTCGTCCCCGTCCGGGGCCGAACCACCAGTTTCCCCCACCTCGTCATCATCGGCGGGGATGGCCATCTCGGGCTCCTCGACGGGCTCGGGCGGCTCCAGCAGTGCCCGATCCACCTCGTTGCCTTCTTCGTCGACGATCTCGGCCCGCTCGAACACCCAGGCCAACGCCGCCTGCTTGCGGATGTCCGCCTTGACCTCGAGCATCCGACCCGACGACGTCAGGGCCTCACGGATGCCGTCGATGTCGCCGCCGGTCTGCTCGGCGAGAAGCCCGAGGTACTCGTCGAGTGCCTCACCCTCGCCGCTCAGCCCCTCGGCATCGGCCACTGCCCGCAGGCCGAGGTCGACCCGGGCCGCCATCTCGGCACCCTCGCGCAACTCATCGCGCATGCCCGTCAGGTCACGCCCCATGGCTTCCATGTAGGCGGCGAAGTCGATGCCCTGGGAACTCATCCTCATGGCCATGTCGTTGATCCGCCCGTCGATCTCGCTCTCCACGAGGGTCGGCGGGATCTCCATGTCGATGAGGTCGGCCAGCGCCTGGGCAGTCCGGTCGCGGGCCATCATCCCGGCCTGACCACGACGCATCGTGGTGATCCGGTCCCGAAGATCGGTGGTCAACTCGTCGATGGTCTCGAACTCGGTGGCTTCGGCGGCGAACGCGTCATCGGCGTCGGGCAGCACCCGGGTCTGGACGGCCTTGACCTCGATGCGGAACGAGAGGGTCTCCCCCTCCTCTTCCGGGTGGTCGGCGTCGAACTCCAAGGTGTCGCCCGCCGAGGCGCCGCGGAGGTTCTCGTCGATCTCGGGAACCACCGCACCGGCACCCACCTCGTACAGGTAGTCCGAAGTGGTCAGCCCCTCGATGGCCTCGCCGTCGATGGACCCGTTGATGTCGATGGTCACCTGGTCGCCGTCGTCGGCCGACCGGTCGGCGTCGACCAGGGTGGCGTGCTGTCGCCGGATGGCATCGAGCTGCTCGGTCACGTCGTCGTCAGAGGCCTCGATGGCCTGGATCTCCACTCGCAGCGAGCCATGGCCGGCCACCGTGGCCCGGGGGCGCACCGGCACCACGGCATCGAAGGTCAGCGGACCGTCCTCGGTGCCGCCGGTGATCTCGATCTCGGGCTGGTCGATGGCGTCGACCTCGTTCTCGGCGAGCGCCCGGCCGTAGTAGTCGGGAAGCGCCTGCTGGAGGGCCTCCTGACGACCGGCGGCCACGCCGATACGGGCCTCCAGGAGCTTCCGGGGCGCCTTGCCGGGCCGGAAGCCCGGGAGCCGGACCTCCTTGGCAATGCGCTTGAAAGCGGCTTCGACGGCGACGTCGAACTCGGTCTCGTCGACGGCGACGGTCAGCTTGACACGGTCTCCGTCGAGTACTTCCAGGGTGGTTTCAAGGGTGGTGTCCACAGTGGCCGGAGTGTACCTGCGGCCCTCCGACGGCCACCCGGCGCCTTCCCCGTCTCCGGGGCCCGAATTGCCTGTCGAATACTCAGGCCAGTCGGGCGACGATGAGGGCCAGATCGTCCTCGGTGGTGCGCGGATTCACGATGCAGAACCGCAGTGCCGGAGTGCCGTCGACCACGGTCGGGAGGACCAGCGCCGTTCCGTCGTCCATCAACTCCCGGGACCAGGCGTCGTAATCGTCCTGGGTCCAGCCCACCCGGCGGAAGGCCAGCACCGAGAGGCCGGCCGGCATCACCAGTTCAAGGTGGGGGGCCTCGGCGATCATCGCTTCGCCGGCCCGGGTCACCTCCAGCGTACGTTCAACCGCCTCGGCGTAGGCCCGGGTGCCGTGCACGGCCAGCGAGAACCAGAACGGGAGCCCCCGGGCCCGACGGGACAGGAAGTGCCCGTAGTCGGTCGGGTTCCAGTCGCCGCTCTCGTTGATCGGGTCCAGGTAGCCGGCGTGCTGGGTGTGGGCGATCCGGGCGATCTCCGGGTTTCGATAGAGCAGCGCGCAGCAGTCGAACGGTGCGAACAACCACTTGTGGGGGTCGACGATGACCGAGTCGCACCGGTCGATGCCGACGAACTGGTCTCGGACCGACGGGGCGACGAGGGCCGCCGCGCCGTAGGCCCCATCGACGTGGAACCAGCAACCGTGTTCGGCGGCCGCGTCGGCCACCTCGTCGAGAGCGTCGACCACGCCGAGGTTGGTCGTGCCCGACGTGGCGACCACCGCGAACACCTCGGTTCCGTCGGGACGACTTCCAATGGCCGCCCGGACGCCGTCCCCCCGGAGTCGTCGGTCGTCGTCGGTCCCCGACAGGAGGAGGTCGACGTCGAGCACCCGGGCCGCCGAATCGATCGAGGAATGTGCCCCTTCCGACGCCACGACCGCCCAGCGGGTCGGTGGCTCCAGGCCCGCGTCAGCACGCGTCCGACGTGCGTGATCACGGGCGGCGATCAGGGCTGAGAGGTTTCCCATCGTCCCGCCCGAGGCGAAGCAGCCCCCTGCCCCGTCGGGCAGGCCGACCAGGTCGGCCACCCAGCGGAGCGCCTGGTTCTCGGCATAGACGGCGCCGGCCGCGTCCAGCCACGACGTGGCACAGAGACCGGAGGCTCCGACCACCAGGTCGAACAGCATCGAGGCGTCGGTCGGGGCTCCGGGCACGAAGGCCAGGAAGCGCGGATGGTCCACCGACATGCAGGCCGGGGCGAGGTGTTCGGTGAAGGCCTCCAGAGCGGCTTCGCCACCCAGTCCATCCTCGGTGATGGTCTGCCCGACCGCCTCAAAGAGCTCTTCAGGGGTGCGGGGGCCATCCAGTGGCGGCTCCATCTTCACCCGGTTCAGGGCGTAGCGGAAGATCGACCAGGCCAACTCGTCGGTCGAATCATCGAAATCGTGCATGCCCATGGTGTGGCCGGCTCTCTTTCAGCAACCGGGTCAGCGACCGGCTCTCATCGAATGGTGAACGGGTTGGCCATCGGTTCGGTGGACGTGTTGATCCAGACCGTCTTGGTGGTCGTGAACTCGTGGATGGCGTCCATGCCGGCTTCACGTCCCGACCCGCTGTCGCCGAAGCCGCCGAACGGGGCGATGGGCGAAACGGCCCGGTAGGTGTTGACCCAGACGATGCCCGAACGGATGGCCCTGGACACCCGGTGCACCCGCGACACGTCACGGGTGAAGACCCCCGCGCCGAGGCCGAACTCGGTGTCGTTGGCCATGGTCACCGCTTCGTCCTCCGTGTCGAACCGGAGAACCGACATGACCGGGCCGAACAGTTCCACCCGGGTGCTTCGCACGTCCTGATCAGGACAGCCCAGCACGGTTGGTTGGTAGTACCAGCCGTCGTCCAGCCCCTCGGGCCGGCGCCCACCGGTGTGCAACGTCGCTCCCTGGGCGGTCGACTCGGCCACCACGTCCTCGATGCGGTCCCGCTGGGCCACGGTGGCCAGCGGCCCCATCTGGGTGTCGTCGGCCAACGGGTCGCCGATACGGATCTGCTCGGCCCGCCGCACCACCTCGGCCACGAACTCGTCGTGGATGCCCGACTGCACGAACACCCGGGAGCCGGCCACGCAACTCTGTCCCGATGCTCCGAAGTTGCCGGCGATGGCCCCGTTGACCGCCCCCTCGAAGTCAGCGTCGTCGAAGACCAGGATGGGTGACTTGCCACCCAGCTCCAGTGTCACCGGGGCAAGGTTGTGCACGGTGTTGGCCACCACGTGGCGGGCCGTCTCGACACCGCCGGTGAACGCCACCTTGTCGACCATCGGGTGGCTGGTCAACGCACGCCCACAGGGCTCACCGAAACCGGTGATGAGGTTCACGACGCCGGGCGGAAAGCCCACCTCGTCGATCACCCGGGCGAAGGCCAGCAGCGGGGCCGGAGCGACTTCAGAGGCCTTGATGACCACCGTGTTTCCCGCGGCCAGGGCAGGGCCGACCTTGGTGGCCGTCAGGAACATCTCGGCGTTCCACGGGACGATGGCCGCCACCACGCCCACCGGTTCCCTCGTCGTGAACACGTGCAGGTCGGGCTTGTCGATGGGAAGCGTGTCGCCCTGGATCTTGTCGGCCAGCCCGGCGAAGTACCGGTAGTAGTCGGCCACGTAGGCCGACTGGGCACGGGTCTCGGCCGCCAGCTTTCCGCTGTCGGTGGTCTCGATGCTTCCCAGGTCATGGGCGGCCTCGGCCACCAGGTCGGCCAGGCGGTACAACAGGCGCCCCCGCTGGGTGGCCGTCAGGGCCGGCCAGTCGCCCTCGGTCAGGGCACGCTTCGCGGCGCGTACGGCACGGTCGACGTCGACTTCGGTGGCGCCGGGAGCCGTGGCCCACACCTCCCCGGTGGCCGGATTGGTCGATTCGAACCGGTTGCCGTCCGAGGCCTCACAGAACTCACCGTCGATGTAGAGCTGGTATTCGTTCACTGGGCACTCCCCCGCAGGGCGGTCAGGGTCGGTCGGGTGGATCGAGGAACTCGAGCATGGCATCCGAGCACACGTCGGGTGACTCGACCGGCACCAGGTGCCCGAGGCCGGAAAGTACCCGAGATCGGCCGTCAGCGACGGCTGACGCAATGGCCCGGCTCATGGCCGGGGTCGAACCGGTGTCCAGTTCGCCGGTAAGGCCGAGGGTGGGCGAGGTGATGCGGGCCGCGGCGGCCGGCATCTCCGGATCACCGTCGACGAACACCCGGTAGGCCTTCAGGTAGCCGTCCAGGGCCGTTGACCGGATCCGCTCATCCACGGCCTCGGCTCGTTCCGGGTGGGCGGCCCGCCAGTCGGTGGTGAACCACCGGTCGATGGCCAGGTCGGCCACCGGGCCCATGCCCCGGGCCGCGGTCAGGGCGAGACGACTCCTCGGTCCCTCCAGATCATCGGCGGACCGGTCGAACACCGCGTTCATGGCCACCAGACGACCGACGGCGTTCGGGTGACGGGCCCCCACGGCCAACACGACTGTGCCGCCCAACGACAGCCCCGCGAGGTGCGGTGATCTCCCTTCCGGATCGCCGGCAGCGACCAGTGTCAGGACATCGAGGCACTGCTCCACAAAGTCGTCGATTGACCGGGGTCCCGGCGGGTCGTCCGAGCGCCCATGACCGAAAAGGTCGTAGCGGGCGACCTCGCGGTGGACGGCCAGTGCATCGACCACGTGATCCCACATGTGGAGGTCGAGTCCCACCCCGTGGACGAGAACCAGCGGTGGACGGGTCGCCCCCTGCGGGCCGGTGGGCCCCTCCAGAGAGAGGTGGGTGCACCCGACGGCAGAGCTCACTCCCCGGTCAACCCCATCTCCTCCATGTCGGAGTAGCGGTTGCCGATGCGGTGGTGCGGTCGGCCGCCCGTCGACGCACCGATGGCCACCAGGATCTCGTCCGGGGCCGGCGCATCGGCCACCCGCATTTCGAGGGTCAGGTAATGGGACCGCCACCCAGCATCGACCTTGTGCATCATCGGGATGGACAGGACCGATCCCGGGCCACCGCGCGTGTTGGTGAACGAGAGGTAGGCCGTGCCCCCCACCGCGTCCCGGAACACGTTGCCGAAACGAAGCGTGTGGATGAGCGCCGAAGCGTGCTCGACCTCGCCGGAGGTCCCGACCATGGCCGCCTTGCCGTAGGCCTCGACCGCATCGGGTCCGCCACACATCTCGACCAGCCGCGGTACGAGGGCCGCACCGAGCTCCGGGGCGGCGGCCAGGATCCCCGGCCGGAGATCCTCCACGAAACCCTGACCTGCCCACGGGTTGGTGATCACGGCGGCCACGCCGTGCATGACCAGCGGCGGGTCAGCCGGACGGCCACCCTCGATGTGGATCTCCTCGGTCTGGGCGACCAGCTTTCGTATCTCCAGCCCCATCGGGGCTGAGCTCATCGGGGGCTCCCGGGCTTGATGTACGCCGTACGGGTCCGGGTGAAGAACTCATGGGCGGTGTCGCCCTGTTCACGTGCCGCGTGACCCGAGGAATTCTTGTCGCCACCGAACGGGGCGTGGATCTCCGAACCGGTGGTCGGTCCGTTGACCTTGACGATGCCGGCCCGCATCTCGTTGATGGCCCGGTCCATCTTCCAGAGATCGTTGGTGAATACCGATGCCGACAGGCCGAACTCGGTGTCGTTGGCCAGGGCGAACGCCTCGTCCTCATCGTCGACCCGCAGCACCGTGCTGACCGGACCGAACACCTCCTCACGGGTGATGGTCAGGTCGGTTCCGCCCACGAACAGGGTCGGCGCCTGGAAGCACGGCCCGTCGGGCACGCCCTCGGTCACGGCGACCGTCTCGGCGCCCTCGGCCCTGGCCTGCTCGATGGCCTCGACGACCTCGGCTCGGGCTCCGCGCGACACCAGCGGGCCGATGGCCGTGGCCGGGTCCTGGCCGTCCCCCACCTTCAGGTCGCTGACCGCGGCGGCCATCCGATCGACCAACTCGTCGTGGATGTCGCCCACGGCGATGATCCGTCGGGTGGCCGTGCACTTCTGTCCGGTCGCCCCCATGGCGCCGCCGACCACCGCGGCCACCGCCATGTCGAGATCGGCATCGGGAAACACGATGCACGGGTTGTGCCCACCCAGTTCCAACTGGACCCGACCGTTACGGGCCGTCACCACGTCACGGATGCCGTGGCCGACCCCGACCGAACCGGTGAAGGTGACGCCGTCGACGCGCTCGTCGGCCACCAGGGCCCCTCCCATGGAGCCCGGACCGAGCACGAGGTTCAGGACGCCCGGCGGCACACCGGCATCGTGGAACACCGCGGCGATAGCCACCGCGGTGAGCGGGGTGTTGCTGGCCGGCTTCCACACGACCGGGTTGCCGGTCGCCAGAGCGGGGGCGATCTTCCAGACGGGAATCAGGATCGGGAAGTTCCAGGGGGTGATGACGCCGACCACGCCCAGCGGCGACCGAACGGTGCGGATGGTCTCCCCCGGTGTGCCGCTGGGAAAGATGCGCTCGGTCGACGTCTTGGCCAGGCCGGCCTGATAGCGGCAGGTCTCGGCGGACAGCACCGCTTCGCCCCGGGCCTCGGGAAGGGTCTTGCCCTCCTCCAGGGTTGCCACCAGGGCCAGGTCGTCGGCCCGAGCGTCAAACAGCACGGCGGCCTGTTCCAGAATCCGGGCCCGGGCACCGAAGCCGAGAGCCGTCCATGCCGCCTGGGCATCGACCGCCGCGGAGACCGCGTCGGCCGCCGTCGAGGCATCACCGAGGGGGTACTCGCCTACCGGTTCATCGGGGCGGGCCGGGTTATCGCTGACCGCCGTGCCGCCCGGAGCATGGGTGCTCCAGTCGCCGCCGATCAGGTGTGCGCCGGTCGGAACCGCGCTGAGGGAAGTGTCGCTGCTGTTCATGGCGGGCAGCGTACAGATACCGCCCGGAGCGATGAGGCGGAGGTGCCGGACCAGCGGCCGGTAGGTTCTTCAGGTCCGCTCCGGCGGTCCCGCGGGTGTAGTTCAACGGCTAGAACCTCAGCTTTCCAAGCTGATGATGAGGGTTCGATTCCCTCCACCCGCTCGATTGCCCACCCGGGGCGGCCTCGTCCAGGCCGAGTCAGTCGCCCATCGAGCGGCGCTTCTTGTCGGCCACGATGTTGGCCATCATCCGGGCCGACGTGGCCGCCGACTCGACGTCACCGAGGGCCAGGTCGTCGATCGAACCGACGAGCTCGCTGCGAAGGTTCACGCCCTTCTCGAACAGGTAGGACGCTGCCGGCTGCTCGTGGCGGGCGTTCCGAAGCTCGGACCGCTGCAGGTAGTAGTGCGAGATCATGTGGAACACCTCACCCTTCCCGTAGTCGAAGACCACGGCGACGGCGTCCTCCCCGTACTTCCGGCCGAGCTCGGCCGACCGGATGAGCACGCGGACCCGCTCTGCGTCCAGTACCCGGATGGGGTGCGACGAACCCTCCAGCCACCATTGCGGGTCATCGCCGGTGTCCAACACGCCCTGGAGGTACGGACTGTCGGTCTCGAGCACGTCGATCCGGACGACGTCGTCACCGGTGGCCTCGCCGTTGTAGGCGATGTGACCGGGGAAGGCAGGCTCGACGACATTGCCCAGCGCCCAGTCCGTGGTGAACAGGGTGCCGCCGGCGGCCACGAAGTCGCGGACACGGACGATCTCGGCGGGCATCATGTTGCCTGGACAGTTGACGATGAGGATCTGGTCGGGACGCAGGGTCACGTGCTGGAGAGAGCCCTCCTGCACGATCTGGAACGGCACCTCGAGGGCGCCCAGGACCTGCTCGACATGGTCGTAGCACCCGGCCACCACCACGATGTCGGAAGCCTCGACGGCCGCCAGAGCCTCGGCTGCCAGCGGCGCCTCAGCGTCCATGCGGTTGCGGGCGATGTCGGCCCCGGCCATGTAGGCGCGGGTCCGACTGTCCGGATCGACCTGACCGGCGTCATTGATGTTCATCACGATTCGTTCCTCCTCTTGTTTCGGTTCTCTCTCGGGTATCTCGTCTGACCTTCTTCGTCGACCCGTCGGCCGATCAGACCGCACACATCACTGTCGAGCACGGTCGTGACGCCCCCGCCTCGGCGAACGCCGCCACCGTCAGGAGGTGGAGGTCGACCAGCTCGGCCTCGGTGATCCCGTGCAGGTAGCCGCCGGCCAGCACGAACGCCGCGGGTACGCCCCGCTCCGCCAGAGCGTCCGCAATCCGGCGCTCCCGCTCGACCAACGTGCCGACGGCGATCCCGGGATGCGGATCCATCCCCGCGTTGACCAGTACCAGGCCGGCGTCATCCGGGATCCGACCCAGCATCAGGTCGAGTTCGTGGAGGTACCCCTCGTCATCGGAGGGGCCAACCACGACCAGTTGATCGTCGCCGGTGGGCCGGTAGGAATCGAAGCTGCTGATACTGAGGTCGAGGTGCAGGATCTGGCGGTCGTGGCCGATGATCTCGGCCGTGCCCCCACCGCAGTGGGCGTCGACGTCGAGGATCACGATGCGACCATCGACGAGCTCGGCGGCATGGCGCGCCGCGACGACCAGACCGTTGACGGTGCAGAAGCCCTCACCACCTCCCGGCCGTGCGTGATGGAGACCCGATGAGAGGCTCCCGGACACGCCGTCGACCATGGCCGCCTCGACGGCAGCCACCACCCCTGCGGTGGAGTGCCGGGCCATGGTCCAGATTCCGGGATCCCAGTCGAACCCGTTGCCCTCAGCCAGGCACCTCGGCTCACCGGTACGCAATGCGGACAGGTAGTCCTGATCATGGATGGCCGTGATCCCCGCCTCTGCCGCGTCGAGAAACGCCGACGGCTCGGCAATGACGGCACCGGGCGCCCGTCCCTCGCTGATGGCCTCGGCGATCTCGGCCGACTTGCGCGTGGTCGGAAAGTCGTGGGCCGATGCCACGTACCCCTCGTCGTAGAAGACCTTCATGACCGTGCCTCGTGCTCCCGGCCGGCCCGGAACACCTGTTGCCCCAACAAGTCCTCCCAGTCCACGTCGAGCACGCGGCCGAAGGCTGGGCCCTTGGCCTGGCGGATCCGACTGATGATCCACGAGGTGGCCACGGGGTTGAAGGCCAACCAGGCTCGGGCACGGTCGCTGGCTGCCTGGACGGCCTCCCGGTCCATGGACCGGTGTTCGCCGAACCACCGCACGGCATCCGCCGCGTAGGCGATCGCTGCGATCGGGCGGG
>ERZ1048872.3342-NODE-3342-length-10468-cov-4.496687_pt1 | contig 10468 bp, 9 predicted proteins | sample MGYA00383100_ERZ1048872 | MGnify/ENA primary metagenome ERZ1048872 (study PRJEB29581, sample SAMEA5548370) | metagenome | biome: marine; feature: coastal; material: water | depth 50 m | study: Short-term variability in the microbial, nano- and picoplankton... | reverse complement strand
AGAACCAATAAAACCTAATCCTCCTGTTACTAATATTTTTTTCATTGTGATGTTTTAGTTAACGAAATCTAAAATCGTTTTTGTAATAAATGTTAATTGTTCATTGTCTAGTTCGGTATGCATTGGTAAAGAGATAACTGTTTTTATCAATTCATTTGTAACAGGGAAATCACTTTCGTTGTATCGTGCATCTGCATATGCTTTCTGAGAATGCAATGCTACAGGATAGTAAATAGCATTAGGAATTCCTTTTTCTAGCAAATGTTTGTGTAAATCATCTCTTTTACCGTTTGTAATTTGTAAAGTATATTGATGAAAAACATGGCAATCACAGGTATCACAGATTTCTCCACAAGCACTTGTCTTTGGGGTAATAATGTGTTCTGACGCAGACAACACTTTGTTGTAAAAATAAGCAGCATTTCTTCTTGCATCACAGTAGTTATCTAAAAGAGGTAATTTGACTTTTAAAACTCCTGCTTGTACAGAATCCAAACGAGAATTTACACCCACAACGTCGTGATAATAACGTGTATACATTCCGTGATTTACTATTCCTCGCATTATGTGTGCTAATTCATCATCATTTGTAAAAATAGCTCCACCATCTCCGTAGCACCCCAAGTTTTTAGATGGAAAAAAAGAAGTTGTACCAACATTACCTATTGTACCTGCTTTCTTTTTTGTTCCATCTTTAAACGTGTAATTTGCACCGATGGCTTGTGCATTGTCTTCAATTACAAAAAGATTATGCTCTTTTGCAATTTCTAAAACAGCCTCCATATTTGCAACTTGCCCGAATAAATGAACAGGAACAATAGCTTTTGTTTTTGGAGTAATTGCTTTTTTTAAAGCTTCAATATCGATATTATAAGTTTTTGCATCAACATCCACTAAAACGGGTGTTAGTTTTAGCAAAGCAATAACTTCTACTGTTGCAGCAAAAGTAAAATCTGCAGTAATTACTTCATCACCTTGTTCTAGACCTAAGCCCATCATTGCTATTTGCAATGCATCTGTACCATTTGCACAAGGAATTACGTGTTTTACACCTAAGTATTTTTCTAAATCAGCTTGAAACTCATGAACTAGAGGTCCATTGATATAAGCTGATGTATTCAAGACTTGCTCAATAGAGGTGTTTACAGCTTCTTTTATTTGTTTATATTGGCCTTGTAGGTCGACCATTTGAATTTTTTTCATATAAAAAATTTTGCTCCTCAAAAATACAAACTTCCTTTCATTTTCTATGCAGTTATCCTTAAATAATATTTCTGTTATCTTTGAGAAAAATAATTTTTATGAAGCTTTTAATACGTTCTTTAAGAATTCTATTCTTTCTTGTTGTATTGTTGTTTATTTGCGGTTGGTTGTATTCAAAAACATACCATCCAAATTATTCTGGAGCTTTAGAACTCAAAAATATTTCAGAGGAAGTAACAATTTATTTTGATGATATTGGTGTTCCTCACATTAACGCAAAAAATCAAAAAGATGCATATGTGGCTTTGGGTTATGTGCATGCTCAAGATAGGTTGTGGCAGATGGAATTGATACGAAGAATTGCACCAGGAAGATTGTCTGAAATCTTTGGCAAAGATTTATTAAAAGTAGATCGATTTTTTATGGGTTTAGGTATCGAGGAAGCTGCAAATAAAACAATTGCGAATTTAGATAGAACTACTGAAGCTTATACTTTAACCCAATCTTATTTAGATGGCGTAAATCAATTTATTGAAGATGGAAAAACTCCTTTAGAATTTACTTTGGCAGGAGTAAAGAAAGAGAAATACACACTTAATGATATTTATAATGTGTTTGGATATATGTCTTTTAGTTTTGCGGTTGCTCACAAAACAGACCCTCTGTTAACGGAAATTAAAGATAAATTAGGCGATTCTTACTTAAAAGAGTTACTAGGATCATGTAGTGAGAATTTAACCATTAATAGAAATAATATTTCTGATAAACTTGATTTTGTTTTTTCTAACTCAATAAGTGAAATTATGGATGAGTTGCCCGTTTCTCCTTTTATTGGAAGTAATTCTTGGGTAATTGCACCTGAAAAAACGAAGAACGGAAAAGTGATTTTTGCAAACGATCCTCATATTGCGTATTCACAGCCTTCAGTTTGGTATCAAAATCATATAAGAACACCTAATTATGAAATCTATGGATTTAATATTGCTTTGATGCCATTTCCTTTGCTGGGTCATAATAGAGAATATGCATATGGCTTGACAATGTTAGCAAACGATGATTTAAATTTTTATGTAGAAGAAAATAATCCGCAGAGTTCTTTAGAATATAAAACTCCTGATGGTTACAATACATATGAGTTAAGAGATAAAACAATTCATATAAAAAATGAAATTGATACTTCTTTTCAGGTAAAAGTAAGTAAACATGGACCAATAATGAACGGACTAATAGAACATGTTATTGATGACAGGCCAATTGCAATGAGTTGGATTTATACGCAGTTGCCAAATGAAATGTTAGAAGTCTCTTATGGAATTTCTCATGCTAGTTCAATAAATGAATTTAAAAGTTCCGTTGCAAGAATTCATGCGCCTGGTTTAAATGTAATGTATGGAGACGCAAAAGATAATATAGCTTGGTTTTCATCTGCTAAATTATATCAGTTAAGAGATAGCCTGTCTTCTAAAACCTATTTAAATGGTGCTTCAGGAAATGATGAAATTAGAGAATATCTTTCTTTTGATGAGAATCCACAGTCAATAAATCCTAAAAGTAATTATGTGTATTCTGCGAATAATCAAATAGATTCCGTGAGAGGAAAGTTGTATCCAGGATATTATCAGCCACAAGATAGGGCAAAAAGAATTGTTGAACTTTTAAATCAAAAAAATGATTTTACAAAAGAAGCGGTTGCAGAGATGATTTACGATGTAAAATCGTCTACAGTTCCGGAAATTAGTCAAAATTTGCTTAAAAGTGTCGATAAATCAGCGTTAACTCCTTCAGAAAGAAAAGCTTTTTCAATTTTAGAAAATTGGGACGGCACTTATTTAAAAACATCCGTTGGACCAACAATTTACAATCGCTTTTTGTATAATTTTCTAAAAGCAACCTATAAGGATGAATTAGGAGAAGGGTTTGAGTTGTTTATCAATTCACAATTGCAAGATCAAGTATTGCCTAATCAGGTCAATAGAAATTATTCTGTTTGGTGGGATGATATTTCTACAAAAGATAAAATTGAAACAAAAAAAGAGGTTACTCAAATGTCATTTAAAAGTGCAGTTCTTTTTTTACAAAATCAATTAGGAGAAAATATAGATGATTGGACTTGGAATAGAGTTCTCTCTGTTGAGTATGAGCACGCAATCGGGAAAGCTGGTGGATTATTACGAAAATTTTTTAACGTTGGCCCTTTTGAAACTGTAGGAGGGAATGAAGTGATTAACAATCAGATTTTTAAATTAGACAGTACAGGATATTATAAAGTAACTGCGGGTCCTTCAACACGAAGAATTATAGATTTTTCTGATGTTGAAAATAGTTTAGCCATTTTACCCACAGGTCAATCTGGAAATGTGTTTAGCGAGTATTATAAAGACCAAACTCAGAGGTATTTAGACGGAAAGTTTGTGAAAATGAAACTAAATCAGTCTGAAATTATGAAAGCTGAATATGTGCTGGTTTTAAAACCGAAGGAGTGAGGTTTATATAAAATTTAATTCCACTTTAATAAAGTGCGTAGTTTTTTTAATTTATCAGTATAAGGAGCGTATCTAATTGTTAAATCTAGCCAATTGCCTCTTTTAACGACACCTTTGCTATGAGAAAAAGTTTCGAAAGTTTGTTTACCATGGTAGCTACCAATTCCACTTTCTCCAACACCACCAAATGGCAATCTATGATTTACAAAATGAACAGTTGTATCATTAATAGTTCCACCTCCAAAAGAATATTTTTGAATCCTTTTTCTTGCGATTTTTTTATCCGTAGAAAAAATATAAAAAGCAAGTGGTTTATCGTATTTAGAAATAATTGAGTCTATTTCTTCCTCAGATTTATAAGAAAGTAAAGGAAGTATTGGGCCGAAAATTTCACCTTTCATTACTTCGCTATCAAGAGAAGGTTCATCAATTAATGTAGGAGAAATAAAATGATTTTCTTTGTTGGTTTTTCCACCGATTAAGAAGTCCTCATTTTTTAACATTAAAGCAAGTCTGTTAAAGTTTTTTGTATTTATAATTCTTGGAAAATCTGCTGAGGTCTCAGGATTATCTCCATAAGCTTTTCTCAATTCGTTTTTAAAGCAAGTAACGAATTCGTCTTTTTTGGATGCATGTATTAATAGGTAATCTGGTGCAATACAAGTTTGTCCTCCGTTAATAAACTTTCCCCAAACAATTCTTTTTGCTGCTATTTTAATATTGGCAGTTTTATCAACAATACAAGGGCTTTTTCCACCTAATTCTAAAGTAACTGGTGTCAGAAATTCTGCAGCAGCTTTTGCTACAATTTTTCCTACAGAAACACTTCCTGTAAAGAAAATATAATCCCAACGTTGTGCTAATAATCTTTGTGAAACTTCAACACCACCCTCAATAATAGTAACTTGTTTTTTGTCAAAAACAGCTTCAATTATTTCTTTGGTAACTGTACTTGTGTTTGGTGTTAGTTCAGATGGTTTTAATACAATTGTATTTCCCGCTGCAATTGCACCAATTAAAGGTCCGAAAGCTAACTGATGAGGATAATTCCAAGGAGCAATTATTAAAACAGCACCATAGGGCTCTTTATATATTTTTGCTGAAGACGGAAAGTTTAAAAGTGATGGTAAAACTCTTTTTGGTTTTGACCAAGAATTTATATTTTTGATTGTCATTTTTAATTCTGACAAAACAATAGAGGTTTCTGTTAAAACTGCCTCGTATTCTGATTTTTTAAAATCATCATGCAATGCTTTCGTAATATCAGATTCCCTTTTTATAAGTTCGGTTTGAAGTTTTTTTAAGCACTTCTTTCTAAAAGAAATATCTTTTGTTTGTTGAGTTGAAAAGTAATCTTTCTGAGATTGTAAAACACTATCAATATCCATAAAAAAATAATTGTTTAAAGATAACAATTAGTTACAAGCGTTCCAAATAACTTCTTTAGGTGTTGGTGCGGAAATGTTAATTGGTTCTTTACTAACAGGGTGTGTAAATTTTATTTTTCGAGCATGTAAATGAATACTTCCATCTTTATTACTTCTATCAAAACCATACTTTAAATCACCTTTTATTGGACTTCCAATATAAGCTAATTGTGCTCTAATTTGATGATGCCTTCCTGTCTCTAAATCAATTTCGATTAAAGAATAATTATCTAATTTTTTAAGAACAGTATAATGAAGAATGGCTTTTTTACTTCCTTGAATTTCTTTGGAATAAGCTGTTGATTTATTATTTTTTGGATTCTTCTTTAAGTAATTAATTAAAGTGTTTTTTACTTTTTTTGGATAATTTTTTACAACAGCCCAATATGTTTTGTGTATTGTTTTATCGCGTAACATTTTATTAAGACGTTCAAGAGATTTCGAAGTCCTTGCAAAAATAATAACCCCAGATGTGGGTCTGTCTAATCTATGAACAACCCCCAAAAAAACATCACCAGGTTTGTTGTACTTATTTTTAATGTATTCTTTTACAACCTCGCTTAAAGGTTTGTCACCAGTCTTGTCACCTTGTGTAATATCACCAGCTCGTTTATTTACAATAATAAGATGATTATCTTCAAATAAAATTTGTAAATTTTCTTTAGTAGAATGCATCAGAAATTATTTAAAATCTGACGAAACATCTTCATTAACCCCATCAATAAATGTTAAAAATTCTTCTCTACCCAATCCTGTAGACGAAGAGGTAATGAACGACGCAGGGAGTGTTTCCCAAGTGTTTAGTAATTTCTTTTTGTAAGAGGTAATTTGTTTATTAAGTTTAGAACTACCTAATTTGTCTGCTTTGGTAAAAACAATACAAAACGGAATTTGGTTTTCTCCTAAAAACTTCATGAATTCTAAGTCAATTTTTTGAGGGTCATGTCTAGAGTCAATCAAAACAAAAGTACAAACTAATTGTTCTCTTTCTTTGAAGTAGTTTTCTATAAAAAACTGAAAAATTGTTCTTTTCTTTTTTGATATTTTAGCGTAACCATAACCGGGTAGATCTACTAGAAACCAATCGTTATTTATTTTAAAATGATTGATTAGTTGGGTTTTTCCTGGTTTCCCCGAGGTTTTAGCCAGGTCTTTACGCTCCATTAACATGTTAATTAACGATGATTTACCAACGTTAGAGCGACCAATAAAAGCATACTCAGGAATTCTGTCTTTTGGAGCCTTGGTAACATTACTGTTACTCATTATAAAGTCTGCAGATCTAATTTTCATTATGTACAATAAAAGATTCTAAATTTTTGGAGGTTTGTCAGAGAGAATTACAGTTTTCTTACAGTAAACCAATCTTTCAGAATTTGGTTAAATTCTTGTGGCTTTTCCATCATAGCAGCATGGCCACATTTATCGATCCAAAACAAATCAGAGTTTGGTAAAAGTTTATTAAAATCTTTTGCAACCTCTGGAGGTGTAACAATATCTTGTTTTCCCCATATAAGGCAAGTTGGTTGTTTCATTTTTGGCAAATCGTTTGCCATATTGTGTCTAATAGCGCTTTTCGCAATTGCTAGAGTTCTAATAACAGAACTTCTGTCGTTTACAATTTCAAAAACACTATCTACCATTTCTTTTGTTCCAATTTCTGGATCATAAAAAACTCCTCTTGTTTTTTCTTTTATGTATTCGTAGTTTCCTCTTTTAGGAAAACTATCTCCCATCGCCTCTTCATACAACCCAGAGCTTCCTGTTAAAACTAATGCTTTTACTTTTTCTTGGTAATATTTTGTAAAATAAAGACCAATATGCCCTCCCAAAGAGTTTCCTAGTAAAATAGCTTTGTCTAAATTTTTAAATTCCATGAACTCCTTTAAAAATTTAGCTAAATTTTTAACGTTAGTTTTTATTAATGGAAGTGTATATAAAGGAAGTTCGGGAATTAATACGTTGTAAGAATTTTTAGAAAAATAATTAAAGGTGCTTTCAAAATTACTTAAAGCGCCCATCAATCCATGTAAAACAATGATTGTAGGTCCTTCTCCTGATTCTGCGTATGTAAATTTCCCTTCAGTTTTTAACTTGTCAGTCATTGATTTTTCAATTCGCTTAAAAGCAAATGTAATTCTTTTTTATGAGATAGGTAACGTTTTTTAGCTTGCCATTTTTTTAAGTAAAATGAATAAAATTACATGGAGTTGTTAACAAATAGATTATTTATTAACAATGTGGTGAAAAGTGGTAAAAAGTGGTAAAATTTAGCTATTTTTGGTTTAGACTAATATAATATGTTGTGTTAAATTTAATTGGGACATATGAGTGTAAATCAGATGCTAAGGGAAGATTGATGTTTTCGTCAGCCTTCAAAAAGCAACTGTCTTCTGTATTACAAGACGGTTTTGTGGTAAAGAGAGCGGTTTTTCAGCCGTGTTTAGAGTTGTATCCAATTAGTGAATGGAATTTGATGATGGGGAAAATCAACAAGCTAAATAGGTTCAAGAAAAAGAACAATGATTTTATTCGCAGGTTTACGGCAGGTGTAAAAATGGTGGAGTTAGATGCAACTGGGAGGATTTTAATTCCTAAAGATTTATTTGAATTCGCAGGTATAAAAAAACAAGTGGTCATGTCTTCTTCAGTTAACATTATAGAAATCTGGGATAAAGATAAATATGAAAAAGCCATTGAAGATGCTTCTGAAGATTTTGCAGATTTGGCTGAGGAGGTAATGGGAAATACAGAGTTAGATGAGTTATCATAATCCAGTTTTATTGCAAGAGAGCGTAAATGCCTTGTCTATTAAGGAGGGTGGTGTTTATGTGGATGTTACGTTTGGGGGTGGAGGTCATTCGAGAGAAATTTTGAAAAGATTAGGTGTGAATGGTAGGTTGTTTGGTTTTGATCAAGATCCAGATGCTTTGAGTAATGTGATTGATGATGAGCGCTTTGTGTTGATCCCAGAAAATTTCCGTTATATATCAAGGTTTTTGAGGTTTAATGGAGTTAGGAAAGTGGATGGTGTTTTAGCGGATTTAGGTGTTTCTTCTCATCAGTTTGATGAGGCTGAAAGAGGCTTTTCTACCCGTTTTGATGGAGATTTAGATATGAGGATGAATCAGAAGTCTAGGGTTTCGGCGAAAGAAATTGTAAATGAATATTCAGAGGAGAAGCTAGCTGAGGTATTGTTTTTGTATGGTGAATTGAGAAATTCTAGAAATATAGCCAAAACTATTGTTGAAAAAAGAGCTGAAGCGAAGATAAATACAAGTTTTCAGTTAAGAGAGGTGTTGCGAAAGTATCTGCCGAAAGCAAAAGAACATAAGATAATAGCGCAGATTTTTCAAGCGATAAGAATAGAGGTGAATGAAGAGTTAGATGTTCTGAGAGAGTTTTTAGAGCAAATTCCAAATTTATTAAAAGATGAAGGAAGGTTGAGTGTTATCTCATATCACTCTTTAGAGGATAGGTTGGTAAAAAGATTTATCAGAACAGGATTGTTTAGTGGTGAGTCTAGAAAAGATATTTTTGGGAATACCAGTGAGCCGTTAAAGAAAGTAGGAAAATTAATTGTGCCTACTTCGCAAGAGGTTAAAGCAAATAATAGAGCTCGCAGCGCTAAGTTAAGAATAGCAACATTAAAAAATTAATATGTATCAAGTTAAAAAAGGTGTGTATGATTTTCTTCGTGGTAGTTTTCTTACGGATGATTCCGCTTTTAAAAATTGGCGTATTATCATTTTTGTAGTTGTTCTCTTGTTGGTTATGATATCAAGTGCGCACAAGGCTGATAAAAAAGTGATTCAGATATCTGAGTTGAATAAAAAGAAAAGAGAATTGCGAGCAGAGTATGTTAATACTGGCACCGTTTTAATGAGGATGAAAATGGAATCTAGTATCAGAAAAAAAGCAAAAGCAAGAGGTTTGGCACCTTTGAAGTCTCCTCCTAAAAAAATAAAAGTAACCATTCATAAAGATAAATAACGTTGGCAACTCATAAAAAAAGCATACTCACAAAATTTTACTTAGTATCAGCTTTTGTGGCTTTTATTTTACTAGCTGTCGTATTTCGTGTTTTTACGATTCAGCAGATCGAGGGAGATAGATATAGGGAGTTGTCTACAGAGTTAACAATAAAACAAGACACTATATTCGCTAATAAAGGAAATGTGTATGCGGCCGACGGGAATTTATTGGCTACATCTATGTCAAAATTTACAATTAGAATGGATGTTCTTGCTGTTGATGGAAATGTTTTTGAGGAAAATGTTGGGGCGTTATCTTTGGAGTTGTCCAAGATGTTGGGGAAATCTTCTAATTATTATCAAAACAAATTAAGAAAAGCAAAAAAGAGAAGGAATAGGTATTTGCTGATCGCTAGAAATATTGGGTACACCGACTATTTAAAAATGAAGCGGTTTCCGATATTTAATAAAGGGGTTTATCGTGGTGGTTTTATAGCAGATCACAAAACTGTCAGAGCGCATCCGATTGGTAAAATTGCAGAACGAACAATTGGGTATGATGATTTTAGGGGTGGAGCTGGAATAGAAGGTGCATTTGCAGATTATATGGAGGGTGAAAATGGTTTACGATGGAAACAGAAAATTGCCAAAAACCAATGGAAGCCAATTAATGATGTCAATGAAAAAGAACCTATCGATGGTCATGATATTATTACCACAATAGATGTAAATATTCAGGATATTACACATCATGCTTTATTGCGAAGGTTGGAGTATTTTGAAGCAGATCATGGCTGTGCTGTAGTTATGGAGACTGCAACGGGAGAAATTAAGGCAATTTCTAATTTAGGAAGGACTTCTGAAGGTGCTTATTATGAGAAAAGAAACTATGCTGTTTGGGAGAGCCATGAGCCTGGTTCTACCTTTAAACTTGCAAGTTTGATGGCTGCTTTAGATGATAAGGTAATTGATACTTCAACTATTGTTGATACAGAAAAAGGTCGGATTTACATTCACAATAGAAAGGTTGAGGATTCTCACAAAGGTGGTTATGGTAAGATTTCTGCGGCAAGAGTTTTTGAGATTTCTTCGAATGTGGGGATCGTAAAAATTATGAAAAAAAACTATGATCATAGACCTCAGAAATTTATTGAAAAATTGGAAAAATATGGTTTTAAAGAGCCTATTGGTTTCTCAATTAAAGGGGAGGGGAAGCCTATTGTTCCCGAGCCTAAAGATAAAAGTTGGAGTAAAATTTCTTTAGAATGGATGTCTTGGGGCTATGGAGTTTCATTAACGCCAATGCAAATATTAATGTTTTATAATGCTGTTGCTAATAATGGGGTTATGGTAAAGCCTATGTTTATAAAAGAATTACGCA
>ERZ1048872.3333-NODE-3333-length-10495-cov-5.904023_pt1 | contig 10495 bp, 10 predicted proteins | sample MGYA00383100_ERZ1048872 | MGnify/ENA primary metagenome ERZ1048872 (study PRJEB29581, sample SAMEA5548370) | metagenome | biome: marine; feature: coastal; material: water | depth 50 m | study: Short-term variability in the microbial, nano- and picoplankton... | reverse complement strand
CTTTATCTGATAAAAATCACCAATCGCCAGAAAATGGATAGAGTAATGGATCTAGAAGATCAGCTATCAGAATTAACCGAGGCTCTACAGGAAGAATTTGAAAATCTGAAAAACAAAAAGTCCCCTTTGAACTCGAACCAGCTCAAATCCAAACTCGACCAGATACAGCAAACATTAAAACAACTCATGGAGAAGTTAGCACAGCAAAACCAATCGATGCCCGATGAATTCCTAAATTCCAAGTCCTACAAAAGCATGAATATGGAAGAAATGATGGCGTCGGTTGATAAAATTCAAGACCTCGCGAATCAAGGGAAAATGGATGAAGCCATGGAGCAACTTAAAAAAATGGCTGAAGAGTTAAGAAAATTTGCCGAGCAATTAAATCAAGCTGAATCTTCGATGGAAGAAATGGTGGATACAGAAATGATGGAACAACTCAACGAGTCCACGCAAGAATTAAAAGACATGGAAAAGAAACAACGCGAGATCATTAAAAAAACTTCAGAAATAAACCAGGAACTGCGACAGAAGCAGTCCAAAAAATTTGAGTCTTTGGTTAAAAAGTTTTTTGAAGAACTCAAAAAAGATGTGGAGTCCATTCGTTCCATTCTTGATGACGATAAAAACTACCTTAATGAGCATTCAGCCATGAAAAAGCTTAGCAAGCTCCTTGAAAAAGAATCCGCTCTAAATCAGGAAATACAATCGCTGGGGCAAGAGACCATAGACTCCAGCCTTAAAGATAGTCTCGCGAAGAACTTTGCAGAGTTGAAGGACCGCCAACGACAACTTTCTAGCACATTATCTGAGATGAACTCTCTCAGAGCAATGGGGCTCCAGGAGTTCAAGGAGAAACTTCCAGAGCTACAGAAAAAATACGATTCTTTGAAAGAACTTGCCGAGTTAAATGAATTGAACGAGTTTAATTTACTTTTCAAAAGCACCTATCCGGAAGTATTCCGCTGGCAAGGCAATATACAAGCATCACGAAACGAAAATATCAGCGGAAAAATAAGCGAGGATTTGAAGAAGGTGACCCGGTTGAACGGAGAGATATCCAAGAAACTCGGCTCATTGAAACGTTCGACCGAAGCCAGCAACGACTCGCTCCTTTCCAAAGAAGAGAAGAGCAAACTACAGAAAATGGCAGAGCAGGAAAAATCTATGCGAGGAAAAACGGAAGGAATGCAAAAACAGTTTTCTGAAATGAACCAGAAAAACCCATTACTCTCGCCCTCCCTCTCGCAAAATATGCAGATGGCAGGAAAAAACCTGCAACGTGCCGAGTCTCGCTTACAAGGGAATCAAGTACAAAGGAGCATTGAGTCTGAAAACAAGGCCCTGAAACAAATTCAAGAAGCGCAGAGCATGTTAAGCGAAATGAAAAAATCCGGGTCGCAAATGTCCCAACAGGGCAAACAACAAAACCAGCTTCGACTTGGAACGGGAAGTCGCAGAGACTCAAGGCGTGGAGGTGCTGTTCGAATGCAGAAGGAAAAAGTTCTCTTGCCTTCGGACGATCAATACAAAGTACCCAGTGAGTTCCGCGAAGATATTCTCGATGCGATGAAAAAACAGACACCGAAGAACTACGAACAACTGGTCAACGAATATTATAGAGAACTCGTGCAATGATAAAAAAAGAAAATATTTTCTTTTCGTTCTTGCTTGTGGTATTCGCTCTTTCTAGCACCACATCTGCCGCTCCGACATTCAACGACAAAATGCTCACGGGTTATGAACTCGCTCAAGATTGGGATTTGATTGCCGCCGAAGAACTTTCCAATTCCCTTCTTAAAAAACACCCCGAATCCGGTGATGCTCATTTTCTCAGCGCGCGAATTGAATTTCTAAAAGGAAACTACGAGCATGCATCAGAGATTCTGGAAAAAGCAGGTGATTCCTACGAAGAAGTTTCCGAGTTCAAGAAGCGAATTGAGGCTACCCGCAAGGCCACCCAGAATTTTGTTACCCGAGAAACGGCACATTTCCGCTTTCGTTATAAAGAAGGCCCCGATGAGGTTCTTCTAACTTACGCAGAGGAAGTACTGGAAAAATCTTACCTAGTGTTAGGGGAAATTTTAGATCATTATCCACAGGAAAAAGTTCTCATTGAATTTTATCCTGACAGACAACCATTTTCTAAAATTTCTCCACTGACCTTGCAAGACATCCTCACATCTGGAACCGTCGCGCTGTGTAAATACAATCGTATTATGATGATTTCGCCAGGGTCACTGGTTCGTGGATTCAACTGGATGGATACTCTAAGCCATGAATACGTTCATTATCTACTTACAAAGAAAAGCCGCAATCAGCTTCCACTGTGGACGCATGAAGGAATCGCAAAATTACTGGAAACAAGATGGCGTAACGACAAAAAATACTTATCTCCCATTATGGAAACCATTCTTTCTGGCGCGCTCAAAAATGATTACAGAATCGCATTGGAAGATATGATGCCGTCGCTTGCCAAACTGAAAACCGCCAAAGATGTTCAACTTGCTTACGCAGAAGTGTCAACAATGATGGAGTACCTAGCAGAATCGAAGGGCATGGAAATTTTCACTCAACTTCTTGAAGATTTGGCCAAAGGTATACGCTTTGAAGAAAGTTTTCAAAACAGGGCCGGACACGATATTCTTTCCTTTCAGAACAACTGGGAGATATGGGCTAAAAATAAGGAGCTGAAATTTATTCCTGGCATTACCGCTTTGACCAAAGAATTTAAAAATCAAAACAAACTCGAATCAGAAAAAGATTATAAAGGATTAGGCACAAGGCGGGCGCAGGACCTAACCTTCTTAGGTGATATCTTAAAGTCTCGCGATCATTACAACGCCGCCATCCTTGAATATCAAAAGGCGAAAGAAGAATCTTCTACTCATTCACCAATACTGTTCAACAAACTAGCTGGCACCTATATTCAAACAGGGAAGTACGATGAAGCAGAGTTGCTTTTAAAAGAAAGCCTAGAGTATTATTCTGACTTTCATACGACACTCGCTAACCTTGGTGAGCTTTATTTTGTTAGCGAAAGGTTTTACAAAGCACAAAAATATCTCGAAAAAGCGGTTCGCATCAACCCATTCAACCCTTTCATTCACACCAGGTTGATAGAGTTATACGATCGCATGTCAATGACCGAAGAAAAGAAATTACAAACCCAGCTGTTCAGCTTAATAGATTGAGGTTTTCTGAATGGAAGATTTAGAACTAGCCCAGGAACTACTAAAGGCCAAAAAAAATGTAGTCAATGAAATACAAAAAGTCATCATCGGCCAAGATGAAGTAATCGAAGACCTTTTGGTTGCGCTTTTTTCTAAGGGACACTGCCTTTTCGTGGGAGTACCCGGATTAGCGAAAACCCTTCTGGTCAGCACCCTTGCGCAAGTATTAAATCTCGGATTCAGTCGAATTCAGTTCACCCCCGACCTCATGCCTTCAGATATAACGGGGACAGATATTCTGCACGAAGATACTACATCGGGGAAGAGAGTGTTCCAGTTCATTAAAGGTCCAATTTTCTCTAACATAATTTTAGCCGATGAGATCAATCGAACGCCTCCAAAAACCCAGGCGGCTCTATTGCAAGCAATGCAGGAAAAACAAGTTACAGTAGGGGGAAACACCTATCCACTTACCCCACCCTTTCTGGTTTTTGCTACGCAAAACCCCATTGAGCATGAAGGCACCTATCCGCTGCCAGAAGCACAACTCGATAGGTTCATGTTTATGATCAACGTGACCTATCCCAGCAAAGAAGAAGAAATCAAAATCGCACTCTCCACCACTTCAGGTCAATTAACCGAGTTGCAACCTATCTTGAATGCCGAGCAGGTCTTAAAGTTTCAAGAACTGGTTCCACGAGTCCCTGTTTCCGAACACGTTGCCTCTTATGCTGTGGAACTGGTGCAAAATACACGACCACAGCAAAATAGTAATGCGCCGGATTTTGTTAAGGAATGGATTGATTGGGGGGCAGGCCCCAGAGCGTCTCAATATCTTATCTTGGGAGCCAAGGCAAAAGCGTTGATGGACAACCGTGTCGCGACGACAATTGAGGACGTCAAAGCGGTTTCCCGCCAGGTTCTAGAACACCGGATTATATTAAACTTCAAAGCCGAAGCAGAGAATATAAAAGTCACCGATGTCATAGAAAAACTCCTGACAACAGTGAAAGCCTAACTACTTATTTTTGTAAAGGCTCCCAACGCGGAAACCACCACGGTCCTCCTTATCGATACTCATCTGGCGAGTATCTTCTTCATCGAGTTTGCCTAACGCTTCGGAAACTTCTATCTGATAGTTTTTGACTTTCTGATACAGGGGATGTTTGATATCCAACTTCAGGTTGGTGAGAGCCGCGGTGAATTCGCCGGTACCATCGGGAGTCAATTTGCATACCAGTTCACCGGAATTGTCATCGCGGTAAATATCCGTTACTTCCAATGGCGTTTTATTTTTGACTTGAAACCCCATTTCACGCAACAGGGTCAACACCGCTCCACGTCCATAAACACGAAGTGGCAAACAATTTAGTAATTCATCCATCAAAGATTGTGCGCTCAACTCAATATATCCTCAAAGTAGTAAAAAAGTAATTATAGACAAAGTGCAAAAATAACTCCAAACAAACCGTCATTCACATTAAAAAACCACTTAAATTTTTCGCGCAACCATAATTGTTTAAAGCTCTTCATCGAATTTACCGAAAATAAAATAGGGACTAAATAAGGCCATTGGTCCATTTGAAATAGATTCACCTTCAGTAGAGTAAAACATTGTTTAAAATCTCACCTCAACTTAATCCGTCAAAATTTTGTAATACCTTGACAAAGGTCAATAAATTCATTAAGTTAGAGAGATTGAAATTGAGGGTAATCTGTGCCCGTGAATAAATATTTACCAGCGATCAATCTATTTTTTGTCCTCACCATCGCTGTTCTTACAACAATATCGGTCAAAATCTGGACCAATCCAACTTATCCATCCAATATCGATGGAGCATCTGTGATGGGATCGCCAAAAAACCTTAAGAAATTGAAAGTTAACCGACTTGCGTACAATGCGGGAACAGTGTCTCAGGTGGTAAAAAGTAATATTTTTCGCAAGGAAAGAAAGGAGTATATTCCCCCTCCTCCCGTAGCCCGACCCGTAATACCACCCGTTGCAAAGAAACCAGCCTTACCTGCACCGAACCTGGTTTTGAAAGGCATTCTGATGCTGGGCGGCACAAAAATTGCTATCTTGGAGGGTAAATACTGGACTTTTCAGGGAAACAAGAAGGTACAAAAGAAAGTTAAGAAAAAGGGCTATTCTTTGGGACAAATTGTAGGGGATTTTGAATTGACCGAAATAGATAAAACCAGTGTCACCCTAAATGATAAAAATGGGCGTGGGGTTCGATTGCGTTTGGCTAAACGCTCTCCCGAAAAAATCATTCATAGAGAGGGGACTGCTTTTTTCCAAAAAAATAAAAAGTATGATCCGAGAAAATTCAAAGCCACTCCTGTCAAGAATCGCCCGACAAGAACCACTACGGCAAAACCAAAAGTCAAGCCAACTGCAATTGCACCGGCTCCAGCCCCTGTGTTCAGGATTTCGGGAGCAAAAACACCTGCACCTGCTGCCGTTCATATTTCAGGAAGATAAATTATCATGTTGAAAAAAGTTGATCCGGTTGAGCGAATTTTACTCCGCCACAAAAAGATTTCAGAAAAGGTTTTGCAGGAAGTCAAAACCAACAACCTGCATTCCCATAACTTTTTAGGAAAAACTTTGGTTGACCATGGTTATATCCATACCCAAACGTTACTGGAAACCCTAGGTGCCGAGTTACGCTTGCCGTATGTCAAAAAAGATCAATTTCCGAAGTCTGGCTTGCCTGTCGAGGGCCTGTCGATATCAGATACTTTTTTAAGAGAGAAAGTTATCCTCCCATTGCAACTCAAGGACGACACCTTGATCATTGCCGTTTTCGATCCATTCGACCAATACACGATTGAAGATTTAAAAGTTTCTCTTGGGAAAAACATCCGAGTTGTCTTAAGCGGCGAGCAGGATATTTTGGAATCTATCGAAGCGCACTATGGCGAAGGAGCCAGTTCGGCCATGGATCGCATGGTCGACAACATCAACGATGAAGATCTACATGGCTTAGATTCCCTTGATGAGAGCACGGAACATATTCGCGACATGGCTTCCGAAGCTCCTGTCATCAAACTGGTGAATCACATCATCAGTGAAGCGATTGAGTCGCGTGCCAGTGACATCCATTTGGAACCTTTTGATGACGAGCTTCTTTTAAGATATCGGATTGATGGCATTCTTCACGAATTTGATCATCCACCAAAACGCCTGAGTTCTGCAATCACGACCCGTATAAAAATTATGGCAAAGATGGATATTTCCGAACGCCGACTACCTCAGGATGGGAGAATTAAACTAAAAATTCTGGGCAAAGATATCGACATGCGTGTTTCCACTCTGCCGACTTTATACGGTGAAAGTGTGGTCATGAGGATACTCGATCGCGGAAGCCTGGTACTGGACCTCAGCCAAATGGGGTTTCCCGAAAAGATACTCAGTCAACTCGAAGAGTTGATTCGTAAACCCTATGGCAAAATGCTGGTAACCGGTCCCACAGGTAGCGGCAAAACTACCACGCTGTATGCCGCCCTGAGCCAGATCAACACACCTGACAAAAAAATCATCACCATTGAAGACCCCGTGGAATATCAAATGCGCGGGATCAACCAGATCCATGTAAAATCGCAGATCGGTCTAGACTTCGCTGGCGGGTTACGATCCATAGTGAGGCAGGATCCAGATGTGATCATGGTTGGTGAGATTCGTGACCCGGAAACAGCTGATATTTCCATTCAGGCCGCTCTGACAGGGCATCTTGTTTTTAGCACCGTTCACACCAACGATGCGGCAGGTGCAATCACGAGACTCCTCGATATGGGAATCGAAAATTTCCTAATTTCATCGGCACTATTAGGTGTGCTCGCTCAAAGACTGGTGCGCGTCATTTGCCCGGATTGCAAAGAAGAAACTACATTAACCCCAATCCTTCGTACAGAGATGGGGCAGTTGGGAAAAGAAGAGATCAAAGTTTATCGTGGTAAAGGCTGTAAAGCCTGCAGTAACACAGGATTTCGAGGCAGATGTGGAATTTATGAACTGCTGGTTATTGATGATAATATTCGAGAACTCGTATTAAAAAAATCAACCGCTCAAACTATCTGCGATCAAGCACGACAAACCGGCATGAGAACCTTGAGAGAAGACGGCTGGGACAAAGTGATAAAAGGCATCACTACCGTTGAAGAAATTCTCCGCGTCACCTTGAGTGATCGAAACTAGACAAAAGAAAGTCATAGAACAAACGTAAAATCTAAAAAATCCTATAAAGGCAAACCATGACGGTTTACACCTATAAAGCCACGGATAAAAACGGCACATATGTAGAAGGCAATATTAGCGCGTCCGATTACAAAGGTGCCATACAACAAATCCGTAAGCTGAATTATTACCCGGTGAAAGTTTCTGAGGGGAAAGGTTCATCCAAGCTTTCTTCTGGAATGGCTTTGTCAATACCGAGTTGGGGTTCCCCCATTCCGTTAAAAGACCTCATGACCCTCACCCAGCAACTCGCGACTCTGGTTGATTCCGGTCTAACACTGGATGATGGGCTTGCCACCTTAATAAAACTTTCAGAGACAGAAAAAATCCGTTCCGTACTTGCTGATGTTCGAAAGCAGGTGCATGCAGGCAGTTCTTTTGCCGATGCTCTGGCAGAACATCCTAAGGTTTTTTCCAAGCTGTACGTCAATATGATCCGCGCAGGAGAAGCTGGAGGAATCTTGGGTGAGACGCTTTCTAGGCTCGCTCTGTTTATGGAAAAGTCTGTCGAATTAAAAAACAGCATTCGATCGGCCATGGTTTATCCGGCCATTCTCACTTTGGTGGGGGGTACTGCGGTAATTATCCTCATTACTTTTGTGATCCCTCAGTTTTCAAAGTTGTTTGAAGAGATGGGTGCCGCTCTGCCCCTGCCAACTCAGATCATGCTCGGTTTAAGCTCCCTAATAATAAATTACTGGCCGGCATTGATTCTGGGGATTGCAGGATTCGTTGCCGCATTTACCTTTTACATAAAAACAAATAATGGCAGGCTCAAATGGGATGGAATGCTTTTAAAACTGCCGCTTTTCGGTCCATTGATCCAAAAGATAGAAGTCTCCCGATTCAGCTTAACACTGGCAACCTTATTAAAAAGTGGCGTTCCCATCCTGCAAGCAATGGGAATCGTGCAATCCATTTTGATCAACCGGGTTGTTTCAGACTCGATAGTAGTTCTTCAGCAGGCTCTAAAAAAGGGAAACGGACTTTCGGGTCCACTTCAAAAGGCAGGAATTTTTCCTCCGATGGCGGTTCACATGATCACCGTTGGCGAAACTTCGGGAGCCTTGGATGAAATGTTGACAAAAGTTTCTAAAACTTACGATAAAGAAGTAGAACAATCTATCAAGCAGGTGATTTCCCTAATCGAGCCAATGATGATTTTATTAATGGCTGTAATCATAGGCTTCATTGTTGTTTCCATGCTATTGGCGATTTTCAGTGCCAACGATATCGCTTTTTAAACAAACTCTACGAAGGAACATTATGAAGGACAATTTGAAAATATTTCATCGCCTGGGATCAAAAGGTTTCACCTTAATTGAGCTCATGGTGGTTATGGTAATCATAGGACTGCTAGCGGCCACCGTGGTGCCCAAGTTCTTCGGGCAAGTTGACAAGGCAATGCAACAAGACGCGCAAGCACAAATCGAACTTTTAGGACAAGCTCTTGACCTGTACCGCCTGGAAAAACATAAATACCCAACCAGCGATGAGGGGTTGGAAGCTATTAAATCTTATTTAAAAAAGAATGTCCCGAAAGATCCCTGGGGCAATGCCTATATCTATGAGTCTCCCGGCAAAGAAAACCGTGGATACGATTTAATTTCTCTGGGTGGAGATAATGCGGAAGGAGGAGAAGGAACTGACATGGATATTGTCAGTTGGAAAAACTTTGAATAATCAACACGCTCTGGGAAAAGACGGTTTCACTTTATTGGAATTGATACTTGTTCTCTTCCTAATGGGACTGATGGCAGGAATAGTTTTACCGTTTGTAGTTTCAACTCTTGATCGCGTAAAACTACAATCAGAAGCACGGCAAATTTCATCTGCGTTGCAATTTGCTCGTAGCGAGGCTATCACAAAAAAAACATTATTCACTTTCAATGCCAATATCGATAAAAATCAATACTGGCTCGCTATCCCAAAAGAGAAAGAAGTCACGCAAACAAAAATTCTTGATGAAACAGTACGAATCAAGGACTACCAGGGAGCAGAGGAAATCGTATCTGATGGAACATTTATTATAAATTTTTATCCGCGCGGCAATTCGAGTGCCGGAACCATCCACCTGCAATCATCCATCGCCGAAAGCGATGCACTTGTTTATGCAATCACCATCGATCCAATTACAGGAAAACCCAGAATCAAACTCCTTGAAGAATGAGCAGGGATTCTCTCTCCTTGAAGTCGTTGTTGCTCTAATGATAATGGCTGGAGGATTTCTCGCTGTTCTCAACCTGTTTTCAGGAAGTGTACGTTCTGTAGATTTTTCAGGCCAATACCTCAAGGCTGTCACCCTGGCAAATTCAAAAATGAATGAACTGGAAATTCAAAACTTCACAGTAGATGACAGTTCCGGGAATTTTAAAAACGAAGAAAATTATCGATGGGAAGTTGATATCTCTCCCTACGATTCTGACTTGAACAACGAAGAATCGGGGATTCAATTACAGAAAATTTTATTAAAAGTTTTATGGAACGATGAAGGACATACTCGCAACATTGAACTAGCAACACTGCGCCTAGAAGGCCAAACCTATCCGGCAGCTGACACACAACTGGAAAGATTATTTCCAGGAGGAGCAGGCAGCAATAACACGGGTGGAGAAGAAGAAACTGAGACCCCTGAAACCCCTGAAACCCCTGAAACTCCAACACCAAACTCAGGCACAAGCACGAACATCAGTGGTTCCGGCCAATCCATTATCAGCGGATCGGGAACGCAGAGAATTTCTGGAAACTAATGAGCCCAATAATAAATCGCATTTCAAAAAATCAATCCGGATTCACCCTGCTTGAGCTGATCCTGTCTCTAGCTATTGTCGGGATTATTATTGCATTGGGGCTCGGCGGCATCCGCCTGGGAATTAGCGCACGCGATGTTGGAGAAAGAAAGGTAGATACCTATCAGCGTCTGCGCATCATCACAGAGCAACTCACGCAAAAACTGCAATCTACTTATCCCGTTTTCGTGATTCAAAAAGACGTTAGCTCCGCCGCGCAAAAACTTGCTTCTTCTAAAAGAATCATGGCATTTGAGGGAGAATCAAGTTCTTTAAGATTTGTCACTTTTGCT
>ERZ1048872.3332-NODE-3332-length-10496-cov-7.704626_pt1 | contig 10496 bp, 16 predicted proteins | sample MGYA00383100_ERZ1048872 | MGnify/ENA primary metagenome ERZ1048872 (study PRJEB29581, sample SAMEA5548370) | metagenome | biome: marine; feature: coastal; material: water | depth 50 m | study: Short-term variability in the microbial, nano- and picoplankton... | reverse complement strand
ATAGTTGAGGATGGGTAAAAGATGACAGTAGCAAGAATTTCCATGGCAGAATTTGAGTCAGAGAAAATCGCCAATTATTTTGAAGAGCGCTACCGAACAGTGGCGCCCCCCGCGTTGCCAGAGGCGAACTCATTAACCATGATACGCACTGGCCCCACCTCAGTGATGTCAGTGGCGCTCTATCCTGATATTGAAACTGCCAACAGTACTCTGCAAGCCCGCAAAGACATGCTTGAAGAGTTTTTGGACATGTTCAAGGACCTATGGCATATGGAAGGCGAGGTCAGTCTGCATCACGTAAACAGCTAAAAGTCATTTTGGGTGTAACAAGGTCGTCAGCAGGCGTTTTTAAGCAAAGAGGGTGGTGGTCAATAAACTGGTGTTTTGCAGGTGTGATGTTGAAACCTTTAAACTGCATAACTTGCTTACGTGCCCAGGTTCACTTGATACCGCAACAGCAAGTTTTTGAGTTTCGAGCTATGTCTAAGATCATAGGAGATGAAGGGGAAAAATAAATGAGCTATCTGCGCGTCAATTTGGTTGATTTTGAAAGCAGGCAAAATAGGGACGACAGCCTTGACCGGCTTAACAGAACTGCCGGTGAGATGTTTCCGGATATCGAAATGATGTTGGGCATCGCCACAGGGGATAAGTCCTGCATGACAGTTTCCGTTTATGCTGACAAAGAAAAAGCCAGTAAGGCCATAGATCAGCGGGATAAACATTTCTCAGATCTAGGGGGCATGGAGCTTGCGGTTGCATTTGAAGGTGACTTAAAAGCGTTTTACAAAAAAGAGCATATTACATCTGAAAGCTAGCAGGCCTGCGCGTGAGCCAACCGTCAAATGGGCGATCACAATCCCATGCCACCTTATTCATGGTCTTTGACGCGCAGGAATTCTATTGGGATGACTTAGGGTTTGTTCTTGAAATTATATTCAATTTCGCTCCAGCTATCGCCCGGGAAAACAAACAGAAATTCTAAATCGCATGTGCCTGTATTTTTAACCCCATGCGGTTCATTTTCGGGGATATACACACTGTCACCTTTTGCAATGTCCCTGACTTTTTCATCCTTCATCAATAGCAGGCCATTGCCCTGAGTAATAAAATAGACTTCCTGCGGTGCATGGCTGTGAAGCGGCAAATCTTCACCAACAGGTATTTTGCCATAGCCAACAGAAAGCCCATGGCTATCACGATGTGTTGCGTCAACCAAAAGACGCCACCGCGTGTTTGGATTAGCGCCGATCTTAATTCTTTCCGGTGAAGAGTTTTGCCAGGGCGCTTCTGCAAGCGGTTGAATAAAAATTTCGGCCATTTCACAACCTTTGTGTTTGAAATTGAAAAGGCTTCTGCCTTTGCCACAATCTAAAACGGTCTTGAAGTCTGCGTAAACAACAATTATCTCATGCGTATAGGCATTTAATCACCAACTTGTGCGCCTTGGCATCCCGCCTAAAGCACTAAAGCGGAGGTCGGTAAAATGACTGATAAAAACTTCTCCTATATATGCAGCTCGGGTGATGAGGTTTCAAATTCACCTGAGGAACAAGATGGCAAGCCAAAGCTCAGCCCTGAAGCTGTTCAAATGATATTTGCCTTTGTGGAAAAGGCAAAAAAGGCCGATGCGGTAAAAAAGAATTTGCCACCAAGGGAAATTGCCGAAGTCGAAGTTCAATTCGCACGTGGTGATTTAAAAAGACAGTAATTCACTGTAACGACACAAGGCTCTTCAATCACCACGTTATGTGCCTTGGCATTCCGCCTAAAGCACTAAAGCAATGGCGTTTAAGCTCTGGCTTGAACGCCGTCAAAGACCGATAGAGAAACTGGGCGACTTTTGTGCCCGCGTTACTGCGCAAACATGCGCATAAACATACCATGAATAAAGATGCTAAAACTGCGGTATTCAACGCAGCGGCGCGGAAATCTGATGGTTTTCGGTTGCACCTCGCGGCCTATGCTTTACGCTTGAACGCAGCGATGAAGGCTATCATAATTTTGGACCATATGCATTTGACATGAACGAAAAGTCCCCAAAGAAGAAAAAGCCTAAATCGGATGCACGGATCGGTGGTGAAATCGCCACCTATGTTCTGATTTTCCTAACGGTATTTGTGGGTTTTCTGGTGTGGGCTTCGGGGTAACCGTGTAGTTGCCCGCCAAACATGCCCGGCGTTTCCAAGGCATACGTGGGCCTATTTTGACATCCTTATAGCTATAGGTCGCTATTATAATGCTATCGGGTTTTTGCAAAAACATCCGCAGATCGCCTTTGTAATAAAAGCTGTCTTTGACCACGCCTTGTTGCGAGGCTTGGTATTCTTTGCGCCCTGCTAGGGTTTTTTCGGCGGCTTCATAGCTGGGATAAATTGCAAGCGACATTTGCGAACAGGGTCCGGTTTGCACGTTGATCACAAGCTCGGCGTTTGGAAAAGGCTTCCTTTTGTATGCTGAGATAGTGCTTTTCTGCTGCCAGCATGGCCTCTTCGGATGTCCACTCCATCATTGTTATTCTACCAATTGACATAATATGCTCCAAACATTTTGAATGCCGCGTTCAAGGGTAGTCCTAAACTTGCACAGCAACATTTAATCTTCAACTCACGTATCCAGCGCGGCAGGCCTTGTCTGAAAACGCGCCGCTAGAGGATCGGCCACAGTGCAATAGTTGGCGCGCGGCGCTTCAAACCGCGGCAAAAGTAACAAATGGGTGAGGAACCGCTTGCATGATCGAAAAAATAGGGCAAGTTTTACCCATCAAGCATTGGCAAAGGGGTCGCTTTGGATGGGTGCAGAATGTGATCTGATTATTCGTGGCGGTCAAATCGTAACGCCCGAGGGTGTGGTCGAGGGCGATCTTGCAATCGCCGGCGGGCGCATTGCGGCGATTGGATCAAATTTGGGCCGCGCGGCCAGCGAAATTTCCGCCTTGGGCAAATATGTGATGCCGGGGGGTGTTGATCCGCATGCGCATATTGAACAGATGTCCGGCATGGGGCTTATGAATGCCGACACTTTTGAAACCGCAACCCGTTCGGCGGCTATGGGCGGCACAACCAGCGTTATTTCCTTTGCGGCGCAGGCGGCTGGGCAGCGATTATCGCAAACGCTTTGCGACTATGCAGCCCGCGCGAAACGCGGCGCGATGATTGATTATGCGTTTCACATAACCCTCACCGACCTTGGTGTGCCGTCTTTTGAAGAAGATCTGGCAAGTATAGTTGCCGCGGGTCATCGCTCGGTTAAAATTTTTACCACTTATAATATTCAGCTAAGCGATCCTGAGGTGCTAAAGGTTTTGACCTTGGCGCGCAGATACGGTGCTTTGGTCTGTGTTCATGCCGAAAATGATGCCATCATTACCCGCGCCAAAAGCGCTTTGCTGGCTGCGGGCAAAACCGCGCCGCACGATCATGCACGTTCACGCCCTCGCATGGCCGAGATCGAAGCAGTCGAGCGGATGTGCCGGTTTGCTGAATACCTCGACCAGCCCGTTATGCTGTTTCACATATCAACCGCAGAGGGCACGGCCGCGGTGCGGGCGGCGCAGCAGCGCGGTGCGCCTGTTTGGGCCGAAACCTGCCCGCATTATTTGCTGATGACCGACGAGGTTTTAAACCAGCCCGGCTTGCAGGGGGCTAAATTCATGTGCTCGCCGCCGCAGCGCACAGCGGCGGATCAGGCCGCGCTTTGGCAGGGGCTTGAGGCTGGTACGCTGAGCCTTGTGTCCTCCGATCATGCCCCTTATCGGTTTGATGCCAGTGGAAAACTATCCGCTGGCTCCACTCCTGGTTTTCATGAAATTGCCAATGGCCTTCCGGGGCTGGAAACCCGGTTGCCCCTGCTATTTGATGCAATGATTTCGCGCGGTGCGCAGGGACCAGAGGCATTTTGCCAGATCACATCAACACTGCCGGCAAAGCTATATGGCCTGCAACGCAAAGGCGCGCTAAGCCCCGGTATGGATGCTGATGTTGTGGTCTGGGACCCCGATAAAGTCATGACCTATGGACCGGATGATCTGCATGACAATGTCGGCTATAATCCATGGGAAGGACACACCATCAAAGGCTGGCCCGAATTTGTATTGCGGCGCGGTAAAACCCTTATGCAGAGGGGCGACTTTTTGGGCGTTGCAGGTGAGGGCGCTTGGATTGACCGGCCCGAACTTGCGACCAAACCCTCGGCTTTAATGGATGAATAGGAACTAGGATGCGTAAAAGCCTTATTGTTATCAATCCAAACTCTAGCAAAACGGTGACCGACGCCATTGATCTTGCGATCAATCCACTGCGTGATTTTGGTATTCCGATCCGCTGTTTGACACTTGCTGACGGCCCGCTTGGTATAGAAAGCCAGAAGCAGGCAGATTTGACCATTGCGCCCATGCTTGATCTGGCCGCGGCCCAAACCGATGCGGCTGGTTATGTGATTGCTTGTTTTGGCGATCCGGGGCTGCACGCGCTGCGCGATCAAACCGAGCTTCCAGTGGTTGGTATACAGCAAGCTGCGGTGATGACGGCGTTGACAGTAGGTCAGCGCTTTGGTGTGATTGCCATTTTGCCCAACTCCATTCCCCGCCACATGCGAGCGTTCGGGGCGATGGGGGTTCTAGAGCGATTGGCTGGGGATCGCGCGCTTGGGCTGACGGTGGCTGATCTGGCGGACGAACGCCTGAGTTCAGAGGCCATGATCGCCACCGGCTGCAAACTGCGCGATGAAGACGGCGCAGATGTTCTAATCATGGGCTGCGCGGGCATGGCGCGCTACCGCGCGGCGCTGGAAAAGGCCACAGGACTTCCAGTTGTTGAGCCCTGCCAAGCTGCCGTTTCAATGGCGCTGGGCCATATCGCGCTTAATCTTGGGCATAAAACTGAGGAGACACACCATGCTTGATGAAACCGCCAAAGGCGTCTTTACCATTGCAGCCACGCCCTTTTTGCCAGATGGCGCGCTTGATTTGCAAAGCTTGGACCGGCTCGTTGACGCTTATATCGAAAAAGGTGCGACCGGCCTGACGATCCTTGGCATGATGGGCGAAGCAGAAAAGTTATCCGCCGAGGAAAGCATTGAAGTCATTCAAGCGGTTACCCGTCATTGTGACATTCCTGTTATTGTGGGCGTTTCAGCCCCCGGGTTTGCGGCGATGAGCATGCTGAGCAATGCAGCGATGGATGCGGGCGCTGCCGGCGTTATGGTGGCGCCGCCGCCGCGCCTGAGAACCGATGATCAGATCATCAAGTATTACCAAGATACCTCAGAGGTGCTTGGAAAAACGCCTTTTGTGCTACAGGATTTTCCTTTGGCCACAGGCGTGATCATCTCGCCCTCGGTGATTTTGAAAATTGTCGAAGACTGTGCCAATTGCGTGATGCTCAAGCACGAAGATTGGCCCGGGCTGGAAAAGATCACCCAGTTGCGACAGGCCTCGGAGACCGGGGCGCGGCGCATTTCAATCCTCTGCGGCAATGGCGGAATGTATTTATTAGAGGAGATGCTGCGCGGTGCGGACGGTGCCATGACTGGCTTTGGCTATCCGGAAATGATGGCGCAGGTGATCGCGGCTGTTGAGGCAGGCGATGTTGCGCGCGCACGGGATATTTTCGACGCCTATATGCCGATGATCCGATATGAAGCGCAGCCGGGGATGGGATTGGCGATCCGGAAATATTCTTTGGCAAAACAGGGGGTGATTGCGCATCCCACATTGCGCAAACCCGGCGCAAAGCTGACCGACCAAGCGATGATGGAAATTGATGCCATCGCGGAGCGTCAGGCGCAGCGTTTGCAAGAGCTTGGCCTGTAAGAGTATCGGCCATTTCAGCCCGCCCATCATATCTATGAAGCCTTGGATGGCCGGTGTGAAATTATTGACAGTTTTACAAGACTATCGGACACTCACCTTCAAAGCAGGAGACTGCTTATAGCTGCAAACACGCACCAACTCAGACTAAAGCATTTAAAAGGACATCTTATGCGCTGCATACTGACAGCCGTTTTTTTCATCTTCGGACTGTGTGCCGCAACTGTTGGCCATGCTGATAGGCTGGTGGCTTCGGCGCAAGAGTTGTTGAGCCAATTGGGTTATCAGGTGGGGCCAGCCGATGGGATTGCCGGCAGAAACACCATTGCTGCACTTTCGCAGTTTTACGCCAGCCGTAACCAAAGATTTGATGGCACCATAGATGCGCGGGAACTGGTGGATTTACAAAATGCGCTGAACTCCAAAACCACCAAGCCCCAAGGCCCGAAAGTCGATCTTATCTGCTCTGTTTCAAGCCGCTATTATGTGGATGCATCAGGGACCAATCCAGCCGATGTGCCAACGGGCGCACGCTTTAGCGTGACCGATGTAGTTAGTGATCCACAGACCAAAACGATCTATGAAGACGAAGTTTCATTGGTATTGGAAATGAAACGTCTGCCAAACTGGAAAACCCCGATTTTATATAGCAGAACCATCATGATTGATAAATCCAAACGCCGGTTTCAAGCAACGACATCCTTTGCAGAATACCAGTTTTCCTTTCGGGACATGAAGCCCTATACCGAAATTGAAATGGGGCCCTGCAAACGGCAGATATCATTTCAATCCGGCCAAACAGGCGGGTCGTCTTTTACATTTTCCATTCAATCAAAGTAGATTGTGGCGTGTTATTTTGACAGTACTCTGCCAGCGCTTTCATCAAACCGGTCGTTGCGAGGCTTGAAAACCATAGCGTAGGTTGCGAGGCCGAGAAAAAAAACCATCAAGACGCCAACCACGATCAAAGTTGTTCTGTTCATTGTGCCCTCATTCCAAAGCTGCGTTTTCCCTGGTAATTGCCAAAAATAGGATGAGTCTTATTTTAAATGATCTGATTTTCTAACGCACGAAAAAAATTCAAAATAGAAATTTCAAAGACTAATGCGAAAACCCTATTTTCGGTTTTCTGTTATGCACAACAGGTAAAACATCTATAAACATATAATATAAAACACTAAATTTCCTATTGGCAGCGTAAGGACTATTAACTTTAATGTAAAATTTGATTAAAAAATAATATCAAGATAGTAATTTTAGAACTCTTTGGGCTATGGTTCTTTTAAACCAACACATTGCGGGGACACCAATGAAACACACCGGAGGTTGCCATTGCGGGCAAGTTACTTTTGAAACAGATCTGGAGCCAATGCTTATAGCGCAGTGCAACTGCCAGTCCTGTCGAACCATCACCGGGTCATTTAACTTGGGTGCGATGTACGCGGTGGATGAAATCAAGATCACGGGTGAAACAGATAGCTATACCTATGAAGGGGGCAGCGGTTACGATAATATTGCCAGCTTTTGCAAGAATTGCCATGTGAGGGTTACAGTCCATAATACGGTTATGGAAGGCATGATTGGTATCCCGCTTGGCACCTTTAAAGAGGCAAAATCGCTCTCTCCAAAACTTGAAATTTGGACCAGTGAGAAATTGGGCTTTTTGAAAACATCTGACTGTATCGTCGAAAGCTTTGAAGACAGCGGTATTGCAGAACGGCTGGGCGCACTTTTGGAGGCGATGGACAACCGCTAAATGCGCTTTACCAGCTTAAATCAGGCTTAACAAAACCCCAAAACAGCGTATAATCGGCGCGAGGGGATCATATTACCATGCGGTTAAGACATTTGGCGGTTATTATTTTAATGTTTGCAGGAACAATTGGTTCTGCGCAAAGCACCGGAATTTCGCTTGGGATCGAACAAAGTAATAGCTAAGTGCGTGCCAATGGCAGCAAGTATTCGGGGGATTTAAGTGGTCTGAAACTATCCGGCAGGATGGAGTTGGCGGGCAGATATTATGCTCATGTTGACTATACCACGGGGTCAGGCAAAGTGACCGCTAGCGATACTAAAGATGTATCCTATACCGAATATGCAATCCATGTCGGATATGGGCTCGGACAGGCCAGCGAAAGCGCGGATGAAAGCATCTATCCCTATTTTGTCGGTTTGGGCTATTTGAACAAGGACCTCGACTTTGACGGCACCACATATCACGAAAATAATTTTCCGGTGGTTTTAGGGGCAAATTTCGCCCTTGGTGATCGTGTGGGACTGCAGGTGATGGGCTTTGCCCCGATTGACAAAATCCAAAACAACCGCGCCGCAGATATACAGCTGTCCGTCGCTATGGGCAAAAGATCGAAAATGATTGCAGGCTATACAAATTATTCCTCAAAACTTGCTCATATCAAGCAGTGCGGCTCTGGTTTTGAGCTGAGTTATCACATAGATTTCTAATCTGAAGATGGCGTTGCAACCGGCGCCTTTTGGTTCTCTAGCAATTTCAAAGGACAGTGTAATGGCGCTTAAGAGACTGGTTTTAGAACTGGGGATGGGAACGGCCTTGCGGTCGGGCAGCTATACCAAGGCCGCCTGCAGGGCGGTTCAAAATGCGCTTTGGCACAATTCACTGGCATTGGTCGAGCTTTTCGATGCCGGCAAAGACAGTATGGTGATCACGGCTGAAATTGCCTGCCAAAATCCTGATCAGGTTGATTGCGAAAAGGTCGCGGCCGAGTTTCCTTATGGTCAGGTATCGGTTCGTGCCGTGCCCGGAGGCTTGGATATCACCCCCCCGGATAGGCCATCGGCTGCCCCCACTATTATGGCCCATGCGGCCATTTCCGTCAGTCTTGATATCGAGCCAAAGATCCATGAGGGCGCATCATGAAGCGGCTTATTCTGGAAATGGGATCGGGCAATGATCTTTACGGGATGAATTACACCAAAGCGGCCATTCGCGCGCTTGATAATGCCCTGCATCACAGCTCGCTCACTTTGTTTCGCGCGCTTGATATTCCCCATAGCGATATGCAGGTCAAGGTGACCATCGGGGTTCAAGATCCGGACCAAGTGGATATCGCACAACTGGCCGCCCATATTCCGCGCGGCCAGCCGGATATCACTGTCACTTTTGGCGGGCAAAATATCAAAGACCCCGAAACGGACAGCTGCGCGGTTATTGCCAGCTGCGCGGTGGAAGCTTTTGTGCCGATCAATGCGCGTGACTGGGTGGTCAGATCATAAGCCACAATTGAGCTGAAAGGCGTTTAGCCCCAAATCACCCAAAGCTGGCTAAGCGCCATGGCGCCAAAAATCAACGTGACAAGGCCTTTAAACATTCCCCAAGGAGCCGCTGAGAATTTTTGCCCAAAATGCGTTTGCGCTTCTTCTTCATCCGCGTCGTCAGCGTTTGCTTTTAAGTCATCCATGCAATCAAAAGAGTTGACCAAAACAAATACCAGTGTTCCGAGTATCACCGCAGAAATGGCAAGATCTAGACCGCTGCCCATCGACAGAATGGCAAGCGTCGCAATGTTAGAGAGAAAACCGACCGTCATGCCCCAATATAAATCGCGTCCCCGGGTTGCACCGATTTGTTGTCTACGATCACGGTCTGCTGCTGTATTCATTATATTTGACATATGCTGTACCTTTTTTACAAAATTGGAAAATATTCATCCACGGAAAGACCTTAACATGACTATAGGGTTTTCAAATAGTTATCAGTGGCAATAATTAATCAAATTGAATGTTTTTTGCTCTCTGCCTTTCCAATTTATTGACGGGTTATAAATATTTTATTGAAGGTATTGCGTTACTCGGGATTTTACATACAGTCGCCAAAGTTTAAATTATGATAATAATTTATGGGATACGAGGTTCTGTTATTTCCCTTTGTTAAGGCAGCCTCTTCTTTCATAGAACATCATGGAGAAAGATATGGACCTATGCTTTATCTATGCGGATCTTCCATTTTGGAGGGCAGAAGTTAGTCGGATTACGTTGCATATCGGGGGGATCACTTTTGAAGACAGGCGGGTTCAATCCGCAGATTTTCAAAATGCGAAAGAAACTGGGCAACTGAAAGACGGCACTATACTGCCTTTTCATCAAATTCCCTGTCTTCTGGTGGATGGGGTGCCGATTGCACAAACCGCCGGGATCGCGCGGTTTTGTGGAAAGCTGGCGGGTCTTTACCCTACCGATGATGATCTCAAAGCAGCGCAGATTGATCAGTTTGTGGATTTGGCAACCGATCTTAACGTTATGGTTTCGAAAACAAGCAGCATAGAGGATCTGGCCGAGAAAGTTGCCGCGCGAAAAGAGCTTGCGCAGGGGCTGCTTGCCAGAAAGCTATCGATGCTTGAACGCTGTATTCCAGAGGGGTCGGATTGGATTGTTGGTCCGAAAATCACCATTGCCGACATTGCAATCTGGCGACTTCTTGGCTGGTTAAGCTCTGGTATACTTGACGGCATTCCAACCCATATCCTGAAGGGCTTTCCAAATATCCGACGCGTCTGTTTGGCTGTTGATACGCATCCCAAGGTGCGCGAATGGGTGGCGATGAAATATCCTGAAAATTACAATCGCGGACAATATTGACGAAGATATTCAATATTGTTAGACTGAATTTGCGTTGGAAACAACGTATGTGAAACTCCACACCTGCCAGGCA
>ERZ1048872.3329-NODE-3329-length-10502-cov-6.194984_pt1 | contig 10502 bp, 8 predicted proteins | sample MGYA00383100_ERZ1048872 | MGnify/ENA primary metagenome ERZ1048872 (study PRJEB29581, sample SAMEA5548370) | metagenome | biome: marine; feature: coastal; material: water | depth 50 m | study: Short-term variability in the microbial, nano- and picoplankton... | reverse complement strand
TTGGCTCTTGGGTGCTGTCTTTGGTTGAAACTGCTGCAAGCTCTTCGCTTGAGGCCTCACCCGCAGGCAAATCCTGCACAGTTTGATCCTGATCCGCTCCAACGTCGGTGGCCGCCACAATCTCTGCTTCGCTTTCAGCTTTGGGTTCGGCTGATTGCTCGGATGAGCTAACAACGGCGTCTTCATCCGTGGCGACTGTAGTCATTTCACTGTCTTGGGCTGCTGTAGTGCTATCAGTAGTATCAGTCGCATCTGCGGCGGCCTGTTGCGTATCTATCGTGTCCTCGCCGCTATCGACTGCAGGCTGCGGATCGCTTTGCGCATTTGTAGAGGCGGTATCTGTTTCGGTCTCGACCTCTGATAGATTTGATTCTTGCTCGTCAGGCGCATCGCTTGCAACAGCGCCGCTGTCATCTGGTTGCGATTCTGTTTGTGATGGCACATCAGCCTGGGCAATTTCGGTTTCTGCCACAGCAGGCTCTGGTGTATTTTCCGGCTCAGTTTGTGCGTCGCTGGGTGCGGCGGCGGCAATTTGGGCCGGTGCGATAATGGCATCCTGATCGGATAAAAGCTCTTGACCATCAACAATGCTGCGCAGTGACAACACTCTGACAGCTTCGCTATAAGGCAAATCAAACAGGCTGACAAAATTCCCCTGCCCATCTGCAAGCACGGTCTCAAACACCTCACCATTGATTAAAATTTCAACCAATTGAGCGGGCACGCCCCTGCCGGCGATCACCACAGCGCCATCGCTGTCCACTCTAACCGTTTGTAAAGTAATTGAAGTTTCCAGATCGAGGCCCTCTTCAGGCTGATCTGAGGATGTGGCACTGCTCTCTTGCTCACTGTCCGCTTCGTCCGATGGTGCCGCATCGGGCTCGGTTGCCTCTTGTGCATCACTTTGCGGCGTATCCGCATCGGGTTCGGGCACGGCTTGTGGCGCCGGCTCTGGTGATTGCCCTGCCTCAACAGAGACCTCAGGAGCAGTTGGCGCGCGCTCTGTTTCCCCAAAAACAGAGCGGTAAAGCATATCCCCGGCTACAGCGGCGATTAGGAGCACGACCACAATGCCAATCAACAGCGAAGACTGCGACGATTTGTTTTCCATTTTTATTCCCTGAAGGCAGCTTGAACCCCAATAAAGCGTTGAGCGACCATAGCGACACAGGCTAACATCGTCAAAAGGTGATATGCCGCATAAGGACTTAAAAATGAAAAAACTATCTGTCTGTGTCTATTGTGGCTCAAGAACAGGCGTTTTGCCCGACTACGTCACGCAAGCAGAGGCTTTGGGCCATGCGATTGCAGGTGCTGGCTGGCGGCTTGTCTATGGCGCTGGCGATATTGGCTTGATGGGCGCTGTCGCCCGGGCCACTCAGCAGGCGGGTGGAGAAACTTTTGGCGTGATTCCAACGCATTTGGTTAAAGCTGAAGTGGGCAAAACCGATTTGACCCGCTTTGTTGTGACTGAAAATATGCATGAACGCAAAAAGGTCATGTTTATGAACAGCAATGCGCTGGTGGTGATGCCCGGCGGCGCCGGCTCGCTTGATGAATTTTTTGAAGTGCTCACTTGGGCGCAGCTTCAATTACATAAAAAACCGATTATTATTCTCAATATAGCCCAATACTGGGATCCCTTAATAGCTCTCATTGATCACATGATCGACGCCGGATTTGCCGACAACTCGCTGCGAAGCCTGTTTACCGTAACTAAAAGCGTTGAAGAAACGGTCGATTATATCGAGCGCCTGGCGGTTTGAAAGCTGGCCCATGTGTAAAGTGCCAATGCAAACCATATTAGCGGAAATGCAACTGCATGCCAGATAGACAGCGGTTCTAGGAACAAAACAGTTGCGCATAAAAACTGCAAGCTGGGGTTAATATATTGTAATATCCCAACTGTCGCCAATGCGACGCGCCGCGTGGCATAGGAAAAAAGGATCAGTGGTGTTGCCGTCATCGGACCAGATAAAATCAGCAAAAGGCTTATGGAAGTAGACTGGCCAAATTGACCGCCGCTGCCAGATGCATGGTAAAAATATAAAATCATCAGCGCGATGGGTGACAACAGCAAAACTTCGAGCGTAACCGTGACAGTCGCCGGTATTCTAAGGGATTTTTTAATCACGCCATAAATACCAAAACTGATCGATACCGAGAGCGCAATCCAAGGAACCTGGCCAAGACCATAGGTCAATATTAGAACGGCAAATGCGGCCAACAGCACTGCGCTAATCTGGGCGCGACTTAAGTTTTCACGAAAAAGAACCACCCCGAAAATTACCGACACAAGCGGGAAGATAAAATAGCCCAAGCTGGTTTCGGTGGCACGGTTAATTTGAATAGAATAAATAAAAACAAACCAGTTGAAGGCAATCATCAACGCCGCGATAAACAGTGTAGCCATAATATTTTTATTGCCCAAAACCCCTACAGCACCACGCAATCGTCCCTGCATGAGGAGAATCAAAGCAAACAGCACCATCGACCAAAGCGTCCGGTGGGACAAAAGTTCGATCGGCGGCACACTGACCAGCATTTTATAATAAAGCGGCGAAAGCCCCCACACCAGGCAGGCAACAACCATTGCCAGAACACCTTTTTGAACCTCTGTTCTCAAGGCCCGTTCCATTGGCGGCGCGGCCCGCACACCTTGCAGGAATTTATATCAGAGTAAAAAAACAAATGGCCTGCCAAGATAGCTCTTGGCAGGCCACGCATAAACATGCGTTGGTCTGTCGGGTTACATCCGGCTGGCAACGTTGTCCCAGTTCACCAGATTATCTAGGAAGTTGCTCAAGTAAACCGGCCGTTTGTTGCGGAAATCTATGTAATAGGAATGTTCCCAGACATCACAACCAAGCAATGCGGTTTGCCCGTAACACAGCGGGTTCACACCATTTTCGGTCTTGGTCACTTTCAGGCTGCCGTCGCTGTCTTTGACAAGCCAGCACCAGCCAGAGCCAAACTGACCCGCGCCTGCAGCGGCAAATTGCGCCTTAAACTCATCAACGCTGCCAAAGCTGTCATTGATCGCGGATGCCAGCTCTGAGGGCATTGCCGCACCGCCCGGCCCCATCATTTCCCAAAACTGCATATGGTTCCAATGCTGGCTGGCGTTGTTGAAAATTCCATTTTGCGCAACCGCACCCGCGTCATAGGTGCCTGTGATGATGTCCTCAAGGGACTTGCTTTCCCATTCGGTGCCGGCAATCAGCTTATTGCCATTATCAACATAGGCCTTGTGATGCAGGTCATGGTGATATTCAAGCGTTTCAGCAGACATACCTAACCCGGCGAGCGCATCGTGGGCATATGGAAGATCAGGAAGTTCAAAAGCCATATCGGGCCTCCTTCTTTATGTTAAAATCTTGATGCCCTAAATGGTAGCCTTAGATGCCATACGTCAAGAGGCAATACGCGTTTCAATCGCATTTTGCACCAAACTGGCTTTGCAGGTCGCATGGGCTTTGGCAAATTTGGGCTTACTTTGTCCAAACAGCTTTAGCTCCAAAGATCGACTTCACCGCCCAGGCGCGCTGCAGCGCTCAATTGATTGAACATAAATTCAGCAACCGAACGAAAACAGATCACCCGCGCTTCGGTTTCTGAAATCAGCCAGAATGCAGCCGAAATCTGCCCAAATCGCGTTCTGCGAAATGCGCCTGGAGCAAAATGGCCGGGGGCAAGATCAACCGGGGCCAGCTTGGCAATCACTTCGCGAACCTTATCGCCTGACAGGGTAAAACTAACCCGCGCATCAGACACATCAGCAACTAAGAAATGTCTTTTACCAAGCGATTTTCTTAGCCCGGCTTCCAACCCGGCCACCTGATCATAAGCCGTAAGGATCAAAAGCTCATCCGGGGACATCCAGCCAACGCTCATTTGACCGTCATGCACAATCTGGCAGCTTGCGGGCATATCCGTTGAAACAGATTTTTTCAACGCTGTGACAAAAGGCTTTGAGCTTAAATCCCCGCGCAGCGTCAACATCCCCGAAGGCGCATCCTCTGACACTGTGACATAGCCATCAAACGGCGTGTTGGCGTGAGAAATCGAATTAGACATTCTGCTTTTCCCCATCTTTATCATAAAACACCTGATCTACAATTTTTGCAGGCATGCGAGTGCCGTCGACCTTGGCAAATTCGATGGTTTCACCCATGCGCGAAGGTCCATTATGGACAAGACCCATGGCGATACCGCGTTTGAGCGTTGGTGAGTAATAGCTCGAGGTCACACGCCCCACCGTATTTACCTGACCATTGGCATTTTTGCCCGTCCCAACCGCATAGGCACCGTCAGGCAGCACGCTGCCGTCGATAGTTTCCAACCCGACCAATTGCCAGCGGTTCGGATCAGTCATATGTGATCGTTCCTGCGCCCGTTTGCCCAGAAAATCCGTTTTCTTTTTCGAGATTGCCCACTGCAATCCCAAGTCCTGGGGAATAACTGTGCCGTCAGTTTCATCCCCGATCATGATAAAACCTTTTTCAGCCCGCATCACATGCAGTGCCTCGGTTCCATATGCCATAACACCAAATTCCTCACCTGCGTCCAGCAGAGCCTGCCAAAAGGCCATGCCTTGGCTGGCCGGAACCGCAATTTCATAAGACAGCTCACCCGAGAAAGAAATGCGATAGACCCGCGCGTCAAAATCGGCGATTTTACCATCTGCCCATTCCATAAATCCAAGCGCCTCTTTGCTTAAATCCATGCCACCAAGTTTGTCCAATACTTTGCGCGCATTCGGGCCAACCACGGCCACCTGTGCATATTGCTCGGTCAGATTTGCGGTGTAAACTTTCCAGTCCCACCATTCGGTCTGAAGCCACTCTTCCATATGGGCGTGGATGCGATCAGCGCCGCCGGTTGTGGTGTGGCACAGGAATGTTTGCTCATCAATGCGCGCCACAACGCCGTCATCGCTGAGAAAACCGTTTTCACTGCACATCAGCCCATATCGGCATTTGCCAACCTTTAGGGTGCTCATCATATTGGTATAGAGCATATCCAGGAATTTGCCGGCATCGGGGCCTGACACCAAAATTTTTCCCAGCGTCGACGCATCAAGCAGCCCCAAGGAATTGCGGGTTTGATTGATTTCGCGGATCACCGCCTGATCATGGCTTTCGCCAGAGCGGGGAAAACAATAGGGCCTGCGCCACTGTCCCACCGGCTCCATATAGGCGCCCTGCTCTTCATGCCAGGACTGCATTGGCGTTTTACGAATGGGCTGAAAAATCTCGCCGCGTGCAGCACCGGCAATCGAACCCATAGAAATCGGTGTATAGGGCGGCCGAAATGTTGTTGTGCCAACTTGCGGAATTTCCGCGTTCAGCGCACCGGCAAGCGTGGCCAGACCATTGATATTGGACAGTTTGCCCTGATCCGTGGCCATGCCCAAGGTGGTATAGCGTTTGGCATGCTCGACACTTTCAAAGCCTTCCTGCGCGGCCAGTTGCACATCACTGACCTTCACATCGTTTTGATAGTCAAGCCAGGCTTTGCTGCGCAGTTTGATGCCTGCGCCTTGCGGCATCATCCAGACGGGTTGAATAGCCGCTTCTGCCCGTGGGCTTGCTTTGGGCGCTTTTGGGGTCTTTTTAGTGCCCGTCGCTGCGGCGATTTGGGCTGCTGCATCCTGCAACAGCTCATCCAAGCCAAAATATCCGTTTGCTGCACCCGCAACATATACGAAAGGGTTGCCATCCTGATCTAAAGGAGGGTTATGCACATCTGGACGAAAGAAAATTTCACGCTCGTCCCACAGCAGTTTCCCCCCGCAATGCGACCACAGATGAACCACCGGCGACCAGCCACCAGACATTGCAACGCAGTCACAAGAAACCTCTTCTAAAACAGCCCCCTCGCCTGCCTGCGCGCAAATCGATACAGATTGCACCCGCTTGCCACCATGGACTTTGGCAATCGCTTTGCCGGTCTCGACCCGTATTCCGACCGCCCGAGCCTCATCTGCAAGCGCACCGCCACCATGCGGGCGCGCATCAACAATCATAGGCACCTCTAAACCGGCATTTTTTAGTGTGATTGCAGTACGATAGGCATCATCGTTATTGGTTACAATTACGGTTCTATCCCCAACCGAAACGCCAAAATTTACCACATAATCACGCAGGGCTGACGCCAATATGACACCGGGTATATCATTTCCGGCAAAACTTAACGGACGTTCTATGGCGCCAGTGGCTGTAATAATGCGGCCAGCACGAATGCGCCACAACCGGTGACGCGGTTTTGCGTCAGAAGGATCATGATCGTTGATCCGCTCGTACCCTATCATATAGCCGTGATCATAAATGCCAGCGGCCATCCAGCGCGTGCGCAGCGTGACATTATCCATCCCTTTCAATGCGGTCATAGTTTGATCCACAAAGTTATCCACAGGCTTGCCTGCTATCTCGCCGCCGTCCACGGGTGCACGCCCACCCCAGTTTGAGGATTGTTCCACCAAAAGAACCCGGGCACCGGTTTCACCAGCGGTTTTTGCTGCCTGCAATCCTGCAACGCCGCCGCCAACGACGACAACGTCATAAAAGCTGTAGATATGCTCATACGTGCTATCATCAGTGTCTTTAGGTGCTTTTCCCAATCCAGCTGAGTAACGAATGATCGGCTCATATACATGTTTCCAAAACGGCCGAGGATGGATGAACATTTTGTAATAAAATCCGGCGGGCAGAAAACGCGCAAGAGAATTGTTAATCACACCGATATCAAAATCAAGGCTCGGCCAATGGTTTTGCGAACTGGCGGTCATACCTTCAAAAAGTTCGGTGGTGGTTATGCGCTGATTGGGCTCAAACTGACCACCTTCTCCGAGATTGACCAAGCCATTTGGTTCTTCAGAACCACTGGCCACAACGCCCCTTGGACGATGGTATTTAAAAGAGCGGCCAACCATCATTTGGTCATTTGCAAGCAGAGCCGAAGCGAGGGTATCGCCTTCAAAGCCTGTCATATGCTTGCCGTTAAAGCGAAACCTGATTTGTTTGTTTGTATCGATCAGGCGGCCGCCTGCAGAAAGACGCGTGCTCATGTATATGCCTTTGTACATTGTGCCAAAAAAGTGCCCACGAAAGAGCGCATAAGATCAGGAAAACCCATTACGAAAACTCCCGCCAAGACCATCCAGGACGCTTTTTGGAAATGGCTTTTTGGATGGATTTCGGCGGCTCAAGACTTTGCGCCGCATAGGTCCCGAAAACCTCAAGGGTCATAGTGCACCGAGCGGCGTGAAACCACTTGCCGCATCCGTTAGCATGACGCCAGCGTTCAAAATGAACCCCTTTAGGGTTTTCACGTTGAAACAGGTAGTCTTCAAAATCTGCATCCGAAGATCCCGGGCCATAGCGCTTAAGATGGGCTTCACCGCCGGGGCTCAATTCGGTTTCTTCGGCGTCAACGCCGCAATAGGGGCAATTAAGAATAAGCATACTGCAATCTCCCGAATGCATTGAGAACAGTAAAAAACACAAAGCGTTTCATCAGTGCGCAACCCCTGCAGCAACGCTTTCGTCGATAAACTTGCCTTCTTTGAAACGGTCAAGCGAAAAGCCTTCGGTCAATGGCGAGTGGCCTTTGGCCATCAATTCGGCCATCCCCCATCCAGAGCCGGGGATCGCTTTAAAGCCGCCGGTTCCCCAACCGCAATTGATAAAGCAGTTCTCAAGCGGGGTTTTCGACAGGATCGGCGAGCGATCACCAGTCATGTCAACGATACCGCCCCACCAACGCAGCATTTTAAGCCGCGAGATGATCGGAAAGGTTTCCACCAAGGCCCGAACGGTTTCTTCGACGTGATGAAAACTGCCGCGTTGGGTATAGTTGTTATAGCCATCGGCGCCGCCGCCAATCACCATTTCGCCTTTGTCCGACTGGCTCATATATCCGTGAACCGCGTTGGCCATCACCCCAACATCCATACACGGTTTGATCGGTTCAGACACCAAGGCCTGCAAAGCCACGGATTCGATGGGCAACCGGAACCCTGCCATATCTGCGAGCACACCGGAATGTCCGGCAACCACAACACCCAGTTTATCGCAATCTATCGCGCCTTTCGTGGTGTCCACACCGACGACTTTTCCGCCTGACTGGCGCACACCTGTCACTTCACACTTCTGGATAATATCCATACCCATATCAGAGCAGGCCCGCGCATACCCCCAAGCGACCGCATCATGGCGCGCAGTGCCGCCCCGCGGTTGCCACAGCGCACCAAGCACCGGATAACGCGGCCCGTCGATATTCATAATTGGACAAAGCTCTTTGACCTTTTGCGGCCCGATAAACTCGGTGGTAACCCCTTGCAGGGCATTGGCATGCGCTGTGCGCTGGTATCCACGCACCTCATGCTGGGTCTGGGCCAGCATCATCACGCCCCGAGGGCTGAACATGATATTATAATTCAGGTCCTGACTTAGGTTTTCATAAAGCCCGCGGGCTTTTTCATAAATTGCCGCCGAAGGGTCCTGTAAATAATTTGAACGTATGATTGTGGTGTTACGTCCGGTATTCCCACCGCCAAGCCAGCCCTTTTCAATCACGGCCACATTGCGGATACCAAAATTCCGACCAAGATAATAGGCAGTAGCCAGCCCATGGCCGCCAGCGCCGATAATTATCACATCGTATTTTTTCTTTGGCGCGGGACTGCGCCATGCGCGCTCCCATCCGGAATGAAAGCGCAACGCTTCGCGGGCCACAGCAAAGGCAGAATACCGTTTCATAAAGCCTAGCTCCAATTGATTAATTATCACATTTGCCTTGTGGCAAAATCTACAGGTTGCGCCGCACTCCAGTGCGTCACAAACCCAATCACTTGCGACATCTACGGCAGGTTTCTCTTTTGCCCTTTTTTCCGCGCAAAATCAGCGTTACAAAAAGCCTATCACAGCGGGGTCTGAATGACATTTTGGCTTTTTACCATTGGATTATCGAGCGTCATCGCCGGGTTTTTCATACTGGTGCTGCGCAGCGGGCGCGCGCAGCAAGATGGCAGTGCATCTGAGGTCAGTTTTTACAAAGCGCAATTGGCCGATGTCGAGCGTGATGCCGCACGCGGCATTATCGATCCGCAAGATGCCCAACAAATGCACGCCGAAATTGCCCGCAGGATTTTAAGACTTGATGGTTTGCAATCTGATGCCGCAGATGCGGCACCGCTAAAACAACATATGATCTCTGGTTTGTTTTTGGCGCTTGCACTGATTGGCGGATCTCATCTGCTTTATCTGCACCTTGGATCGGCCTCTTATCCAAACTTACCGCAGGCCGAGCGCATTGAAAGAGCCACTCAATTGCTTGAAAACCGCCCAAGCCTTGCCGAATATGCAAGTTCTTTTGCCCCGCAAACCCAAGCACGGCAGATCTCAGAAGACTATAGCAGTTTGGTTGCAGAATTGCGCAGCGCGATTGCAGATAACCCATCGGATTTGAAAGGCCTAAGACTTTTGGCCCGCGTCGAAGCTGGACTGCAAAATTATTCTGCCGCCAGTGATATTCAAAGCCGGGTTCTCAGCCATCTTGGGGCGCAAGCCACCGCAGATGATTATCTCGATTATGCAGAACTGCTTATTCTGTCCGTTGGCGGTTATGTTGCGCCAGAGGCGGAAATCGCCCTAAGAGCCGCTTTGAAACAAGATCCGAAAAATGGCGGTGTGCTTTACTATATCGGCTTAATGTTTAACCAAAATGACCGACCGGATATCGCCTTTAAGCTATGGCGTGATCTTTTGCTAAAGAGCCCCCAAAACGCGCCATGGATTGACCCCATTCGTAGCCAAATTCAAGAAGTTGCTTTTTATGCAGGCGTTAATAACTTTACCCTGCCTGAGCAGCTGCCCACCACCGCTGTAACACCTGTCGCCCCTGCCTTAAGCGATGACACAATGGCATCGGCGGCCCAGCTTAGCCCCAAGGAACGCGATAACATGGTCAAGGGCATGGTCGCAAAGTTGTCGCAGCGGCTGCAGGATAAAGGCGGACCTGCAGAAGACTGGGCGCGTTTGATTTCAGCTTATGGGGTTCTTGGAGATGACACAGCGGTACAAAATACCTATCAATTGGCGGTGACAGAATTTGCAACAGATCCCGCCGCACTTGCGCTGTTGCAAAATGCGCTTAAATCCGCCGGAGACGCCCCATGATCTGTGAAGATATTGACAGCTTTGCTGCTGCTCTGTGCCCGCATCCGTCTTTAATCGGGCTTGATCTGGGCACCAAAACCATCGGCGTTGCCATATCGGACAGCCTGCGCTTCACTGCGACCCCGATTGAAACCATAAAGCGGGTTAAATTTACCGTTGATGCAGCCCGGCTGATGGAAATGATCACCGAACGTGAAATTGGTGGCATTATCCTTGGCCTGCCCCGCAATATGGACGGCAGCGAAGGGCCGCGGTGCCAATCCACCCGCGCTTTTGCCCGCAATTTCAGCCGTATTTGCGAACATCCAATCGGGTTTTGGG
>ERZ1048872.3326-NODE-3326-length-10508-cov-4.583565_pt1 | contig 10508 bp, 11 predicted proteins | sample MGYA00383100_ERZ1048872 | MGnify/ENA primary metagenome ERZ1048872 (study PRJEB29581, sample SAMEA5548370) | metagenome | biome: marine; feature: coastal; material: water | depth 50 m | study: Short-term variability in the microbial, nano- and picoplankton... | reverse complement strand
ATATTCTGGTTGGCAATGGTGACACGGCAATGGTGCACCATCCGGAATACAATTTTAACGATGAGGCCATTCCAGCTGGGTGTAGCTGGTGGGTTGAAATGGCTGAATCGCGTTTGCCAATTGCAGATTAGGCAAACCTGTTTGGTCTAAACTCTGCCAGCATCTTTTCGGTATGGCCGTGCAAAATCTCTTGCGCGGCCATTTTTCCAACTAAAGGCGCCAATGTAATGCCGCTGTGCATTGTTGCCACGTAAAGCCCGCCAATTGCGCCGATCGCGGGAAATCCATCTTTCGGCACGGGTCGCAATCCTTGATGGATATGAGAAATTTCAACATCTTTAGCAGCAGGCAGACGGGCGTGCAGGCGTGCCAGCATTCGCGCGGCAAACGCGTCGACATCCTTATCAATCGCATCATTTAACCCACCACCTGAAAAGATCTCGCCCATGGTGAAACGTCCGTCTGGATTTTGTCTGAAATGCACATCCGTTGACATAATAATGTGATTTATTAACGGCTTGGTCGGCGTGGTTTGCAGGATGATACCCCGTTGATTATCCATCGGCAGGTTGATTTCAGCGGTTGCTAAAAGTGTTTCACTGGCGGCACCAACGGCAATGATAATACTATCAGCAAACAGATCACCCTTGTTCGTTTTAACACCAACGACGTTTTCGCCGTCACGCAAAATACCTATCACTTCGGTGTCCGTCGAAACTGTGCCGCCGTCCGCGATCACATTGGCCAGCAACGCATTGCTAAGACCTGTACCATTCGCGGCACCCTCGTGTTCTGTTAAAATTGCATGGGCCGGTGGGCCTGCCAAATTTGGCTCTAGTTGGTGAATTTTATCTGTTTCAATGATTTCGTGCGGATAGGCACGGCGCGTTAATTCGCGTGCTTGATCCCAAAAATCATTTCCTTCGTCTTCCCACCAAATGCAACCATTCCATTGCGTGGTTTGATCGATATCTAATTCCCTAGCCAATGCACGATGTTTGTCGATTGCCTTGTGACGCAACGCAAAATAGGCGTCGCTTTCGGCAAAGCTTGCATTGATCCAGCCAAAGGATTTTCCGCTAGCGCCTTTACCAATACCGTCGTTATCAACCACGTGGACTTTGGCACCAGCTTTGGCGCAATGATAGGCAATCGAGGCACCAATAATGCCCGCGCCAACAACTAAAACATCAGACATAGATTTTTCGTGCCTCTTTTGTCGATTGATAGGCCGCAGCCTCGATTTTTAAAACTGACAGATATTCCGCCGCTGTGTTTTCAAACGGAACCGAACCATTTAGGGCGGCGACAACATGCATGTTTAGTGCTCCAACGCACCCGCCACCAAAAGCGGTTTCATCGACAGGCTGCATAAGAGGTTGGTCAACCCATTGGGATTGCCCGAAAGCGCGAAATGTAAGCTGTCCATAGCCATTTAACCGAAGCGTGCCTAACGTACCCTCAATTTCCATTTCGCCCATTGTACGTCTTGGATTATCCGTTGCGTGATCTGATAAGCGGTTGCCATCAAAAATGGTTTGAACACCGCTTTGGTGATCAAAAATCAGCATGCCTGCGTCTTCGCCGGCGATATTAGGGTTAAGGCGTTTTGTATCGGCATAGACGGCGACAATGTCACCAAACATCCAACGAAAGAGATCAATGAAATGCACACCTGTTTCGTGGATCAGGAATTTTTCCATTGTTTGAAATCCAGGCTGGCGGGCCATATAGGCATCTGGCCCACGCCCGTCACCCGGTCTAAGGGTTGATCGGGCGCTGTAAATTTGCCCAAGCAATCCACCATCAAGCAGGGATTTTATTGTGCGATACCAGGGCTGGAACCTGAAATTTTCGTTAATTATCATAGTGGTACCAGAATTTTTGGCCATTTCGGTCAAAGCCTCGGCCTCATCCAGACTTTCGCAAAACGGCTTTTGACAAATGATTACACGCACATTGCCTAACGCTTGTTTGACCAAGGTTGCATGGGCTTTAGGGGGCGCAACAATATCTAAGACATCCAATTCTTGCGACAGCAAACCTGCTGTTTCAGTAAATATCTTGGTGCCATATTCTGATTGCGCCCAATTGCATCGTTCTAAAGACTTATCAGTTGCGCCGATCAGGGCAACATCAGGATTAGCTGCCCATGATGCCAAATGAAATTGGGAAAAATAACCCAGCCCAATGATGCCAACACGGACAGTCATCTATTTGACCATCGCCAATTGCGCGATAACTTCTTCGGTGACGGCTTTGGTGCCCATGTCCCCGCCAAATTCCATGGGGCGCAGCCGATTGGCCGCAAAACCCGCATCAACGGCACGATCAATTAGATCAGCCGCATCAGCAAGTGCTGTTTGATCCGCACGCTCGGCCAAATAATCCAACATTAAGGCACCGGAAAGTATGGCTGCCAAGGGATTGGCTTTGTCTTGACCCATGATGTCGGGCGCAGAACCGTGCGCGGCCTGAAACAGGCCAACATCGTCGCCAATTTCGGCGCAGGACGCCATGCCCATGCCACCCACAAGGCCACCCGCCAAATCAGAAAGGATGTCACCAAACATGTTTTCCATGACCATCACATCATAATCCCAAGGATTGCGAACAAGGCAAAGGGCCATGGCATCGACGTAATTGTAATCAGTTTTTATGTCGGGATACTCGGTTTTTACCTCATCAAAAATTTTGCGAAAGAAGGCCTGTGATTTAAAAACATTGGCCTTGTCGACACAGGTGAATTTGCCCAGCTTCCCACGTTCGCGGCGTTTTTGCGCAAGTTTAAAGCCGAAATGATGTAGCTTTTCCGTTGTTGGGCGGGTGATGCGCATGAAATCTTGAACCTCGTCATCGCCCTTAACAATGGATCGATCATGAACGGCAGCGGAATAAAACAGCCCTTCGGTACTTTCGCGCAGAATTAACATGTCAATCTTGGCAGCCCGTGGATCAGCCAATCTTTGCGGGGCGTTTGGATAGGCTTTGACCGGGCGCACCCCAGCATAAAGGCCGAATTGATCGCGCAGGCGTAAGTGGGGCGAAATTTCGGTACCATCCGCGTGGCGCACAGACGGTAAACCAATGGCCCCAAGGAAAATCGCGTCTGCCGATCCAGCCAATTCTTCGCCGCCCTTTTGAATGTCGCGACCCGTGTCGCGAAAATGACCTGCACCGGCTGAAATGTGGGTTTCGTGCAATGCAGGCAGTCCCAAACGCGTAAGCGCTGCCGTGACAACCGCCATGGTTGCTTCGGTCACATCAATGCCGATACCATCGCCTTTGATTACTGCGATGTTCAATTTTTCAGACATGATATCCCCATTCTAATAAAGCGTAGTTTATTATTAGCTTTGCTGTTGCCAAAGGCTAGGGCTATCATTGGATTAAAGGAGATTATTATGAGCGATCTTTGGCAAGTTTACGCGGTGAAATACGCCGAACGAAACGCGCGAACGCGGGCTGATAGCTTTATTTTTGATGATCATCCGGCGGCCGCGCATGGTATGGATTATTTCGTTTGGGTATTACAAAACGGGTCGCGCACAATTGTTGTGGACACAGGTTATGGCATGGACGAGGCCAAACGACGCGATAGGCCAATTTTGCGTGATCCAGCGCAAGCGGTCGCGGCCTTGGGAATTTCGGCAGAAACCGTTGATACGGTTATTATAACGCATTTGCATTATGATCATGCCGGTGGTTTGGATTTATTTCCCTCCGCAACCTTCCATATGCAAGCTGCTGAGATGGCTTATGCGACAGGGCCATGTATGTGTCATGACACGTTGCAAATGCCTTTCACGGTGGACCATGTGTGCGAAATGGTGCGGCACGTTTATTCAGGGCGTGTGGTGTTTCATGATGGATCGGGGCAGGTGGCACCGGGCGTGCGCGTCCATTGTGTCGGTGGGCATAGCCGCGGCTTGCAAGTGGTTGAGGTCGATACCGAAACGGGCCCACTTTGCTTGGCATCAGATGCGACGCACTATTATGAAAATTTCTTGCAGAAAAAGCCATTTCCCATCGTGGCAGATGTCCAAAACATGCTTGATGGCTATGGAACCTTGATGCAGCTAGGAAAAACTGCCGCACGGATAATTCCAGGGCATGATCCATTGGTGACCCAGTATTTCCCACAATTTGATCAGATTGATTTTGCGTGGCGGTTAGATAAAGGCCCTTTGGCCAAGGCTGATATTCTTAAAATTTAGCGTTCTGGATAATGGCGGAACTTATGCTGCTCACAGGTTGATGAAATCGTGTTCAGTGACCGTCATTGGTATTCGCAAAATCCTTCTGCGTAAGAATTAATTCTGATACTTCGGCGCACAACCGATCGATTAAGGGCTGTTTTGCTGCACCCTGTCGCGCAATCAACCCCAATACTCGGGCACCTGATTTTGGACCCAACGAAATTTTACGTAGATTTGCATAAATTGGGTCAGGCAAACATAGGTCTGGCACAATGGATACGCCCAGTCCGTGCGCAACCATACTGATTACGGTTTCAGAACTGTCGATTTCCATGAATTCTTGGACGATTAACCGATTTTGGATCAAATATTCGTCTGCTAAAATCCCCACAGCCGAATGACGTGCGTGGCGAATGTAGGGATGGTGCTGGATGATTTCATCTGCATTTTGTCCCGAAACCTCTTTGGAGGTAAGCAGAACCAAGGGTTCGGTTGCCAATGGCTGAAACTGGACGTTTGGATTGACGGCTGCTGGTTGACTGATCAAGGCCGCGTCAAGTGCGCCGCGTAAAACCTGTTGTTGTAACTCGTCCGACAATCCCGGCAAAACGCGAATGTGTAAACCTGGCTCAACGGCGATCAATCTTTTGACCGCCATCGGCACTAATGCTCGGATCGTAGAAGGAACCGCGCCGATTGTGAGTTCGCCAATCATTTGTGCTGAACCACGGGTGTCGTTCATCAGCGCATCATAGGCCTGCACGACGCTGCGCGCTTTGGGTACCATTGATGTGCCGATTTGGTTTAATCGAGGTGACTTGCCGCTGCGATCAAATAGTTCGACCTGCAATTGATCTTCTAGCCTGCGCATCTGTTGGCCAACGGCGGCCTGGGTGACATGTACGCGGGCGGCGGCAAGGGAAAAGCTGCCGCTATCCGCTATTGCTATGAGTGTTTTGAATAATTGTATCGACATTCGATTTCACCAGTTTGGTAAAGCTATACTTTATCACGACTTAAATATCTATGGTTTGAATAAATTTTGTTTACGATGCACAAGGGCGCAATCTTAAAGGATGGAGAGCCCATGTCTGTAAATGACCGCATCGTGGCCGATTTTGTGAAAAACAAAATCGAGCTGGTAACAACCGTACCCTGCAAGCAATTGGCAGGTGTTATTGAGAAGATCGACGAAAGTAAGGATATTTATCATATCCCGTCGAACAAAGAAGACGAAGGCATGGGAATCTGTGCTGGCGCATATATGGGCGGCAAGCGCAGCGCCATCATCATGCAAAACACAGCGATTGGTGTGACAGTTAACACGCTGGTTACACTAACGCAGTATTACCGCATGCCTTTGCCAATGCTGATTTCCTATCGCGGCGAGCTGGGCGAACCAGTGGCCTGTCAGGTTGAAATGGCTGTTCACACCAAAGCGTTGTTGGCACAGTTGAACATACCAACATATCACTTCCACAAAGAAGACGATGCGGATGAGTTGGACGCAATTCTGAAGCATTGCTTTATGTGTAACAAGCCTGTTGCCATCTTGACCGATGCAAGTTTCTGGAAGGGGTACTAATCATGATCCGCAGCGATATTATCAAAAACCTAATCCCCGTCATTTCTAATGAATTCGTGGTTTGCAACATCGGTTTGCCAAGCCAAGAATTGCACATGATGGATGACCAGCCGACCAACTTTTACATGTTGGGCACGATGGGATTGTCGTCTTCAATCGGTTTGGGCCTTGCCTTGGCGCAAGATAAGACTGTGATCTCAATCGATGGTGACGGTTCTGTTTTGACAAACTTTGGCACATTGCCAACGATAGCTAACAACGTGGCCGACAACTTTATCCTGTTTATCGTGGATAACGGTTCTTACGGTTCAACTGGTGATCAGCCAACTTATGCGGGTCAAAAAACGTCTTTGACCAAAGTTGCTGAAGCATGTGGTTGTGAAAACGTTATTGAATGTCAGGCGGAAGAAGCCGTCGACGTAATGACCGCAGCAATTGCCAGCAAAAAGATGACAATCATCGTTTGTAAATGTGAAAGCGGCAACATCAAGGTGCCAGTTATCACCATGGACCCTGTTGTTATTCGTGATCGTTTCATGCGCGAATTGGCTGCAGCAAACGCGGAATAATCCGTTGACGATCCATTGCTTTGAAGACGCGCGGCGGGGTGCCCGCCGCCGTCTGCCCTGGATGGTGTTTGATTACATCGATGGGGCAGCAGGTGACGGGCAGGGCGAAGCGTCCAACCGTCAAACCCTGCGCGATATTCGATTGATGCCACGTGTCCTAAATAACGTGATGCAACGATCAGTCGCCGTAAATCTATTCGATCAACAATGTGAATTACCCTTTGGTGTTGCCCCCATGGGCATGTGCCGACTGGCTAATCCTGTGGCTGATCGTGCATTGGCGGAAATGGCCGCACGTCACAAAGTGCCTGTTGGTGTTTCCACAGTTTCGTCATCCTCGCTAGAAGACATGGCAAAATGGTCCGAAGGGCAGGCGTGGTTTCAACTTTATTGCAGTGGCAATCAAGGTGGGATTGATCCACTTTTGGCCCGCTGTAAAGCCGCTGGTTATGAAACGCTGGTTGTCACTGTTGATGTACCAGAGGTGGGCCGGCGCCCTCGTGAACTGCGCCGAGGCTTTAAAATGCCATTCAAAATGGGGCCAAGTCAGTTTTTTGATTTTGCCTGCCATCCACGATGGTCGCTGGGCACCCTTGTCAAAGGAGCGCCGAAACTGGCCAACTTTGGTGGCGTTCATGGTGAATTTGATCGCACGGCCAGTCGCGCGGGGGCTGATTGGACCTTGTTGTCTGAAATCCGCGAAAAATGGCAAGGTCGTTTGGTTGTCAAAGGCGTACTGAATGTTGAAGATGCCAAGAAACTGGTTTCTGTGGGCGTTGATGCCATTCAAGTTTCCAGCCATGGCGGCCGACAACTAAATAGCAGTTTGGATGCAATCACTGCCCTTAGGGACATTCGCGCGGCATTGGGTCCAGACTTTCCGCTGTTTTATGACAGTGGCATTCAATCGGGCGAAGATGTCGCCAAAGCTTATGCTCTGGGTGCGGATTTTGTTTTTCTGGGGCGGGTTTTGTCGTTCGCATTGGCCGCTGACGGTCGTCGTGGCCTGCACCAAATGGTGGATGTATTGCATCGCGAAACTGATATTACTTTGGCGCAACTTGGTGTTACATCAATGGATGCGCTGGGCCAAAGCAATCTAGCATAAATTGCCGATTATGGACTGACTGCCAAAGTTAAATTTTGGCAGTCACATTTTCAAAAGCTGTAAAACTTAGAACATCCGGTCGCGGAATACATAAGCAGTGATTTCGCTGCGTGTAATTCCGAATTTGGTTGCCAATTCAGCGTCGGTTAGAGCGTGCATGCTGTTCAATTCAGCGCTGCGGGATTGGGCTTCGGTGATGGATACAAAAAAATCTGCGATCGCATTGCCTACAGCCTTGGCTGCTTTTACGACGCCATTCGCCATGTTTGTTAAGCCAAAATCGTTCGATGTTTTTAGTGCGTGTGCCATTTTAGGTCCTCGGATAATCATTTCGTCTTCGTGCCCTCAATGTAGCGCTTGCGGGTTTGACGACAACAAACAGATTGAGATACCCGTTATGCATTTAGCGCATATCAGTGGAATAATTGATCGTGGTTGTTGGTGTAAGGTGTTTAATTACAACGCTTTAATGGGTTCTAATTGTTGCCCGACCTTGGTGCTGTAGTAAATGGATAAAACACGGAAAACCAATCCAGCCCCTTTAACCCCATAAATTTTGCAGCTAACTTATTGCTATGGAACGTGTACTTGATCCCTTAAACCGATGTGAATCTTGCCCCATCCGTCACCGCGCTGTTTGCGCCACTTGTGACACTGATGAATTGGCTGTGCTTGAGAGTATAAAATACTATCGCAGCTTTGAGGCGGGCCAGCCAATTATTTTTAGCGGTGACCAAATGGAATTCGTCGCCTCTATCGTCAAAGGGGCCGCAACCATTGAACAGATTATGGAAGATGGGCGTAAATTAACGCTGGGATTGCTGTTGCCGTCAGATTTTATCGGACGCCCCGGTCGTGAAAACGCCATTTATGATGTGACGGCTGTGACAGATATTACGCTGTGTTGTTTCAGGCGCGGCAAATTTGAAACGTTGATCGAAACTACGCCTCATATTGCCCAAAGATTGTTGGCAATCTCGCTGGATGAATTGGATGCGGCTCGCGACTGGATGCTGTTGCTTGGTCGAAAAACCGCCCGAGAAAAAATCGCAACCTTTTTGATGATGATTGTCCGTCGCACAACTGTACCCGCCGTTGTCAGCACGGGTAACACGACACAAATCGAACTGCCGCTTACACGCGAAGCGATGGCAGATTATTTGGGATTGACTATAGAAACCGTAAGTCGTCAGTTTTCTGCCCTGCGAAAAGAAGGTTTGATCGCATTACAAGGAAAACGGATCGTGGACATTCCCAGCATTTCGCATTTGCGCGCAATTGCAGGCAGTTCAACAGATTGACCGGAATTAATGCGCCATTAATACGGGCATTTCGGCAGTTTCTAAAAAGTGTCTCGTGACGCCGCCGATGATTGCTTGTCGCAGCCGAGAATGCCCATAGGCCCCCATTACTAACAACTCAGTTCCTTGTTCTTGGGTTCGTTGCCCCAGTTGATTAGCAACCTTTGGCTGGGTAAGCGCCATGACGTTGATATCTGGTCGAACGTTGAAATGTGCCAAATACTGCGCCAAACGCCCACCGGGGTCAGATCGACCTTCGCCATGTTTTGGCGGGTCAATTATACATATTTCAGTTCTTGGCACTGTTTGCAAAATAGGGATGGCCGCGCGACATGCCTGAAGCGCCTGTGCACCATCGTCCCATGCAATCACTGCATTGTTAAATCGCGCACTTCCTGTCCAATTTGGGGGCACGACCATCACAGGGCGCTTTGCAGAAAACAAACACGCCTCAAATATTTTAACATCTGTGTGGTTTTTGCTTTCATTATAAGGGCGTTGCAAAAACACCAAATCTGAGAACCGCAATTGATTGGTCAAAAATTCATCTAACCCATGCTGCACGATCGTAACAGTTTGAATATCATAGGCAATTTCTTCACGTGCAAGGCGTTCAATTGCGCGCTTTTTCAGGGCTTTCGCCTCTGTTTGCGCGTTTTCTAGATTGATTTGCAAATTCGGCAAACTTGCCCCGACATTGTAATAACCCGGGTCAGTGAAATCGATACCTCCACATATCACATGCAAGTGGGCATCCCATTCTCGGGCGGCAGAAATAGCCATTTCCAAAGCCGCTTCAGGCGCGTTCACGTCATGCAGAAATGTAGAAATTGTTTTGTAAGTCATGAGCCGATCCTCCTTAAAGATGGAACCATCCTATTGCCCAAATGAAAGTGACTCTTTGATCTAGCGCAAATTTATAAAGATTTCTGAGAAAATTGATTCAGATCAAAGCGGCCTTTTGCACGTTCCAGCAAAACGGCCTCACGAACAGGTCATCCAACGCGCGTTGAATGACGACAAAGAGGAACAAATTATGCTGAACTACGTCAAGCTGATGGTCTTGGGGGTGATAATGTTATTTGCCGCCGTTGCCACGAATTTTGCCCGCGACATAGCCTATCAAACCCATGCCTTGATCATACTTGGTGTGGCTTTTGGCATGTTTATTTGGGTTTTGCGCAATACTGATGAACCCGGTGTCAGAATTGATACCAATGGATATATGGACGGCGTTGTGCGCGCCGGTGTTATTGCCACGGGTTTTTGGGGCATCGTTGGTTTTTTGGTTGGTGTGATCATCGCGTTTCAACTGGCTTTCCCTGCGTTAAACCTTGATTGGGCACAACCTTACGCAAATTTTGGGCGCCTGCGTCCTTTGCATACATCAGCGGTGGTTTTTGCCTTTGGCGGCAACGCTTTGATCATGTCATCATTTTACATCGTGCAACGCACCTGCGGTGCGCGACTTTGGGGCGGTAACCTGGCGTGGTTCGTATTCTGGGGCTATAATTTGTTCATTGTTCTTGCGGCCACTGGCTATTTATTGGGCGCCACACAATCAAAGGAATACGCTGAACCAGAATGGTATATCGACATTTGGTTAACCATCGGTTGGTTGGCATTCCTTGCCGTATATCTGGGCACGATCTTTAAACGAAAAGAGCGCCATATTTACGTAGCAAACTGGTTTTTGCTGAGTTTCATCATCACAGTCGCGATGTTGCACTTGGTAAACAACATCTC
>ERZ1048872.3323-NODE-3323-length-10516-cov-8.643246_pt1 | contig 10516 bp, 11 predicted proteins | sample MGYA00383100_ERZ1048872 | MGnify/ENA primary metagenome ERZ1048872 (study PRJEB29581, sample SAMEA5548370) | metagenome | biome: marine; feature: coastal; material: water | depth 50 m | study: Short-term variability in the microbial, nano- and picoplankton... | reverse complement strand
AAATAGGCTTTAATGCGGGGAAGGAAGATGGCATATATGGGAATACCACTAAGAAAGCACTCGTTGATTTTTATGAATCTCAGGGAAAAATCTTTGACGGTAGCGCCGATCAAAACGAAATTTCCGATCTAGTATTAGAGAATTCGAAATTTATGCCAGAAAAAAATATAATTACATTTGCAAATTTTTACTATACCAAAAAAATTAAATCATGTGAGGCTATGGGGATAAGAAGTTTTAAAGATATTAACAATGTCAAGAAAGTAGAGGGCCTTATTGGCTACGACTGGCCAACTGATCATGACAAAAATAGTAACTCTCGGGACGTGATACATCAAAATATTACTCAACCAATTAAATTTTTATTACAAGCCACGCATAATGCGATTTCAGAAAATGATGTGGCTTCAATAGATATAGCCGCCAAACTTTTAGTTAGAATTGCAGAAGCGGACACGCTTTACGATAGCATAGGTTACATAGCTGTTAAACAAAAACCGCGATGCTACGCAAACGGTGATTATAGGTCGAAGTGTTGGTACCATGAATATGAATTTGCGCGAGGTGTCTTTTCAAATTTTATGATAGCGGCTCTTTGGTTGCGAGAACAACTGACCCCACATGAATTTGAATTGGTAGATCGGTATATAAACAAAATGTATGATAAATTTATTCGCCCAACCGAGTTTAAAGAACAGGAGCAAGGGCTTTATCAAATGGCTAATGGCGGCCTTTCAATTTTGATTTATGCTTCATGGATGAACGACAAAGACCTTGCTGCTGAAGAAATCAAGTTTAGGTTCAAAGAGCTAAATCGAATAATTTTTTCAGATGGCTATATTGACAATAATTCTTTTAGGGGTGTGCGTTCTCAATGGTACCATTCATATGGTCTAGATATCGCTTTAGGGTATGTTTACATAGCTGACCTTTGGGGAGCCGAAACCCCCGAGACGTTACATTACAAGTTGGTTAACTCAGGTAAGATAGCAAATCTTGCTATAACAGATTGGCAAAATTTTAAGAGTAGAAAATTTACTGGTCCAAACCGTAATGCTCTAAAAGGAAAGGAGCATGCAATAAAACATACCCACCAAATGGCAATTTCGATCGATAAACTAATGCTTATCGTCACTGGCGTTAAACTAGAAAATGACCCCATTTACCTCAGGAAACGCGAATATCACGCAAAGGATGGGATCGATGATTTGATTGGGTTTAATGCAAACTGTATTTAAACCACATTCCGCCCTTGGCGGCAAACTACCCGCTGTGATCTACTGGCAGCGAAATTAAGCGGCCAACCCCGATCAGCAGGCGCAAAGAGTAGCTTAAATCACGTCAGAATCCAACCTTGTATGGCAGTTTGAAAGTTAGTTCCCACAAGAAGAATCTGAGGTTATTTTTGCTGGGTTTGGCGGCGATGTTGATAGGGCTAGTCGCCTGTATAAGGACCTCACTGACGGTTATGCGGGACACATGACTGTGGAAGAGCTTATCAAAGCAGGTAAGGAATGACCTATGGCTGGTAAGATCAAAAAAACCTAACTTGAAGAAGACCTTCGCAGGGCATCAGAGGTTAGACGAGGCTGTGAAAGCCAAGACTTCCTACTTGTCAGATGAGTTCAAACATCAAATCAGCGAAGTGTCAGGTCAGAACAAGGCTAGGAAAAAACCCTCGGAGATACGCAGAAGAGTGCTGTTGATAAGCTGAACCGTGAGCGTGGTGATGGTGGTGGAGACCAAATCAGGTCTTTAAAGGGGTAGAAAGCAACCCACTGTCAGTGGTTCTGCGAGGTTCTCTATGAGGTTGTTTTTAGATTTTGCGTCCCAGATTCTCTCTTAAAATTCAACATTTACTGATTGTTTTGGTTCCGTGCGAGGGCATCAAAGAACGCTTCATGATCTTCAAGCATATTTGCGTCTTGTTGTGATAGTCCCAAGGCAAGCGGCGGGTGATGCATAAAGATCAGCGCAGGTTTGTTTGGGGTATTGCCCAAAGTTTCATCCAGCCAAGCAAGTCGTGTCGCGCAGAGCTGGCCTGCGTGTGAGCCGACCTTATGCGTATCGAGACAGATCACAGTCTCAACTGAGGTTCCAATCGCGTGCTGGATGAAATCGGGCATTGTGGTTTTTGGCAGGGGCAGGTGATCGCGCAGTTACGCGCTCTCGTAATTGGAAAAACCGGAACCTTCGATTTTTACAGCACCTTTTGCAGCGCCCTATACTCCTCAGGATCATGCCCCGCGAGATTGCCTGAGATTACTAGCATATCTGAATCCGCATAATGTGCGTTCGCGTACTCCAGTGCCGTTTTCAAGCGCATACGCGGATCAAGCCCATCAATACGCCCCACACGTTGAAAATGTGGGCCGGACATCCAGACGAATTTGATCATGCGCATTCCTTTGGTGGGGGTGTCTAGACTTTAAGTTGGGACGCGGCCTTTGCAAGCTCTGTGATTGCCGCCCAATCGCGCGCATTGATCAAATCTTTAGGGCAGACCCAGCTACCACCTGCGCAGATCGTGTTGGAAAGGCTCAAATAATCATCTGCGTTTTTTGGGCTGACGCCGCCTGTGGGGCAGAACCGGACATGCGGAATAGGGGAGCCGATAGCTTTCAATGCAGCCGCGCCGCCTGAGGCTTCGGCGGGGAAGAATTTTTGCACCGTATAACCACGCTCTAACAAGCGCATGGATTCAGAGGCCGTGGCTGCGCCAGGAAGCAACGGAAGATCCGCTGCTTCGCAGGCATCAAGCAAAGTATCGGTCGCACCGGGGGAGACACCAAACCGCGCGCCCGCAGCGACTGCTGCCGTGACATCTGTGGGGGTGAGCAAGGTGCCCGCTCCTACAACGCCGCCCTCAACCTTTGCCATCTCAGCGATGACCTCAAGGGCTGCATCTGTGCGCAATGTGACCTCAAGCGCAGGCAAACCGCCTGAGACAAGCGCGCGGGCAAGGTCTTGCGCGATGCTTGCGTCCTCGACGACCAATACAGGTACGATGGGGGCAAGTTGGCAAATCTCAAGCGCTTTTGCGCTGGCGTGTTGTGGGGTGATCATCTTTGCAATTCCTTATACGACGACGCCTGCGCCCGTATCAGCGCTGCCAACAGTTTGGCGGAAGACATCAAAAAGTTCACGGCCAACGCCGTTGCCATTGTGGCTAAGATCAGGGGTAGCAGGCGCGCGATCCATCGCACCATTGGTGAGGCATTCTAGGGTTCCATTCGTCGCATCGACGCGAATGATATCACCATTTTGAATACGCGAGAGTGGACCGCCGGCAGCGGCTTCTGGGCTTACATGGATGCAAGAGGGCACTTTACCTGAGGCACCCGACATGCGCCCATCAGTGACAAGCGCAACGTTAATGCCGCGTTGTTGAGTGACGGATAGGGCAGGGGTGAGGCCGTGAAGCTCGGGCATACCGTTGGCCTTGGGTCCTTGGAAGCGCACAACAATGACCAGATCAGAGGTGAACTCGCCGGCTTTAAAGGCGTCTTTTACCGCGTTCTGGCTCTCAAACACGCGCGCGGGGGCTTCGACCACGTGACGCTCGGGGGCGACGGCAGAGACCTTCATCATACCATGCCCCAAATTGCCTTTAAGCTGTTTAAGACCACCGGTCGCTTGGAACGGATCGTCAGCAGTGCGCAGGATCTTGTCATTCGCGCTGTCCTTTGCGCCGTCACGGAAGATCAAGGCACTGCCATCAAGGGCAGGTTCCTGCGCGTGCAGGCCAAGACCATCGCCTGCCACTGTCTTCACATCTTCATGCAGCAGACCTGCGTCCAGCAAACGGCCAATCATATAGGGCAGGCCACCTGCGGCGTGGAAATGGTTCACATCCGCGAGACCGTTTGGATAGACTTTCGCCATCAGCGGCACGATTGAGGAGATCGCATCGAAATCCTCAAGGCGAAGATCTACACCCGCGGCCCGTGCCATGGCAGGCAAATGCAGCACGAGATTGGTTGAACCTCCCGTCGCCATCAACCCGACAATGCCGTTCACAAAGGCTTTTGCGTCCAAGATATCACAGACGGGGCGATAATCTTTGCCAAGGGCAGTGATCGCCAAAGCGCGTGTTGCGGCTTTGCGCGTAAGGGCATCGCGTAGTTTGGTGCCGGGATTGACGAAAGAGGATCCGGGTAAATGCAGGCCCATAAACTCCATCAGCATCTGGTTGGAGTTGGCTGTTCCGTAAAATGTACATGTGCCTGCGGAGTGATATGAGGCCATTTCCGCCTTCATCAGCGCTGCGCGATCGACCTTGCCTTGGGCAAATTCATTGCGCACGCGCGCCTTTTCATCGTTGGGCAAACCTGATTGCATGGGCCCTGCGGGTACAAAGATGCCCGGGATGTAACCGAAGGTTGCAGCCGCGATAATTAAACCGGGCACGATTTTGTCGCAGACACCCAAATAGGCGGCGGCATCGAATGTGTTGTGCGACAAGCCGATGCCTGCGGCCAAGGCAATCACGTCGCGTGAGAAAAGCGACAGCTCCATGCCAGTCTGACCTTGGGTGACACCATCACACATGGCGGGCACTCCTCCAGCGACTTGGGCCGTGCCACCTGCGGCGCGCGCGGCTTCTTTTAGGATCGCAGGATAGCCTTCGAACGGTTGATGCGCTGAGAGCATATCGTTGTAAGCAGTCACAATCCCAAGGTTCGGCGCAGGCGTTTCTGCCAGACTTTGTTGTGCGTCGCCCATTGCGGCATAGGCATGAGCCTGATTGCCGCATGTCAGATGCGCGCGTCGCGGACCTTCCTCAGCGGCGGCGCGCATATGGGACATATATTTGGAACGACGATCATGGGAGCGTTCCAAAATGCGATCTGTTGTCTGTGAAAGTACTGGATGCAAGCTCATGTGCGAAGTCGTCCTATTGCCCAAAAGGTGTGAGTCTAGCGTAATTTCCTGTCCTATAACTTATGTTAGCGCTAACGTCGAGTGATCCTGAGAGGCCAATCCAAAATATTTAAGCCTGATATTAGGAGTAATAAAGTTCATCAACAGCCATGTTTCGACCCTCTAATGATCACGCCACAGTCACGTCGCTGCCCCATTTCCGCCTCGCTTCACCACCATCTTGTGGTTGCACACAGAAAAAAGCCATGACCAGATAGTCAGGAGGACGAAATGAAGAGAATTCGCATAGCCATGATGGCCCTTGCCGCAGTCGCTGTATCAGCCTGCTCCGGTCCGCAGACGGCCAGCCGAAACGCAACAAATGACGTTACAATAAAAGCGACGCAAGTGTCACAGCCCGAAGGCTACACTGCGCAGCATGGCGTTTTTGTTCCAGACATCAATATTGCACGGATAACAGTCGACGTTCCGCGTTCTTTGCAAGTGTCCGAAAAGAACAGCTACTATCCCAAGGGCGATATCGTATGGCGTGGTGATCTGTTTGGTGACCGCCATGAACAAGTCGCAGCAATTTTAGATCAAAGCGCGCGTAATGCAGCGGCCAAGCTTCAAGGAAGTCGTCCCGTACATGTTCACTTGCAAGTCACCCGCTTTCACGGTGTGTCCGAAAAAGCTCGCTACAACACAGGTGGCGTTCATAATATAAACTTCCTTGTGACGCTTCTTGACCCTGAAACAGGTGCAACACTCCGACCTGCGCGTCTGGTGGTCTCCAACCTTGATGCGCTGCGTGGGAATGAAGCGATCCAAGCCGATGGCCGCGGGGATACGCAGAAACACCGCGTGACCAACTTCTTGTCGCAGGTTATCCAAACCGAACTCACGCAACCACACGGCTATGTGGACGGCAATTCGGGGTTCTTTGTTGCCTTAAACCGCAACTGATCCTTTTCAGTCAGCGATGAAATCGCTAAGGGGACGCTATGACAGCGTCCTCTTTTCCCGTCCTTCGCCTTAAACCCAAAGCCAACGCCCGTGCGATCCGTCACGGTGCACCTTGGGTTTATGATAATGAACTCGTGCTTGATCGGCGCAGTAAAAACCTCGCACCCGGAACGATTGCCGTGCTGGAGGATGCAGAACGCAATCCGATGGGTCTGGTCGCCGCCAACCCACTGTCGCGCATCACCGCACGTATGATTGAGCGCGATGTCAGCGTAGCAATTGATCAGGCTTGGTTCGCAGCGAAGATAAAACGCGCCTTCGAATTGCGAGAGCGTCTGTTCGATCACCCCTTCTATCGCTTGATCCACGCGGAAGCCGATGGTCTGCCGGGCTTGGTGGTTGACCGTTTTGATAGTGCTTTGGTCGTGCAGCCGAACGCTGCGTGGCTTGAGGTTCTGATAGAGCCGCTGGCAAAGGCTTTGGCAGAGGTCACAGGCGCAACTACAATCCTTAAAAATGCAGCAGGGCGCACGCGTGTGCTTGAAGGCTTAGATGACGAAAACGGGGTGCTTTTGGGCACGGCACCTAATGCCCCTGTTATGGTCCCGATGAATGGCGCGCATTATGCCGCGGATCTGACGGGTGGTCAAAAAACCGGCCTGTTTTACGATCAGCGTCCTAACCACGCATTTGCTGCACGCTTGAGCGAGGGCGCGGATGTTTTGGACGTGTTTTCACACGTGGGCGGGTTCGGCTTGGCGGCCCTTGCTGGGGGCGCAAAATCTGCACTTTGCGTGGATGGCTCCGCACCTGCGCTGGCTTTGGCTGAGCTGGGGGCGAAAGACGCCGGATTTGGCGATAAGATGAGCACGCTCAAAGGCGACGCCTTTGATGTGTTGGAAGCTTTGGGCAAAGACGGCGCGCAATATGATGTCGTGATCTGTGATCCGCCTGCATTCGCGCCGGGCAAAGCAAAGCTGGAAGTGGGTTTGCGCGCCTATGAGCGTCTTGCAAAAATGGCGGCCCCTTTGGTGAAAGAGGGCGGCTATTTGGTACTGTGTTCTTGTTCGCATGCGGCGGATCTCGGTAAATTCCGCTTCGCCTGTACGCGTGGCATAGGTCGTGCGGATCGCGCAGGATCGCTTATTCATACGGGCTTTGCGGGGCCGGATCACCCGTTGATGCCGCAATTGGCGGAAAGTGGTTATCTCAAAGCGTTGTTCTATCGTCTGTGAAACTGCTTCTGGATACATGCGTGTTGTATCCGACGGTGATGCGCGAGATGTTGATAGGCGCTGCGAAAGCACGCGCATTTGAACCACTTTGGTCTGCGCGCATCCTTGAAGAATGGCGGCGCGCGGCCCTTAAACATGGCGAGACCGCCGCGCTGCAAGTTGAAAGCGAAGCTTTGTTCCTAAAGATCGCCTTTCCCAAGGCATCGGTGCAGATCGCAGAGGATCAGCAGGCGCGGTTCTGGTTACCTGACCCTTCAGACATCCATGTGCTCGCGGCTGCGGTGATTGGCGGCGCTGATGGGATCGTCACCTTGAACAACAAGGACTTCCCCGAGGATATTCTAGCAGAAGAGTGCCTGACACGCGTCAACCCTGATTCCTTGTTACTTGGGATTTGGCAAACGGACCCTGATGTGGTGACTGCGTTGGCGCAGGAGGCGTTGGACAAAGCCAATCAGTTTTCCGACAAGCTGTGGACGATGAAAGCGCTGATGAAAAAGGCGCGTTTACATCGGCTTGGGGCTGCGTTGGCAATGGCCTAATGGCGCGGCTTAGCGCCAGCGGCCTTCGAGCTTTTCAAGCGCAGCAATACGCTCTTCCGTCTTTGGATGACTTAACAACCATGCAGGCGCGCGTCCGGCTTGGCTTTTGGTTAAGGCGTCAAGTTTGCGAAACAAGGAGATTTGAGCGCTGACGCCGATCCCAGATTTTGTCAGCAACGCGGCCGCATAAGCATCGGCTTCATATTCGTCACTGCGCGATAAGCGTGCCGCAAGTAAGGATGTTAGCATGTTGGCAATCCAAGGCCCAACACCGGGAATAAACCGACCGATCACCATCGCAAGGGCGGTGCGTAAGGCATTCTGACCGGAGAAATCGATCATCCGCCGACGCGAATGCCCCAAGGCGACATGGCCCAGCTCGTGGGCTATCACAGAGGCAAGCTCATCACCGCTCACATCGCCGTTGAGAAACTTTTTGTAGAACCCGCGTGTGATGAAAATGCGACCATCGGGGGCGGCAAGGCCGTTAACTGGCTCAATCTCATAGATATGTACGCGAATGCGCTGGAGATCGAGGGAGGTCGCCATTGCATGCATAATCGGTTCTAGAGTGGGATCCGCCAGTTCGGTGGACTGCGCGTCCAATTCCCGGCTCGTGCGCCAGACGGAAAAACGATACATTGCTATGCCATAGGTAATGGCGAGCAGGATGGGGGCAAATTTGAACATGCTTTAGATATGTGGTGCAACAGGCGCTGCGGCAAGTAGATTAGCCGAGGAATATGCCGACTATCACCATCATCAGGCCAATCACTGACAAGAACAGTGACCCTAGGTTAAGCGGTAGAACTTTTTGCACCGCTGCACGCAGGCCTTCATCGTCCAAACCCGCCTTGCGTGCGCGATTGACGCGGATAATGCTCACAACAAGACCCAAAAGCCCCAAGCAAGACACTGCGGCCCCTGACCAGATCAAACCATCCATTGCGCTTATCCTTTGCACGTTTTCAACGCGCATCGCCTAACCTGCACAGGTCCTTCCCGCAAGCCCTTGCGGCGTCGCGGGCAGAGCGCTAGAGAAAGGTTCATTCTTTTCTAATGCTCGGAGTTCCAAATGTCAGATGTAATCAGCGATACCAGCTACCGCGTGACCGCAGACGAGCTTCGTCAATTTATTGAACGTCTTGAGCGTCTTGAACAAGAAAAGAAGGATCTTGCGGAGCAAAGTAAAGAGGTCATGGCCGAAGCCAAAGGGCGCGGATATGATACCAAAGTCATTCGCAAGGTCATCGCACTCCGCAAGCGCGAACCAGACGATATCGCAGAAGAAGAAGCGGTTTTGGAAATGTATAAAGAAGCGCTTGGGATGCAGGGCTAACCGCGCGGCTTTACATTAAGGTGCGAGCAGTTCGACCCCGGGAATGCGACTGATCATAAACAGATCTTCTTCGTATTGCTCAGTCAGTTGCTCAATCAGCGGGTCAGTCCAGCCGTCAAGGTCAAACTCTTCCTCGACCATATCGTCGATTGCAAACTTATCCAAAAACGCGCTGATCACCCGCCGCGTTTGCATTTCGGTCATTTCGGGATGGCTCTCAAGATAGCCTTTAAAGCGGGTCATACCCTCCACGCTCATTATTTCCGCGAGCAGATCATAACCACCCTCAATAGGCTCATTCGCGGAGAGACCTGCAATCTCGCGCACCAATTCCCCCCAAATCATTGGGGTATCTTCATTGCACCACACGGTGATGCGCACGTTTGGTGCTTGTTGGCGAATATTGGTGATGAGATCGGACCACAGAATGTCGCGTGGATCAGCGCCATCGAGAAACTCGATGAACTGCGTGTGCGGCGTCGCGGCATACATCGCGGGCAGGTGGGTTGCAGGGTTGCGAATACTTAGAAAAAGCTCGACCTCATCATCAGGAAACAGATGTGTGAGATAGGCAAGCCTCGACCCCGCCAAAGGATAAATCCGGCCTTTGTTGAAGGCAATTTTGGGCACGCAAAAAAAGTTCTCACTATGAAGGATCAGCCGATCCACTTCAGTAGCGTCGATATCCATAATCGCATCGAGAAAAGCCATGCGCGAATCCGGTCCGACCCCGCGCTTGGAGAGCGCTTTAACGGTCGCGCTTAGCAATTGGCGGTAATGGCGCGGACGTGGCAAGGCAATCCCGCGCGCCTGAAACGCCGCACGATTTTTGAAGAGCGTTTTAAGGAGCCTACCGTCATCCGTACAATGAGCGCCCGCGTGGAGTATGACCTGCATGTGTGCCTGCTTTTCGCTGATCTGCTTTGGAGGTGCAGTATAAATGGTTTTGGCGACATTTAAAACGATTTCATGGCATGTGTGAGTGATGTTGTTGCACCTCGGAATTGGGAATCTGACCTGCCTCCCGAAACTTTCCTCAGTTTGGTGTAGAGTTTACTCAACCTTTCGACGGCGCAAACAAGTGCGAAAGAACCGATTTCATGCGGCTCAGATCATCGAGATGATCAAAGAACAGTAAGCCGCGTGCGGTTGCGGACGAAAATGCCAAATTGAAACGTCTGCTTGCGGACACGATGCTGGACAACGTCAAACCGCACTCAGTGCTGGAAAACCAGACATCACTGAATCGCGCCGAGCATTTGAGCAATTTGAGGGTTTCTCGCACGACGCGCTTGCCTAAAACGAAACCGAGGAATTTGAAATCCAAACTCGCAAACTCTCGTTATGAATGAGGGAGCCTAGGGGAGCAGGTCAGGAGCAAAATAGCCGTTCACCAGAGCGCTGATCTTGGTTCACGTGGGCAGGTTGCATCAAAGAGAAGGGATCGGCAGATTTTTTTCGACTTTTATAAAAAACCCTCTTGCGAGCAAGCCAGTCTCTTTGTATTCGCATCCGCAGTGCCCCTATAGCTCAGCTGGTAGAGCAATTGATTTGTAATCAATAGGTCCGCG
>ERZ1048872.3316-NODE-3316-length-10533-cov-11.940160_pt1 | contig 10533 bp, 7 predicted proteins | sample MGYA00383100_ERZ1048872 | MGnify/ENA primary metagenome ERZ1048872 (study PRJEB29581, sample SAMEA5548370) | metagenome | biome: marine; feature: coastal; material: water | depth 50 m | study: Short-term variability in the microbial, nano- and picoplankton... | reverse complement strand
AAGACCAACTGCAAAAGCTGGGACAGGGATTTTTTGCGCCGGTTAACAGTAATGACCTACCGCGTGAATCCGAAGAGGTTCAGATCAAACAGGGAATGCTTGAAGATTCAAATGTGAATAGCATGCTCGAAATGACTCGTATGATCACCGCAACACGTGCTTATGAGACAGTACACAGAGCTCTCACAAGACTGGATAAATTAGATGAAAAAGCCATTAGTATGGTTCAGGCTTAATCAATTATTTAGAAATTATTTTCCACAGTAACAATCTGACTCAGGAGTTTACCGCTTATGATGCGTGCACTTTATACAGCTGCTACCGGAATGCAGGCCCAGCAAAGAAATATTGATACAACTGCTAACAACCTGGCAAACGTTAACACAACCGGTTTTAAAAAAAGCAAAGTCCAGTTTCAGGATTTACTGTATTACAATGAACGCAGTGCTGGTGTTCCTTCTTCAGTTTCCACTCAGGTTCCAGTTGGAATTCACGTGGGTCATGGTGTTAAGTTTGTGAGCGTTGATAAGGTACATACTCCTGGCAACATGGAGAACACTGGGAATGATCTGGATATGAGCATTGACGGTATGGGTTTTTTCCAGATACTGCAGCCGAATGGAATCATCGCATATTCGAGGGATGGACATTTCAACGTGGACGGGATGGGACGTCTGGTGACAAATGACGGGATGCTGATGGATCCTGAAATCAACATTCCGGCTGATACTAGAAAAGTGCAAATCGGCATAGATGGTACAGTTTCAGTTTTTCTGCGAGATGACAATATGCCTGAGGCTCTCGGTAGCATTCAGTTAGCACGTTTTCAAAATGCGACCGGACTAACACCAATTGGAAAAAACCTTTATCTTTCAACTCCTGCTTCCGGAAACGCCATTGTTGACGCACCTGGTTCAAGTAATATGGGTACTCTCACGCAGGGTTTTTTAGAACGTTCAAATGTCTCCCTGGTTGAAGAGATGGTAAATATGATTACAGCGCAGCGTGCATATGAAGTAAATTCAAAAGCCATTCAGTCTGCAGATGAAATGCTGCAAAACACCAACAATCTGGTGCGTTAATTAATCAGGACTTAATCCATTAACAGCCATTAGTAATACATAAAAAAGCAAAAGACAGGTTCAAAGGAAAAAGTCTCCACAAAACACTAGGAATTACGAATAGAATCCGTTGTTAAAACAAAAGGTAGAGCGATGAAATATTTTCCGTACAGTTACGGATTGTTGGTGCTGTTATTCTTGCTCAATTCCGGAACAGCTTTTTCTACAGGAAGTAATCTTGTTGATGAGCAGCAAATCAAAGTATTCCTGCCTCCGTCTTCAGTCATTAACAGTGATGAATATCGACTTGGAGAAATAGCACAGCTTGAAGGAGAAGACGTTCTGCTGCTGGAAAAAATCAGCCAAACCGTTATTGGTCGCTCACCTTTACCGGGCCGCAAATTAACCGTTACACGCTCCTTAATTCTCTCTCGTTTACGTTCCCAGAAAATCAACATCAAACGCTTTGTTTTTCCGGGTTCGGAATCCAGCAGCATTCAACGTGCAGCCCTCAAAATAACTGGAAAAGACATTGACCAGGTTGTCCTGAAACACATCCGGGAAGCTAATAACAATAAGGACTTAAAACCGCGGATACTTGCTAAAACAAGAGATATCTTCCTGCCGAGAGGGCAGGTAAGTTACGCTATCACTTCTAAAGGCAAATATAAAAAAGATGGCGGTTACCGGAATTATGAGGTTGAGTTCAGTATAGACGGAGAAGCAGTCAGGATTGTTACAGTTAGAACCTATCTGAAATTATACAAAGAAGTTTTTATTGCACGTGATACTATCAGGCGTAACCAGATTATTGAAGAATCGGATTTACTGAAAGTCCGTAAAAATGTGGACCGGTTGCCGCGTGAATATGTAACAGACAAAGATCAACTGATTGGTAAAATTTCTAAACGTACAATAAATCCGAGTGAAGCAATCCGAAGAAATACAGTTTCTGCTCCTCCACTGGTAAAATCCGGTGATCGTCTGCAGATAGTTTTTGAAACTCCGTTTCTACGTCTTTCTGCACCAGGCATTTCTATGGCAAAAGGCAGGAAGGGCGAGAGAATTCCTGTGAAAAACCTGGACAGCAAGATCGTGGTTTTTGCCACAGTGCAAACTAGAAATGTTGTACTGGTAAATTAATCAAAGAGGCTTAATTAGCTTTATTCAGCAAATTCCGGCAAATCATTATTCTTAATTAGCCTCTTGAAGTTAGAGCAGGGCCTAATTTATTTTGAAAATACGGATCATAATACTTCTCTCGATGCATAACAAAAATGAAGTACATACTTAAGATTTTCATAATTAATTTTTAATTATTGTTTTAATAGTGTTACATTTAATTTACACATTTTCGCCGACCTACAAGTACTTTCTGGCCACGCTACTGGTCTTGAGTCTTGCGGGTTGTCTACCTCAAAGGCCGCAACCGCAACCGCAACCGCCGGCTGAAATTTTAACAGCAAATGCTGTGAAAAAACAAAATGACAAATTAAGACTGACATCAAAACGTTTACGCCGCAAACGGATTTCATCCAGTAGGAATCTCTATGAAGGCTCCCTCTGGCGTTACGAATCATCTTTTGGGAATCTGCTCCGTGATCACCGTGCCCGTTTCCGAGGAGACCTGCTGAGTATTAACGAAGTGAGTTTAATCGTAAACGCGCCGCCTCCAAAATTACCAACTGAAGGTCAGCCTTCAGGAGGAGCAGAAACAGCAAATGTTGCCCTGGAAGCCCTGACTTTAAGAGATGCCATAGAGGAAGAACAAAACGAAATTTTACGAAATCTGGACGGTATATCTGCGCGTGTAATTCGGGTGCTTCCAGATGGAAACATGCTCATCAAAGGACAAAAGATCGATTATCGACAACGTAATCAAGTGCGTTACATTACCACAGTAACAGGAATTTTACGTCCAGCGGACGTAAATGATTCAAACATCGTTTCCGCCAGTAAACTCGCCAATCCTAACGTAAAAATCAAACGTCAGCAAAGTGGCAGCCTGGTACGTGAACGTCTCCAAAAACTAGCTCCTCTGCTTGGCCAGGAAAAATCCGGATTTTTAGGCCGTCTTAGTGATTTATCCAAGGGTGGTACTAAATAAAGAGCAATTGCTTTTACTTTAAAATATTTATCCGTGCGGCATTTACTGCAGCGTCAGTAGAAACCTTACGGGTTCCCTCCTGCCAATTTGAAAAGTGTTAACCACGTCACCATAATCCTGTGGCTTAATAATTTGTTTATAAAAGCTCAGCTGTCTTCTGCTTTAGTAAATTGATGCACTTATGTGAGCTATAGTAAACTGTACTTCCCTGTCTGTTTTGCTTAATCAGTGCACCTCAGAAGAAGTCTCTTTCAAGTAAAATTACATTCCGTTTTTTTAGTATTATTGCTATACATAGATACTAACATAGATACTAACATCTTAATTTCCTAATAGTTTTTTTAAGCTTCTTCATGACTACCGACACAAGCAGCGCCGGTCTTACCCAACTTGAGCGGCAACTGAAATTGCTGACTACATTTAATCTGCAGGTGCCTTGTAACCCACAGGGAGATTTTGCGGAAGCCGGATTTAAGACATTACTAGAATCCCTCAAAACAACTTTAATCAGTGATTCCCTGCGTGCTTCCTATCACGCAGAAGATCTTAAAAAATGGAAAGAGTATGCGCAAAGGGAATTTAATGAAATGGCGCGCATAAACCGATTACGATTAGAAAATCTGATGCTGCTTTCTGATGAAGAAATGCACCAAACGATGTTTGAAGGTTTACTCATCTTTGATATCAATCCTGAGGATTCACCACCGTTGGAAGTATATGAAAAGACAGGCAAGTATAATGAGGATGGTAAACCAGTAATGCGCAGTACTGCATTTGATGTTTTTCAAAAAGGTGCAATTCACGGAATATCAGGAATCGAAAGATTCTTACCATCGCCCGCAATCAAGGGTGAGGCAGGAATGGACGCTCATCTGGAGCAGGAATTTGCTGGAAAAGACCTCGTCAGTCATTTTAAACAAGATTCAGGCAAGATGATTAAGGCCCTCACAACCATTGGAAGTTTGGGAGGGATAGGACACAAACCTGATTCAGATATGGATGCACAAGTTATCATCAACACAAATCCAGAATTTCAATTCAGTTGGAATGATGCGGATTTTCTGGTGGCATTGATTGCAAATGTTATAGAGTCTTTTTATGATCATTACTTTCGCAATTCTCTGACAGCAAAAGAACGTATCGAAATGAAAAAAGCCGCGATAGATTCTTTAAAAGAAAAATGCTGTAAAGGTATCAGCGAAGAAGAAATACGTGTGATTGACTCTATCTTTGCAAGCAGTTACCGCAAAGAATTAAGGAAATTAATACAAGATCATTTGAAAAAAAGTCCTGCCGAAGAGCAAAGAAGATTATTCCAGGAAGCAGTCATTATGACTTTAAATACTTATCCTGATTGTGAAGATTTACTGCCTCCGCTTAATAATTTTTTCTCATTTATAAAAAATAATGCCGGAGATCTCCATCAAAAAGGGTTCCCATTTTCGTTCAAGCAATTTAATAAAGAAAAAGTTCTAAAATGGTTAATTCAGTATTATCGTCATACTTTTCTTGACAATGCAGGTGCACGTCAAGTTTTATGGCGCTATGCAGTCAGCAACAACATGACACCGGATTCCGTCCCTGAGGAAAAACAAGATGCTTGTTTTTTGAACAGTTTGACTAATAACTCTCAGTTATCATTACTGTTGAAGGAGTTTTTTGAGTTCCTATCCAGCAAGGTGGCTTATTCAACACGTACAAATGTTACAGAAGCAATAAAGTCATTAAAACAGCACTTCAGTGCGAGCAATTTAGAACTTGATGAAAACCTGGAAGAACAAATTTTGTCAAAGTTCGAAATCAGTTACAGCTCCAGAATCGTTCATTTGATTGAAGTTTTTTCTGATGGACAAGCCAAGGACGTTGAAGCCCAAATTGAATATCCCTTATATCTCAAAATTCAGCAGGCAGAAGCTTTTCTTACGAAAAAATATCCAACAACAGAAATACATTTTTTCACCAATATTTTACGAAAACAACGCAACGGACAGCATACCCCATTTTTAGTCTCTCCGGAAGGCAGTATGGCTTATGCACTGATGCTTAACGATTTCCTGCTAAATCCTGCTGCCATGATCTGCGGAATCACACCTATGCCTTTTGACCTGCCTAAGAATTTTAAAGTTCTTTCTTCAATTGGTGTTTTTCCGGATGAGGAGTGGACACTCAAACAAAATCTCGTTGCAGAATATAAAGTGCCGGCAAAAACTGCTGAACCGGAAAACGAAGAAGGACAGACAAAAAAGACGTCAGCAGAAAAGAGCCCTATTCTTGAAGAAGAAACAGAATCATTTGTACTTGGAAAATTACCGAATTGGGGTGAAATCACTATCCCGCGCGAAATGTTTCTGGGTCATGCACTGCCTATTTTTTTACGTGAAAGTGAAAAAATCAGTCACCGCAATCTTCCCAAAGCATTATTAAACTGCTGGTGGCTGGAGATGATTGTCTGTATTGACAAGGATGATGATCTACCTACAAGTCTAACCCGGCTCTTATGGAATCCGGAAGGTAGAAACTTTATCAGCGAACAACATAAAGGTTCGTTGATTGACGCAATCACAAAGATGGAGGAAGATTATCCTCAACTACCACTTGATCCGTGGTGGTTGAAATTTACTGAGATGCTGATACGTTTCGAAAGCTACGAACAGGATGATGAAGAAGAACCGGATTTTGAACTTACGACTCTTTCTGAAACTCAAAAGAATATTGTTTTTTGCTTTTCTCAGCACATGCGTATTACTGATGTAATTAATTTCGGAGATGACGGAAAAGCATTCTGGCAGGGTGAAGACGCAAACTGGCGCAGCAGAGCCTTAGTTGATTTTTATAATATTTTCTTTTCTGTCCCTGAAGACCGTCGTGAACTGATTCGCTTTGCTGAGGGACGTGACGATGCAGGAAACAAAGTGGAAAAAATGCTCAAGAAACTTTTTCTTGAATCTATGACACGTGTAGAGAAGAAACTCTGCAAAATAGGACACACACGTGCACTGCAACAAATAAGCAACCAACTTGCACGCTTGAGCGAGAAAGGTTTTGAAAAAGAAAAAACAGCAGAATTCCTGAGCCCTTTGCTGGATATTGTTAATCAACGTGTTTCCATTGAAGACAGAAAAGTACTGATAAAACTTAAAAAGAAAATTCCGCTCAATAAAATTGAGCAAATGCAGGCCAAGATAGTTTACGAAGAATTACAAAAACTAAAAAGCGTGCAGGGAAACATTGTTGATTATTTTGCTCAGTTCAGTTTAAAAATGGAAGAAAGCTGGGTCCGTAAAACAATCACAAACGCCAAAGTGAAAATAGCCGGAAATTCATTGGAAAATGTTATTTTTAAATTCCATTTCGAGCGTAACTTCGAAAGAAAACCTTTTCAGGTTCCTTTGCCGATTTCAAAAAGTCTGAGTATCCCGCGTTCCAAAATAAAAGTAGAATTTATCCGTAAAACAGCAAAGTGGCAATTCAGTTCAGTGATCAGCCGCAGAGAAGCCGGAAGAGAAAAAAATGCAGAAAATGTGATGCCGATGTTTGAGTCAAACCTGGTAGAAGGTGTTGCGCGCTGTACTTTTAGCGGATATGTAGGTTTTGATGAAAAACATCTTTCTACCTTTGAAAAACCTGCTGCACAAGTTCATAGTGATATTGCAATGAACGCCGTTTCAGGCGGTGCACTAGTCATAATAGCAAAAGAAATAATAAAATTTTTCAAGCCTTTCACAGTTTCATCTCGAGAGTTAATGGCAGACATACATTACGTACGTGAAATTCTAATGATCTGTAATGTCAATAAGATTGATACGCTTTCACTAATTGTGCGTGATAATCTGGGTGAGCAATTTGTAATCAACTTTGATATTCAAAAAATTGCTATCAAGAAGGTTCCACCAAAATTAAGAATTGGCGGCGACACAGCACTTGCAGAATTTTTTATGCGGCTCAACAGTCAGGAGTGCCGACTTTTATTCATGAGGCATTTATCAGCCCTAAAAATTCCTCTAAGTGCCTCTGCTCAACCCCGTTTGCATATTTGGGTAAACGGTGCAAATTACAACTTGCCTATCACACCAAAATTTCAGCAGAATTACCTTAACGGTATTGCCAATACACTCTGGCCTCATAACGCTATTGGTACACGTGAGCATTTAAAACCTTTTCATTTGAGCAGAACATTTGATGAAATCGGCAAAGCATCTATGCATGGTGAAAAAGAGCAGATATAAAATTCAGCAAATAAGTTTGCAGACAGAAAACAGTTCCTATTTGTCCGCCTTGTCCGTATAATAAAACTGACAGCAGCGCTGATCTGCATTAACTTATAAACAAGCCACTGAGTTAAAATATGGCAGCTAAAGAACCAAAAGAAAATCAAAAAACTCCGAATGTCAACTTTATCAATTTTCAAATACAACTGCGTGGAATAATTAAAGATATTAAAGAAAATAAAAAAAAAGCGGGGCTAAAGAAGTTATTTGGCAGCAAACATGAAAATATGCATGTAAACGGAAGTGTTTTGTTGAAGGATGCACCAGACAATAAAGAAATTGTAAAGTATGTTAAACAGTTAGACAAAGAACCGCGCAATGTCGAATCACGTTTAATGCTGGTAAATGCAGTCTTGGCAGCCAGTAAAGATCATCCATTGAGTGCCCACCTGAACTTGATGCTTCAGGCGGCAATTCCGATTTACCTGGGTGACATTAATCCAACAATACTGCAGATTGTAGTTCATACATATCGATCTTATTTGGAGAGACTGGGTAATATTCACAAACAAAATATGATGGCCATCAAGTCAACTGTACTTAAAAATGTGAATATGAGCGGGATTGATGTCAGTGATGAAGATACGGAAGATACTCATGTGAGAGACGGAGAATCAATAAAAACTGAAATTCAAATAGCAGAATCGCTGATAGAAAATTGTGAACCTGTAATTCAGAGTATAAAAACAAAAATGACTTCTTCACTTTCACATGAAGAAATTGAGGAACTTACTGCTGAAGGTAAAGCCTCCAGTTCTTTTTTTGGCGGTGGTGAAGAAAAAGTAAACCCGAACAAGCAGAATATGATTATCGGCAAAGCAGTACAAGCAATTGAAATGCTGAAACAAATACCATTGCTGCAGGGTGCCGGACTGGATCTGGCAAAACAGTTGGGACGCATTGACTCAAAGCTGACTTATCCGCTTGTGATGGAGGGCCGTATTCAAATGCAGGCCTTAAAATATCAACTGCTGAGGATAGAATGCGGTGACCGCACTGCCCGGGAAAACATGGCTCCTGTTTACAATCTTGCAATAGTGGCTTACCGAAAAGCTTTAAAACTTACTTCAAAATCAACCCCCAAAAAAGCTGACCTACCTGTACTTACAGAGTTCGGGAATGTCACCCATTACGGTTATATTCACCGTGATCTGATGCGCTTTACCGAAGAAGGTGTAAAGACTTTGGTCAAGTTAGGAAAAGATTCTGTGGATGCAGCCGTAACAGTAGATGATAGTTTTGTGCCTCTGCAAAAACGTTTAGAAAGTTCGTTGACTCAGCTCGGTGAACATGAGAATATATCGTCCGATAGAATCAAATTCCGCTGATTCAGAAAATAAAGTTCCTGTGGATAATCTTCTGCAAAAACTCCATAAAAACTGGGAACATTATCAACTGGCTGTCACGGCAGAAGATAATAGAAACTCAACTGCAGCCAAAAAGCCTCTTATAGTAATTGTCTGCGTGAGTGGCGGCAGTGACTCAGTTGCTCTCCTTCACTTGCTTGAGCGTCAAAGAACGCTGCTTAATTTGGAGCCGCATCTTCTGCATTTCAACCATCAGCTACGGTCGGAAGCAGTTCAGGAGCAGGAATTTGTAAGATCACTCGCCGACCAATATGAAATTCCATTTCATCATAAAATAGCAAAACACCTTAAATCAGGACAGCCTGCCTTACAGGAATCAGCCCGTGAGTGGCGGATTGAAGAATCCCGCAAGCTGCTAAAGCACCTCGGAGGGGGGCGAATTGCTACCGGGCATCAGGCTGATGATCAGTTGGAGACCTTATTACTGAAATTGCTGCGTGGAACTCATATTTCTAATTTGCAGGGAATGCAATGGACAAACGAAGATTTTATCCGGCCGCTGCTCAACTGTAAAAAAACTGAACTACAGGAATATTTAAAAACTAATCAGCTGACATGGTTGGAAGACACTTCCAACCATAGTACAGCATACTTGCGTAATCGGGTACGCCTTGAACTGATTCCGCTTTTGGAGGAATTAACCCGGCAGGGTCTGCATTCACGGATTAATGATTTGAGTGAACAAAGTAGACTTTTACGTGAGTTTTTGGACTCAAATTATAAGAACTGGCAACAAAACCACAAAAACCCTGCTACTAACTTTCAGGATGTTCTGCCTGTAAAAGTGTTGGAGCAGGCCAACGATTTGCTGCAGCAGGAAATATTACATAATTTCATTACTGCACGTACAGGACAGGCATTGAGTTATCGTAAACTCCAAAATATTTTTGCCCAATTACGTACAGGCAATAATCTTTGGGAAATGCATCTTTCGCAGGAATGGATAATCCGGAAATCCGGAAAAGATCTTTGCCTGTTGCAGAATCAACAACAGTAATATTTTCTGCTGAAAAGCATTTTTTTACTGATATAATAGAAGACAACACTGTTTTTGTTAAAATTTCGAATAAGGAAAAGGGGTCAAGAATGCGAATCGGCATTGATATGGGAGGAACAAAGATTGAAGGAATCGCACTTGCTGATTCAGGAGAAGAATTGATGCGTATCCGGATTAAGACTCCACGGCATGACTATGAAGCTACTGTTGAGGCTATTGCTGGGATTGTCCACAGCCTTGAAACAGAGACAAATCAAAAAGGTACAGTAGGTATCGGCATCCCCGGTGCAATCTCACCGCAGACAGGACTTGTTAAAAACGCAAATTCCACCTGGATTATCGGCAGGAAATTCGACGTTGATTTGGAAAACGCAATGACGCGGAAAATCCGGCTCGCAAATGACGCAAACTGCCTTGCTGTTTCAGAAGCAGTTGATGGATCGGGAGCGGGAGCAAATGTGGTCTTTGCCATCATTATCGGAACAGGCTGCGGAGGTGGAATTGCAATCGATCAGAAAGTGCATGGTGGCCTCCATTCAATTGCAGGTGAGTGGGGGCATATTTCTCTGGGCTGGATGAGTCCGGAAGAGTATCCTGGCGTAGATTGTTATTGCGGACAGCGAGGTTGCCTGGAAACATTTATTTCCGGAACAGGTTTTGAAAATGAATATGAGAAAAAAACCGGAGTTCACAAAAGCGGACGAGAAATAGCCGAACTGCTGGAACAAGATGA
>ERZ1048872.3315-NODE-3315-length-10535-cov-4.099237_pt1 | contig 10535 bp, 10 predicted proteins | sample MGYA00383100_ERZ1048872 | MGnify/ENA primary metagenome ERZ1048872 (study PRJEB29581, sample SAMEA5548370) | metagenome | biome: marine; feature: coastal; material: water | depth 50 m | study: Short-term variability in the microbial, nano- and picoplankton... | reverse complement strand
AATTCGTTGTTCTGCTGGAGGGGCTAAACGAAGATAGATCTGTTGCGGCTATTCAGGCTCGTGAAGTAGCAGAGAAAGTTCTGATTGAAATGCAGAACCCATTTGAGTTGAAAGGTGTCGAACATTACACGACTGCAAGTATTGGCGTCTCCCTCTTTAGTAATTACAGGCAGAACCTTGACGACTTACTAAAACAAGCGGACACGGCGATGTATGCGGCCAAAAAATCAGGGCGAAATGCTCAACGATTCTTTGATCCACAGATGCAGGAAGCACTGGAAATACGAAGCCAGTTCGAAGTTGCCTTGCGTAAGGCGCTACCCAAAAACGAGTTCAAGCTTTATTACCAGATGCAGGTGGACAGCAATTACAAGCCAGTTGGCGCGGAAGCACTGATTCGTTGGGTTCATCCAGAGCGGGGTATGGTCGGTCCGGATAAGTTTATTCCTGTGGCGGAAGATACCGGTTTGATTTTGCCGCTGGGTAAGTGGGTGTTGCAAATGGCATGTGCCAGATTAAAAGCTTGGGAGAACAGTCCATTCACAAGTGATATATCCCTTGCAGTGAATGTCAGTGCTCGTGAATTTAGGCAGGCTTCATTCGTTCAGGATATCGAAGATATCATCAGAGAAGCCTCGATCAATCCTTCTTTGCTCAAGTTGGAACTAACTGAAAGTACCGTTCTCGATAACGTTCGGGATACCGTAGATAAAATGAATGCCCTGAAAAAGATCGGGGTTCATTTCTCAATGGATGATTTTGGTACCGGCTACTCGTCATTGTCCTACTTGACACAGTTGCCTCTGGATCAACTCAAGATTGATAAATCGTTTGTGCAGAATATCGGTATGAAAGCATCCGATGCGACAATTATCGAGACCATCATCGGCATGTCTCATAGTCTTGGTATCGCTGTCATTGCTGAAGGTGTCGAGACCGAAGCGCAACGTAACTTCCTGCTTGATTCAGGTTGTAGTGTCTATCAGGGTTACTTGTTTGGCAGGCCGTTGCCGGAAAGTGAGTTTCTGGTTTTGCTGAATGCACTGGAAGAGAAGCACACCTAACCGTTCATATGTGGCACTGCCTGTCAGCAGCTGGTGCCCGCTCGGTATAAATACAAATTAACAAATATAGATATCATGACTGAAGCCAAAAAAACCAAAGGCTCGGATAGCGAAAAAAAAGTCATCGAGCACGCGCATCGCGGTCTGCAGCTGATCACGGAATATCGTCCCAAACTGATGGGGAAAGTACAGGCTTTCATGGCCGAGGCAATGCATCCGGGCGTGCTGGACAGGAAAGAGAAAGAGCGCATCGCCTTGGGTATGGCGCTTACTCAGCAGTGCCACTACTGCATTGCGTTACACATTCGGGCATGCAAACAAGCAGGTGTGACACTGGAAGAAATAATGGAAGTCTGTTCTGTTGGCATCATGATGGGAGGTGGGCCGGTTCTTACTCATATGGCCGAAGTTGAGCGAGCGCTCAATGAATTCTACCTCGATGAAAACGGTGATCCGGTCTAGCTAGAAACTTTTTCCATCTACTGGCTTGATCTTCAGTGCAGAGATATCGATGCCCTCCAGACACCGAATATTGATGCTGAACATGTCCATATCGTTATAGCTTGCGCTGCTCATCGGCGCGCAACCACAGCTAGCACAGAAGTGATGCTTGACTCGTTTTTTACCGAACTGATATGTGGAAAGATTGCTTTCCAGAGTCGTGAACTTCACCGCACTGCGTGGTACAAACCAGCGTAAAGCACCCAGTCTGCTACAGATTGAGCAATTGCACTCCTTTACGGCATACAGATCACCCTCGACCTCGAATGCGACTTCTCCGCAATGACAGCTACCTTGATAAAGCATCATGACCCTTTCTAAATGGGGCTAGCGGACATCTGACAAATTGAAATGCGGATTCTCAATGATGCCCAGACGATTACCAAAGGGATCCTGCACCGCCGCAACTTTTATGTTTCCGCCAACTTCAGTTATAGGCTCCAATTCAGTAGCGCCGAGTTCGATGAGCTTGGAAAAAGTTTGTTCGATATTCGCGACGCCCCAAAGCGGTTGTGGGCCTGAAGTGCCCGGAGTTGCACTAGGCAACAAACCCAGTTCAAAACCGCCAACAGTAAATCCGACGTAGAACGGTTCATCAAAATAGGGTTCTGCACCCAATACCGCTGAATACCATTTTTTTGCTGCCGATAAATCGGGTGCAGGATAGATGGCAGTTCTTAGGCCTGTAAACATAACTTCACTCCTGATGTTAGTAATGATATTTATGAACGGGTTGCAGTGTTCCGAGGCTATGGGTTCGAAATTACTTTCTTGCAAACTAACTTAGTTTTGATTGCTGATTTCTATCAATTGTTGCAACTTTTCCTTTGCAGCACCGCTGGCAATCACTTCATCTGCCTTGGCGATACCTTCTTCTAGTGACTTGCTGAGTCCTGCCACATAGATCGCCGCACCAGCATTCATCTGCACGATGTAGCGAGCCGCTCCTGCTTCGTTGTTCAATACGCCAATGAGCTTTGCACAGGCCTCATCGGCATTGGCGACCTTCAATGACTCAACGGGTGCGGTGGTCAGTCCAAACTGGTCAGGGTGCACGGTGTATTCGCTAACCTTGCCGTCCTTCAGTTCGGCGATATAGGTGCTGTCTGAGAGAGATATTTCGTCCATACCATCTGCGCCGTGTACCACCAGCACATGGCGACTGCCGAGCTCGCCGAGCACTTGTGCGAGCTTAGCGGTGAGTGATTGTTGGAACACACCGATGACTTGATTAGGCGCAGAGGCCGGGTTGGTCAGTGGGCCGAGCAGGTTGAACATGGTGCGTACGCCGAGCTCCTTGCGCACTGGTGCGGCGTGTTTCATCGCGCTGTGGTGGTTGGGTGCAAACATAAAGCCGACACCTATCGTGTCGACGCAGTGCGCGACCTGTTCAGAAGAGAGATTGACGTTCACGCCAAGTTTTTCCAAAACGTCCGCGCTACCGCAGGTGCTGGAGACCGAACGTCCGCCATGCTTGGCGACGCGTGCACCTGCCGCAGCCACGACAAAGGCACTGGTGGTGGAGATATTAAAGGTTTGCGCACCGTCGCCGCCGGTACCGCAGGTATCGACCAGGTGGTCGGTCTTGCCGACATTGACCTTGGTGGAAAGCTCGCGCATCACAGAAGCTGCGGCGGCGATCTCGGTGACCGTTTCACCCTTGGTACGCAATGCGATTAGCACGGCAGCGATCTGTGCAGGGGTGAGCTGGCCACCCATGATGTTTCCCATCAGCTCGCGCATTTCGGCGAAAGGCAGGTCGTGGCGGTCGATGAGTTGAGTCAGTGTTTTTGAATATTCCATTATTTCGCTCCCTGCAAAAAATTCTTCAACATGTCATGTCCGTGCTCAGTGAGTATCGACTCCGGGTGGAACTGTACGCCGTGTATCTCCAGCGTTTTGTGGCGCATACCCATGATCTCGCCGTCATCTGTCCATGCAGTGATTTCCAGACAGTCAGGCAATGTCTCGCGCTCGACCACCAGCGAATGGTAACGGGTTGCGGTAAACGGGTTGGGCAGGCCAGTGAACACGCTATTGTTTTCGTGATGTATCGGCGAGGTCTTGCCATGCATTAACTGCTTGGCGTGGACGATCTTGCCGCCGAAAGCCTGACCGATACTCTGATGGCCGAGGCATACGCCGAGTAGCGGTATCTTGCCGGCAAAATGTTTGATCGCAGCAACCGAGATACCAGCCTCGTTTGGCGTGCATGGGCCGGGAGAGATTACAAGGTGCTGCGGGTTCAACTTCTCAATCTCTTCGACAGTGATCTCATCGTTGCGATGCACCACCACCTCAGCGCCGAGCTCGGCAAAATATTGCACCAGGTTGTAGGTGAAAGAGTCGTAGTTGTCGATCATCAGTAACATAATTGCTTCAATCCTTATTTCTGTGTTCGCATCATACTCAATGCCACCGCTTCGGCAACCTCGATGCCATCAATTGCTGCCGAGAGTATGCCACCTGCATAGCCAGCGCCTTCACCGCTTGGATACAAACCCTTGGTGTTGATGCTCTGGCAATCGTCTTTATTGCGCTTGATGCGTATCGGAGACGACGTACGCGTCTCGACACCGGTCAGCAAGGCATCAGCCATGTCGAACCCCTTGATCTGCTTGGCGAATGCGGGCAATGCCTCACGGATCGCTTCTATCGCGTAGTCGGGCAGGGCGCTGGACAGGTCGGTGAGATGTACCCCCGGCGTATAGGATGGCTTAACTTCACCGAGCTGAGTTGAAGGTCTGCCAGCCAGAAAATCCCCGACCAGTTGTCCCGGTGCCTGATAGGTTTTACCGCCCAGCTCATATGCGCGTGACTCCCACTTACGCTGGAGTTCCATACCCGCTAACACGTTGTCGGGATAGTCCTGTTCTGGCGTGATACCGACAACGATTCCCGCGTTAGCATTACGTTCGTTGCGCGAATACTGACTCATGCCGTTGGTAACCACTCGCTCCGATTCGGAAGTCGCAGCAACCACCGTACCACCGGGACACATGCAGAAGCTGTACACCGACCGACCATTGCTGGCGTGATGCACCAGTTTATAGTCAGCAGCGCCGAGCGCTGGATTTCCGGCATTTTTGCCGTAGCGGGCGCGGTCGATCAACGATTGCGGATGCTCAATGCGGAAGCCGACAGAGAATGGTTTTGCCTCCATGTAAACGTCACGCTTGTGCAACATCTCAAAAGTGTCGCGCGCGCTATGTCCAACCGCCAGTACCAGATGGTCGGTGGCGATACTTTCACCATTGTTCAGTGTCACGCCGGTGACTTGCCCGTCAGCAATCTCGATGTCATCCACACGGCTTTCAAAACGAATCTCGCCGCCGAGTGAGGTGATGGTTGCACGCATCTTTTCCACCATGCTCACCAGCTTGAAGGTGCCGATATGCGGATGACTTTCATACAGTATCTCTTTCGGCGCACCGGCCTTGACGAACTCGGTCAACACCTTGCGGCTCAGGAATCGTGGATCTTTAATCTGGCTGTATAGCTTTCCGTCAGAGAATGTACCTGCACCCCCCTCGCCAAACTGCACGTTGGACTCCGGGTTGAGCTTACCTTGCCGCCACAGCCCCCAAGTATCTTTGGTGCGTTCGCGCACTGCCTTGCCACGCTCCAGAATCAGCGGGCGGAAACCCATCTGAGCCAGTAGTAGCCCAGCAAACAAACCTGCGGGCCCCATGCCGACAATAACTGCTCTTGAGGTTAAGTCTGAAGGCGCGTGTGCCACAAAATGGTAGTCGGTGTCAGGCGTGATACGCACATGAGGGTCATCGTTGAAATGCGACAGAGTTGCAGCCTCATCGCGTAACTCGACATCCAACGTATAGGCGAACTTGATGGCGTTCTTGCTGCGCGCATCGACACCTCGCTTGAAGACAATGTAGCTGATCAACTCGTCAGCGGTGATGTCTAGCCGCTTGAGAATGGCAGTTTTGATGTCGTCGTCGGGATGGCCGATCGGCAGCTTGATTTCGGTCAGGCGCAGCATGAATTCAGATTAGAAGAAATTTTGATTTTATCGGTGGATGTCGGCGTCGAGTCCATCAAGCACCATCTCCGCTGCGCGTAGTAAAGCACGCGCTTTGTTCTGCGTTTCCATCCATTCGCTGTCGGGATCGGAGTCGGCAACAATGCCGGCTCCCGCTTGCACGTATAGTGTGTTGTCTTTGACAACGGCGGTTCGCAATGCAATCGCCAGATCCATGTCACCATTAAAACCAAGATAACCAACTGCGCCAGCGTAGATGCCACGCTTGGTGGGTTCCAGTTCGTCGATGATCTCCATTGCGCGAACCTTGGCAGCACCTGATACCGTCCCTGCGGGGAAGGTTGCTTTGAGTACATCCATCGCACTCAGTCCCGATTTAAGGTCGGCCTCGACATTAGAGACGATGTGCATCACGTGTGAGTAACGCTCGATGATCATTTTTTCGGTGAGGTCTACGCTGCCGTTTTTTGCAACGCGGCCTATGTCATTTCTGCCCAGGTCAATCAGCATCAAATGTTCAGCGAGTTCTTTAGGGTCGGCGAGCAACTCATCGGCCAGTTCATTGTCCTGTTGGGGTGTCTTACCGCGCGGGCGTGTTCCAGCAATCGGTCGTACGGTGACAGAATCATCTTCCAGTCGCACTAAAATTTCCGGGGATGCACCGACTACCTGATGATCGCCCATGTCGTAATAGAACATGTAAGGCGAAGGGTTCACGCTACGCAATGCGCGATATAAGGAAAGGGATGATGCGGGGAATGGCTGCGACATACGTTGCGCCAGTACCACCTGCATGATGTCGCCGTCGTAGATGTATTGCTTGGCCGTTTCCCCCGCTTTTTTGTATTCAGCTTCGCCGAATTCCGATTTGGCTTCACCGCCATGTATCGCTGAGGCATGCGGAATATCTACCGGTAATCGCATCATGCCGATCAGTTCGCGCAGCCGCTCCCGTGCGAGTGCATAGGCATCATCATGCTCAGGATTTGCGTAGACGATAAAAGTGAGTTTGCCTGACAGATTGTCAATCACGGCAAGCTGCTCAGTGAGCATCAACAGGATATCGGGCGTGTCGATCGCATCCGGTTTTTGCACGACGCTTTTATTTTTTTTCGGGGCTAGCCGTGTCTCGATGTAGCGTATCGTCTCATAGCCGAAGTAACCCGCTAGCCCGCCGGTGAATCGTGGCAGATCAGGTAGCGGTGCCACCCTGAAACGTGACTGGTATTCGCTGATGAAATCGAGCGGATTGTCTACGGTATGAGTGGTGGAAGTTTCACCATGAGTCAGCGTGACGTCCTTGTTACGTACTGAGAGACGGGTATCGGCAGGTAAGCCGATGAATGAGTAACGGCCGAAGCGTTCACCACCCTGCACGGATTCGAGCAGATAGGAAAAAGGTTTATTGGCCAGCTTGAGATACAGCGATAGTGGTGTGTCGAGATCGGCAAACGACTCGGCGACCAACGGGATGCGGTTATAGCCTTGTTTGGCCAGCGCATTGAATTCTTCTTCAGTGATGGGGTGCAACATAAACAGCTCCTTAAAATAATTCGAAAACAACTAGTGGACGCGTTGCATCCAGTGAGGTGATCCTCACCATCGCCAGCTAGTCGGTTTCGAAAAATTTAGAGGGTGCATAATTATTGTGCTTTAAGCGCTTTTAATAAGTGGCAAAACGCCATTCAAATCTTTGATGACTGCATCCAGTTCCAGTGTTTCTACCGGCTCACCGTGATTGTATCCGTAAGGTACACAGAATACCGGGCAGCCGGCTGCTTTAGCGGCAACAGTATCGCTCAGTGAATCACCAACCAGTAATAATTTCTCAACCGGTATTTCAAAGAACTTCGCTGCATGCAGCAACGGCAGCGGATGAGGCTTCTTCTCTGCCAAGGTGTCGCCCGCTATCACGACTTCAAAATATTTAGCCAGACCGACACCTTCAAGCAATGGCAATGTGTATTGCTCAACTTTGTTGGTGATGCAGCCCAGGCGGAAACCCGCTGCCTTCATCGCATCCAGCCCTTCGATCACGCCACCAAAAGGCTTACTTTGCAGCAACAACTCGGTGTAATGCTTTTCGAAGATAGGCAGTGCGTGGTCGTAAAGTGCGGCATCGGGGGTGGCGTGCATCTCACCTGTCAACGCGCGTTTCACCAACCAGCTGATGCCGTTGCCGATGTAGCTGGACAATAGCTCCTGTGATGCCGGTGTGAAGTCCATGTCACGCAGCATGCGGTTGGCTGACTCGCACAGCTCGGGTGCTGTGTTGAGCATCGTGCCATCAAGGTCGATGACGATCGCAGAAATATCGATAGGAAAATTCAACGCCTGCATTATTTCTTTACCTTGGCTAGTTCAGTACGCATCTCACCGATAATGGTGTCGTAATGGTTTTTGTCGCTTTCGTTGCGCTTACCGAAGACGGCAGAGCCTGCAACAAACATATCCACACCCGCTTCAGCAACTTCCTTGATGTTGGCCGGGCCGACACCACCGTCAATCTCAAGGCGGATATCCAGTCCAGAATCATCAATCATTTTGCGTACTTTTCTAGCTTTATCCAATGTGTGCGGGATGAATTTCTGTCCGCCAAAACCGGGGTTAACTGACATCAATAGCACGATGTCCAGCTTGGGTAATGTGTATTCCAAAATGTCCAGGGGTGTCGCGGGATTGAACACCAAGCCTGCCTTGCAGCCGCTTTCCTTGATCAGGCCAATAGTGCGGTCGATGTGCTCGGAAGCTTCAGGGTGGAAAGTGATGAAAGACGCGCCAGCCTTTGCGAAGTCAGGGATGATGCGATCAACAGGCTTGACCATCAAGTGTACGTCGATTGGTGCTGTGACACCATGTTTGCGCAATGCATCGCAAACCAATGGGCCGATCGTCAGGTTAGGCACATAGTGGTTGTCCATCACGTCGAAGTGAACGACATCTGCGCCAGAGGCAAGAACGTTGTCGACTTCTTCGCCGAGTCTGGCAAAGTTAGCGGAGAGGATACTCGGTGCGATCTGATACATGGCGAATTCCTTATAAGTAATGAATAAAGGTTTAAATAATTAGATTTGCAAAATTAGACAGGCATTCTAACCGAATACGTATCAGTCCGAATACGCATCAGTCCGAATGCACATCAGAAATACGGGTAGCTATCCTTTGGGAAGCGCTAGCCCGGCTGCTTTATAAAAACTTTTCAGGTCACTCAGATCATCAAATACGCGCGCTGCGCCGGTGAAATCATGGCCTCGCGTGTAATGGTTGATGGTGACATAGGTCTTGATTCCTGCGGCTAAGCTGGAGCGTAGGCCATTTTCGGAATCTTCCAGAGCGATACAGTCTGCACCCGATAGGCCAAGCTTTTCCAATACCCAGAAGTAGATGTCCGGTGCTGGCTTTTTGTGTGGCACGATGTCGCCGCAACCGTTCGCTGCGAAATATTTCTCCCAGTCTTTTCCCAGTGCGACTTCAAGCAATGCGCTAACATTTTGCGGGGTGGTGGTGGTCGAGATGGCAAGCGTGATGCCGGCCGCATGCGTTTCCTCGATCAATTGTTTGATACCCGGGCGTAACGGAATATGGCCTTCGCTAAGCATGGAGGTGTAATGCTTGGTCTTCACTTTATGCAGGTGTTTAACAAAGTCGCCAAAATGATCCGGCTTGTCGAAATCAGTCAGAAAGTCAGAAACGAAGTATTTAATGCGTTCCTTACCACCTGTCACTTTTAGCAGTTTGTCGTACAGTGGTACATCCCAGTTCCAGTCCAAGCCACATTCTGCAAATGCCTTGTTGAATGTCTTACGATGACCGTTCTCGGTATCTGCCAGTGTGCCGTCTACGTCGAATATGATTGCTTTGATAGTCATAATGTTTTGATCAAGTGATTGCTGAAAGAGGAGAAATTATCGCATACCCGGCAGCTTGCCTGCCATGCCGCGCATCATCTTGCCCATGCCGCCACCTTTGCCGAACATCTTCATGACTTTCTGGGTTTGTTCAAACTGCTTGAGCAGTTGATTGACATGCATCACTTGCACACCCGCGCCTGTCGCGATGCGGCGCTTGCGTGAAGCTTTGATGAGTTCGGGCTTGGTGCGTTCGAGTTGAGTCATCGAATTGATGATGCCTTCAGTACGGCTGATCTGCTTGTCATCTATTTTGGAATTTGCAGCCGCCTGACTCATTTGCGCAGGTAGTTTGTCCATCATCGCCGACATACCACCCATCTTGCGCATTTGCACGATCTGCATCTTGAAGTCGTTGAGATCGAAACCTTTACCACTTTGTACTTTCTTTGCCAGCTTCTCTGCTTCGGCATGATCGACTTCGCGATGTGCTTCTTCAATCAGCGATAGTACGTCTCCCATTCCGAGTACACGAGACGCCATGCGTTCGGGATGAAAGGCTTCCAGACCGCTAGGCTTTTCACTGACACCTACAAACTTGATTGGCTTGCCGGTGACATTACGAACCGACAGCGCCGCACCGCCGCGAGCGTCGCCGTCCAGTTTGGTGAGGATGATGCCTGTCAGTGGCAGTGCTTCGCCGAATGCTTTGGCGGTGTTCACTGCATCTTGTCCGGTCATCGCATCGACCACGAACAGTGTCTCGATCGGCTTGAGGCTGGTGTGTAATTGTTTGATCTCGGACATCATCGCTTCGTCGATTGCTAAGCGACCTGCGGTATCAACGATCAATACTTCGTGATAATGCTTGCGTGCGTAATCTATCGCGGCGGTAGCGATGTCCTGAGGTTTCTGGCTGATGTCGGATGCGAAGAAATCTATTTCCAGTTGTTTGGCCAGTACCTTTAACTGTTCAATCGCCGCCGGACGATAAACGTCGCAACTGACCAGCAATACTTTTTTCTTTTGCTGATCACGTAGAAGCTTGGCGAGCTTGCCGCTGGTAGTGGTTTTGCCTGCACCTTGTAAGCCGGCCATCAGGATTACGGCGGGAGGAGTGGC
>ERZ1048872.3314-NODE-3314-length-10535-cov-5.147805_pt1 | contig 10535 bp, 10 predicted proteins | sample MGYA00383100_ERZ1048872 | MGnify/ENA primary metagenome ERZ1048872 (study PRJEB29581, sample SAMEA5548370) | metagenome | biome: marine; feature: coastal; material: water | depth 50 m | study: Short-term variability in the microbial, nano- and picoplankton... | reverse complement strand
GATTGGGCCAAACATGGCCCAATCCCGCCGTTGGGTGTGTCATCGTCAAAGATGGTCGTGTTCTTGCGCGCGCAGCAACCGCCCCAGGTGGCCGCCCTCACGCTGAAACTCAAGCGTTGGATGGTATTAATGCGAAGGAATCTACGGTCTATGTTTCCCTTGAACCCTGCGCACACACGGGAAAAACACCGCCCTGTGCGCAAGCATTGATCGATGCAGGTGTTGCTCGGGTTGTTTATGGCATGCGGGATCCTGACTGTCGTGTAGATGGCAAAGGCACTTCAATGCTGAGTGCCGCTGGAATTGCTGTCACAGGACCGGTTTTAGAAAAACAAGCGCTTGCCGCCAATCAAGGCTTTATCACAGCCATAACCAAAGGGCGCCCTGCCCTTACGTTAAAACTTGCCACGTCCTTTGATGGGCGTATAGCAACGGCTAGCGGGCAAAGCCAGTGGATCACAGGCCCTAATGCGCGGTGGGTGGTTCATATGATGCGCGCAAATCATGATGCAATCATGGTGGGTGCAGGCACCGCACGCGCAGATGACCCAACACTTACGCAACGCGTTGGCGGAATTGCACATCAACCGATCCGCGTCATCTGCACCTCGGATCTGAATATTCCGATGGACGGCGCATTGGTTGGCGCAATCAAACACGCGCCTTTATGGCTGATACATGGGCAAGACGCTAAGGCAAGCGCCAGGGATGCGTGGTTGCAAAAAGGTGCTAAACTCATTCAGGTACCTTCATCGCCAAACGGTTTGGATATGACGGTAGCCATGCAAAAACTTTGCGAAAAGGGCATTACCCGCGTCTTTTGCGAGGGCGGTGGCCAATTGGCTGCGGGATTACTGAAAGCAAAACTAGTGGATCGATTGGTTGGTTTCACCGCAGGCATGGCCCTTGGCGGTGACGGTCGCGCATGTGTTGGCGCGCTAAACCTTGACGCAATAGACGAAACGCAGGCCTTTCAATTGGAAAGCCTGCGTGAAATTGGTGGTGATATTCTACATATTTGGCAGTGCGACTGCTAAAAAGCTGACAGCGCCTTATGAATCTTCGTACAATACCGCCGGCACAAATCTTGCCCGTACGATATTGATATTCTTAAATATTTGATTGCCAATCATACCGGACAGAATTGGTGTATAGGTTTCGTTTGTTTCGACAACCATGATTGTATCGCCATCTGCCATTAGCGGGATGCTTTCCAAAATACTGTTCAGTTCCGATTGTGTCATAGCACTGTTGTTGGTTGTTGCGTCCGACCAATCGATTGTATGACCCTCGTCCTCATCAAACCATGTCAGCGACGTAACCCTAAACCAATAGTCATCTTGATCAGCATCAGTCAGATAGGTGAAAATTTCCCCCATTCCATCAATATACGCTGAATCAACAGTGCCCGTCTCACGCGAAATCAAATCGCCAAGTGTATAAGCTGCGCGTTCACTTGCCACTTTCGCTTGATAGGCGTCAAAGAAAGCAAACCCCATATAAAAAGCAAATAGCATTGCGGGCAACATGACAATAAGCTCAACGAGGATCACACCGCTTTGGTCCTCAACAAAGAACCGCTTTAGTCTATTTTTAAAGAACATCGTGATACTCCTTACGGCTCATTCACAAAGGCCGAGCGGGCCGAAATGGTGAAATCACCGTTATTGGTTTCCGTCATCGCAACACCTAGCCCCAACAATGGGAACAAAGGATCAACGATCACACAAGCGCGAACCAGCATTAGGTCACTATCAATGCCGCCCGTATAGCTTGTCACAGGTGTGATATCTTCTTGGCGGTTGTAACAAACAGCAGACGTTGCGGGTACATTCCATGTCGTTTTGCTTAGAACAGTCAATTCCAACGTCATCGACTGGTCACAATTTGAAATAACAGCGATGTCATCGCAAATAGACGCCGCCAATTCGCTTTGGGTCATGTTGGCGCCCAATCGCAATTGTCGCACATTCACATCCAACGCCCGTTCAAGCATCATTTGTTGAACCAAAAGAATGCCGCTTTCCACGGTTGAAAACATTAGTGTGATCACCAGCGGCATGGTCATGACGAATTCTAACGTCGCGTTACCACTTTCATCTTTGGCGGTTCTTGTGAGGAACCTTTTGAGGTTTTTGATTTTCATAACCCTTGTTCCTTACAGTGTCAGTTTCAGTTTCTGGATCGTTGTCGCAATAGAGCTGAAAACCGATGTAATGCTGGTACCCTGCGCGTCGTAATAATGGTTATCTGACGTTGCACAGTTGTTTAGTTGTGTTTCAGCATTTGAAGGTGCCTCAAACGCGATGGTGAAGATAGTGATCCCACGATCCTTGGCCGCTGTGCAGTTTGCTGACATCAACGTGTCAGACTGACTGCCTGTACGTGCCGACGTTGAACCCCAATCGGTAGCTGCACCAGAACCCATGACGCTTTCATAGTATTCGATGGACATTAGGCCCCATGCCTCTTCCCAGCTTAGGTTTTCGAACATCATGCCAGTCATGGAATTGTACCAAGTTTCTGTAGCAACGCCGTAATAATTACCATTCTTTTCAAAATAATACGGATCAGGGTCAGCATAAAAACCTTCGGTATAGGTACAGTAATAGTTGCTCCATGAGCAGGCATATTCATACCCAGTGTTACTTGAGGACCAGCTTGAATAGCGGTGATAGATACGATCAAAGCTGCCTTCGACCCATACGCCTGTACCGCCTTCTGCCTTCCACACTACCGAATTATCGCCACGGTAGTCGCTGCCAAAACGGCGTTGTGTGTGGTTGTTACCGTCGCTCATGAAAACAATGATTTTCATCGTGTTTGTATCTGAATAGGCAACCGGCATGCCAGCGTGTGCTGCATCAACGACGCCTGCTGCGATCATGCTGTTTGTGACTGCCTGAAATTCTGGGTCAAGCAAGCTAGTGCCCCACTTCATGCCCGTGTGACCAGCTGTCGATCCCCGCGCTAACAGGCCCTGAATTTTGTTATTTAGAACAGTTTCGTCATCGCTATAGGCAAGCAATTCGAAATATTCATCCATATAACAAGAACGCCAATCTTGATTGAAATCATCCGCATCATCAAAATCACCTGAACCTGTGTCACTATAACGAGAGGTGAAAACAGCCCGTTTGTAAGTTGAGTCTAGATCCAGGCTAGAGCTGGAAAAATCATCATCCGCAAATTCAATACATGTGGAATAGTCGTGATTGTCTTCCATTGTGATGGCATCGATGACTGATTGTGAAGGTGTCACTGACGAACTAAACGGAATAATTGACATGGCAACCGTGCCGCCAGACCCACCACTGATGATGGTTGATACAAATTGCGTCGCTGCCGTCTTTAGATTTGTCAGGCGCGAGTTGCTGCCCATTGAACCTGAAACATCCAACACTAGTGAGATTTCAAGGTTCGGAATGCGTTCTTCAGCACCAGAAGTTACGGTGATGCCCAATGAATCGATATTGAGCAGACCTAGGAACAACGTTTCCAACGTCGCTGTGGCCGTTGCATCCACGGCACGAAAGTTAATGCCCTCTGAAACATTCACTGACAAATTGTAATCAACGTCGATATTGGCTTTGCTCATGTAATCCGTAACGACCGCCTCAGCACCTAAGGTTTGAAGCAATGACGCTGCCGATAAAACAGCGGTGTCCAAATTCTGTTGCATTTGAACACGTGTTCTTTCTTGACGCATAAAGTCGATGCTAAGTCCGGCGCTGGTCACCATGATGGCCACGATGAATATACCAAAGGCTGTCATCGAGCCCTTTTCGCTTTTGCGCCAATTAGAAAATACTTTCCGCATGGAAAACTGCTGATCAGTTTCACCTTGGTTAGTCCCAGCCACCCCTGACTTTTGACGAACGTTTAACATTGCAAGCCTCATTCAAATTCCGCGACTCGGATCGAGGGCGGTTTCGTTTGTTAAACAGCGCAACCTTGGTGATTTTTGGGCGCGAATGTGTTCATGTCTTTGATTTTGGGAATAATTTCGCCATGAACGAGCGGTTGTTGCCTCAATGGAAACAGTCATCGGCCAATTCCTGCCCAAACGCATTATGCATCAAATCCAAAATAAATGGTGGCGTCGAAATTCAGATTTCTGGAAACTAGTTGATTTTATTTATCAACGCTTTAGGTGCGATCCCTAATTCTGGCCGGGGTCGCTAAATTCATAATTTGTTCGTCACCGCCGGAAAGACCTTGCCCTTACATGACAATATAATAAGTTGGCCGTGTGTTTTCAAAACGCCCATTAATTGGGCGTTCCGCCTAAAGGCGGGTCACAACATGCCATGAAAGGCACCCCAATGATAAACACCAAAGAACCCAGTTTTCGCGATTCCGTTAACCTTATGTTTGACCGTGCGGTTGCAAAGATGGATATGCCGCCCGGCTTGGCCGAAAAAATTAAAGTATGTAATGCCACGTATACCGTGCGGTTTGGCGTTCGATTACGCGGCGCCATCCATACCTTCACAGGTTACAGATCGGTTCATTCCGAACATATGGAACCCGTTAAAGGTGGCATTCGTTATTCAATGGGCGTGAACCAAGACGAGGTTGAGGCGCTTGCGGCCCTTATGACGTTCAAATGCGCCTTGGTTGAAACGCCCTTTGGTGGCTCAAAGGGCGGGTTATGCATTGACCCACGGGAATACAATGAACATGAATTAGAACAAATCACGCGACGCTTTACGTATGAATTGGCAAAACGTGACTTGATTCATCCATCCCAAAACGTTCCGGCACCTGACATGGGAACCGGCGAACGTGAAATGGCATGGATGGCCGATCAATATCGCCGGATGAACACGACGGACATCAATGCATCAGCCTGTGTAACCGGTAAACCGTTGAATGCCGGTGGCATTGCAGGACGCGTTGAGGCGACAGGACGCGGTGTGCAATATGCCCTGCAAGAATTCTTTCGCCATCCAGAGGATCGCGCGGCTGCAAACCTAAGCGGCACCCTTGATGGTAAAAAAGTCATTGTTCAAGGACTGGGTAATGTTGGATATCACGCAGCACATTTCTTATCGACCGAAGACGGTGCCTTGATCACTGGCATCATCGAACGCGACGGCGCACTTGTAAACGAAGCTGGGATGAATATTGACGAAGTTCGCAACTGGATCGCTCACAATGATGGTGTCAAAGGATGCCCTGAGGGCGAGTTTGTCGAAAATGGTGCGCTTGTATTAGAAAACGACTGTGACATCCTTGTTCCCGCCGCCCTTGAGGGTGTTATCCATCTGGGCAACGCTGAAAACATCAAAGCTAAACTGATCATTGAGGCCGCCAATGGCCCAGTGACAGCGGGTGCCGACCAAATCTTGCAAAAGAAAGGCGTTGTGATCATCCCCGATATGTACGCAAACGCAGGCGGTGTGACGGTTTCCTATTTTGAGTGGGTAAAAAACCTTAGCCACATTCGGTTTGGCCGTATGCAAAGGCGCCAAGAAGAAGGTCGCCACCAATTGTTGGTTGATGAACTTAATCGCGTCATGGGCAAGGCTGGATTGCCGGAGGTTCTGTCGGACACATTTACAGAGCGCTACCTAAAAGGTGCTGGTGAGCTGGAACTGGTACGATCAGGGTTGGATGACACCATGCGCGCCGCCTATGGCAGCATGCGCGAGGTCTGGCATTCGCGAAATGACGTTAGTGATCTGCGCGTGGCGGCCTATTTGGTTTCCATCGGGCGTGTCACCGACAGCTATAAAGCTAAGGGTTTATAGATCGTCAAAAAATCAATGCCCCGCCGTAGGAAATCACGGATGCCTCCGGCGGGGATATTTATAACCAGAAGAAATCTACAGGTTATCTTTTTACGATAACCTCATAACCGGGCTCTTCGGCTTCATCATCAAGGATATCTGAGGGGAAGCCAGTGGTCGTTACATCAAGGCCTGTTGCATCCTCTAGCCGTTGAATAATGGCGGGCGATCTTTCTCGGGGGCCGTATTTGCTAATGCCATCCTCAAAAATCTTGATCATCAGCGGATTCATTTCCAAAGGCACATTGGCGCGATCGGCCACGGCCTGAAATAAGCCGATATCCTTGAGGACCAGATCCATCGTGAAATGGATTTCACGGCTGCCATTCAAGATTATCTGCCCTTCTGTTTCATGCACAAAGCTGTTGCCTGATGAAATGCGAATGGCCTCATAGGCGGTACCAAGGTCCATGCCTGCCGCCTTGGAAACGGTCAAAGCCTCGGCCACAGAAATTAAGTTTGCCGTAGCAAGGTAGTTTGTTACAACCTTTAATACAGAGGCAGAACCCAATGGACCCGTGTGCAAAATACGACGACCCATTGAAGTGAGCGTTGGCAAAATCACCTCAAATGTTGGGCGATCACATCCCGCAAAAATGGCAATATTACCAGTATCGGCGCGATGGCACCCACCAGAAACCGGACAATCCACAGCTTTGCCCCCTGCCGCAATCACTTTTTCGCCCAAGCGTTTAACTTCGGCCTCATCGGTGGTGGACATTTCCATCCAGATTTTACCGACACTCAGCGCGCTTAACAGACCATCCTCGGCCTCCATCACGGCGGCGGATGCTGCGGGGCTTGGCAGACATGTTATCACGGCATCACATTGCGCCATCATATCAGCCGGGTTTTTCGCAGCCCTTGCACCGCGCGCGACAAAACCATCCACCAGTTCTTGGTCTAAATCCAACACCATCAGGTCATGACCGTTGCGCAGCAAACTGCCCGACAGTTTGGCGCCGACATTGCCCAATCCGATAAAACCTATTTTCATTGTGTTCCCTTTTTTGAATACTTCATCATGAAAATCACAAGGGCTGTGGGAAATATCGCTCAAAAGCGACCCCGTGGCATTCTGTTTGCGCCGCCCCCCTATGTGCAAAATTGCACATAGGTTTAACAAATTTTACCCCGACATACTCATTGTACACAATCAGCTGGGGACATAGGTTTCTATTAACAACCTTAAAAGGAAGCATCATGTCAATTCGACCTGTCATTCAACAAAGCCCAGCCATTTTGACAAAAGAGGGTGCTGGCGTGCGTTTACACCGTGCGTTTGGGTTTGAGCACCCAGAAATGCTGGACCCGTTTTTGTTGTTTGATGATTTTCGCAACGAACACCCGCAAGATTTTGAGGCTGGTTTTCCTTGGCATCCGCATCGCGGTATTGAAACAATTACCTATGTTTTAAATGGCTCTGTGGAACATGGCGACAGTCTTGGCAATAAAGGTACACTGGATGCAGGGGATGTTCAGTGGATGACGGCCGGATCTGGGATTATGCACCAGGAAATGCCAAAGGGTAATACCAAAGGGCAGATGCATGGATTTCAGCTATGGGCCAATCTGCCAAGTGCGCTGAAAATGACCGACCCGCGTTATCAAGATGTGGAAAGCGGCGAGATTCCCGTAATCAAAGATGATGATGGCACCGAAGTTAAAGTGATCGTTGGAAATTTCTGGGGTAAATCCGGCCCCGTAGATGGAATCGCCGCTGATCCGCAATATTTGGACATTTATGTGCCAGCAGGTGTCAAAAAAACATTCAAAATCGACACATATCGGCGGGCTTTTGCATATGTTTTTGATGGGGCAGGTTATTTTTCTGATGCAGCCGCCCCGACGGGTGTTTTGCTGGAAAAAGAAGTAATGGGCCAAGAAGTGAATATTCGCGATATGTCCGGCGATCGTACGTTGGTTCGGTTTGGCACAGGGGATGAAGTAACCGTTCAAGCAGGGGAACAAGGTATTCGTTTTTTGCTGATCTCAGGTGCGCCAATTGAGGAACCAATTGCTTGGCACGGGCCTATTGTCATGAATACGCGGTCAGAATTACATCAAGCGTTTCGTGAGTTACAAAATGACACCTTCATAAAGCCCGCACATTAAATACAATTAGGCACCGACGGAGTGGCGCACCATGTCAAAATAGATGGCCTCGACATCGGTCAGTGCCAAACGTCCCCCTGGTCGATACCAAGTGTTCACACCATTTAGCATGGCGATCACGGCCATCGTTGCCAGTTTAGTGTCTGGCACGACAAACTCTTGAGCCTGATCGCCACCTGCGAGGATTGCCTCTAATCGATCCTCGTAGGATTTTCGCATCTGGCTGATAATTGCAAAATTTTCGGGGTTAAGATTTCGTAACTCCATATAACTGATGAAAACCAGTTCTGGGCGCGCCAAATGGAATTGCAAATGGAATTCAGTGAAATTTTGTAACTGCTCAAGAAACCCACCTGATTGGGCGGGTAAAGCGGTCAATAATTCTTCCATGTGGGAACGCATCAGTTCAAACAACAACGTTTGTTTGTCCGGCGTATATAGGTAAAGAGCGCCGGCCTGAACACCAACCTCTCGGGCGATTTGGCGCATGGATACAGCGGCAAAACCGTGCTGCGCAATTAAATCACGAGCGGCGGCAAAAACCTTGGGGCCTGTGATTGTGGAATGAGAACCTTGTTTACGTGCCATTTCATCAAAGTATCTGAACGTGCGTTCAATTCAAGCAAAATGCATATGCTTGCACCAAAGCATGAGGCGTTCTATTCTACAAAAAACATAAACGAGCACAATTCAATGTCACTAAAATCCAGCATTCTCGTCTTGGCCATGTTCATGACCAGCGCCTGCGCTGACTTTGATGCGTTAGATGGCGTTGCTTCGGCCCGTGCAGTATCAGGCCCCTACCCCGAATTGGTGCCGGCAGATGCGCTGCTCAACGCGGCAAATGACGGAAGTTTGACAGAATTGACGGCTTCGCAAATGGCGGCAAGGATTGCTGCCTTGAAAAGACGAGCGGCGCGTCTTCGAGCAAGAGATATTTAATTGTTTGATCAGATCATTTTTCACAAATGATCATCCTGAATTAATCTGTCATTATTCTTACCGTGTGATTGCACCCTATGGGCAAAATCGGTAAGGCAATCCCGAGACAATTTTTATACGGAGCGCGCCGCGATATGACATCTTCTTTGAAACTTGGAATCGCAGGGCTTGGGACCGTTGGTACAGGGCTTGTTAAAATTGTGCAAAACCACGCCGATTTATTGACAGCACGCGCCGGTCGCGCCATTGAAATCAGCGCCGTCTGTGCACAGACACGCAACAAATATCGTGGTGTTTCGCTGGAAGATTACGCTTGGGAGGATGACCCAGTTGCCCTTGCCAAACGTGATGACGTCGATATTTTTGTCGAACTGATTGGCGGCTCTGATGGTCCTGCAAAGGCGGCAACCGAAGCGGCCTTAAAGGCGGGCAAAGACGTCATTACCGCCAACAAAGCTATGCTGGCCATCCATGGTCATCAGTTGGCTGAATTGGCGGAGTCAAACAATTGCACAATCCGTTTTGAAGCGGCTGTTGCTGGTGGCATTCCTGTAGTGAAAGCCCTGACAGAAAGCTTGTCAGGAAATAAAATTTCCCGCGTCATGGGCGTGATGAACGGGACTTGCAATTACATTCTTACACGAATGGAAAACGCTAAACTTCCTTATGATGAAGTATTCCAAGAAGCCAACAACCTTGGGTATCTTGAAGCTGATCCAACGTTGGATGTTGGTGGCATCGATGCGGGCCACAAACTTGCCCTGCTTGCTAGCATTGCGTTCGGCACCAAAGTCGATTTTGATGCGATGAACCTTGAAGGTATCGAACGCATCACCATTGAGGATATTCAGCAAGCCGCTGACATGGATTATCGCATAAAACTTTTGGGTGTCGCTCAGATGACCGATCAAGGTCTGGAACAGCGCATGACACCTTGTTTGGTGCCAGCAAACAGCCCCCTTGGATCGCTTGAGAACGCCACGAACATGGTTGTGATTGAGGGCGACAGCTCTGGTCAGATCGTACTTCGAGGTGCAGGCGCCGGTGAAGGCCCTACCGCATCGGCTGTCATGTCAGATGTGATGGAATTGGCGCGGGGTGTGCGCATTCCAACGTTCGGTCAACCCGCAGCAAACCTTGTTGAGGCACCTATTGCGATAACAGCGACGCCCGCTGCGTATTATTTGCGTATGGAACTTATGGACAAACCTGGTGCCTTGGCAAAAGTTGCCAAATCCCTTGGTGATGCAGGCGTTTCAATTGATCGCATGCGTCAGTACAGCCACAATGACCCAACCGCGCCTGTACTAATTGTGACGCATAAAACAAACCGTACCGAATTGGATACGGCACTGAAAAACCTTACAAAAACGGATATGGTCGCACACGCACCTGTCGCAATCCGCATCGAAGAACTTTAGACTATCTTACAAAATCTGCTTTGGCCCAGCAAAAGGAACTACAATGACTAAAACATCGGAATTCGGCGATCGAATGCTTTCACTTGGATTGGCACGTGTGTCAGAGGCGGCGGCGATTGCCAGCGCAAAACTGATCGGACGTGGCGATGAAAAAGCTGCTGATCAAGCAGCGGTTGATGCGATGCGCACACAGCTGAACATGCTTGATATTGCAGGCGTCGTTGTAATTGGCGAAGGCGAACGCGACGAAGCACCGATGCTT
>ERZ1048872.3312-NODE-3312-length-10541-cov-6.159641_pt1 | contig 10541 bp, 9 predicted proteins | sample MGYA00383100_ERZ1048872 | MGnify/ENA primary metagenome ERZ1048872 (study PRJEB29581, sample SAMEA5548370) | metagenome | biome: marine; feature: coastal; material: water | depth 50 m | study: Short-term variability in the microbial, nano- and picoplankton... | reverse complement strand
AAAGGGAACTTATAAACCCTTAAAAAGAAACTCAACAAGCTTGCACTAAATTAAATAAACTAATTAAAAAAATGCGATACGATTTACATTTGGTTCAGCCTTGGGGGCCAGATTTTAGCGAACTCTCCCTTTAAACTAAAGCACAGAGGAGTTAGCCTTGCAAAAAGGGAACTCAAATTGGGTCAAAAGAAATCCAATAGGGTTAAAAATAACAGGCAATAACCAGATTAATGTCCCTGTCCGGACCCGAATTTATATACCAATATAGAGTAGATTTTTGCGTGTGTTTGATAGGCAGATCTTTTCAGTTTTGAGAACCTAAAAGAATCGACAGGATAATACTGATATCAAATTAGAATACGTGAGAAAAAGCAAATTCATCTGTAGAATAGTCTTTAAGAGTCTGTTTTAATTACAATTTATAAAAATTACTAAATATTCTTGCATGATGGTTGATTGGCTGATAGATTTTTTGGAAACGTTTCCAAAACTAGGGTATAAAGTTTGCGTCAACCAGTCACAATCAAAGATGTAGCGATACGCGCAGGCTGCGGTGTGGCGACTGTAAGCCGGGTTTTAAATAATACCGGTTCCGCAAGTGCGGAAATGCGCGGACGCGATATTGCAGCGACTAACGCACTCGGTTTTGAATTCAGTGAAGTAGCCCGATCCTTGCAAAGTAACACAACCCGCACAATTGGATGTATCGTACCATCCTTAGCAAACCCGGTTTTTGCTGACGCAGTGCAAGGTGCGCAAGAAGCTTTTCAAGAAGCTGGCTATCAAACTCTGCTTTTGTGCACCAACTATGATCTCGAGTTTGAAGCGCAAGCGATACGGACTTTGACGGCAAAAAAGGTTGATGGCTTTGTGCTGACGGTCAGTGACGCGCTGAACAGTGAGGGATTGAAGGCAATTCAGAGCGGTGGAGTGCCACACTGCTTGCTGTTCAATCTGGCGCTGGCCAATGATCAAAGTTGGTCGGTTGATGATCATTCAGCTGCCTTAAGGGTTGCTGACGCATTTGTCGAAAAGGGCCACGATCATGTTGGCTTTTTGGCCCTAAAGTTTAAAAGTTCTGACCGTGCCCGTCAACGTTACAAGGGCTTTGTTGAAGGGTGTTCGCGCAATGGCATGACACCACCAGCTTTATTAGAAATTGATGAAGATAGCCAAGACCTGACTGCGCTAATGAAGGCATTTATTGAAGAAAATCCTTCAATTACCGGAATATTCGCATCTAATGATTTTCTTGCGCTTGCGACAATCCGCAGTGCGAGGGCCTTGGGATTAACAGTACCTAATGATCTGTCGATTGTCGGCTTTGACGGTATCGAAGTTGGCACGATGGTTGAACCCAGTTTGGCAACGATTGTGACTAATCCGAAATTAATGGGTGCAGGGGCCGCCAGAACGGTATTGTCGGTTATAAACGGAACGCCTGCACCTGACTTACCTGATCCTAATCTAACATTCAGTTTCCGCACCGGAGGCAGCCTTGCAGCTCCGGCAGCAGAAAGAGTGGACGACAAAAGGGGTGTGGCCCTTTCGCCGTCCAATAACCCAACCCAGAAGAATGATGAAACTCAACAGGAGAGATCAAAATGAGATATAAACTAGCAGCCGCGTTTGTGGCAATGACTATTGCGTCTCCGGTACTGGCCGAAGATGCCGTGTGTTACAATTGCCCACCTCAATGGGCGGATTGGGCGTCGATGCTTGAAGCCATCGACAAAGAAATCGACATTCAGATGCCCCATGACAACAAAAACTCTGGCCAGACATTGAGTCAGCTATTGGCTGAAAGGAACAATCCAGTCGCCGATGTTGCTTACTATGGCGTAACAACCGGCATCAAATCCGGCAACGAAGGTGTCGCAACTGCCTACAAACCGGCTAAGTTTGATGAAATTCCCGATGGCCTTAAAGATCCTGACGGCAAATGGTTCGCCATCCATTATGGCACACTGGGCTTCTTCGTGAACGTTGATGCACTTGCTGGTGCTGACGTTCCGCAGTGTTTTGCCGACCTAACCAAACCTGAGTATCGCGGAATGGTTGGCTATCTTGATCCATCTTCAGCATTTGTTGGATATGCCGGTGCTGTGGCCGCAAATATGGCGTTTGGTGGTGATCTGGACAATTTTGATCCAGCGATCAAATACTTCAACGATCTAGCCCAGAACTCACCAATCGTGCCAAAGCAGACTTCCTATGCACGTGTTGTTTCTGGTGAAATCCCGATCCTATTTGATTATGATTTCAACGCATATCGTGGAAAATACGAAGAGGACGGAAATTTTGAGTTTGTCCTACCGTGTGAAGGATCAGTGCGCGTACCTTATGTAATGAGCCTTGTGAACAACGGTCCAAACCCAGAGTTGGGTAAGCGCGTGCTGGATTTCATTCTGTCGGATAAAGGCCAGGCAATCTGGACAAATGCTTACCTTCAGCCTGCTCGCCCTGTCGAGTTGCCCGCTGATGTGGCGGCTAAATTCTTGCCAGCCAGCGATTATGAGCGTGCTGTTGCTGTGGATTACGCCAAAATGGAAAAAGTACAGGCCAGCTTCGGCGAACGCTATCTGTCCGAAGTGAAGTAATTTTTAGAAAGGAGGAGCCGGGCAAACTGTCCGGCTCCTAAAAGATTTATGACAAACCGAACCTTCGTTTTGGCGTGTCTCACGCCCCTTCTAGTGTTTTCTGTTGCCTTTCTTGCCTTGCCACTTGTGCGCTTGTTTCTTGTATCAGGAGAAAGCGAGGCAGGCTGGGCGATTTATCTCGATATTCTTCGCAAACCGCGCTATCTAAATACCTTGATTTTGACAGTTCTGGTGTCCCTTGCAACCACGGTCGCAGCGCTTGCTGTCTCGACAACTGCGGGGATGTTTTTATCACGCAACCGGTTCAAGGGACGGGGAATACTACTATCCATCATGACGCTGCCGCTGGCCTTTCCAGGAGTTGTTATCGGCTTTTTGATCATCCTATTGGGTGGTCGTCAGGGATTAATCAATCAGATAACACCCGGGCATGTTGTTTTCGCGTATTCGGTCATTGGATTGTTTTTAGGATATCTGTATTTTTCAATACCGCGCGTGCTTTTAACGGTTATGGCAGCAGCCGAAAAATTGGATCCCACATTGGAGGAAGCTGCGCGCACCTTGGGGGCCTCACCTTTTCGCGTGGTAGTCGATGTGATTTTGCCCGGTCTTATGCCTTCGCTTATTGCAGCAGGGGCAATTGCTTTTGCGACTGCTATGGGTGCGTTTGGCACCGCATTTACGCTGGCAACTGATATCGATGTTATCCCAATGGTGATCTATACAGAATTCACCTTGTCAGCCAACATCGCGATTGCAGCGGCCCTATCGATCGTTTTGGGGGTTGTCACATGGGCGCTACTGCTGCTCGCCCGCAGCCTTTCGGGCACAACTGTATCGGCAGGGGGCTAATATGTTGAATTCAAGAACTAAACTTATCCAATTGACCGTTACTCTTACGGCATGTGCATTCTTATTGGTGCCCATGATCCTTTCAGTAATGGCGGGTGTCACTGCAAACTACTTTCAGGGTATTTCGTCAGGACTTACGCTGAAGTGGGTGTTTCGCGTTTGGGAACTTTATGCAGATAGCATCTTTTTGTCGCTTTGGTTGGCTATTGCCTGTCTAATTTCCACTTTGATCATCGGATTGCCTGCAGCCTATGGCTTGGCACGCCACCCCGGTTGGTTATCGCGTATTTTGGAAGAGTTCATATCGCTTCCGCTTGCGGTGCCGGGACTGGCACTGGCATTGGCGTTGTTGCAACTCTACGGTTCGATGAAGGGTTTTCGCATCTCTTGGACATTCATACTTGTTGGCCATGTCTTGTATACGCTTCCATTTATGGTCCGCTCTATTCTGGCCGTTCTTGCGTCAATGGATCTTAAAACGCTCGAAGAAGGTGCCGCCTCGCTTGGCGCCTCGCCTTGGCAAAGGTTTCGCGACATTGTCGTTCCCAATGCAATGCCCGGAATTCTAGCAGGTTCCCTAACGGTAGTGACGCTATCTATCGGTGAATTCAATCTGACTTGGATGTTGCACACGCCTTACCTGAAAACACTACCGGTGGGATTGGCGGACAGCTATGCCTCGATGCGGCTTGAGGTTGCCTCTGCCTATACCCTTGTCTTCTTCGTACTTATTGTACCACTTTTGATGGCCATGCAATGGGCCTCGGCACGAGCGCAAAGGATCGCACAATGACACTTCGTCTGACGAATATCGCAAAGACATTTCCCGATGGCACTCGGGCCCTACTGCCCACTGAATTGACAGTTGAAACTGGAGAGATCGTTTCACTTTTGGGTCCGTCGGGATGCGGTAAAACCACGCTCCTGCGTATAATTGCCGGACTCGAAACACCAGATTTTGGCAGCACAATCTGGTTCGATAACGATGATGTCACATCTTTATCTGTCGAACGGCGCAAGGTTGGAATGGTCTTTCAGTCCTACGCCTTGTTTCCTAATATGTCTGTGCGCGCAAATATCGGCTACGGATTAAAAATGCAAAAGCTCTCGAAGCCTGAAATTAACGCTCGCGTTACTGAAGTATTGGAAATGTGCCAACTTGATGAATTTTCAAAGCGGGGCGTCGACGCGCTGTCAGGCGGTCAGCGGCAACGCGTGGCATTGGCTCGTGCAATTGCACCGCGTCCCAGATTGTTATTGTTGGATGAACCTCTTTCTGCGCTAGATGCATCGATGCGTGAGGCCCTGCGTGATGAGTTGGCAGTTTTGTTAAGAAAGTTTCAGATAACGGCAATCTTTGTGACCCATGATCAGGACGAAGCCATGGCAATTGCTGACCGAGTTGCGGTCATGTCCAATGGACGTGTTGTTCAAAGTGGGACGCCGGAAGAGCTATATCGTAATCCAAATTCGTCTTTTGTCGCAGGCTTTGTTGGCAATGCAATGCATTTAGAAGGAAAGAGTGCCGGTAAACTGTTGACACTAGAAGGTGGCACGCAGCACCTGCTTTCTGAAGGCTCTGGCCAGAATGTTTATGTAAGAGCTGAAGATGTGAGGATTGATGAGGCAGGTTCGCTCTGTGGCGAGGTGGAAACTGTAACATTTATGGGCACGCACTACAGGGTTGGGATCAAAGGCATAATGCCAAACGTCCTAACGTCGATTTTCTCAGGACAAAGCGCACCAAATGTTGGTGGTAAAGTCAGAGTATCAATCAAACCTCAGGCTTTGATGCTTCTGCCTGAAGGAGAGGCGCAGGCGTGACCAAAATCATCCAGATATCAGATCCGCATATCGTGCCAAAGGGTCAACTCGCGTATGGGCGGGTCAATACTTTGGATGCACTTGGAGCCTGTGTTGAAACCATCAATCGAATTCTGCCTGACATCGGACCCGTGGACATGGCGATCGTTACAGGTGACTTGACCGATTTTGGGACAGCCGAGGAATATCAAACTTTCCGCGACATTATGGGACCGCTTTTGATCCCATATCGTGCAATTCCTGGGAACCATGATGATGTGCGTGAAATGCGTGCAGGTTTTTCGGATCAGCAATGGATGCCTCGATCTGGTCCAATTAACTGGTCTGTTGACCTTGCGGAAATGGCTTTGGTTGGACTTGACACAAGTGTCCCTGGTAAAGCCCATGGGCACCTGACCGACGAAACGCTTGACTATTTGCAGGATACATTGCGCTCTTTGAGCAATAAGCCGGTGATTGTAGGGATCCACCATCCGCCAATTCATACCGGGATTGAGAAAATGGATATTCAGAACTTGCGTGAAAGTAGAAAGCTGCGCACTCTTCTGTCAGGTTACAAAGGCGAATTGAAATTGGTCTGCGGACATATTCATCGGAATATCGTCAGGAATTTTGGGGGTGTCATATGTCAAATCGCGCCCGGAATATCGCATGCTGTGACCCTGGATATGCGCGAGGACATTCCAAATTGCCTGACTAAGGAACCGGGTGCGTTTTTGATGCATGAAATGCGTGGCGGAATTTTGACGCATAGTATTCCTGTTGGTCACTTCGACGGTCCGCATATGTTTTATCCAGACACAAGCTGAGCAACCTTATTTGGCGGATCCAAGTTGATTGCCAGTTCATGATTAGCTTGATTTAAAAAATTGAAGCTAAAATAAGTTAGGGGCTGACCCAGATAACTACCTCAAGTTACGTTTAACCCATTGTCTTAATTGTGATAATTGGCTTGATGGGTCACTGTTATTAAATCGCCACTCACATTCCTTCAAGTATAGCCCAAATTGAGCCTTGGGAACCCCATTAAATTTGCGCATATGGCGTTTGGCTTGGTTCCAGAAGTTCTCAATCCCATTGATGTGATTATGGTGGTCGGCAAAGAGTTCCAAATGATTAATACGATAATGTTTGAAGTCAGACACATCGAGCACATTATACCCGCGCCAGCTGTCCGAATAAACGATACTGTCGGGGATCACTTTACGTTTGATTATTGGGATTAGTGTCGCACCCGAAGCGTCTGGGATAATCTTAGTATAAACCCGTCCACCCCTTTTTAATAGGCCAAATACAGGTATTTTTCCCGCAGCGCCTCTGCCGCGTTTTCCTTTCCGACGGCCACCAAAGTAACTTTCATCAACTTCGATTTCACCGTCAAACATGGCCTCGCTTTCAGCCTCTAATTCATGTGCAATTATTTCGCGTAAACGTAGAAAAAAGAACGCTGCTGTTTTGCGATTTACACCACATAGGCTTGCTGCTGTTCGAGCGGTGGAGCTGAATACAAAATGCTCAATCAGTTGATCTTGTTTATAAATACTTAGGCGACTGTTTCTAATGCGTCCCATGATACCTCATTTCTGAGTTATCTGGGTAAGCTCCTATATTTTAAAAGACACGACAAATTTTGAGCTATTTATCCAGAAAATGCTAGCCTCTCGCTTTACGTACAGTTGTCGGCAAGGGCCAGATTCAATGGGGGAGTTTTCCGGACAAGTCGTCACTCATGATTGCTATCTATGAAGTCAAAGCGTTTGGGATAGGATGGGAAGGTCAATATTTTGCATAAATTTTTGCTTATATTACTTTCCGCGCACTGTGTATTTCCAGAAGCTTTTTGCCCATTTTTCTGGTCAGTTTCGGCATGGCTTTTCGGGGTACTCCGGAAAATCCCAGAACCAAAGATGACCGGTTTATCGGTCGGATACAATAGACCGATAAGGGCAAGGAATCGATGCCGTGCTCCAACAAGAATTGATGAGCGTGCTGATCGTCTATACCATGTTTAAGATCAGCGATAATATGCATGCCCGCGTCGCTTTGTTGAGGGATCAAACTCTCGTGGCAATGCTCTAATAAACAAGCAAGCAGCATATCTCTTCGGTCTCGGTACAAGCGGCGCATTTTCCGGATATGTTCTGCAAAGCGGCCGTCATTAATAAATTTTGACAACGCTTCTTCTGTAACTGGCGAAGAACTTTGCCCCAGCAAATTGCGGGTTTTGGCAAAAGTCTGTACCAGCCAATGCGGTACAACAACATATCCTAAGCGAGCCGCTGAACACAGCGATTTTGAAAAGGTGCCAACGTAAAGCACGCGTCCATTTTTGTCCAAAGCGCTCAGGGCAGGCAAGGGCCGCCCACGATAACGGAATTCGCTGTCATAGTCATCCTCAATGATCCATGCATCGCTTTCAAAAGCATATTTTAAAAGTGCCAGTCTTCGGCGTAAAGACATTGTTATGCCCAGCGGTTGTTGGTGCGAGGGGGTGGTAAAGATAAGTTTTGGTTTGGGATGATTTGCAATTGCCTGGGCCAAATCTAATCCGTCTTTATCGATTGATATTGGGGCAATATTGGCGCCTATCAGCGACATGATATCGCGACCGGCAATGTGGCCTGGGTTCTCATACCAAACTGTATCCTGAGCATTCAGCATAATAATTGAGATTAGAACGAAGGCTTGTTGAGCCCCTGAAGTAATGATGATTTGCTCGTGATCGACATTCATGCCCCGCGCATCTGCCAAATGTGTTGCAATCGACCTTCTTAAGTTTGTGGACCCAAACAGTTCACCATAGCTTAAATTGCGCCTGTCATCTTGGACAGAGGCGGCAGCGACGTATTTGTTCCAGCGTTTTATGGGAAATTTGTCCAGGGCTGGCACTCCGGGGCGAAAAGCTTTTGTCGAGCCAAAACGCACGCTGGCTTTTGAGCTGTTTATCTTCTCTGCAATTTCAGAAAATTGATACATCCGTCGTGTCGGATCTGATTTGTTCAATTTATGAGCAAGAGGCTTTTCTGCGACCAATCCATCTGAGACAAAAGTACCCGCGCCAGTTTTTGCTTCAGCATAGCCTTCCGAAATTAACTGCTCGTAAACGGTTTTTACCGTGATGCGAGAGACGCCAAGCTCTTGGGCAAATTCACGTGTCGAAGGGAGTTTTTGCCTGGAAGGTAAAGCTCCGTCCAAAATCATCCGCCGGAGACAATTTTCAATCTGTCGATATATAGGCGTTGGCGCGTCTCTTTCAATTTCAATCGTTGCTAGTAATGCGCCCGTTGCTGATTTTGCCATATTTTTTCCCTTTTTGGATATATAGTTACTTAAAAATTATACTATTTTGCAATACCCATTCTATTTGATCAACCTTCTAAGTCCGCTATGATTTATCGCTTGGCAGTTCGGGTTTTTTTTGTGCGAGGGGATTTTTCATTAGAGTGTTCTATTTATCTTCGCCCGGCGTGTGTTTGAAGTTTGGTTATCTAATTTGGGCCTATCAATGATCCATTTAGGACCGATTTATATTATGCAGGCCTTGGCGAATGGAGTGCTTGGGGATTTCAATGTTCAAGGGTTATCAGCTATTTGTTGCGGCGTTCAGGGTGGACTGAGATGGGTTGGATTAATAGGCCCGTGCTGACCTGTTTGACCTGCTTTTACTGTTGCTCCTCCCTGAAAACGCGTTTGGAGAGGTAGTTAGTTGGATTTTTATACCCCCTAAAATGGACCTATAATATTTATTATAATGGGTCTATTTGAAGTGTCCAATTCCTTGTTTAGTGTTTGAAATAAGCAGCGCATATCATGCGGCTGGGTTGTGTTTTAAGTACGGGCTTTAATCGGAGTGCAAAATAATGGATTTAAATGACTACTCTTATCCGCAGGGTTTAGAGCTGTTAAATCTATGGCAGTCAGGTGACGCATTGGCAAAGCAAGAGCTTAAAGCCGTTTTCGACGCAGCCATTGAAGGACAGTTTGATCAAAATTTTTCTATCCTAGCGCCGACTGACGAAGTTCATTCTACGGCCTCAGTCCATATGTTGGCACTGGCGATTTTGCATGATTTTTACGGCATCAAGTCAGCTGAATATTATAAAACTGATCCTTATCGTTACGTTCGGGCCAACTTAACAGTTTCGCGTCTTTTAGGTGTGAATAAACTCTATATGACATGGGCTCTTTATGCGTTTTCCTGCGAAGTTTTGGGACAGAATATGATGTATCCTGATAAGTTCCCTCCAGGGTCAGATCCGGACCACCCGCTAATAAACAAAGACAATTGTTTTGATCTAAAAACACCAAATTTCAATGTGGGAATTCCTAAGATAATTGATGAAATTTTGCGTGTAACAGAAGAACTAACAGGTATGGAGCCGTTACTGCAAATTTCGGCTCCTTATAGTCTCGCGGCAGATATTTATGGACAAGAGCCACTTTTGGCGGATGTTTTGCACGATCCGGATCATGTCAATAAATTGCTGGATCATCTGTGTGATCAGGTTTTGGTCCCGTGGATCCAGCATCATTTTGAGGTTTTTCCCAACGGATGGGTCGAACTATCTGATGCCTCTGGGTCGCCATTTTTTATAGGGCCTGAGAATTGCAAGACAATGTCGATCCGCTCGATCCAGCGCATGGACAATGGAAATTTATGGGGCGGGCGGGTCTTTGATTGTAATTATCGTGGTGATTATGTCGCGGAGGTAAAATCAAAGATGCGAAGGTCGCGCCGGCAAAGCAAAATCCAAGCGGCAACACCAAAAGTTAACTTGAACGAATTAACCGATATCAAATACAGTGTTTGCCAGAAATTCATGATGCGTCTGGAAGCGGATAAAGTTGATGTCTCTTTTTATCGCGATCAGTCACTGATGAGAAACATTCCTTTGACCACTGGAATTGGATCTTGTGAGGTGGATAGGAATAGCATTGATGATCTTGATCTAGCGAAAATAGAACTCAGCGCCGCCGCGGGTGATTACGTCGCTGCTATCAAGGAAGTTTGTGAAACCATCGATTTACCGTTGAATAATTTTGTCAATCAGCCTTGGCCCAGCCATCTATATTTTGAGGATTTGAATGGCGAAACTCAGTTTGACCTTGTTCGATTAATCTTGGGTAAAGTTTATGAGGTTCCAAAATTTAATCGCGCGCTGCAGTAACACTGGAACGGCAAATGTATGTCAAACCTTTCCAACATTCTTCGATCAAAACGCCCAAGATTCAAAACGACTGCGCACCATTTACATGTCTAGGTGC
>ERZ1048872.3301-NODE-3301-length-10573-cov-4.652691_pt1 | contig 10573 bp, 11 predicted proteins | sample MGYA00383100_ERZ1048872 | MGnify/ENA primary metagenome ERZ1048872 (study PRJEB29581, sample SAMEA5548370) | metagenome | biome: marine; feature: coastal; material: water | depth 50 m | study: Short-term variability in the microbial, nano- and picoplankton... | reverse complement strand
TTGGGGCTGTCCCAATTACTCCACTTTTAGCATGAGTCACAATCTATACACCTTTAAAGGGTGGATTTCATCCCGCCCTAAGAGGGTGCATGAGATTTTAGCTGATTGATAGCTTTTCATGAGGTTTGGTATTATTACCCTTATTCGCCTCCATTATATCGGAAACTGTTTGATTACTTGGGAATGCTTCCCAGCTAGAATAATCCGCTTTTTCCACCCAGGACTCACCCATTATAGAGCCATCGTTAAGTATTTTAGCTTCTTTCAATTCCTCAAGCGCTTGTCTGATAGTGCGAACATTGTTCCTTCTGTCTTTAAGTTCTTGTAATCCTGATTGATTAAACACTTCTAAATAAGAAAATCTGAGACCGATACCTTTCTTGAATCCAGTTGGTTGCTCAGCATTAGTCACATTATGACACATCTTAATGTAAAGCCATCGAGATAAGGGTTTTTTTAGCGACATATACTTGTCGTATCTTATTTTTCGCGAGGCTCCAGAGAGAATGGCTTGAGAAGCTAAAGGATGAAATGCTACACAACGAGAGCCTTTTTTATTATCCGCTCCATACAAGCTCTCAAGAATGGACCCTTCAGACCAAAACCCCCCACACTCGATCTTAATGATTGATCTACTGAGAACTAAAAGAGATTCCTCAATTTCATTCCAATTATAACCATGCCCAACTCTCTTTAGTTCCTCTCTAAGTTGATGAATGTTGAAAACGATCTTAACATGAGCTGTTTCCGAAGAAGTTTTCTGATTCGTTTGATTTGGAAGATTAGTAGAAGCTACCAAAGACGCCTTTTCTTGGACTGAAAGATACCTTAAACAGTGCATAACAAGCTCTTCTCTTTTTCCTGGCATAGCAGCCCAAGTTTGCCCTTCTTTGTCTTCTATAAGAGCGGGAATAATTGCTACTTTATAGGATTTCCCTCGATGTTCACAGACTCTATTTAAAATTCTAGGCTCTTTAGTTTTTGAAACTCGATGATAATTGAATTTAGGTAGTGAATCAAATAATTCAAGAGTTTGACTCCAATGCTCGTCCCCGTTTTTTTCGGCGAAAAGTTTAAGTTCTTGTTGCATACTATTTTTCATTAAGCTTGCTAGATAGAACATTTAAAATTTGGGGGCTAGGCGTGGTTCCATACCAGAACTTGTATATACTTCTTGCCGACTTATATCCTGCCGCTAAAGCTAATTCCTTTCGGCTCATACCCACTTGTTTAAGTATCTGGTTAAGGCCGTGAGGGTATTCTACTAACTTCCCATTGTCGTCGAGGATCACAGGTAATCCATGTTTTGAAGATTTATGAGCTAATGTAATTACCACAATCAAATAGTGCACTAAATAGAGCACTCGACAAGGTTTAAAAATAGGTGGAATTCATCCCATTTTTAGGTGGAATTCATCCCATCCTCTAAATATAAATTATGTTAGACTTGAAAAGGTAGGTGGGATTCATCCCGCACCTAAATATAACTAGGTGGAATTCATCCCGCACTAGGTGGGATTCATCCCGCATTTAAATATAACTAGGTGGGATTCATCCCGCGCTAGGTGGAATTCATCCCAGCTAGGTGGAATTCATCCCGTTTTCAGGTGGGATTCATCCCGCCTCCACCTCTAACAAACAACATAACTCATTCACTGTAAGCAAAATATAAGTAACGCCTAGCTACCTCTCCTTAGTATTCCTTATTCCCTTATATATTCCTTATATAATTATAAGAGAAATCAGAGATTCCCCGAGCGGCAATAATATTAAAAATGGGGACTAAGGAACTTAGCACCCTTCTCTATAACCTCATATCTCCACGAGAAACACCTCTAATCAATTTACCCAACACATACCCCTTAAATAAGAATCTATCCCTCAGAGCTAAATACGGGCTCCTACAGGCACATTTTCAGATTCATTCCAAAAAGTAAAATCTAGGTTCAGCTATCGCTTCACGGTATCATTTAAAGGGGGCTCTGCCCCGCTCCTACGTCGCCCCCCGTTATAATCTAGGTTCCGCTAACGCTTCACTGTATTTAAAAGACTAATTAAAATAGCGGCTAACGCCGAAAAAAAGAAAAGGCTCTGCCTCTCTCCTTCGTCGATTCACCGAGATTTTCTAAGGCACCGGAAAACTCAAGCAGGGTGATTAGACTTGAAACAAACCCCATCACCCTCTAACAGATTAACCATAGAGGTGCTTTTTTTTACAGCTTTTTGTAAAAAAAAGCTTCTAAGAGAAGACAGTAAGATCTCTTTTTAAAATGAAAAGGGTAGCCGTCATTGGCTACCCTTTCCTGCTTTCGCATTCACTCTCATTGTCCCTAGTAGGTTGGTTCTCACCAGAGCCTATTCCGTTCAATAGGAGCGAATTTATTTTCGCCTTTTAAGGACAATATTCAACCCTTTTCTGGAAAAGTCGTAACAAGAACCCCCCTACTTTTTAAAGACTTGTTTTTGGCTCTGGACCTTATTGACCTTGGCAGACTCTAAATTAGATCTTATCAAATTAGAGAGTATCGTAGGCTTACTGGTGAAGGATTGAGCACTACCCTCAATAAATGATTTTTTATCCATTTTTTGCCAGTTAATGTCGAGACCTAACCCTTCTTTAGCCATTTGACCGACCATTACTTTTTGAGCGCGACCATTGCCCTCTCTGAATGGATGAAGAGCATTCAACTCTCCCAGGTGATGAGCCAATTTATCGGGAGCCACCTCTTTAAAAGCGGTTGGAGCTGATTTAAAAGCTGCCACGTCTTTTTTTATGTCCTTCATTGTAGATGCTCCAAAGCTTTCGATATTATCTTTAAGACAAAATGTAGTGCTGCCCTTTGAAATATCTTCACTCCTTATTTCTCCAGCCCACTCATAAACATCTTTAAAAATGTATTTATGAATTTCTTTTAAATGCTCTAAATCGTAGTTTCCTTGAATCGGTTTTTTGCCGAGTTCATCAATTCTTAAAGCAGCTAAAGCGGCCTCTTTCTCATCTAACTTTTTAGCATCTCTGATGCCTAGTTTGTTTTTTAAAGTCCCGTTTCCTTGAAGGTATTTATTCATTTAATTAGATGGAGATGATCTTGGCTATTCCCTCTTCGCTAGTTAATTCACCAGCTAGAACCTGTCTACTGATCTCCCGATATTCATCGCTTCTCTCCTGGGATTCGTGCGCGAGCATTCCGTCAGTTCTTGCTTGAATGGCTTCGATTTCTTCAGCACTTATTTTTTTTTCCTTCATAAGAATTTACTTAGTTTCTAACTAGAATAAGTTTACTTTTTCCCACCTTTATTATCAATTATAAAGCACTCAGAAAGAGCCTTTAAACTGGGATTCTGACGGCCTTTAATTGTACTTAAATCTTAGGATTAAGCTCCTAATAAATCGCGAGCTGCGGCAGATCGATCCCTTCTATACAACCCAATGAACTCTCTCTACTAGAGTTCATTTTTTTGGTTTTTCTAGCATCTCTACGAGCTGGAGTTCTCTTTTTACTAACCGGTTTGTTGCTCCGCTCCCCCACCCTTCGCTAGTCGCAGATTTGGACGTTTCTCTTACCAAATTGCTCCGCTCGATTGCCTCTTTGCTGATGCAGGCAGTCAGTTCCTTTTGTTCCTAGGTCTTTCCCCCCAGGTCGTAAAGGTCGCGAATTCATTTTTAACCGAGCCGCTGCGCTGGGCTCAATGAAAAATGCCTCCCCTCTCTTGACGACCTTCCCCCCTCTTTTCGCCAAAGGGCGTTCCTTAATTAAAATTAAGTGACGACCTCAACTGCTTGCCACTTCCCATTCAAATTCAATTCCTAAACTTATGAAACCTTTCAAGACAGAAGACCTAACACAAGCTTACGATTCCTTTCATTACACTCTCACAGATTTCAGAGGTCAAACATCAGAGGAACAAACGCGCAACTATGACCGAACTCTTGAACGGCTAGAAACTAAGGCTTCAAAAGCTGCTACAATTTATGCCAATTGTAATGCTCACGCTAAAAAGAACTATCATTTTGATTTGGTTGCTGAAATCCCAAGCCATTTGGAGCGTTTCAAATCAATTCAAAATCCAGTACTAGGAGCGGAGTTTGAGAAGTTTGGAAATAAATTCCAAGCCGCTCATAGTGCTTTTATTGACGCTTTGCAGGATGGAGTTACCGACTTAACTATTTTGAGGAAAAACCTTTCTTTAATTAGAGAGACGGCACAAAAATCCTACAAAAAATGGGGGTTTAAATCTTCTATTGAGGCTTGTGAAAAATCTTTTCCTAAATCTACTATTCTGAGCCTTCATGCACAGTGTGAAGCCATATTGAAAGTAAAAGGTTTTTCTTTCAAAGTTTCATTCAATCCCTTGGGAATGGCTGAACACGCTCATTTTTCCTTCCGCTCGGTAGATGATAAAAATCTACCCTTTTCAAATTCACGCTATCTCTCGCGTTTTGTTTCTCTTTCCGCTTTCTGTGGAGGGCATTCAGTCTCCGATTATATAAAATTCATGATGGAAGACGTTGAAGAGTTTACGGCAGAACCTCAATTATCCTTATTCTAACAATAACCTATTTATTCTATGACACCAACAACACTCAATGAAATGGAGATCGAAGCTCACATTTTCAAAAAAATACTCCCTTGCCCTAATTGCTCGAGAACTAGAATGGTGGAAGACGTTGGGGATTATTTCTCTATCTGGTGCGATGATTGCGATGAAGAAACATGCATCACAAAAAGCAACGATTTTGCTAATTCTATCCTAGCCAATCTTTCAGAGGCTTAATTTCAGATGCTGCCTATTGGATTCTAAATCTAATAGGTAGCAAATTTCTTAGGCTACGCGCCTAAGGACCCGCGAGCTGCGGCAGCTCGACCCCTTTTCCCTGGTCTTTCATCCCTTTATTCCTCTTTTCAAGAGTTCACTTTCAGTATTGTGCAATACCATTTACTCTTCAGTTTCTTAGGATGAATCGAGAATGGGCTACCGCCCAGCTCGTCGGAGGTTCAGACCGTTATGCGTTCGCCCTCGCTAAGGGCGCGGGTTCTTAGGCGCGGAGCCTAAGTATTCTTTTCATCCTCTTTTCGTATTATTTTTTTAATACTGAATTACCAAAAGTTCGCTACTTGTTCATGAAATGTTCTCATTAATAGATAACGCGTTCATGTTTTGTTCTCGTATTGTTCTTTTTGCGTTTCTTAGGATGAATCGAGAATGGGCTACCGCCCAGCTCGTCGGAGATTCAGACCGTTATGCGTTCTCCCTCGCTAAGGGAGCGGGTTCTTAGGCGCGGAGCCTAAGTATTCTCCTTCCATTTTGGACGATAAAAAAAGAGCCCAGTAGGGCTCTTTTTTATATCCAGTTTTTAGAATAACTCACTATGTGTCCCGATTCTTACCAGCTCCAAAACTTCTTTTTTTATTCTGTAGATTAGTAAAATATCTCCTCTTACATGCAGTTCTCTTGTCCCTTTCCATTCTTTCCCTTTTAGAGCATGGTCTAGGTAATTTTCAGGTATCGGTTCCCTACTAATTATGTGGCCTATTGCTACCGCTAGTTCTAAATTAATACTTTCTCCTGCTTTCGTCCTTAATATCGATTTCTTGTCTTTTTCAAATTGCTTGCTCTCTTTTAGCTTAGTCATTTTTGAGTTTTTTTAATTCCTTCAAGTAGGTATCGATTTCGATTCCTTCATTGTCGGTTCTTTCATCTAGCTCTTTCATAGCGGCTAGTGTGACGCTATTGGGTCTTTTAAGTTCGATAGGTATTCCCTTACGATTAACCACTTGCGTTAAGAACAGTCTGATTGCATCCGGAAATTCGATGCCTATTTCCTTCAAAATAGTGCTACTCCTTTCTTTCAAATCCGTGTCTATTCTTATCCCATAATTTTTTGTTGCCATTCTCGTATTAAGTTAAATTAAGGTGTCTTACTTGTGGATTTCGTTTCATTTAAGGTGCTTTTACGGTGCATATTCGATGCTTTTTTAGCGTATGGTGAATCTTTTCCAGTTTTTTGACGTTATTTTTTTCGCACAAGGGCGTAGTACAGTTGTAACACACTTCTTAGCTTTGTCAATTTTCGTAGTACATTTGTAGTACACTTCAAGAGGGGGGAAGCCCCCCTGGTCGCTACTTCGTGCGCTCCTACCCCCCTAAGCGGAGTGCTTCGCCCCGCAACGCCCAGACTTAGGCTCCGCGCCTAAGAACCCGCAATCTGAGTCAGATTGAACACTTTCCTCTGGTACTGAATCCGTTCTTTCCGACGGTTCATGATGCTCATTCTCAATCTCGGTACCTCTATTAACTAACTTTCATATGTATCTAATTTTGACGGCTGCGAAATCCTCGCCTGGTTAGTCAATTCCGGTGCAGTACCAAGGGATTTTAGATCCCTTTTAAGGACTCTTTCGAGTCATGCTTTTCAACTTTTCTAGCTCACTACGTTTGGGATCATTCTTATATCCGCTCCAACGGCTAAGAAATAGAAAAAGGGTCGCTACTCTCACCCTTGGTCCAATTCTTTTAGCCGACCGCTCTAACGCTCAAACCGTGAGGATTAAAGCTCCTTCTCAGACTCATCCCACTATGGGGATTACTGTCTTCAACTCCGCTTATACCCTTTCACGGTCACAGCGTTTCTAGCCGCTCTCCGAGCTGGAGTTCTCTTTTTACTAACCGGTTTGTTGCTCCGCTCCCCCACCCTTCGCTAGTCGCAGATTTGGACGTTTCTCTTACCAAATTGCTCCGCTCGATTGCCTCTTTGCTGATGCAGGCAGTCAGTTCCTTTTGTTCCTAGGTCTTTCCCCCCAGGTCGTAAAGGTCGCGAATTCATTTTTAACCGAGCCGCTGCGCTGGGCTCAATGAAAAATGCCTCCCCTCTCTTGACGACCTTCCCCCCTCTTTTCGCCAAAGGGCGTTCCTTAATTAAAATTAAGTGACGACCTCAACTGCTTGCCACTTCCCATTCAAATCCAATTCCTAACCTAAATCATCACATGAAAACTAAAACTACTAAGTCAACTGGCAGAAAATCAACATCTAAGAGAATGACAACGGCAGACGTAAACGAGCTAATCACTAACAAATTTATTCAAGCTATTGAAGCGGGTTCTTCTCCATGGATTAAACCGTGGGGAACTCAAAACGGATCTCCTAGAAACATCGAAGGAAGAAAATACAGAGGCGCTAACTACTGGCTGGCTTTCGTTTATTGTGAAGAAAACAATTGGGATCACCCGGTTTTTGTGACTTTCAAAAAGGCTAAGGAATTAGGCTACACAGTCAAAAAGGGCTCCAAGTCTGTTAAGGTTGTTTATTCAAGCTTAATGGTTCCAAAAGAATTCAAGGATTGCCCCGACCAATGCCCCGCCGAAGATAAATTTTTTATGCGTAAACTATACAGCGTTTTCAATGTCGCTCAACTTGAAGGCTACGACCTCGACCAGTTAAAAGTTACTACTCAACCCAATGAGGCTTTAGAGGTAGCGGAAGCTATTTCGTGTGGCTTTGTGGGGGCTCCTAAAGTTATCAATCAAGGCGAAAAAGCTTTCTACAACATCGACAAGGATTTTGTTCAGATCCCTAAAATTACTTATTTTGAAAGCTCAGAAGCTTACTATAAAACACTTTTTCATGAGCTGGCACACTCTACCGGTTCTGCAAAACGACTCAACCGACAAATGGCTAATTCATTTGGTTCAGATGATTACGCTTTCGAAGAATTAGTTGCTGAATTAACTGCTTCATTTTTGGCTTCAGAAGCTGGAATTCTCGATGCTACTTTTGAAAATTCCGCTAGTTATCTAGCCCATTGGTTAGGTAAATTTAAAGACGATTCAAGCTACCTCATCAAAGCTATGTCTAAGGCTCAACTTGCGAGCGATCACATTCTTAATGTGAAATTCTAAACCTCTCCCCCCCTTTATGGGGGGGATTTACTTTCTCTAAATAAATTATGCCAGATAACAATTTCAAAGGATGGGTTTGCGAAGAATGCAAAGGTTCAAATTTTACCAGACACACACCAAACGAAGACAGAGAAACAGATATTTTCTGCAATTATTGCGACTCCTGGACTTGTCTTATTTCTCAATTTCACCTGGACCGCATGAAAACAATTTCACCAAGCGACCCAACACCTCAAAGGGACTAAAAATCTCACCCCATATAGTAGATGAAATTTTATATTCTCCTTTTTTTCGTTGTTTACCTTTTTGCTAAAAGTGCCGTTAGTTTTACTGATGAAGCTAAAAAAGCCTCTAGCATTCTAATCGAGGAAGTAACTACTTCAGTTTCTAAATTTGATGATTCAATTTCAGAATAGTATAAAAAAATCCCCCCCCTTTCTGGGGGGGATTTTTTTGGGGCTGATGGCAGCCCTCCCCACAAACTAATCTAGTTTGACAGATTTCTATTCTTCGCTTTCATCAAAGCTCGGATTCGACACTAACATTTCAGTGACAACCGTCCTCTCTTTACCATCTGTTTCTTTGTCGTATTGGCATACTTCGATGTGCTTTATTCTACACATAGCTAGTCCTTCAACTATACGATGGAGGTTGTGACCTCTAAGCAGAATTTTTAGACTACCGGTGAGTATAAGCAGATTCCACTCAGTCGATTCAGATAATTCGACTGTGTGTATATCGTGAATAGCTACTGCTAAGTATATTTTTTGAGGATCAGTGAAAGTCATCATCCTGAGATGACTCTCAGCCCAGGGCTCTATTCCCTTATATGTTTTATCATAGAGCTCTTCCTCTTTCTTTGTTTTTAGTATCGATGGTTCGGCCATGTTTTAATTTAAGTTCGGTTTCGATTTGGTGGATTTTAGGGTGATTTCTAATCATTTCTCGGGCGGCAGCCCGACCGACCTTTTTACCAAAGGTAACGGATTTTTTTAATATCTTCTTTAGATCTAGTGCCTGGAGGTTTCTACGGAATACAGGGAATTTTCGTGGCTTCTCGGGCTCGACTCTTTGAGCCGTTGTTAGAATAGGGGGGGCCTTATCAAATTCTGTGGCACTCTTCCTATCCTCGCTGTGAGTAAGTTTAGCCTTCAAATTCTCACAGTTGGTAGTGAAAACATCACAGTGCTGTTGCCCTCGCGTAGCTGCCACATAAAGAGCTTGTTTGCTCATCCCGTCAGCGACGACTGAAACATTTTCTACTGTAGAACCTTGTGAGGCGTGTGCCGTTACTGCGTAACTATGCACAAATTTATCAAAATTCTCTTCAAGCTCATGGGTTTTGCCGTTACTCTTTTCCACCTCAATTCGGCCAGACTCATCGATATTACTGATTTTTAGCAATTCTCCATTTGTAAAATTGGGGGTGTTGCTCTGGCTCAAAATTGTGTCGCCCTTAGAAATATCAATAGTCCGTTCTCTGTAAACATTCAGTGAGCTTTCTCGGGCTAATTTTCCTTGCGGAAGATTTCTAGTCACTCCTAATGCGTCTACAACCTTCAGCATTTGACCGTTTCCTTTGGAATCGGTTACTTTGAATTGTTCTCCTTTCGTCCCGAAGTCTGAGTTTCGAGTAAGCTCTATCACATCGCCAGCCTCATAAAATCGGGCTTTGTCCATTTCCGTAGGCTTCAAATTTCTGTTTTGAAGGACTGTTTTTGTCAGTTCTTCGCCTTCTAATCTCCCTTCCTCTTTCAATCCTACTCTAACAGCTTTGTTGATGCTGTGAATTGTGTTCCAGTTAGCAGCTACAATTAGGTGATTTTCATCTGCTAGTTTTTGGGTGGCTACTGTACTCACTAAATCTTCAAAACTTTGGTCGATGCCTTCGTCATCGACTCGGCTCACTTCTTTGATCATTCCCGCGTCTTCCAATTTTTCGAAAGCACTTATCCAGTGGCCGCGACTACTCGCGTGCCTTATTTCATTAGCTATCGTTTTATACTCTTGGTTTTTTTGACGATTTGATTGCTCAACAGTGAATGTTTTAGCTGGGGTGTGATCTTGGATTAAGCGAAAGCCGTCTCCTCTTTGTACGGAACTTAATTGTTTAACGTCTCCGACGAGTATGAGTCTATTATTGTGAGCTTCTGCTAATTGGCAGAGCTTTACCATGTCTCGACTCGATACCATCCCAGCTTCATCGATTACGATGCTTTTGTTTTCCAGTGTTCCCCTTAGTTTCGGGTTAACGAGCCATTGCTGCAATGTTTCAGCAGTCTCAAAACCCTCATCTTTCAAAATATTTTTGGCTGCATTGGATGGCGCTAAGGTAGCCATACCTATTTCGTTAGCATCCATTCCTGATTCTATTTCTTTGAGCATTGATGTTTTGCCCGCTCCAGCCACTCCATTGATCGACACTACAAAATCGGTATTGTCTAAAACCCCATTGATGGCTTCTATCTGTTCTTCATTATATTCCCAATCTTCACCAGCAGGGGAGGGGGATATTTCATATCCTTCCGCTCTATAGCTTGGGTAATCACCGGATTTCTCATAAATCATCGAGAGTAATGATTTTTCCTCCTCGATGACCTCTCGAGTTGTCATTTCATTGCCCTTCACTAAAATGTTTGGATCGTCTTTTATAGCAGCCCTCATTTCTTCTA
>ERZ1048872.3298-NODE-3298-length-10574-cov-3.232627_pt1 | contig 10574 bp, 8 predicted proteins | sample MGYA00383100_ERZ1048872 | MGnify/ENA primary metagenome ERZ1048872 (study PRJEB29581, sample SAMEA5548370) | metagenome | biome: marine; feature: coastal; material: water | depth 50 m | study: Short-term variability in the microbial, nano- and picoplankton... | reverse complement strand
AAGCAACACTTTTGCATGGCCAGTCGAAATCAGACGACGACTCAGGAAGCCCTGAATCTCATTGCCCAGCGACAGCAAACGCAGCGCATTGGCAATGGAAGCACGCCCCTTACCGACACGCTCGGCCACTGCCTCCTGCGTCAGGTCGAAATCTCGCACCAGGCTGGCATAGCCCAACGCTTCATCGATCGGATTGAGATTCTCACGCTGCAAGTTCTCGATCAACGCCAAGGTCGCCGAAGAAGCATCACTGGCCTCGATCACACGTGCGGGGACTTTTTTCTGTTTTAAAAATTCGAACGCACGCAGCCGGCGCTCCCCGGCGATCAACTCGAACTTCTTCCCTTTTGCCCGAACCACGATCGGCTGCAAGAGGCCCTCTGACTGAATACTCTTGGCCAGCTCCTCGACATGCTTCGGATCGATCTCGCGGCGCGGCTGGTACGGATTGGTCACCAAATCCTTGATTGCAATTTCACGGTAGCCGAGCGCCGAAGACCCCGCCGATGCCACCGGCGAAGGCGCGGCCTTCTTGACTGCGGATTTCTTGACTGCGGATTTCTTTGCCGATGCGGAGGCCTGCGAAGCGGCCTTTTTAGCGGTCGCTCCCGTGGTGCCTGAAATGAGGCCGCCGAGGCCGCGGCCGAGTCTGCTTTTGGAACTTGCCATAATTACTCAGAAATGGGGATGAAAATGGTTTCGCCGACGCGAAGGTCCTTCGCGGGGTTGGCGATTTTATTGGCGTTTTGAATGTGCTTAACGGTCGAGCCATGCTTGCGGGCGATCCCGCTTAGCGTATCGCCGCTGCGCACAATGTAAGGCTTCCCCGTCTTCGGGTAATCCTCGGAAAAGTGGATCGGAGTGCTCACACTCGGCGTGCTCTCGACCGCCTTGGCCACCGTATTGAGCGCTGCTTGCGTCTCCTGCCCCAGCGCATTGATCTGGCGGGACACTTCCGCAATGATCTGCTGCTTCTGAGCCTCATCGGCTTGGCGGTATTCGCGGCGCAGCCCATCGATCGCAGTGGATAGATTGGAAATTTGAGCCTGCGTGTCCCGATTCGAGGAAGCTGCTGCGACTTGCGAGCGCAGGCGCGCGTTCTCGCGGCGCATCTCTTCCATTTCAAGGCGAAGGGTTTTAAGCTGCTGCGCGAGCAGATTGACATCCTGACTCAAGTTGGCAACCGAGACGCGCAAATTATCAGATTGCGCGGATAGCGGGGAATAAACTGAAAGGGCTCCCAATAGAACGGCGAGAGCCAGCCGAAATTGCTTCATCATATGTAATTTGAAGATTGAAGCGTGCCGGAAAAAGTCAAAGCCAGAAAAGAATGAAGCAGAGAAAGTCGTGATGCTTGCCCTTCACGGTGCAGTACCTATACAAATCCTACCATGGCCACGACTAGCAGCTACTGGGTCCACGACCTCAGCCCCTTCCTCATCCGCTTCCCTGAAAATCCGCTCGGACTCGATGGCATCCGCTATTACGGCCTCGCCTACCTCCTCGGGTTCATCGCAGCCTGGGTGCTGCTTCGCGTCTATGACACCCGTGGAAAGTTTGCAATCAACGCGGATGCGCGAGCCACTTTAATGACCGCAGCCATCATCGGGGTCCTCGCCGGCGGACGCGTGGGCTACATGCTCCTCTATGATCTGGAGGCGTTTTTGAAAAATCCGCTCCTCGTCGTGCGGGTAGACCAAGGCGGCATGGCCAGCCATGGCGGCTTTGTCGGAGTGCTACTGGCGCTCGTCTGGTTTGCTTGGAAACACAAATGCAGCTTTCTCAAGCTCGGCGACGTCATCGTCACTCTCGCACCACTGGGGCTGTGCTTCGGACGCATCGCCAATTTCATTAACGGCGAGCTCTGGGGCCGCGTCACCACAGTCAGTTGGGCAGTCATCTTCCCCAACAGCCCGACTGTTTATAATGCGGCACTGCACCTGTTCACACCGGAACCACGACATCCCTCCCAACTTTACGCGGCCGTGCTCGAAGGTGCCCTACTCTTCGCCTACGCCCAATGGCGCTTCTGGCGCACACGGACACCGGCCGGACAACTCGGCGGCGAATTCCTGATCGCCTACGGAATCGTCCGTATATTCGGCGAACTTTTCCGCGAACCGGATGCCGCGCTCATCATGGGCCTCAACCGTGGACAATTCTACTCGATCTTCATGATTCTGGCCGGCGCGGCAATCATTCGCATCGCACGTCGCAAGCAGGCTGCATCCAATCCTCCGACGCAAGATACTTAGCGGAAGCAGAGCACCGGCACACGACAGCGACGAAGTAATTCAGTCGTCGTGCTCCCAATCAGCAATTCACGAATTCGACCGTGCCCATACGCTCCCACGATTAATAAATCCACCTGGGCCTGCTTCACGTAATCCGCGATCGAAGCCTCGACCTCACCGCTCAGCACTTGGCAGGCAGGATAGATTCCGGCTGCGTTCATAAGCCGCTCGGCTTCCGCGAGGCGCTCAGCCGCCTCATCGTCTTTATGTCCTTCGACCGCCGTGATCACATGTAGATTGAAGGCTCGAAAGAGCGCATCCTCCGCCATAAATTTGAGCGCGCGCCGACAGCTTGGCCCACCATCATAGGCAATCGCGACATGATCTATCGGCTTGAATTCACGCGAGGTCACCAAACAAGGCTTCGTCGCGGAGCGAACCACACGCTCCAGCATGGAGCCCAAATGCTCCTTCGCGAAGTTGGCATTCTCCCCGCGCTTGCCGAGCAGGATCAAATCAGCCTTATCCGCGTAGCTCTCAATCTCATCCACCAGCATCCCGGTCTCATGGTGAAACGTCACACGATCCGAAAGGCCTTCTTTCTCAAAAATTTTCAGTACATGCTCTTCAACAAACTTCGACTTGTGCTCCTCCACTTCCTGAAGCTGAGCGATCATCCCCTCGTAAGGCTGAATGCCGAGGCTACCACTCAAATCCGCCACGGCCGGCACTTCGAACTGACGTAAATCCGTCACATACAGCACCTCGAGACTCGCCCCGGTCTGCTTTGCCAGCCAAGCGCCATAGCGGCAGCATTCTTGGGAGTAATTCGAGCCATCCGTGCAAATAAGTAGATTCTTCATAGTCTGTGGGGTTAGAATGAAAATTATAGGCGGTTTTGTTAACTAGAATTATGCTCACAAAGCCCCCAAATAGCAAAGAAAAAGCCGCGATTCTGACGAATCGCGGCATAGTAGAACAGACAGTGAAACAGGGGCTGAAAACTAGGCTTTCAACACAAATCCATCCGGCACGACGACGTTCTTACAAACGACCAACACTCCATCACGGATCGCGATATCGATCCCTTCACCGAAGTTGTCTTCAAGTCCAGCAGGATCGAGCACCACGTTCTCACCAATGCGCACATTCTTATCCAGAATTGCATTCTTAACGACGCTATTCTTACCCACGCCAACATCAGGACGTCCAAGTGCCTGATTCTCTGCAAGCTCTTCGGTCGTCTCATAGAAGTCGGCCCCCATCATTACAACGTCGTTCAATTCGGCACCGTTCTTCACGACAGAACGCACACCAAGCGAGCAACGGGTTAATGAGCCATCGGTCATGATACAACCGTCAGCCAGGACCGCACGGTCGACCTTGCAGGAGTTCAACTTCGAAGCCGGAAGGAGGCGGGCACGGGTATAGATTTTAGCATCTTCTTCGAAGAAGTTGAACGGCGGCATGGGGTCAGTCAGGCTCAGGTTCGTATCGAAGAAAGCCTTCACGGTCCCGATATCCTCCCAGTAGTCGTCAAAGACATAACTGTCCATCTTCTCCTCACCGAGCAGGCCGGGAATAATTTCCTTACCAAAATCAGTCGTATCCGTTGCGAGCGCATCAACCAGGGTCTTCGCGTTAAAGACATAGATCCCCATCGATGCCAGGCAGTAGTCCCGATCACCGGGGTTCTTCATCTTACTCGTCACACCTTCGCCCACCGCCAAACCTTTGATAATCTCAGGGTCGGTCGGTTTTTCGACGAATTCTGTAATTTCAAGGTCGTCATTAATACGCATCAACCCGAGGCCTTCCGCCTCATCGAGGCCCAGCGGCTTCGCGGTGATCGTCACCGCGGCACCGGATGCATCGTGCTCACGTACCACATCTCTTAAATCCATGCGGTACAGCTGGTCACCGGAAAGGATCACATACAAATCATCCTCCCCCGTACCGCCAAAGTGATTCATGTTTTGGCGAACCGCATCCGCCGTGCCTTGATACCAGCCCTCACTCGTATCCGTCTGCTCGGCGGAAAGAATATCCACACACCCCCCACCAAACGAATCAAACTTGTAAGACTCCTGAATGTGACGATGCAACGAAGCGGTATTAAACTGCGTCAAAACGAAAATCTGATTCATCCCCGCGTTCAAGCAGTTGCTGATTGGAATATCTACCAATCGATACTTCCCGGCAAGGGGTACCGCAGGTTTGCAACGCTCTCTGGTTAAAGGGTTTAAACGAGAGCCGCGGCCGCCGCCCATGATGATGCAGATAATCTTACGCTTCTTCATATATGTAGTTCTTGGGGTGAATAAAGAGTCCTATTGTCTTGATTATTATAGTGTCTACACGCTGAATTGAAGCTTTATGTGTGGAATAGTTGGATATATCGGCCGCGATCGAGCGGGAAGTGTCATGCTGGATGGACTCAAGCGCCTGGAATACCGGGGCTACGACTCTTCCGGCGTCGCCGTATGGGCCGACGACGGCATCAAGCAGACCAAGCGCACGGGGCGCGTTGTTGAGCTGGAAACCGCGCTGGGCGACGATCTCGGCGGCACGCTCGGCATCAGCCACACCCGTTGGGCGACCCATGGTGATGTCACCGAAGCCAATGCCCACCCCCACACCAGTAGCGATGGCAAGATCGCTCTCGTGCATAACGGCGTGATCGAAAACTACGTCGGGATGAAGGATTTCCTAATCGAAAAAGGCTACACGTTCCAATCGCAGACCGACTCTGAAGCGCTCTGCAACCTGATCGCCTATCACTATGCAAAGGAAGAAGAAGTGGCTGGTAAAAACCGCTTCCTCGAATCCGTCCGTAAAAGCCTGCGCCACGTCGAAGGCACTTACGGTATTGCCGCCATCTGCACCGACTTCCCCGGCGAGCTGATCGGCGCGCGTAAAGGCTCCCCGCTCATTCTAGGACTGGGCAAAGGTGAAAATCTGCTCGCCAGTGATGTGAATGCGATCACCCACTGCACGCAAAACGTGGTCTACCTTAGCGACAACGAAGTGGTGCATCTCAGCGACGACGATTTTTCAATTTCCACAGTCAGCAGTAAAGATGTCGAAGCCGTCATCCACCAAGTCGACTGGGACACCTCCGAAGCCGAGCTCGGCGACTATGATCACTTCATGCAGAAGGAAATCTTCGAGCAGCCCACCTCTTTGCAGAACGGTATGCGCGGACGTTTCTCCGATGACGCCAGCACGGCGGTGTTCGGTGGCTTGAACCTCAACCCGCAAGAGCTCCGCCAAATCGACCGCATCCTCTTCCTTGCCTGCGGCACCGCTTGGCACTCCTGCCTCGTCGCGGAATATTTGATCGAGCGCTTCGCCCGCATCCCGGTCGAGGTCGAATACGCCTCCGAGTTCCGTTACCGCAACGCCCCGCTCGACAAGAACACCCTCGTCATCGCGATCAGCCAATCCGGCGAAACCATCGATACGCTCGGTGCGCTCCGCGAAGCCAAGCGCAAAGGCTACCGTACGCTGGCGATCAACAACAGCGTCGGCTCCACCATCGCCCGCGAAAGTGACGGCGGCATTTACCAGCACGCAGGCCCCGAAATCGGCGTCGCATCGACCAAGGCCTTTACCTCGCAGATCATGATCTGCGCTATGCTCGCGCTCTATTTGGGCCGTCTTCGCGACCTCAGCTACGGCGACGGTGTCGAAATCGTCAAAGCTCTCAAGCAGGTGCCCGCTCAGGTCGAAGAGATCCTCAAGCAAAACGAGAAGATCGCCACGGTGGCCAAGAAATACGCGAAATATGAAGACTGCCTGTTTCTCGGTCGCCAGCTCATGTTCCCGATCGCCCTCGAAGGTGCACTTAAGTTGAAGGAAATTTCCTACATTCACGCCGAAGGCTATCCCGCCGCCGAAATGAAGCATGGCCCCATCGCACTCATTTGCGAAGAGTGCCCCAGCGTTTTCCTCGCCACCAGCGGTGAGATTTTCCACAAGAGCCTGGCCAACGTACAGGAAGTCAAAGCTCGCAAAGGTAAAGTCATCTGCATTGCCACCGCCGAGTGCGACATCCCCGAAGGTCTGGTCGACGACACCATTCTGGTTCCCGAATGCCACGAAATCGTCAAACCGATCCTCATGAGCATCCCGATCCAGCTCTTCAGCTATCACGTTGCGCTCGAGCGCGGTTGCGATGTGGACAAGCCGCGCAACTTGGCAAAGTCAGTGACCGTGGAATAAGGGTTCCCGCCCCAACCTTTGGTGTAGACCCTCATTTTGTGAGCGGCGCAGCCAGCCTTAGCGTTGGCGAAGGCTGGTGGAGCATAGGAGAGTCGAACTCCTGACCTCTTGCATGCCATGCAAGCGCTCTACCAACTGAGCTAATGCCCCTCAAAGGGAAACATCGGAAAATGGGAATGAGTCGGCATCCGTCAACAGAAAAGACGCATCCCACGTAAAACACGAAATCGATTTCGAATTCAGTTACGCGATAGACGGCTTCGGGTTTGCGCTCTGGTCGGCTTCGCGTCCATGGTCGGAGCATGCTACGTATTCGTATCTGGCAATGGCCGAACCTTCTCGCACTGGATGCCGCACTGATTGCGCTCGTCTGGCAGGCGGCCTTTGCTGCAGCGCTAGGACTCCAGGTCAGCGCCGCCGCCAGACTGGTGCTCGGCCTCTCCGTCTGGCTCACCTACATGGCGGATCGCTTATTCGATGTCGCCCAACGCCCGGTAACCCAACTGTACTCCGCTCGACACCGCTTTGCCAAAAAATATTCCCGCCGTCTGTGGGGAATCTGGGTCGGTGTTTTAATCGCGGACCTAATCACGGCACTCTCCCTCTTAGAGGCCACGCAACTCCGGAACGGAAGCGTACTCCTCGCACTCTGCTTACTCTATACCGCACTCAACCAATTACTCTCACGACGTTTCTTCCCGAAGGAGATTTGCGTCGCTGTCATCTACGCAGGCGGCGTCGTCGTATTTCTTTCCCTGCCCTTTCCCTGGCTCGCCGCGGGGACGCTCGCACTGCTCTGCCTTATAAACTGCCTAATGATCGGCACCAAGGAGCAGCGCATCGATGCGGCCATGCAAGTGCGATCCATGACCCAACTTTCATCGCACGTGCTCCTTTTCGTGGCGACCGCGCTGCCGCTCTGGTTCCTCCATTCACAGCTCGCGCTGGCGCACGGCCTATCACTCGCGGCGCTGCTGATCATTCAAGTCCTACAACAACGAATACCTGTGGAAACCTTCCGCGTGCTCACCGACAGTGCCCTACTGATCGGCCCGGCAGCGGCCCTACTATTGCACCTCTAATTCACCGCGCTGCATCATGCGCAGAAGCTGAACCAAACCGGCAGCGTCATTGGTATTCACATTGAGCGTATAATCCACCGGAACAATCGTACCCCCCTGATTCGATTCGCCATAAAAGTGCAGTCGTATCGGGCGCGTAAGCTCGCCCTCGGGGAAAAGCTCGATACGAAAACGATGCAACGCCAAGTCCTCCAACGCCACTTCCGCCATACGATATTGCTCGTAGGCAGGAGTCCCTTCAGCCAATCCGGCAGTCAACAACCCGCGGGTCGAGTAAGACAGACGAGCCGGAACCGACTCGTCCAACTCAAGCAGCCCATCCTTCACCAGAAGTCCTTGCTCCTGCCCTTCCAACCATAGACTCCCCGAGACCACGCCTGTGATCTCTCCGTCAAACTGAGGAATCACCTTAGACAGCTCGGCCAAATTAATCTGCTTGAGACGCAATTGTATCTCACCGGACACCCCCTGATGCAGTTTGTAAACAAAAGGACCTGACTTCAGGCGACCATCAAGCAATCCGGCATCAAAGCCCGCAACCCGAACGGAGTCCGCAGTCAACAACTCAAGCTGGGTCGCCACGTCCCGGATCGTCATGCCAGCCACCTCAAGACGTTCCACTATCAAATCCGATGTGCCGGAAAACGCCACAAGGTCTGCCTCCGCCGCACCGGAAAAATTTTCCACGCGTAAACCATGCTGCGGCCAACCCGCCCGCGACACATCCCATCGAGCCGATCCGCCACCCTCCAGCAAGGCTCCGTCCCGATAAACGAACGCCAGCCCGGTCTCCAACGCGGCCTCAAAACTCAGCCCCGAAGGCCACGCCTCAGGCATGAGCGCCCGAACCAGCTCCTGATTAAGCGTCGAAGTTTTCAGCTGGAAATGTACCTCGCCCGCATTCTCCAGCGCCTGAGACCACGGGTTGTGACTGAACCGAACGGACAACGCATCCGCGCCCAGCGTCAGTGCGCCATGTAGTCCAGACTCGTTAATCTTCAATGAAACCTCACCGCCGGATTGCTGCCATGCTCCGGCACGGACCGCAGCAACCGGAATGGTGGCATAGGCTCGGAGCACCTCCACGCCATCCGTGGCAAAGCCAAACGAAGCAGGTTCAAAAACCGCATCCAGATCCCCGTGAAAGACCTCCATCGGCCCCAGATTCCCCAGTATGGCGGCACGAACGCGCTCTGGCTCATGATCACTCCAGCGCACGTAGCCCGAAAAATCGACATAGTTCTCGGAGTCACCCAACGGATCCAGGTAAAGATCCACCTGTTTCGATCGAAGCAGCGCACCAAATCCCGGGGCATAGGCCTCAACACACCCAGCCCAATCCGACATGCTGGCAACAAAATCCAGCGCAATCTCACCATCCGGTACCACATTTCTCAAACGCCCATCGAAACGAAACCGTTCGCCTTCAACCGAGGCTGCAATCTCAATCACACCGGAGTCGGTCGAAACCAATGACAGGTCACTCTGAAACGTAACAACACGTCCGGCCTTAAGCAATTCCACCGCCGTCAAATCCACCTGCAATACACGCACGGAAAGCGCTCCCAAAAGCCCGGAGATATCCTGTAACACCGCGCCCGCCCGACCAGACAGTGCCGCTTCCGAAGAAGGCGGCGCGTCACGCTCGCCCCTCGGTGCCAGCACGTCGAGATCGACCCCGACATGCCCGCACACGACAGAGAGGCTGCCCAAGTCCGGATAAGTTAAAAAACCGCGCCACGGGACATCCGCACGGAGGCCGTCGATTCGAATTCCGGGCTCTTCGTAAAAGGTAAGCGCCAGTGAAATTCCGGAGAAGTCGGTCGCAATCGAAGCGATCTCGATCTGTGCGGCACGTGCCTCCAGCATCGGCCGGAGAGCGGATTCGGCCAGATGCGGCAGCATTCGGTAAAGCACGCAAAGCCCAAGCGCGAGCAACAGGAATCCGAGGAGAAAGAGCTTCAAACACCCGGACGAGCGAAACTTCCGGCTGAGATTATTAGCATTCACTGAGCGAGCTTTCAGTTCTTTTTAAAGTAGCTGTCAAAGATGCCGACATTCGTCCGAATCCGGTCGATCCGAATCGTCTGAGTCAACTCCCCATCAGTACAGTAGCCCATCGTCGTCGCGTGATAGATCCCGTCGATCCGCTCGAAATCAGAGCAGTAAATCTCTGATTCCACAGGTGCTTGCGCGGCATCGCTCCCAACGTCGGTCCTAGCGAGTTTCACCTCCTGAAAATGCTCCGTGCTGAGCCAAATCGAATGATACTGAATCCCGGCCGAAGGATCGATTTCGACCCGTATCGCCTCATGCCCACGCACATCCTCGATCGCCACAGGTGTCATCGCATCATACAGTCCCGCTAGTTGAAAAAGCGGGCTTTCCATCACAGCATCAGCCATCACCGAAAGCAGCTCATCGCCCTCCAACTCGACGACTTTCTTTGCCCCGTCATTCCGCACCAATTCCTTCCACCCCTGCTTTCCATTATAGAAAGTCTCCAACGTGTAGCCCTCAAAATTCACTTTGAAGCGCAATTTATCCGGGCGCTTACGGACCACTTTAAACTCAAGCACATCCCCATCCACCGCCTCAAGCGTACCGGTTGCTACCAGTGTATTGAGCGCCTGTATATTTGCCCGGCCACCGTTAGCTTGGATATAATAGTGATAGAGATCTACGGAACTCGGCAAGTCCGCATCACTGGCAGGCTTTTGATCCTGCCCCCAGACGATGCCATGGAAGCCCAAGGACAAAGCCACCAGCAGGCATCGAATGAGAGATAATGAGGAACTACACATACGCCTAGCATATTAAGACATACGTCGACCCGATTTCAAGCGAAGACGTCCGGCCGACACAACCAAGCACGAGTCGCAGGCAAAATACCCCTGCCGATGCCGTTAAAAGGCGGGGGCCAGCACGACACGAAAGCCGATCGCATTACTTTTCGTGTCCGGTCGAATCTCGTCACGGGCCGCACAACGTACCCGCGTCGCGAAATCTTCCCAACTGCCACCGCGAACAGCGA
>ERZ1048872.3297-NODE-3297-length-10577-cov-7.335297_pt1 | contig 10577 bp, 9 predicted proteins | sample MGYA00383100_ERZ1048872 | MGnify/ENA primary metagenome ERZ1048872 (study PRJEB29581, sample SAMEA5548370) | metagenome | biome: marine; feature: coastal; material: water | depth 50 m | study: Short-term variability in the microbial, nano- and picoplankton... | reverse complement strand
AAAAGAATGAAAGAAGCAGCAAAAGAGGAAGCGGAAGCAGCTAAAATTAGAGTAGTAGCGGCGGCTGAGGCTGATGCAGAAAGTAAACGATTGGCTGGAGAAGGTATAGCGCAGCAAAGAATTGCAATTGCAAACGGATTAAAAGAATCGGTAGAGGAAGTTAAACTTGCTATGGAAGATCATGTAACTAGTCAAGATGTTATGAATATGTTATTTATGACTCAACATTATGAAACGGTATCTAAACTTGGGGAACATAATACAAGTACTATCTTCATGCCATATTCTCCTGATAATGTAGGAGATTTACAGATGCAGATTCAGAGTAGCTTAATTGCTGTTGAAGAGATGAAGAACAAAAAAGAAAAGTAAATTAGACTTCATTATATCTGAAGCAATCAGTTGTATGATCGTTTACAATTCCCATAGCTTGCATATGTGCATAAACAATCGTTGTTCCCACAAATTTAAATCCTCTTTTCTTTAGATCAGAACTTATTTTCTCAGAAAGAGGTGTGTTTGCAGGCATTTCACTTAATGATTTAAAATTATTTTGAATAGGCTTCCCATCTACAAATTCCCAAATATATTTACTAAAGGTTCCAAATTCTTTTCGTACTTCTATAAAAGCAATAGCGTTAGTTTTAGCTGCTTTTATTTTTAATTTATTTCTGATAATTCCTGTATCTAATTTAAGTTCTTTAATTTTCTTCTCTGAATAATTTGCAATTTTTTGATAATCAAAATTATTAAATGCTTTTCGGAAATTTTCTCTTTTTCTAAGTATAGTTATCCAACTTAGTCCTGCTTGAAAAGTTTCTAATAATAAAAACTCAAATATTTTAGCATCATCATAAACAGGAACTCCCCATTCCCTGTCATGATATTCTATGTATAAATCATCATCTTTTGGCCAATTACATCTATTTTTCTTAGTTGTATCCATTTTCTTTTAATCGATATCTTAAATTATTTCTAATGTTAATCCAGAACAGATTATAATCAGCAATATGATAATTATCCATTCGGTAGAAATTAGCAAAAGGAATTTTTATCGGTTTTATCCAAACTACTCCCTTATGATTGTATGCTGCTATCGAATTTGGATAATGTATTTTATGATTTTGAAAAAGAATTCCTAGATGATTTTCATTTTCAGAGATTACAGTATCCGTTTTCCAACTAATAGGGTTTACACAAGAAATACTATCAGAAGAATCCCAATCACTTGGTAAGTATCCCTCTGCTAATGTACGCCACGAAAGGAAACAATTTACTTCATTTGGAGAGTTACAAGGAGGTAATTCTTCATGAAATTGTATAATTGGCATGCCTGGCAGGTAACTAATAATCAATTGATTTTTCATACTGTCGTTTTTCAGAATTACTTCTTTCAACAATCGTTCTGCATGATTTGTCCCTTGACTATGTCCGGCAATTATAAATTTATTTCCTTTATTATAATTTTTCCAATAATAGATAAATGCATTTTTTACATCCGAATAAGCAACTTCAAATGCTTGTAATCCATTTTCTAAATCGTAATAAGACTGAATGTGCATTTGTCTGTAGTGTGGAGCGTAAATATTTGCAATTCCTAAGAAAACACTCCCCTGATTTTTAATAGCAGCATTTCCAATTTTTCTATTTAGATTTTTATCATTGATATCGGCATTCCATCTATTTCCTTTAGTATAAAGTGTAGGATGTACGAAAAACACATCTATTTTAGGATTAGAATTATATAAGGTATCCGTATAATTTTTTGGAAGACTTGCGTAATGATTCTCCTTTCCAGGATGTTCCACCCAATATTTTATTTCGGAATAGTTAGGAGTATCTCCCGATAAATTTATATCAAAATCATGTTTTGGAGTATCTTCCTTTTCAGGAATAATATTATACGTTTTACAGGAGTTTATATTTATTAGTAAGATGAAATAAAATAAATATCTGATTATGTATTTTACACCATTTCTTTTCGCTATCTGCCGTGACATTTCTTGTATTTCTTCCCGCTACCACATGGACAAGGTGCATTTCTTTCTATTTTCTGTTCCGTTCTGATTGGTTGTGCTTTTTGTTTTTGTGGAGTTTGATTTGGGTTTTGTGGGTTTGCATCCGGTAAATCAGACTCTCTACTTGTTTGTAAATTTTCTTTCTGAATTGCAGTTTTTTCTTCTTTTATTTTCTGATCTCCTCCATCAATTCCAGCTTTAAGTAAGAAAGAAACAATATCTTTATTTATTTTACTCATTACAACTTTAAATAAATCAATAGCTTCAAATTTATAAATAAGTAGAGGATCTTTTTGTTCGTAAACGGCATTTTGAACTGATTGTTTTAAATCATCCATCTCTCTTAAATGCTCTTTCCAGAAATCATCAATGATAGCAAGTGTAACTCCTTTTTCTATTTCTGTAGCAATATTTCCTCCCTCAGAATTAACAGATTGTTCTAAATCAGCAGTAACTTGTAATGTTTTCTTTCCATCGGTAAACGGAATAACAATATTTTTATAAGTAGCAGATTGACTTTTAAATATATCATTAATTTGAGGAAGCACTGTAGAAGCAATATTTGATGATTTAGTTTTATAATTTTTTATACAATTATTATATGTGGTATCTAAAATTTCATTCTCATCTTTTGAATTAAACTCCTCTTCATTAACAGGAGAATTGATAGTAAGAACTCTCATTACATCTTGCTTGTATGTATCGAAATCTTTAACTTCATGATTCTGATTTACTATATTAAAACAAGTGTCATATATCATATTCGTAACATCTAAAGATAATCTCTCTCCAAATAGAGCATGTTTTCTTTTTGTATAGATGATTTCTCTCTGTTTGTTCATTACATCATCATATTCAAGTAATCTTTTTCTTGTCCCAAAATTGTTTTCCTCAACCTTCTTCTGAGCTCGTTCAATAGACTTGTTCACCATAGAGTGAGAAATAACTTCGCCTTCTTCAAGTCCCATTCTGTCCATTAATTTAGCAATTCTTTCTGACCCAAACAATCTCATTAACTTATCTTCTAATGAAACGAAGAATTGTGATGAACCAGGATCCCCCTGTCTTCCAGATCTACCTCTTAATTGTCTGTCTACTCTCCTGGAATCATGTCGTTCAGTACCAATAATTGCAAGTCCGCCAGATTTTTTTACTTCATCTGAAAGTTTAATGTCAGTACCTCTACCCGCCATATTTGTAGCAATAGTAACAACAGATGCGTTACCTGCTTCCGCTACAATATCCGCCTCTCTCTGATGTAATTTTGCATTTAATATATTATGTTTTATTCCCCTTGTTTTTAGAATCCTACCTAGTAATTCAGAAATCTCTACAGATGTAGTACCAACTAGAATAGGCCTTCCTTCTTCTGTAAGATTTGCAATTTCTTCAATTACTGCATTATATTTCTCTCTATTTGTTTTAAAAACTAAATCATCTCTATCATCTCGGATAATTGGTCTGTTTGTTGGAATAGCGACAACATCTAATTCGTAAATCTCCCAAAATTCTCCAGCTTCCGTTTCAGCAGTACCTGTCATACCAGCAAGCTTATTATACATACGGAAGTAATTTTGGAGTGTAATAGTAGCGAAAGTTTGAGTAGAAGCCTCAATTTTTACATTTTCCTTTGCTTCAATTGCCTGATGAAGTCCATCCGAATATCTACGGCCATCCATTATACGACCCGTTTGCTCATCAACTATTTTTACTTTATTATCTATTACAACATATTCAACATCATTCTCAAATAATGTGTACGCTTTTAATAGTTGATTTACAGTGTGTATTCTCTCACTTTTTATGGAGAAATCTCTCATTAAAACTTCTCTTTTAGAAGATTTTTCTTTTTCTGATAAATCAGAATTATCTAAAATAGAAATTTCACCACCTACATCTGGCATTATGAAGAAATCTTTATCTTCAGAATTTCCAGTCATTATATCAATTCCTTTATCAGTAAGTTCTATAGAGTTATTTTTCTCATCAATTACAAAGAACAAATCTTCATCAACCTTATGCATGTTTTTGCTTTTTTCCTGCATATAGAAGTTTTCCGTTTTTTGGAGTTGAGCTCTGATGCCATCTTCACTTAAAAATTTAATAAGAGCTTTATTTTTTGGTAATCCTCTGAAAACTCTTAATAAATTAAACCCACCATCTTCTGTATTTCCTTCTTTCAGAAATTTTTTGGAGTCGGATAATATGGTAGTTACATATTTCTTCTGTGCTGAAACTAATTGTTCAATTTTATGTTTTAACTCATTAAATTCATGCACATCCCCTCTAGGGGTAGGCCCAGATATAATTAATGGAGTTCTAGCATCATCAATTAAAACAGAATCTACCTCATCAACAATAGAAAAATGATGTTTTCTTTGAACAAGATCATCCGGTTTTTTTGCCATATTATCTCTTAGATAATCAAAACCAAATTCGTTATTTGTACCGTAAGTTATATCTGCTAAATATGCCTTTCTTCTGCTATCGGAGTTAGGAACATGATTGTCAATACAGTCAATAGATAGTCCATGAAACTGAAAAATTGGCCCCATCCATTCTGCATCTCTTTTTGCAAGATAATTATTAACAGTTATCAGATGAACACCAAGTCCAGCAAGAGCATTTAGAAAAACTGGTAGAGTTGCAGCAAGTGTTTTCCCTTCTCCAGTTTGCATTTCAGCAATCTTACCTTGATGCATGACAATTCCTCCAATAAGCTGAACATCATAATGTATCATTTCCCACTTTGTATCATTTCCAGCTGCTTTCCAACTATTTTTATAAATAGCGTTATCTCCTTCAATACTAACAAAATCTTTAGTAGCAGCTAAATCTTTATCAAATTCGGTAGATGTAACAGTAATGGATTCATTTTCTGTGAATCTTCTGGCAGTTTCTTTTACAATAGCAAAAGAGGTTGGTAAAATTTCCCATAAAATTTCTTCAGTGAGTTTAATTATTTCTTCTTCATTCTTATCTATTTCCTCATAAAGATTTTCTTTTTCTGCAGGCGAAATGTCTGATTCAGCTTCTTTTTTTAAGTTTTCTACCTTCTCTTTTTTAGATGAGGTAAATTCGGAAATTTGTTTTTTTAGAAAAAGAGTTTTATCTCTTAGATCATTATTTGAGATATCTTTTAATTCAGAGAATTCTTTATTAATCTGATCTACAATAGGCATGACACCTTTTACATCTTTATCGTATTTATTTCCGAAAAGTTTGCCTAATATATTCAGTAGAGCCATTTAGTTTTATTAAAAAGTAAGTTGTTATTCTATCTTAATACTCGTCTTCATTAAAGAAGAAATCTTCTTTTGTAGGGTAATCTGGCCATATTTCTTCAATCTTTTCCCATATTTGTCCTTCTTCTTCTTCTACTAACTCTTGTAAGTTTTCAGCAACTTCCATAGGAGCTCCTGATCGTATAGCGAAATCAATAAGCTCCTCTTTAGTAGCAGGCCACGGAGCATCTTCTAATTTTGATGCAAGTTCTAAAGTCCAATACATAATATTCTAGTTTTATGCAAAAGTAAAATTTTTGATGAATTGGCAATGAAAATTAACAGCTATTTCCAGTATGTTTCTGATATGTTATTTTCTTGTAGGATTTTTCTAGACAACACAAAAAGATAATCTGACAAACGATTTAGAAACTGTATTGCAATTTCTTGATTTTCTCCTTTTGAAGATAGAAGCGTAACTCCTCTTTCAGCTCTTCTGCAAACTGTTCTAGTAATATGACATAATGATGACACAGGATGTCCTGAAGGAAGTATAAATGCAGAAAGAGGAAGCAAATCTTTTTCTAACTTATCAATTTCATTTTCAATTTTTTCTACATCAGACATTAAAACCTGTGGTAATTCTAAATTCTTCTTTGTTCCATCAAAAGAAACAATACTTCCTAAGTTTAGTAGTTGAATCTGAATATAAATTAAGAATTTTTTATGATCTTTATTTATATTTTGATCGTGAAGGTGACCAATAAAGGAGTTTAATTCGTCAATATTGCCATATGCTTCTATTTTATGATTAAATTTATCAACCATTGTACCTCCTAATAATTGCGTTTTTCCTTTGTCTCCTTTTTTCGTGTAAATTTTCATCTGGCTAAGATACGTTTTTCTATTTAGCACAATTTACACAATACTTGCTTTGTGGTCGGAATAATATTCTTTCTATTGGAATTGAGGTTTTACATTTCATGCAAAGTCCAAAATATTCTTCATTAATTTGACTTTCAACATATTTAAGATCATCAAGTTTTTTTTCAGACTCTCTTAAAGCTGCTTCTACTACACTTTTATTATTAATTGCATCCATTCTAGAAATTCTTCCTATTGCGTTTTCTGGAGAAATTGGCTTACTAAGTTCAGAATATTCCTTAATCTTTTCTTTAGTATCTAGAATTTCCTGGTTTAATTTTTGCGAGATTTTGATTTTATCTTTTTCATTCATATGAAAAGATTAGAGCTCTTCTCTTAAGTCTACTAAAAATGTTCGAATCTCCTTTAGTTTTTTAATTATAGAGATATTATCAATTGTATCTTTTTTATTTTCTTTAAGTTTCTTTTTAGCCCCATCTAAAGTAAATCCTCTTTCTTTTACCAGATGAAAAATAACGTCTAAATTTTCCAAGTCAGTTTTCGTAAACATTCTATTTCCTTTTTTGTTCTTTTTAGGTTTTAGAATGTCAAATTCATTCTCCCAAAATCTTATTAAAGAAATATTTACACCGTACATTTGAGCAACCTCTCCGATAGGGTAAAAAAGTTTTTCAATATTTGTTTTTAGTTTTGGCATTAGTCAAAAGATTGATTTTCTTTTGATGAAAGTTTAATCATTTTATCGTATTCTTCAATAGATAAATCATTATTGTAACAATATGGAGCGGGATTAACTTTTTTCCCATTCTTTAGGACTTCATAATGTAAATGTGGAGCTACTGATCTTCCTGTATTACCAACAAATCCAATTACCTGTCCTCTTGTTACTTTTTCTCCTTTTTTTACATTATATTCTGATAAATGAGCATATAAAGTTTTGTATTCATAACCGTGATTAATAATGATATGTTTACCATATCCAAATCTTGTATATTTCACTTTTTCTACAGTTCCGTTTCCAGTTGCGTAAATAGGAGTCCCTGTAGAAGCAGTAAAATCTAATCCATAGTGGAATTTCTTTATTTTCAATGTTGGGTGCATTCTGTACCCCCAGCCACTTACCATTCTTTTCAGATCTTTATTAGACAATGGCTGAATTGATGGCAAAGAAGCCAACTTTTTTTTATTGTTTTTTGCAAGCTCAATGACTTCATCAAAGGATTTTGACTGTATATAAAGCTGTTTTGATATAACATCTATTTGTTTGCTAGTTTCAATAATTAAATCAGCATTACTCATATTTTCAAGATGTTTGTATCGGTTTACACCTCCAAAACCTGCCTTCCTAATTGATGAAGGAATAGGGTCTGCTTCTAAAATTACTCTGTAGATATTGTCATCTCTATTTTGCATATCTTGTAGGACAAGATCAATTTCATTAAGGTTTTGTTTCAAAATATCGTATTGAGAAATTAAATCAGATTTTTCTTTGATTAATCTTTTCTCATTAGGGCTATTCAGAAATTGAATCAAGAGAATAGTTATTATGACACCACTAAAAAGAGAAGCTCCTAGATAGATAAGTATGTTTTTTGCTCTATCTAAAGGAGTTTTTTCAATTCTCTGATAATTGAGTGTTTTAGTATCGTAATAATATTTTACTTTTGCCATAATAATTAAAAGTTGTGCAAAGTTATTAAAATATAGTAAATTACACTTTTTTACTATTTTGATTTCTAAACAACATTATGTGAAAAGGATTATTAAAAATGAAATCTACTGAAATAAGAGAAAGTTTTATTAAGTTTTTTAAGAATAAAAAACATCAGATTGTATCATCCGCTCCAATGGTAATAAAAGATGATCCAACTCTTATGTTTACTAATGCAGGTATGAACCAGTTTAAGGATTTATTCTTAGGAAATTCTGAAATTAAAGACTCAAAAGTTGCGAATTCCCAAAAATGTTTAAGAGTTTCAGGTAAACACAATGATTTGGAAGCAGTAGGACATGATACTTATCATCATACCATGTTTGAGATGTTAGGAAATTGGTCGTTTGGAGACTATTTTAAAGAGCAATCAATTGATTGGGCTTGGGAATTTTTGATAGAAGTTTGTAAGTTAGATAAAGATAGATTGTATGTGACTGTTTTTGAGGGAGATGATGGGGATAAGTTAGAGAAAGATATGGAATCCTTCAATTGTTGGGAGAAACATCTTGAGGAAGATAGAATTTTGAATGGAGATAAAAGAGATAATTTTTGGGAAATGGGAGAGATTGGTCCATGTGGTCCGTGTTCTGAAATTCATTATGATAATAGGGATGATAAGGAAAGGAAACAAATAAATGGAGCGTCATTAGTAAATAAAGACCATCCTCAAGTTATTGAGATATGGAATCTGGTATTTATGCAATATAATAGAAAATCGGATTCTTCACTTGAGTTATTACCAAATAAGCATGTAGATACAGGTATGGGTTTTGAACGTTTGTGTATGATTATGCAGAATGTAAAATCAAATTATGATACTGATGTATTTACTCCAATTATTTCAGATATAGAGAAATTAAGTAATTTGAAATATGGAGATGATGAGAAAATAGATATTGCAATGAGAGTTATTGCTGATCATATCAGAGCTATTTCATTTTCTATTGCTGACGGGCAATTGCCTTCAAATGTAAAAGCGGGATATGTTATCAGAAGAATTCTTAGGAGAGCGGTTAGATACGCTTACACTTTCTTAGATCTGAAACAGGCATTTATGTATAATCTTGTTGATGTTTTGTGCAATCAGATGGGACAATCATTCCCAGAATTAAGTGCTCAACAAAAACTGATAGCAAGAGTAATTAAGGAGGAAGAAAACTCTTTTTTAAGAACTCTTTCAGAAGGATTGAAAAGGTTAGACGCTATCATGAAGAACACCAAAAAAGTCGTTTCAGGAGAACTTGTATTCGAACTATACGATACTTATGGTTTTCCACTAGATTTAACTTCTCTTATATTGTCAGAAAACAACTTAGAACTGGATATTGACGTGTTTAATCAAGAGATGGAAAAGCAGAAAAATAGATCTAGAAAAGCAACAAAAATAGTTGCGGGAGAATGGGAAACACTTTTTGAAGATGATGTTGAAGAATTTGTAGGATATAACAGATTAGAATGTAAAGTAAAGATAGCTAAATACAGAAAAATAACTATACAGGATAAAGATTTATATCATCTAGTATTTAACTTGACTCCTTTTTACCCTGAAGGAGGAGGTCAAATAGGGGATATTGGTCAGATCTCAAATTCTTCTGAAAACATACAAATTATAGATACAAAAAAGGAGAATAATCTGATTATTCATATTTCAGAAGAGTTGCCCAAAAATATAAGTACTAATTTTACTGCAAAAGTAAATTCTGATCATAGAAATTCATCTTCCAGAAATCATTCTGCAACACATTTATTACACCATGTATTAAGAGAGGAGTTAGGTAATCATGTAGAACAAAAAGGATCTCTAGTATCTCCAGATCACTTAAGGTTTGATTTCACACATTTTTCTAAACTATCAGAAGATGAAATAAGAAATATTGAAAGGAAAGTAAATGGAATGATTTCAAAAAACATATCTTTGGAAGAGTATAACAATATACCTATCTCTGAGGCTAAGAAGATGGGAGCAATGATGTTATTTGGAGAGAAGTATGCTGATGCGGTGAGAGTAATTAAATTTGAGGACTCTTTAGAGCTTTGTGGAGGAACTCATGTAAGTTCAACTGAAGAGATTGATGCTTTTAAGATAGTATCAGAAGGGTCTATATCGGCAGGAATTCGTAGAATAGAGGCGATTACAGGAGATAAACATAAAAAATATACTAAAGAGATGGAAAACACATTAAATACGATAAAGTCTTTAATCAAGAATATAGACCCCATACAAGGGATAAAAGATTTAATACAGGAAAATAAATCTCTTTCTAAGAAGCTAGAGAAATATAAATCTAAGGAGTTAGTTATTCTGCAGAAGGATATTCTACTAAAAAGAGAAGAAATAAGTGGGATAGGGGTTATTACTGAGAAAGTAGACTTGGATTCTGAAGGAATGAAGTCCTTATCCTTTAATTTAAGGAAGTCTGAGAACAATTTAGTAATGTTACTTGCTTCAGAGAGTAATAATAAGGTAATTCTTACTTTAATGATTACAGACGACCTTATTCAAGATAAAAACATGGATGCCTCTACTTTAATCAAAGATCTTTCTACTGAGATAAAGGGTAGTGGAGGAGGACAATCATTCTTTGCAACTGCTGGTGGTTCTGATGCTAGTGGAATAGATAAATCTCTTAATAAATTAAAAGAAATTTTTAGGTAATAAAAAAACCACCCTTTTGAGGTGGTTTTTTTATTATATATGTTCTCTTAGAATCGGTATCCAATACCAATGTTGAACTC
>ERZ1048872.3293-NODE-3293-length-10586-cov-5.868484_pt1 | contig 10586 bp, 10 predicted proteins | sample MGYA00383100_ERZ1048872 | MGnify/ENA primary metagenome ERZ1048872 (study PRJEB29581, sample SAMEA5548370) | metagenome | biome: marine; feature: coastal; material: water | depth 50 m | study: Short-term variability in the microbial, nano- and picoplankton... | reverse complement strand
CGGTGCCATTGGGCGTTCGTTTGCCATGCAATCGCCGGATAGTTCATTTGGTTTCGCCGAGGCCAATCCAGATTTTAATGCCACTTCAGCCCGTGTCGAAATGGCCGAAGCAGCACCTGAATTGCTTGATCGTCCTTTGGGCGCGGCGCGGGCGCAAGTGCATGAAAACTATATCGTGGCCCAAACGCGTGATGGGATGATTTTGGTTGACCAACATGCCGCGCACGAACGTTTGGTTTATGAAAAACTAAAAAACCAAATGGCGGAAAATGGCGTCGCTGCACAGGCTTTGTTGATCCCTGAAATTATTGAATTGTCTGTCGGCGACCGTGATCTAATTTTGGAAATGGCTGGCGATTTGGCAGCCTTGGGTTTGGAAATGGAACCCTTTGGCGGCACAGCAATTGCCATCCGCGCAACGCCGGCTGTTTTGGGTGAAGTTAATGCCGCCGCGATGATTCATGATGTTTTAGATGAATTGTCAGATCAGGGCGAAAGCCGCTCTTTGCGGGAACGAATAGAGGCCGTGCTGTCCCGCATCGCTTGCCATGGCTCCATCCGCTCTGGCCGCCGTATGCAAGCCGATGAAATGAACGCACTGTTGCGCGAAATGGAGGCGACGCCCCATTCTGGTCAATGCAACCACGGCCGCCCCACCTATGTAGAACTGAAATTAGCAGATATTGAACGATTGTTTGGACGTACGTGATGATGATTAACGGTGAAATGTATGATCTAACGGATCCCATAGTGCTGGGTGTTTTGCTTGGCGCCGCGGTAATCTTGTTGTTGTTGATCCTGTTGATTGTTGCAATCAAGCGTACGGGGCGTTCGGCATCTGTTACAGAACAACTGGCTGCAAATATGGGCCGTTTGAATGCCGACCTTCAAACACTTGGCGCAGGACAGCAGCAATTGGCAGGCAACCTTCAAAGCGTGTCTGATACACAAGCAAATGCCCAAGTGCGTTTGATCCAAACAATGGAAACACGACTGGCGGATGTGCAAACAGGGATGAACGACACATTGCATGCCAATGCGATGAAATCCGCCCACGCATTGGCGGAAATGCAAGAACGGATGAAAGAATCCCTGCACGGGAATTCGGTGAAAACGACCACGTCACTAACACAGTTGCAGGAACGATTAGCGACCATTGATAAGGCGCAAACAAACATCGAAAAGCTGTCGGGTGATGTGCTTAGCCTACAGGATATTTTGTCCAACAAACAAACCCGTGGGGCTTTTGGTGAAATACAACTGAATGACATCGTTACCAAAGCGTTGCCATCTGACGCCTATTCATTTCAGGCAACGCTTTCTAACGGCAAGCGTGCGGATTGTCTGATCCACTTACCAAACCCACCGGGTCCGATTGTGATCGATGCAAAATTCCCGCTGGAGGCCTATGAAGCATTGGTTCGGGCCGAAACCAAAGAAGATGCCGCACGGGCGCTAAGCGGGTTGCGCAACGCGGTTAAGGTTCACATCAAGGATATTTCCACCAAATATTTGATCGATGGTGAAACCGCAGATGGTGCGCTGATGTTTTTACCGTCCGAGGCTGTATATGCCGAATTGCATGCGCGTTTGCCCGAAGTGGTACGTGAAGGTTTCGCGGCCCGCGTATGGATCGTTTCACCGACGACTTGTATGGCCACACTCAACACGATGCGGGCAATTTTGAAGGATGCGCGGATGCGTGAACAAGCCGGTGAAATTCGCAAGACGCTGTCGATGGTGCATCGTGATGTTGAACTGGTGGTGGAACGTGTCGGCAAATTGCAGACCCATTTCAAACAGGCGCAAACTGACATTGATGGCATAGGCACGGCGGCGGAACGCGCCGGAAAGCGGGCCGCAAAACTTGATAACTTTGATTTTGAAGAGGTTGGCGGCGCTGAAAACGTCGTCCCACTTCCAACGAAAGGCGCATAGTATGGCAACCCCCGAAGAACGCATGATGGAAAACCTGTATTGGTGGGGGGTGCCAACGCTGTTTCGGTGTGAACATGACACTGATCCAGCCAATTGCGATATTGGTTTGGTTGGCGTGCCACATTCATCGGGCAACGGGACAACCGAAAAAGATCAACATTTAGGTCCGCGTGCTGTGCGCAATGTTTCAGCCACGGCGCGACGGGTGCATATGGATTTTGGGTTTGACCCTTGGGAGGGCACAAAAATCAATGATCTGGGTGACGTTCCATTGCCAGAGGCGAATGACAACGAGGCATCCATTCAACGTATCACTGATTACTTTGCACGCCTTGATGCGGCCGGTACGCGCCCAATTTCTATTGGTGGGGATCATTCCATTACCGGCGGCATTGTTCAGGCATTGGGCGGCGGAAAACTGGCGGGTGGCGAACCCATTTCATTTTTGCATATTGATGCGCATACGGATGTTTTTGCCAAGGTGCCGCATTTCCTAGGGGCGAAAAAGTCAGCCGCACATTGGGGGGCTTATCTAGCAGACCAAGGACAGGTTGATCCGAAAACCAGCATGCAAATCGGTATCAGAGGCAATCCGCGTACGATGGATTGGCTGCAGCCCAGTTATGATTATGGCTATAATGTTGTCACGATGAAAGATTTTCGCCGTCGCGGATTGGCGGATGTGATTGCCCAAACGAAAGAAGTTTTAAATGGACGCCCGGTTTACATCACCTTTGATTTGGACAGTTTTGATCCCACCGTTGCACCCGGTGTCTCTAACCTAGAACCAGGCGAGCAAGGGTTTCAAGTCGATGAGGCCATGGAACTTATCCGCGCAACACGCGGCATGAACATCGTTGGTGGCGACGTGGTTTGCCTTATGCCAACACGGGATAACTCAAACATGATTACGGCACGCACAGCGGCTGCGGTTATGTTTGAGATGGTGGCGTTGATGGCGGAACGCAAAAACTAGCGTTCGCTACCTATTTTATGTGGGCTTCAATATAGTTGCGCAATTCCTGTGCCTCGTGGCGGGCATCCCGTAAGCCTTCCATGGCGGCGGTTAACTCTGCCTCGGTTTGGGTCAACTGGTTTGTTAATTCGCGTTCGCGATTGTTCACGTAATCAATCGCTTGGTCGCGTACTTCTTCGGCCTCGTGCAAAGCTTGCGCCATTTTATCCAGCTCGCCCATGTCTGATTGATTGACGCGGGTAAAGCGGCTGAGGGCCCAGAATGCGAACCATCCAAGTGCAAAAGCAACGAACAGGATGATCGCAATCGTTATGATGAATTCGCTTCTATTCATTTTCTGTTTCCGTTGTTTCTGGTTCAGATGTTTCGGTGGCCGTGGTTTCGGCCTCACCCTCGGATGTTTCTTTCACAAGCACAAATTCAATGCGGCGGTTTTCTTCGCGGCCTTCTTCGGTGCCATTGTCAGCAATCGGAACCGTTTCACCATAGCCCTTGGCGGTTAAGTTGCTGGTCAAAACGCCACGAGCCAGCAATCCATTTAGAACGGCGTCGGCACGTTGTTGGCTAAGGTTTAGGTTCATGGTTTCGCGACCTTGGCTGTCTGTGTGGCCGCCGATTTCCATGGCGACCTCGCTACAGCCCTGAAAAGCTTCTGCCAGTTTATCGATCGTTGAAAGTGATGTTGCCTCGATGTCAGCTGCCCCGGGTGCGAAGGCGATTTTTCTAGAGGCAAGTGCGGTAGAGATGTTCGTGATGCATACCTCTGGTGATTTTGGCGCATCTTCTGGCAGAGGTGGTTCAACATAGGTGATATTCAGACGGTAATTTTGACCTTCGCCCAGTTTTTCGCCCAACAAACGTGCCACATCGTCATTGACGGTTTCAACATGACTTTCGCCCTTTAGTTCAACAAATTCGGGTTGAACGATTAAAACGCCATGGGTCAACATCGACATCGCCTCGACGCCTGCAAGAACACGCAAGGCCCATCCATCTGGTAGATCGGTGTCTAAGCGCGTGGCTGAATATACTGCGTCGGCACCAAAGCGCGCTTGGGCAAAGCTGGTGACGGTGGATTGCTGTCGCTCATCCGCTAGACGTCCACGTAATTGTACTTGGCCCTCGGGACTCTTGGTGGCGAAAAATTCGATTAATGCTGGATCAGAGCCGGTGCCATCAAGAACGACGACCTTTGGCAAAACAGCATCAAGTGAAAACACCTCGGGCAAGGCCGCTTTTAGTTCGCCAACGACACGGTCAAAATCGGCCTCTGGTGTTGTGTCTAAGGCGACCAAAGAAACATCTGCATCAGAATAAGTGATTGTGCCGCCGCCAAGTTCAGCAAGTTTTTCGATTCCAATTTTAACAGCCGCTGACCAAGTGGGTGAAGGAACCCCCAGCCCGATGGTACAAGACTGCGTGCTGTCGGCGCCTGCAGATAACGCCGCGCTCAGAATTTCATTACGCGCTTTGGCTGTATCAGCGGCGCATGTGTCAAAGGTAAAACCCGCTTCGTCTATAGAAAATCTAGTAGTAAATGGCGTGATTACTGGGCGCGGTGCATTGATATTCAAAACCAAGGCAACCTTGCTAGGTGCATTTTTCCGCAGGTTGGTTTCAAAGTTTTCTTTTTCTTCTTTGCTGTCGGTAATGGCGGTGACAGCAATGCGGTTAGCTGAAATCGAAATTTTTGAACGATTCAATTGTTCCAATGCCTCAAGTCCAAAGGCTAATGAGACATTCCAGTTTTCAGGCGCGGCGTAGTCAGCCGTTTCCAAAAGATCGGTGACTTTGGTGCCACCTGCCATTTCGGAAATGGCCGTCAAAATTGTTTGTCTATCGGTGCTAGCAGGGATCAGCCCGATGACTGATACGCCATCATTATTGCGCAATATCTCAACCGAGAACCGAGGAGGTGCCGACAGATTTTGGTCCTGTACTTTCATGGCATCCTGAACGCGGTCTGGGTCCACAGCACTGCCGGCAAGGGTAAGAGCGCGGAAACGATTTGCTTCATTTTCAGCGGTGCCCTCCAGACGCAACTGCAAGCCATCAACAGAAACATTGACCCATTCATAACCTTGCAGGGTCATTACCCGTTCTACCGCCGATTTTGAGCGGCTTTCGACCCAATTCGCAGCCAAATAGGCCGCTGAAAAAGCGAGGCCTGCTGCGAGGATAAAGAGGGCTAGACCCAGTATTCGTTTTCGAGAAACCATGCGGTGGTTCTGCTCCGGTATATTATTGCCTGTAGTCGTCTATACGGTGATTGAGTGTGTTTCAATCAAACTAACAGGCTGACGGCAAGAAATAGCGTAACGATCAAACCTGTGTTGCGACCCGCGCGGAAAATAGACAGACAACTTTCGGGGTCGGAGATATCCAGTCGTTTCATAAGTGACATCATGTGCCACCCCATTGCCCAAGGCGCGATCAAGGCGATTAAGGTGGTTGGCAAGCTGGCGTTCTGCGTGGCCAAGAGGATTGCAAACCCTAACAAAATGACTGTTGTCGTCAAAAATAAATTTAGCCATTTAGGAGAGTTTTCACCAAACAATCGTGCGGTTGATTTAACACCGATTAAGGCGTCGTCTTCTGTGTCCTGATGGGCATAAATAGTATCATAAAACAACGTCCAGCTTATCCCCGCGATATACAAAACAACCGGGGCCCAGCTGAGGCTGCCGTGATGTGCGGACCATGCCAATAAAGCGCCCCAGTTAAAGGCAAGGCCAAGAAATACTTGTGGCCACCATGTAAAGCGTTTTGCATATGGATAAACGGCCACCGGAAGTATTGCGAGAAAGCCAAGGAAAATTGCGAAAGGGGCTAGGGTTAGCAGAATGGATAATGAAATAAGGGCTTGCAATGCCATCCAAAGAACAGCTTGGCGCAAATTAACTTGGCCCGACGGGATGGGGCGCGATCTGGTTCGTTCTACTTCGGCGTCATAATGTCGGTCAGTGATGTCATTCCATGTACACCCGGCACCACGCATAAGGAATGCACCCATGGCGCATGCCAGAATGATCCAAAGGTCGAGCGGCTTGGCGCCGTTGGGATCAGCCAAAGCCGCCAATAGAACACCCCACCAGCAAGGCAGCAATAATAACCAAGTTCCGATGGGTCGATCAGCGCGCGACAGCCGTAAATAGGGTCGTGACCAAGCTGGTGCCCAGTGGTCAACCCAATTCATTTTCACCGCATCCGCGACTTGCCCCTCTGGTGCTTTGCTCTCGTTATTCATATATCACTTCCATGGCAGTACTTTCACGACTTTACACAGATCACCCGCTTGCCCAAGGGCATAATATTCCGCTTGAGCGGGATCAAGCTCATTACCTATTTGGCGTGATGCGTCGAAAGCTGGGTGATGAGGTCGAATTATTCAATGGCCGTGATGGTGAATGGCGGGGCAAAGTTGTGCATGCCAACAAGCATCGTGGCATTTTGGAGGTAACGCATCAAACGCGTCCATTGCAAATGCCGCCGGATTTGTGGCTGATGTTTGCGCCAATCAAAAAGGCGCGCACAGATTTTATTGTGGAAAAAGCCACCGAAATGGGTGCGGGGCGGATTGTACCGGTCATGACGGAATACACAAATTCGGATCGCGTTCGCCAAGAAAAAATGCAAATTCACGCCGTCGAGGCGGCGGAGCAATGTGGTGGTACCTATGTGCCCGAGGTGGCGGAACTGCAAAAACTGGATCGTCTGTTGGATGATTGGCCCGACGGGCGGCAGTTGTTGTTTTGTGACGAAGGACTAATTGGGCGACCGACCGGTTTGGATCAATCAAAGTTGACAGCAGTCAACAAAACGGGGCCATGGGCGATATTAATTGGGCCAGAGGGTGGGTTTTCGGAAAAAGAACGCAACCGCCTTGCGTCTCTGGATTTCGTAACGACACAAAGCCTTGGCCCCCGGATTTTGCGGGCCGATACGGCGGCAGTTGCTGCGCTTACGCTTTGGCAACGCGAATTGGGAGATTGGAAATGAGCTTCGTTCGCCCAGAATTGCGAGCACAAATCTTCCGGTTTCGAGAAGTGATATTTGCTGTTGGGGTAGGTTTATTTGGTCTTTGGGTGTTTAGCGCTGGTGGCCCGTTGTTTGGGTTTATAGGCTTGGTCATTATCTTTGCTGGTTTTGGTTTGGCGCTAATCGGTTGGCGTCGTGTGCGTCTAAATTTTGGTGAAGGCGGGTTAGGCGTCGTTGAGGTGGATGAACGACAGATCAGCTATTTATTGTCATATGGCGGCTTCACCTTGTCTATTGGCGACATTACAGCGATTGAAATCCAAACAAATTCATTGGGGCCACTTTCGAACGATTTGTTTTGGGTGTTCAAAAGTATCGGCCAGCATCCGCAATCAATTCCGGGCAATGCCGTTGGTGCTGAAAAAATTTACGATATGCTGGCCAGTTTCAACAATGTTGATTTTGACAAAGCGGTCGCCGCGGCACAAACAACGGAAACGGGCACTTTCCAAATTTGGAAAAAAGGCCCGCGTCGTTTGCACTGATTATTCGTCTTTAACCGGAATGGAATAATGCAACGCCATGCGACCACCATCAGGATAAACCGTTTGCCCCGTCATATAGCTAGCGTCATCACTGGCTAAAAATGCCGCAACGGATGCGATCTCACGGGGCTCGCCGCAACGTTCCATCGGGGTGCGCGACAAAACATTATGCCGTGCCTCGGGCGAGGTCATGATTACGTCAGCTACCATGTCTGTCAAAATGGTTCCGGGTCCGATGCCACATACGCGAATATTATGCGGGGCCAAACCAACGGCCGCAATATTGGTTAACTGGTTCATGCCGCCTTTGGAAATTGCATAGGTCGATAACATTGGGTTGGCGACCAATGCGTTAATTGATGACATGTTTATAATCACGCCACCCTTACCTTGTACGATCATTTGTTTACCGGCGATTTGCGTACCAATAAAAGCACCACGCAGGTTCACATCCATCACGGCGTCATATTCATCATCTGAAATCTCCAGAAAGTCCTGAACTTTGGCGATGCCCGCGTTGTTTATCATGACATCCAAATTTCCGTAATTTGAAACTGCAAGATCGACCAACGCCTGCAGGTTTTCCCGTTTGGTCACATCACAAACCATGCTGGAAACCGCGCCGTCAAATTCGACTAGACCTTGGACAGACTCTGCAAGTTTTTCCGCATTCACATCCGCCATCACGACATTTGCACCGTCTTGCAAAAATCTAAGAGCACACGCATAGCCAAGACCTTGGGCCGCCCCAGTTACAATGACAGTTTTATTTTTCAGTTTCATTGTCGCCTCCTGTTTGACAGGCCAACATATGGTGGAACTCATCGAATTGTCATGCATTTTTTCAACGTTGTGGTGATCAATTTGAACGACGTCGCATTGACAATAAGCGTAAATGGTTTCAGCACTGAATAGAGCAATGATGCCAATTTTTTTTGATGAGCGGAGAACATAATGTCGATACCCCAAAGTGGCGGTGGCCCGATCGAACATATGGATCAATTGGCAGAGGTTTTGTCCAAAGGATGCAAGCCCAAAGAAGATTGGCGCATTGGTACCGAGCATGAAAAATTCGGTTATTGCAAAGATACACATAAACCGCTGCCCTATGAGGGCGAGCGGTCAATCAAGGCGATCCTTGAAGGGTTGCGCGATGAATATAATTGGGCGCCAGTTGCCGAAGGTGGCAATATCATTGGCCTGACCAAAGATGGTGCCAACGTTTCATTGGAACCGGGTGGGCAGTTGGAATTGTCTGGTGCGCCATTAGAAACGATTCATGAAACCTGTGATGAGGTGAATGTTCACCTGAAAGAGGTGAAATCAGTCGCTGATCGCATTGGCGTTCGGTTTATCGGTTTAGGTGGCGCACCAGAATGGTCTCATGAAGAAATGCCAATGATGCCCAAAGGTCGGTATCGGTTGATGACGGATTATATGGGGCGCGTTGATACGATGGGCACCACGATGATGTACCGGACGTGCACGGTGCAGGTGAATCTTGATTTCGCCTCTGAGGCGGACATGGTTCAAAAACTGCGCGTGTCACTGGCGTTGCAATCTGTTGCAACCGCTCTGTTCGCTAATTCGCCGTTTTCAGAGGGCAAGCCAAATGGGCTGAAATCCTTTCGCAGCCGTGTTTGGCGCAATCTGGATAAAGATCGCACTGGCATTCCCGGATTTGTGTTTGAGGAAGGTTTTGGTTTCCAGCGTTGGGTTGATTACGCGTTGGATGTGCCGATGTATTTTGTATACCGCGATGGCAAATATATCGATGCGCTGGGCCAAAGTTTTCGTGATTTCTTGCGTGGTGAATTGCCCGCTTTGCCCGGTGAAAAACCGATGCTTTCAGATTGGGCGGATCATTTGACCACAATCTTTACTGAGGCGCGGATCAAACAGTTTATTGAGATGCGTGGTGCTGATGGTGGTCCTTGGCGTCGCTTGTGCGCGCTGCCTGCGTTTTGGGTGGGATTGATGTATGATCAAAGCTCGCTTGATGCGGCAACTGATTTGACCAAAGGATGGGATGTTGAACGCATGGAAGCATTCCGCGTGGCCGCATCAGAACAAGGTTTGCAGGCCGAAGTTGACGGTATCAAGATGATCGATCTAGCGCGGGAATGTGTGAATATTTCCGAAGCCGGGCTAAAAGCACGTGCGCGACCTGGTGCGGGTGGATTAATTCCAGATGAAACGCATTTCCTGAATTCGCTGCAAGAAAGTTTGGAATCCGGTCAAACGCCTGCGGATGAATTGCTGGCGAAGTATCATGGAGAATGGAACGGAGATTTGAGCCGTATCTATGACGAGTATTCGTACTAGTTCTGTGTTGGTCTAAAAGTATTCTTGCCTTCGGCGAGGATATTTTTAACCAGAAGACAACGTAAAGATTACGACGAGATGAGGTCTATTTTTTACCTATTTTTGGTTCAGTTCCGTTTAGCAGGCGCGCAATGTTAGATCTGTGTCGCCAAAAGATAAGAATTTCGAGTGCTACGCCGAATACCGTTGCATTGGGCATGCCGAGTAGGGCCAACCATATTGGTGACATGACGGCGGCAATAAGTGCCGCAAGTGACGAAATTCTGAAAATTAGGGCTACTACTAACCATGTGAAACAGGCGGCAATGCCTGCTGGCCAGAACAGGGCCAAGAGAGTGCCGAGAAATGTGGCGACGCCCTTGCCGCCTTTGAAATTAAGGTAAATCGGAAAGCAGTGGCCTAAGAAGGCCGCGAAGCCTGCCAGTTGGGCGGCATCTGGCCCCAATAAAGCACGAGCGATTAGAACTGCTGCGCCACCTTTGCCAGCATCACCGATCAGTGTCAGGAATGCCGCGAATTTATTGCCGGTTCTAAGAACGTTTGTTGCGCCGATGTTTCCTGAACCGATTTGACGTAAGTCGCCTAACCTAAATAGGCGAGACATTGCGATGCCAAAGGGAATTGCACCCAATAGGTAGGCGGCAATTGCCGTTAGGATCAGTAAAAATGGAGCTGTGGTTATGTCGGGCATCTTAACCCCAAACCTTGTTGCCACCGACATAAGTGGCAATCACACGGCCCTGCATGCGTTGACCATCAAAGGGCGTGTTCTTTGATTTAGAATGCATGGTGAAACGATCCAATACGAAAGGAGCATGGGCGTC
>ERZ1048872.3291-NODE-3291-length-10591-cov-7.526670_pt1 | contig 10591 bp, 6 predicted proteins | sample MGYA00383100_ERZ1048872 | MGnify/ENA primary metagenome ERZ1048872 (study PRJEB29581, sample SAMEA5548370) | metagenome | biome: marine; feature: coastal; material: water | depth 50 m | study: Short-term variability in the microbial, nano- and picoplankton... | reverse complement strand
TGCGCGATGGCGAAATAATCGCCGCCGCTCAGGAAGAAAGGTTCACCCGGAAAAAACACGACCCCGCGTTCCCTCACAATGCCGTTGAGTTTTGTTTAAAAAAAGGGGGAATCCAAGTAGCCGATCTGGACTATGTCGGCTTTTATGACAAACCATTTATTAAATTCGAGCGAATCCTCGAAACTTATTTGGGGATAGCCCCGAAAGGAATAAAACAATACCTGTCTGCCGTCCCCATCTGGCTGAAAGACAAATTATGGACTCGTAGCAACATTATAAAAAACCTAGGTTACGGTGGGACTGTTTTATTTTCCGAGCACCACGAGTCACATGCTGCCAGCGCATTCTTCCCATCCCCTTTTCAGGAAGCTGCCATTCTCACTATGGACGGTGTTGGCGAATGGGCCACCAGTAGTCTGGCTTTAGGAAAAGATAACAAAATCGAATTACTTCAGGAGTTGCACTTCCCGCATTCTCTAGGATTACTTTACTCTGCCTTCACCTACTACCTAGGATTCAAAGTCAACAGTGGCGAATATAAAGTCATGGGATTAGCGCCCTACGGTGAACCCAAATATTGCGATTTAATTCGCAAACATTTGATCGACCTTAAAGACGATGGTTCCTTTCGCATGAATATGGATTATTTCGATTATCTGGGCGGAATGACCATGACCAATGATAAATTCGCGGCCGTTTTCGATCATCCGACCCGAAAGTCGGAGTCACAGCTTGGGCAGAAGGAAATGGATATTGCCGCCTCCCTTCAAGAAGTCACCGAAGAGATAATGCTGAAAATGGCTCGTCACATCCGCCAAAAAACAGGCATGAAAAACCTGTGTCTGGCAGGCGGCGTTGCCCTGAATTGTGTAGGTAACGGTAAAATCCTAAAAGAGAAAATTTTTGACAACATATGGATTCAACCCGCCGCCGGTGATGCCGGGGGAGCATTAGGAGTCGCCCTTTGCATCTGGCACCAAGTATTGGGTAATGAAAGAAAGACAAACGGCAAAGATTCCATGAAAGGTTCCTATTTAGGGCCCCAATTTAAAGAAAGTGAAATTAAAAGCTATCTCGATAGTCAGGAAATACCTTACCGACATTTAAATGAAACCGATTTATCCAAAATGGTAGCCGATGATTTAAAAGCTGGCAAAGTTATCGGCTGGTTTCAAGGAGCTATGGAGTTTGGACCTCGATCGCTGGGAGGTAGAAGCATCCTCGGCGATCCACGCAATCCAAAAATGCAATCCACCATGAATCTTAAAATAAAATATCGCGAATCGTTTCGTCCTTTCGCTCCTTCGGTCCTAGCAGAAAAAGTTTCTGAGTGGTTCGAAATGGATTCAGAAAGTCCTTATATGTTAATGGTCGCAGGAGTACGGGAAGACAAAAGGATTTCCATGACAGACGAACAGAAGAAACTTTTTGGAATAGATTTATTAAATATTCCCAGGTCTCAAATTCCTGCCATCACTCACGTTGACTATTCCGCTCGCATTCAAACGGTGCATAAGGATACTAATAAAAGATATTACGACTTGATCAGCGAATTTGAAAAGGCAACTCAATGTGCAGTGCTGATCAATACTTCCTTCAATGTTCGCGGAGAACCAATTGTGTGCACCCCCGAACAAGCCTACCGTTGTTTTATGCGCACTGAAATGGATACCCTGGTTCTCGAAAACTTCGTCCTCAATAAAAAAGATCAAAAACCCCTGCAAGACGATGACGACTGGAAAAAAGAATTCGAACTCGACTAGCCCACTAGCGTGGGCAGGCTATAAGTCTATTCTTGTTTTAGCGAAATAATAACATTTGCGCTTCTGGAAATATTTTTTACCTTTGAGAGGATTTCGTAGCTGTGCCTACCTACGCTAGGACAAAATTTATATTCATCGCTTTGGCGGTTCTAGCTGTCTACAGCTATGGCTGGAAAGTGACTGAAATTAATCTAGGTGAATTGTTTCGCGATTTCCATTTAGTAAAGCCGCTTGCCAAAGAACTTGCTCATCCCGACTTGTTTACCCGTAAAAAACAAAGCCAGACAACGGAGGCAGAGTTTTTCCTAACGACAGGTTCACCTGGCAACAAAACCGCAGGCAATTCCGACAAAAAGTCTGAACTGGTTTTATCTCAAAGTTCGGGGCAAATTGGAGACCGCTTGACGATAGCAGGGCTACGCTTAAAACAAAACTCCAAAGGCACCCTGTTCTGGGTCAATGAAATCGAGCAGGAATTTCCACTGGGAAATTTTACAACCGATGCAACTGGCAATTTCCAAAAAGACGTTACGGTGCCTCCAAGTGCTCGCGGAAACCGACAAACAGTTAAGGCAGTTGTAACTTGGCCCGAAGGCCCGTTGCAGGCCAGCGAAACCTTACTCCTAACAATTGACAAGATGGTCGAAACCTTGTTCCTGGCTTTGATGGCAACCACCTTCGCCATTTTAATTGCCATTCCATTAAGCCTATTGGCTTCAAGAAACCTAATGACGGGGAACTTCCTAGGAACCCTTATTTATTACAGCGTAAGAACAACACTTAATTTATTGCGGTCTATCGAACCTTTAGTAATGGCCATCCTGTTTGTGGTTTGGGTCGGCATTGGTCCTTTCGCAGGAGTTCTGGCATTGGGGGTGCATTCCATCGCCGCTTTAGTAAAACTTTTCTCCGAACAAATTGAGAGCATCGATACAGGTCCTGTTGAAGCGATTACCGCAGTCGGCGCGAACCCGATTCAAGTGGTGGTGTTCGGAGTTTTGCCGCAAGTGATTTTGCCTTTTCTAGCACTTAGTTTTTATCGCTGGGACATTAATGTGCGGATGTCAACAATCATCGGTTTCGTGGGCGGGGGAGGAATCGGTTTCCTGCTGCAACAATGGATCAATCTTCTGCAATACAATGAAGCGGGCACAGCATTGCTAGCTATTGCAATAGTTGTCATCACCCTCGATACCCTGAGCGCAAAAATCCGCGCACACATCTCGGCATAACTGGGCGTAACCCACCAGCAATAAAATCTCAAAATAAAAAACATGTCTAGAAGCCTGAAGGCAATTGTTTTGGTATAAAAGGAATAGACCTATTTCTACTGGGCATGGCGAAGGGGAGCGAGGTGATTGAAGATTTTTATGAATTGTTTTCCCGATTCGGGAACTTTTCGGACTTGCTTCGTCAACAGAATTTCTTCTGAGGTATAGGGGTGTCCATAGTAGGTGAGGTTAGCATCACTATCGCTGGTAATGATGGTACCTTTCAAAGAAACACCCCCAAACAGCCCTTTGCTTCTGGAATAGGAATAAATTTCTCCTTGCATGAAAACATCAGCTGAGGCTTCGGCATGGCGCCCTACAGGGCCAGCGGAAATAGCAATATCGCCCCCAAGCGTGAATTGTTCGTTCAATAAACCTTCAAGCCCTCTTTGTGACATAACGAGAAGAATCAAGTCAATCGCTTGTGCCCCGAACTGGAAACCGAAACTTCCCCCAGTGGTAAACAGAAAAGCGGGTGGGCCCCACTCTCCGGTTTCTTCAGCGCGGACGGATGCAATTCCTTTTCCATAACGGGCACCCACAAAAAAACCTGCTTTCAACATGGTGGGGAACACGATTATTGCCTTAGCTTTGGATATCAGATTCATGGGAATCTGCTGGTCTGGAGACTTTTGAATTTCTTCCAAAACGAACTGTGACGTGCGGAGTATTTTCCTTTGCTTGCTACCATCTGCCCAAGCTCCGCTCACAAGAAACAGAGTAAAAACAATACCAAAAGAAATTAGTTTCATTAGACCTCCAAATTAGTTTCCTAAAAACACTATAAGGAATTCATGCTTCTAATTCAACCTCCCGAAAAAATCACAAATCAAAATAAGTTTTGCTCTTTTCAGTTTACCGCTTTACCATGCGCGGTAATGACCGACGAAAACGTAGAAAAAATTTTAGGATCCGACGGATTACTTTCTGAACAGTTGGAGGGCTTTGAACATCGGCCCCAACAAATCGAAATGGCACAGGCGGTGGAAACGGCTTTCAGCGATGCAAAGCATCTCATTGTCGAGGCGGGAACGGGAACGGGAAAAAGTCTCGCCTACCTTGTTCCGGCTATTCTTTGGGCAGTGAAGAACAACAAAAAAGTTGTTATCTCTACTTACACAAAAACTCTGCAGCAACAGATACTTAATCACGACATCCCCTTTCTCCGGGAAAAGCTCGGTATTCCTTTTCGCTATGCTCTTTGCATGGGCAATGAGAATTATCTTTCCTTGCGCAGGCTGAAACGCTCTGCCCAGGCAGGACTTTTCAATAAAGCCGATGAGGAGGCGCAATGGAACGGGGTGTTCGACTGGGCAGTAAAAACCGAAACCGGTTATCGCAATGACCTTCCGTTTGAAGTCATGCCGCAAGTGTGGGAAGAGGTAGGAAGACAGAAAGATCTTTGTCTTGGGAAAAATTGCGAAACTCATGCATCCTGTTTTTATTTTAAAGCACGAAAAAAATGGTTTGGCGCACACTTATTGATTGTGAACCATCATTTATTTTTTGCGAATGTCGCAAATTCTGGGGCCGTACTACCGGCTTTTGACGCAGTGGTATTTGACGAAGCACAAAATCTGGAAGAAGCTGCTACCCAGTTTCTCGGTTTGGAAGTTTCAAACTCGAACCTTTTTTATTTTTTGGATCGACTGCATAATCCGCGCACCAAAAAAGGGTTATTAACACGACTGGATCATGCTTTGGTTCCACATGTGAGAAAGCTGGCAATGACCGTACGCCAGGCCATCGAATCCTTTTTTACTCATTTGCTGGAAGAGTATGGCCGAGAAGATCGGGTTCTGCGTTTTTACAAGCCGCCAGTTCTGGACAATGGAATTTATGTTCCTATGGAAGCCCTGCGAGAAAGTCTTAAATCGCTGGAAACAGGATTGCATTCTGAAGAAGACCGGATCGATGCAGCAGCAGCTGCCGAAAGATGTTTTGAATTCAACAATACGTTGTCCGCAATACTCAATCAAAACTTTAACGGATATGTTTATTGGATTGAGATTGCAAAGCGGAAAAGGTTCCCACGAGTCAGCCTGCGTGGCGTTCCCATTCATGTGGGGGATGAATTACAGGTGCAGGTGTTCAACAAACTGGATCGCATTATTATGACCTCCGCCACATTGACCACCAGCAAAAAATTCGAATTTATTAAAGAGCGACTGGGATTTCAGCCCAATGAAGAATTGCTTCTTGATGCACCATTTGATTACCCCAATCAGGCCCTGCTATATGTTCCAAGTGACCTTCCTGAGCCGGGGGACAAAAATGTACCTTATGTTGGGGAGATTTCAAAACGATGCCGAGAGTTGGTTCTAGCATCCGGTGGAAAAACTTTTATTCTGTTCACCAGCTATGCTTTGCTTAATCAGGTCTATGAAAAACTAGATGAGTGGGGCCTGCCTTTCCCGTTGATTCGGCAAGGTGAGGTACCGACAAACCTGATGATAAAAAAATTTAAAGAAAAACCATCGGTAATTTTTGGCACCAACTCTTTCTGGCAGGGGGTAGATGTTCCGGGGGAGGCATTGCAAAGCGTTATCATTACCAAACTCCCCTTCGATGTCCCTAAAGAACCCTTGACAGAAGCCAGAATCGAAGAACTTCGGCGTCAACATATCGACCCCTTTTCGCATTATCAAATTCCCCGCGCCATAATCCAGTTAAAGCAGGGGTTTGGAAGGTTGATCCGAAAAAAAACCGACAGAGGTGTCGTATCCCTTCTCGACTCGAGAATCAGCCGCAGAGGTTATGGCAAACAATTCATCGCTTCGCTACCGCCCTGCCCCGTGGTTACGGAAATGGATAAGGTGAAAAAATTTTTCACCTGAGCCTATCACGCTGCGCCGGCTTTGAATTCCTGATAAACAAGATAAATTAAGAAAATATTAGAACCTGCGGCAGTGAGAAGGATAAAAACATCTAATCTGCCAAATAATGCAAAGGCAAAAAGGAGATAAATGAAATCGCGGTTCGCTAACTGATCGGAAAAAATCTCATTGCAAGACTCCGAGGAAAGCTTCTTTGTTGCTTCGGCCTTCTTCCCCAATATGGATTTGCTTAATAAAATAAAGGCGGTCAGGCTTCCCAACACAGCCAGCATACCCAGATATTTAAAAATAGACTCTCCCGTTGAAAAATACAGGCCCATTCCTATTGCAAAGAACACCGAACAGTGAACAATGTTGTCGGAAATAATATCCAGCTTGGCTCCCCAATCAGATGTCATAAACTTCAAGCGCGCAACCTCCCCATCGGCGCAGTCAACCCAAGCAGACACAAGTAGCAATAAGGAACCTACGATTCCCATTTTGTGACCACCAAAAAAAAAGCATAGTGCCGCAGCCAGCCCGATAAATAAGCTTAGAAATGTAATCTGGTTAGGGGTAAACGAAGTTTTAAGAAAAAAAGATGTGAGTTGGCGAGAGATAAAACGTGTTATCAGGCGATCCATGAAGCTGTCATTATTGAGTCCACCGGATTTCAAAAGCCTTTCTTCTGCCACGGAAAAACCTTTTTCATCTCGCAACCGCTCCGGTTGCTCTAAACTCTCCGACTTTAAAAAATAAATCTTTTTCTTACTGAGACATTGCATCAGTTCTTCTGGGAAGTCCTTGGAGTTATCTGCATCCATCTGAACCATTTGATCTTCATACCCATTTAACAGGGTAGAGCCATCAAAAATGAGAAATGAAAATGCCTCTGGCAATGACGAAATAAATTCGTTATTGGCCCAGTCAAGCTCTACTTGCAACCTTTGATCCGTTTTGATTGAAGCTAAAAATTCTACTTGGCCATGAAGGGGCTCTTCGGCCCAGACGACCAGTTTTTCAATCCCCATCTTTTGGAGAGCAAGAATATTTCTCAATAAGAAAGGAACACCTGCGATTTTTTTCAAGTACCACTTAGACTCTGGAAGATGAGGCAAGAATAATATTGCGATATGCTTTTGAAATACTATCGAAGAATTCAAGTTATCCTGATTCATTAATCAGCGGGGTACAGGCTCGAAGTTAGGCGTATAAACAAAATTCGCAAGAATGGAAATTTTTTCACGCTGAATATTTTTAGGGAAAGGATAAAAAGGTGCGGCTTCTTTAACTGCTTTAAGTGCAGCAACATCTAAAATTTCATATCCCGATTTATCTACCAGATGCACTCCCATAAGGTTTCCATCTTTTGAAATACGAAACTTTAAAGAGAGATCACCACTGATACCTCTTTGTGCCGCATCGGAAGGGTAGATCCAAACTCGTTCAATCTGATGCTTGATGCGTGCAAAATAAGAGGCGTATTTCACCTCTGTAGTATCCAGAGATACTAACTCATCGTCATCGGAATCTTCAAGCGAATCGGTATCCAGAGAAGCGAATTGATCTGCATCAAACCCATCTAATAGAGCTAGCGTGCTGCCCGCTCCGGATCTTTGCCTAGAGGAAGGTTTGTTTTTTTGCATTTTGTCCGGGGTTATGGATCTAAACGTCCCGATAGCTGACTCGGGCAAGGGTTGCTTTCTAGGTTTCAAGTGGGACTGTTTTCGAAACTGCTTTTTCGGCGCAATTTTTTTTTCCCGCGTTTGGTTTGATCCGGTTTTTGAAAGGACACCCTTAGATTTTGGCACTACGGTTTTTTTTCTTTTGTAAATTTTTTCAGGAGTTTTATTCTTATTGGAATGAGATCGGCTGTCATATTTCGCCAAAAGCTCTTTTCTTTTTGCTTTTTCTGATTTTACGGGAGGTTTCGGCGCGTCAACAATTTTTCCAGGTTTTGTATCCATTTTTTTTTGAGATTCAAAATACTTTACTTGAATTGGAGGCGGTCCTTTAATTTCTTTCTTTTGAACAGGCATCAGCATATGAGCTATAACAAACGAAATATGAAGCCCCACAGAAAGCAGAAGAAATCCGGCCAGCCGGGTTCTGTTCAACAAGCTATTTTCAAACCATTTTTTATTTCTTTTGAGCAAGGTTTAAACCTGAAAAAGGACACCCTGTGGACAGGGTAACTTATAGAGCTATTATAGCGCAGTTTTTCTTATACCAGTTATAAGCCTGCGCTACTTCAGGGGCATTGGCATTGGGCGAAACATAATTGCCGTTTGAGTCAAAGGGTTCATAACCCATTTCCAGTGTTTGATATATTCGATTCAAATAGGCGGGGAAATCCTGGTACATGGGAATTTCTTTTTTCAAACTGGGCATATCCATCTCGCGAAACCTCATTAACTCTTTGCCAAAAGGATGAATGTTTTCCAGCCCTCCCTGATTGCCTGCGAAATGAGTCAACGACTCAAAATCCTCCCAATCTTCCAAAGCATCCACATCTGAAACAAAAGAGGGGTCGTTATGCAGAGTTGTGGTTATAGGAATGTTGAGCACATTGGAAATACTTTTATGAAAGTTTTTTCTCGACATTCCAAATTGATATTTATCGCCAGGGCGGATTTGTTGAATCTGAGAGCGAAATCTAAAAAAATGGTCGACCAAGTACGGCAAAGCCTTAAAAATCCGAATCGGATTTTTAAGAGCCATTTTTATTCCAGCATTAATAATTTGCCCGTCTTTTCTTGAAGAATGAAGATAATCTATGATCTCAGATTCCATTCTCGAAAAATTAATGGGATACAAATTAGGTTCCTTTAAATCATGCAGGTCTCTTTCATTATCATTTAGGATTCGGTAATGATAATTTCTTTTAACGAATTCGCTGTCCGGCTTTTCATTAAACTCTGGGAACATTTTTTGCCGTGAATTCAGCCAAAGAATAATATCGCGACTCTTATTTCCCTGAAAACCTAAAACCTTTTCAAGGTCGTACAGAAAAGGCAGATCACCAGGCTGGAATAAAACCAACTCGTCAATTGCAGGCGCAAGTTTTTCGCGCCCCAAGTTCAAGGTGTGAACCAGATTCAGGTGTCGATCATCTTCACTTACAAATTGGATGGTTTTCCCACAGGTGCCAACAGTTTGTAAAAAGCGATCCATAACTTTCTGCACTTCATCTGAACCTACCACAACGATTTCTTTAAGACTTGAACACAACAAATTTCCCAATGCGTAGCACATCACCGGAATACCGTGAATTAAAAACAAAAACTTCAGCCGGTCGATTTCATCGTCTCTGGAGCGAAGGATGAGATGGCTGATGCCATTTTTTTTCGCTTCTATTTCGCTTTTTGCTTTGGCAATGCTTAAATTGTCAGCTGCCATACGAGAATCATATTTGCTATGGCTGAAGCTGACAATGCATTTTGTGATCTGGGTTTTATTTTTTGCAGGGGTCATAAAAAAACAAAATGGCTAGGGGTTACAGGCCCGTTTCAAATGAAATGGAACAAAAATTCTCGCCAAAAGGCAAAATAGGCGTCTTCAATTTATAACGGAAGGACGATACATTTCCCATATAAACTCCATCCTATAATAATGTCTAGAATTTCTCTATTAAACCTTTGAGAAAATTGACTTGATTTATATTTTTCAATAATCATACAATTAAGGAAACCTTAGGAAATTCACCTTGGCCATAAGCGAACCTTTAAGAAATAAAGGGTTGGCTAATTGCCATTTGCATATTTATCAATTATTCGAGACCGCTAAATAAACTCTCAGTAAAAATAAAGGACTTAGGAATGGGCGATAAGATCCACATCGTTGAATTGATCGATCAGATACTGGATGAAACTGCAGAAAAGCCGCAATTGCAGGAAAAGGTACTGGATTTGCGTGATGCTCTGTTTCAGGCTCAGCAGACGGCAGAGCAATATGCTCTAAAAATAAAAACACTTGAAGAAGCAATCGAAAAGCTGAAGTCACCGGCCCACCGAATTGGAACCGTTTTAGGTCAGGGTGAAAGTGAGCTTTTCCGTATTATTTCAGGGGGTACTGAATATCAGGCAGCGGTCGCTCCTGAGTTGATGGAAGATGAAGGATTGAAACTGGGAGATCAGGTGGCCCTTAATGAGGGGTTTGTCGCCATTGCTAAATTGCCCTTTCCCACTCAAGGGCCCATGGCCAGAGTTTCTGGAAAGCTTCAAGGTGGACAGTGGCTAATTCAAGGAGCAACGGGAAATTCAGAAACGATTGTTCAATCCCATGCCGATCTTGATGCTTCTTCCCTGAAAGAAGGCGAAGAAATTTTTATGGATTCAAACCAAAGGGTCATTCTCGGCAAACTGCCCAAACGCGAGTCGCGAACCTTAATCGAAGATGATTTTGAAAAGGTAGAATGGTCACAAGTAGGCGGACAGGAAAAAGTCAAAGAAGAGGTCCGAAAAGTTTTAGAGTATCCCTTGTTGCACGGAGAAATTTTGCAGCAAATGGAATATCAAGTGCCGAAAGGTTTCCTTTTTTATGGTCCTCCCGGTTGTGGCAAAACTCTCGTTGGCAGAGCGATTCTCTCGGAAGTGCTCAGCAAACTATCTGAACAGGAAAATACCGAATTGCAGGGTCGGTTCATCCATGTAAAAGGGCCTGAGATTTTAAATATGTGGCTCGGTGAATCAGAAAGAAAAATACGCGAAATATTTAAAAAAGCCAGAGACTATAAAGAAAA
>ERZ1048872.3284-NODE-3284-length-10607-cov-5.023124_pt1 | contig 10607 bp, 12 predicted proteins | sample MGYA00383100_ERZ1048872 | MGnify/ENA primary metagenome ERZ1048872 (study PRJEB29581, sample SAMEA5548370) | metagenome | biome: marine; feature: coastal; material: water | depth 50 m | study: Short-term variability in the microbial, nano- and picoplankton... | reverse complement strand
TTGGATGGGATTGAAACCGGAACGTGGAAGCGCGGATAATACACGGCCAAGCTTGGTATTTGACTAGAACCGCGTGATGCCCAATTCCGTGACCATCATATCAAGTGGTTGATCTGTTGGTTCAAGCGGTAGGTCATCCGCCTCTTGCCCAGCATAGGCAAAACCAATGGCAATTGTCGGGCGTTTTGCACGCAGTAACTCTAGCGTGCGATCATAAAACCCACCGCCGTAACCCAATCGCCCGCCTTTAAGATCAAAAGCAACTAAAGGCACAACCACAACATCTGGCGTCATTGGTTGCGCGTCAGCAGGAATATGCGCACCAAACGCGCCTTCTGTCATTGTGCAATCTGCATACCAACGATGAAATTCTAAAGGCTGCCCCGCCGCCAAGATTACTGGTACGCCAACATCCCATTGCCATCCACTCATCACAGGAAGCGGCGAAACCTCTGTTCGAATGGGCATGTATCCAGCGATGGACTTGCCATGATAAGGTGTTAAAGCCTCTCGTAAAAACTGCTGTGCTTGACCGTCAGTGCCTTGCGCATGGGCCAGTTTACGACGTGCAAACGCCGCTTTGCGTGTTTCACTTTTGCGTTCAATAAGCGTGGTCAAAATAACATCACCGTTGCTAAACCTAAAAATACGAAAAACCCGACAACATCGGTTACTGTCGTCACAAATGCACCAGATGCAAGTGCCGGATCCACCCCTGCTTTTTCAAGTCCAAGTGGCACCAAGACACCAGCCAAAGCAGCAACCCCAAGATTTAATATCATCGCGATACCGATCACAATACCCAACATCGGCGTACCAAACCAAACAACACCGATTATTCCCATAACGATGGCAAAAACCCCGCCATTCACCAATCCCGCAAGAACCTCGCGCATCACAACACGGCTCGCATTTGCCGATGTCAAATCGCGGGTTGCTAAGGCACGTACCGCAACCGTCAAAGACTGCGTACCCGCATTGCCCCCCATGGATGCAACAATCGGCATAAGGACAGCCAACGCCACCAGTTGCGTGATTGTGCCTGCAAACAATGAAATGACCAAACTGGCTGCAATCGCTGTAACCAAGTTCACAAATAGCCAAGGGAACCGCGCCCACGCAATGGCAAGGGGACTGTCGGACAAGTTCTCATCGCCAACGCCAGCCAAGCGCAGAATGTCTTCTTGTGCCTCTTCATCCAACACGGCCATGGCATCATCGATCGTGATGACACCCACTAAACGATCGGTTTCATCTACAACAGGCGCAGATATTAGATGGTACTGGTTAAAGGCATAGGCGACATCTTCTTCGTCTTGATCCGCTGGAATAACACGAAAGCTGTCTTCGACAATGTTAACTAATGGCACAGATCGGCGCGATGCCATTAGCTTGCCAAGGGTCACATAGCCTACAGGGTGGTATCGCGGATCGACCAATATCAAATGATAAAACTGTTCAGGCAGATCGTCGCGATTTCGCAAAAAATCAATCGCCTGTCCTACGTCCCAATGTTCTGGTGCCACAACGACCTTGCGTTGCATCAATCGACCAGCAGAATCGTCGGGGTACGACATCGATTGTTCAACCGCTGCCCGATCGCCTTCATCCAAGGCCGCCATAACAGCCGCGGATTGAGCGCTGTCCATGTCTTCTAGCAGATCAACGACATCGTCTGTTTCAAGATCGCTAACGGCTTCGGCCACGATGTTTGAATCTAGGTGTTCAAGAACCTCTTCGCGCAAACCTTCGTTCAGTTCCGACAGAACCTCACCGTCCATTTTGCCAGCCCAAAGCTGTAACAAATCGACCCGCGCTGTGGCAGGGATCTGTTCCAAAAGATCGGCAATGTCGGCGGCGTGCAATTGATCCAATAAGGCCGCAAGTTGGCCCGCCGCGCCAGCCTCTACGGCCTCTAACACCGCGTTCACATCATCCGCCACCAACGCATAATCTGCGTCGTTGTTGGTTTCGCTTAGTTTGATCAGTTCGGCCATTATTCCACCCTTTTATATGGGGTATTTTGACACTCTATAAAGGAGTTCAAAATTGAACGACAGGCTTACAACAGATCAAATCCCAAATTTAAGCGCCCTTGACCCAATACCAGTCACGATCTAAGCCGACCGCATGACTAAGAAACCTGCCTTTCTAAAAAATTCATATCGTCGCTATTTGAAATAGCGGCCACGGTTTTCTTGCATTCTCGTCGCCTCAGGATACGGCACGAGATATCACAATCCCAATGCGGCCTTGTCCTTGATCCCAATAAATCATCCAAATACTGGACAAACTATGCCGAAATTCAAAATATCCACCCCCACGCACACCCATGTACCTGCCCTTTTGGAACAAATTCATGCGCTAGCGCAGCACCACAATGACGTGCCGCGAATTTCACAACATCAGCTTGCTGGGCTGATTGCACAGGATGAAAAAATCCACACATTTTGGTGGCATACTCACAAAAAGACCCTGCCCAAGTTTTTGGTTACTGCGCAATTGTGCCCTTAGTCCGGCTGCAATTTTGCGAAAAGTTGATGGATATTCACCATCTTTTTGTTTCACCTGAACAGCGTGGTTTTGGCATTGGCCACGAACTAATCACGTCTGCTTTTGACCAAGCAATAAATAACCGCGCCCAACATTTGACCGTCGGTACGACTGAGGAAAACCTTAAGGCACAGGCATTCTATCTGAGCCAAGGTTTTATGCGCATGGACAACAATCAAACGCGGTTTTCAAAACCGGTTCTGGCGTAAAAATGCCAAAGGCCTTTCACATACAGTTCTATTGAGTTAGACAGTAACGCTGACCATCAAAGACAGAGAAACGAGCCATGACGCACCAAATTCTTATCGGCCAAACACTCGGCTTTACAGCTGATCCATTCAGCACGCCGGTTGATGATGCCACCGATTTTCAATCAAATGGTGGCGTGGTTATTTCAGAAGGCAAAATTGCCGACATTGGTACAGCGGATCAAATGCGCTCTAAATATCCGCACGCCAGCGTCACGGATTATGGTCAAAAATTGATCACTGCTGGATTTGTTGATGCCCACGTGCATTACCCGCAAACCGCGATGATCGCATCTTGGGGTAAGCGGCTGATTGATTGGTTGAACACTTATACATTTCCCGAAGAAATGCGTTTTGCAGATGATGATTACGCCAACGAGATCGCAAATCGGTACATGAATTTAGCAATTGCCCACGGCACGACGACGATGTGCAGCTTTGCCACCATTCATTCGCAAAGTGTTGATGCCTTTTTCTCGGCCGCACAATCGCGCGGTATGCGGGCAATAACCGGCAAAACCTGTATGGATATGAATGCCCCTGATGGGCTGCGCGATACAGCACAATCAGCCTATGACGACAGCCGCGCCTTGCTGGAACGATGGCACGGCGTGGATCGTTTGGAATATGCCATCACGCCCAGATTTTCCCCGACATCCACACCGGATCAACTGGCGGCACTTGGTGCATTGTGGGCTGAAAATCCCAGTTGTTTGATGCAAACACATCTTTCCGAACAGGTTGAGGAAATTGAATGGGTCAAATCGCTCTATTCAACTGCGCGGGATTATTTGGACACATATGAGGCCCACGGGTTGTTAGGTGAACGCGGTCTATATGGGCACGCAATCCATCTGGAAGCCCGTGAAATTGATCGTTTGCAAGATGTAGGCGGCGCCTTGGTTCATTGCCCGACATCCAATGCCTTTATCGGGTCAGGCCTGTTTCAAATGGCGAACCTTAGGGCGGCGAAGCTAAACATCGGGCTAGCCACGGACACCGGCGGCGGGTCATCGTTTTCCATGCTACACACAATGGCCGCAGCCTATGAAATTGGGCAACTATCTGGCACCGCACTGCATCCTGCGCAACTATATTGGTTGGCAACAGCGGGATCAGCGAACGCCCTGCATCTAGGTGATAAAATTGGTAATTTGCGTGTAGGAAACGAAGCCGACTTGGTAGTTCTTAATCTGGCCTCAACGCCCGCAATTGCCCAAAGATCAACCCGTGCCAATGATATTTGGGAGGCCCTGTTCCCCACCATCATGATGGGCGATGATCGCGCGATTTCAAACGTGTGGGTTAACGGCAAACACGTGCACAACAAATAGATCTATTCTAATTTGCGCTGATCTGATCAGCCTTTTGTGCCCTAAATCAAGCAGGCACGAACCATATTCTTGCGGTTGTGGCCCCCTTTTTGTTGGCCTTGGTGGTCATGGTGCCAATTTTGGTTTTAACGGGTGTTTTGTGAGGGAGGTATTTCGATCTGTTGCTGTGGTTCACGCAATGGATAAATGCGATTTAATCCAGCAATTCCCACCCATCCGGTTCAAAGCCGAATTTGACTGCAATTTCTGTGGCACGTTTTTCTTCGGCCCAGATGGCATCGGCATTTACATCGATTGGGCCAATTTGCGCCTCGACCGTTACCTCATCCGTATCAATGACGGTCTTAAAGCCAGCCTTCGTTAGGGCCGCTGCGCAGGCGGTGAATGGCCCATCTGTGTCGTCGGCTAAAAACAGAAAATTCACCATCGCGCGTTTGGGCACACCGGTCATTTTCGCCATATCCTTGAACGTCGCATTGGTGGCGGCACGTTGCCCTTGGAAATCGTGTTTCATTGCATCAACCTTTGCGCAAGTTGGTTTTGGCGTTCTACGACTTTGGGCAGATCGATCGTGGTGACGTGACCATCGCGAACGACTTGGCGCCCTTCAATGAACAGATCACGCACTTGGGTGGGCCCTGCCAACAGCAAAGCCACCGGATCCCAGTTTCCTGCCGCCTCAACGCCCGACATGTCCCAAATCGCCATGTCGGCCCGTTTGCCAACGGCGATTTGCCCAGTATCGTTGCGCCCCAATACACGGGCACCGCCACGTGTCGCAATTTCCAAGGCTTCGCGCGCACTCATGGCATCAGCCCCGTTTTGAACGCGTTGCAATAGCATGGACTGCCGTGCCTCAAGAACCAAATTACCGGCGTCATTGCTGGCCGAACCATCAACGCCCAAGCCAACCTTTGCCCCCGCATCCCGCATCGCGCGAACGGGCGCAATACCGGAACCAAGACGACAGTTTGAACAAGGGCAATGGGCCACACCCGTGCGTGTGCGCGCAAACAAATCAATTTCGTTTTTGTCGAGTTTCACGCAGTGCGCATGCCAAACATCTTTACCGACCCAACCCAAATCCTCGGCATATTGGCCGGGACGGCATCCGAATTTTTCCAAACTATAAGCGATATCTTCGTCGTTTTCCGCCAAATGTGTGTGCAGCATCACGCCTTTGTCACGGGCCAAAAGGGCCGCATCGCGCATCAATTCACGGCTGACAGAAAACGGCGAACATGGCGCAAGCCCCACGCGGATCATCGCGCCCTCGCTGGCGTCATGAAAACGATCAACGACACGAATGCTATCGTTGAGAATATCGGCCTCATCTTCAACCAACATGTCCGGTGGCAGGCCGCCATCGCTTTCGCCAATGGACATGGCCCCACGGGTGGGGTGAAATCGCATTCCGATATCAACAGCGGCCTCAATTGTGTCATCCAAACGCGATCCATTGGGATACAGATACAAGTGATCCGAGGTCATCGTACAGCCAGACAACATCAATTCGGCCATGCCCACTTGGGCGGAAATGCGCATTTCTTCGGGTCCAAAGCGCGACCAAATTGGGTATAGTGTTTGCAACCATCCAAACAACAAGGCGTTTTGGCCACCCGGCACCGCACGGGTCAATGTTTGATACAAATGGTGGTGCGTATTCACCAATCCAGGCGTGACCAAACAACCCGAAGCATCAATGATTTCTCCACCAGATAATCCATGGCCAATTTCCTGAATGATGCCTTGCGAAATTCGAATATCCGCACCAGTCAATTCGCGACGATCATCATCCATCGTGGCAATCGCTTGCGCATTTTTTAATACATAATCAGTCATTTGGTATATCTTTCAAGATTTCTAATGCAGCCGCATGTACCTCTGCACAGCCCGCAGCAATCACACGGCCACCGTCATGGGCGGGACCACCTTGCCAGTTTGTGACCATGCCGCCAGCGGCCTGAATGACGGCGATTGGTGCCGCAATATCATAGGGTTGCAAGGACGCCTCTACCACCAGATCAATTTGCCCTGCGGCCAAAAGCGCGTATGCATAGCAATCCATGCCGTACCGCGTCAGTTTGCATTCTTTCGCAACGTCTTGAAACCCTCGTGCCTCGGTTACTGAGCCGACCTCAGGGAAAGTTGTGAAAATAACTGCATCCCGCAGACTAGATTTTCGAACGCCCAGCGCACCCTCACCCATCGGGCCAGATTGGCCGTTTTCGCCCATGCCGCCCCAAAATCTTTCGCCAATGAAAGGCTGGTCAATCACACCAAAGATCAGACCATTTTCATCAGATAGCGCGATTAATACACCCCAAGTTGGCGTGCCCGACATAAATCCACGCGTTCCATCGATAGGATCAAGAATCCAAGTCAAACCTGATGTGCCGATTGATGTACCTTCTTCTTCGCCCAGAATACCGTCGTCAGGGCGCAGATCGGCCAAAACACGTCGCATTGCCGTCTCGGCCGCGCGATCTGCTATCGTGACAGGATCAAAACCATCGGCTTCTTTGTTTTCGATTTCCAATCTTGCCTTACGGAAATGAGGCAATATTGCCGCCCGCGCCGCATCAGCCAATTGAAAGGCCACGTTTTTTGCTTCTGCAAGTTGGATTGTCATTTTATGTTTACCACAGCGTTAATTGCCCACGAAAAAGCACCTAAAACTGTTTTTGACAGTCTCAGGTGCTTTCGCCAAGGGCATTTTTAGAATTTGCTTTTTAAGCGCTTAGAACGCGGGCCAATTCAAAAAGTCTTTTTCGTTGGTTTTCTGGAATTGCATAATAGCAACGAACCAATTCGAGGGCTTCTTTGTCCGAAAATACATTTTCGGGCATGCCTTCAAATTTTTGATCCGACGCCTTTTCGCTTCCTTCTAAACCTTCGAAGAAAAAGCTGATCTGCACATCTAGATTTTCTGCAATCGCCCAAAGCCGTGAGGCACTGATGCGATTCATACCTGTTTCATATTTTTGGATCTGCTGAAATTTTATCCCTACTTTTTCAGCAAGTTGCTGTTGGGTCATGCCAACCATCCAACGACGATGGCGTACACGTTTCCCGACGTGCACATCCACTGGATGTTTCATACGATACTCCTAATGTATTTATTTGTGTCACTTCCCCAAACAACACAAATTCGTGTAAATTTATCTTGCGTCAGTTGTCGTCATAATTGAATCAAAATTTTTAATTCACTTGACCATTTGGTCAGTATCAGCGCGATTTAACTACATTTTTTTTGATAGCAACACGAAAAATCGACAATTTTTGCATTTTGCAATTGTTTTACCCGCTGAAAATACACGTCCTTGGGGTGCCATAATACCCTTACCGATTTTGACTGGCCCCTTTTTCGTGACAGCCTTATTCTGAACACCCTTGATTCCCCAGAAAGTTGAAAGATTACATGCAAGCCCTTCGCGTTTCAGACTTTGCCTCTCCCCCCCAAATAATGGACACACCCTTGCCTGCGCCAAAGTCTGGCGAAGTATTGGTGAAAATTGCGGCTTGTGCGTTGAACTTTGCCGATCTGTTGATGCTTTCGGGCAAATATCAGGCAACACCACCTTTGCCGTTTTCACCTGGGCTTGAACTGTCTGGCACAATCACTGCCCACGGCCCAAATGTAGACACCGCAGATTTACCTATTGGCACACGCGTTGCGATTTTCGCAGGGCAAGGCGGCTTGGCTGAATATGGGTGTTTTGACGTAAACGCTTGCACCCCTCTGCCCGATGCCATGCCATTTGACGAAGCCGCCGCCTTTCAGGTTGCTTTTGGGACATCCCATGTGGCGCTTGCATATAAGGCACGATTGCAACCCGGTGAAACGCTTGTGGTGCTGGGGGCATCTGGTGGTGTTGGTCTGACGGCAATCGAAGTTGGCAAATTGATGGGCGCCAAGGTCATCGCGGTTGCCCGTGGGGCCGAAAAACTGGCCGTGGCCGCCGGCAAAGGCGCTGATCATCTAATCGACAGCGAAACCGCCGATCTAAAGGCGGAAATTCGCGCTCTTGGTGGGGCTGACGTTATATATGATCCCGTTGGTGGTGCACAATTTGATGCCGCCATTCGCGCCTGTAACCCTGATGGGCGCGTGTTGGTCATCGGTTTTGCCAGCGGCGACATCCCCAAACCCGCGGCCAATATCCTAATGGTCAAAAACATCACCGTCATTGGATTTTATTGGGGCGGCTACATGGCGTTTAAACCCAACGTCGTAACCGACAGCCTAATGCAATTGTTTGAATGGCACAGAGAAGGCCGCATCACCCCCCACATCAGCGCCCGTTTTCCGTTGAGCCAAGCTACAGACGCGCTGGAATACCTGCGCGCGCGTAAATCCACGGGCAAAGTTGTTGTGACGATGGAGTGATTTTGTGTGACGAATTTAGCGTCAATAAATTGGTTTTCGCTATAAGATCGATCCAATTTTCAAACAAACGTTATTCAAACAATTCTTTAGGTTAATCCATCGACTAAAAACGCGTTGAGCGTTGAACCTGTACGCCGCAATTTGGCAAGGCTTTGAAATTCGTCCGAAGACCAAAAACTCTTAGCGTTAGCTATATCCGGAAACTCAATTATGAAAGCGGCATCAGGCAAGGCGCTATCGCCCTCAAGGCTTTCCCGATTCCCACCACGCACCAAGAACTTTCCATTATGATCAGAAACTTCGGTCGGGATTTTTGCAAAATACGCCTACATCCAGTCGCGACTATGAATTTGCATTTGGCCAATGACAAAAGCGGACATTCTACAGCTCTCCTTCAAGAAAATAATTACTTTTTCAATAATCAGATTAGCAACCACATCGATATGCGTCCAGTTTTTCAAATACTTTCAAACGCCTGACGCAGCAAATCTGCCATTGCTTGGGCCGCCTGCCCCTTCGCCGTATCCGATTGATACAGATTGATCTTAACCGACTGCAACGTTGGCAATGCGCCGCCATGGTTAATCTCTTCTAAATGTGGTGGTGCCATGCCTTTGATATAAGTGTGCACCGCCAGATCAGCTGAAACCGTTGCCTCAACCGTGCGCGAGGATTCAGAATCCACCGCCATTTGCCAATCAATTCCGCTTTCTGTCAGGCGTTTTTGCGTGGGCGCGCGGAAAATGCAGTTACGTTCATAGGCCAGTGGCAAAGGCCGCGATTTCCATGCATTACCCCCTGGTGCCCCTGCCCACGCCAATTCCACCTCTGACAACGTTTGCCCATTTTGACCGCAGACCTCTTCGGTTGTGATGATGAAATCACATTCCCCACGCGAAAACTGTTCGCGCAATTGCATCGTAAAACTGGAAATCAACTGAACCCGCATGCGTGGGAATTCAGCCGTAAAGCGGCGCAAAACCGTGGGGATTGCAGGGTAAACAATATCATGCGGCACACCAAGCACGATTTCACCAACAAATTCCTGCGCCGTAAGCCGACTATAAATTTCATCATTCAGCGTTAACATGCGCCGTGCATAGCCCAACAGTTGTTCACCTTCGCCAGTCAATGAAACTGTACGTGCACGGCGATCCAGCAGAACCACATCCAAGCTTTCTTCAAGACGTTTTAATTGCATGGAAACCGCCGACTGAGTCAGATTAAGAAATCCCGCCGCTTTGGTCACGCCTCCAGTTTCGGCAACCATGGCAAAGGATCTAAGGGCTGTCATATCAATATTTCGCATCCATCACGTTCCTTGATGTTTATATTCAAAAACATTCATTGTACTTATGATACACGATGTCGGATAAGCATCAAGTAATTTGATGAAACACACCAAAATCATCACGAAATGAAAGGACGATCCAATGACATATTTTGCAAACACCGCTTCAAATTCTGGCTTTCAACACACTGTGGCCTCTCTTCCAACACTTGCCGTACAAGCAATGGCTGTTTTCAAACAACGTCGTGCCTTGGCAAAATTGGATCACACACAATTGAGCGACATCGGGCTGACCACAAAACAAGCCCAAACCGAAGCAAAACGCCCATTTTGGGATTTTCACTAACATTCCACAGACTTTCAGGCAGAATTCTGTAAAAAAAATGCGCCTTTTGCTTGAAAAACGCGCCGTCCTCACCGATATTTAGCAGTGAGGGCGGTTTTTGTTTGCCGCATCCAAAAACGCAGTTTTTAGGAGGCTATAATGGCTGATTATGAAACAATTCGGGGTGTCGCCGCAGGCAACACTGCCGCAATTGACGAGGGCTTAAAGGCCCATATGAATAAAGTTTACGGCACAATGTCCGTGGGCCTACTACTTACCGGCGCGGCAGCATGGGCCGTTGGCAACAACGAAGTCATGATGCAAACGCTATTTACTGGCATGACACGGTATATCATCATGTTCGCGCCATTGTTGATGGTTTTCGCGTTCGGTGCGATGATCAACAAACTTTCCGCCGCTGGCGCACAACTGTTCTTTTACGCGTTCGCCACTGTTATGGGCATTT
>ERZ1048872.3273-NODE-3273-length-10650-cov-7.404908_pt1 | contig 10650 bp, 9 predicted proteins | sample MGYA00383100_ERZ1048872 | MGnify/ENA primary metagenome ERZ1048872 (study PRJEB29581, sample SAMEA5548370) | metagenome | biome: marine; feature: coastal; material: water | depth 50 m | study: Short-term variability in the microbial, nano- and picoplankton... | reverse complement strand
TGATTTCGGGAAATAGGCGATTTGTTTGGTAATCCCAGTTAACGTGACAATGCCCAACATTATTGTCGGGTGAAACGTCGGTGGGCGGGCAATGCACCATATTACTGCTGGCCATCCAATGGTTACTCTCCACTATCCCTGCGAAAGGCGCCAAGGAATGTTACAGCAACGTATTAGGGAGCATCTTTGTAAGATTGCAAAGAGTGCGCAGCCCGTTACCTATCAGGCTCTCGCAAAGGCCCTTGAACTCTCGCCACCAAATACGATCCATCAGCTGACGGTGGCTCTCGAATGTCTGATAGAAGAAGATGCCAATGCAGCTCGCCCATTGATCGCAGCATTGGTAATCAGCAAAGCAAGAGGTGGATTGCCCGCACCCGGATTTTTCGAATGCGCAAAGCGGGTTGGACTCTTTCACGGGCATCATTCTGGGGCAAATGCCTCGGCCTACTATGACACCGAGTTCAATAGAGCTGTAGAATTCTGGCAGTCGCCTTCGTCGTAGAGAACGGCCCATAGACGACCTTTGTGGTCACAGCAGCGAACGGCAGCTTCGAGCCCATTGTGTGAATTCGGTTTTCTCGCTGCATGCGCTCAAAACGTGGGAAATGCTGCGTCAGCAAAAAACTTAGTGCTCGACACACTAGATATCGGAATTTTCTTGCTTCAACGGTTTGCTTAGGGACACCAGAACCTGAGAGAGTGATAATCTGTCGATTGGTTTGAGCAACTTCGCAAATCTATGGAGATATAGTTCTTCGAGAATGAATGTTTTTGGAAGCCGAGATGACATCAAGATTGCCATTGTTTGTTCACTCATGCCCAGTGATTGCTTGATCAAACCTAGTCCTGTTTGCCCATGATCCAAATTCAAATCTGTAACGATAAGGGCAAGATCTGCGGTTCCTTCCAGCATGCGTTGTCCGTCTGCAAAGTTGGTCGCGTTCAAGACATTGAACCCCCATTCCGCAAGATATTGGGCGACTGAGGCCGCGTCGGCGGGTGAATCGTCTACGACCAATGCGATCCCCTCGAACCTAGGCAAGTTGGGCGCTTCGGTTCCAAATCTGTGGGCTGGGAAATGCATGCTGACTTTGGTTCCTGCGCCAAGCTCTGAGTCAATCGAGAGCGAGCCGCCAGACTGGATTACAAAACCATATACCATTGAAAGCCCAAGACCGGTTCCTTCTCCGTCGGGGCGATTTGAATAGAATGGTTCAAAGGCGCGGCTTTTGACCTCAGCGGACATTCCTGATCCGTCATCAGCGACCGATATCCGAACCTGTTGATTGGCGTCTTGATCCAAAATGATCGAGATATTGCCTGCGCCCTTTATTGCCTGACCAGCGTTAACACAGAGGTTCAAAATCGCGCTTTCGAGCTGGCCTGGGTCAAGACACAAGAAAACTGGGGCCTCGCTCATGTCCAGATCAAGGGTGACATCCGCTGGCAGGGCAATGCTGAGCAGATCACTTAGGCCATCAATCAGCGCGCCGATCTCAATGACTTCGGGTTCTAGGTGCTGTTTGCGGGCAAACGCGACAAGGCGTTCGGTAAGTGAGACGCCCAAATCCACCGCGGTTCGGATGCGTTTGAAATGCGCGGGCTTTGCGGGTTTGTCCGCGGATTCCAAAAGGTGCAGACTGCCGGAAATTGTTGATAAGATATTGCCGAAGTCATGCGCCACCTCTCCGGTTACTTTGCCTAAGGTTTCGACGCGACGGATTTCTTCGAGCCGTTCGTCGATCCGCTTGCGTTCGGTGGTTTCAGACAACAGCAAGACAGACCGGCCGTCCGGTAGTTGCGACTGGCGCAGCTCTAGCACAATGCCTGCGGCGTCTTCGTATTCTTCAAACCCAGCACGATCCTCGCCACTGGTTTGCCGGGAAAATGCTGATAGCGCGATCCTGTCCCACATGGTGCCATCGGCAGTGATCGATTCTGCTGGCAGCCGCAATAATTCGCGAACTTTGTTGTTCTCGGCTTCGATTTGACCTGAACGCGATATGATCGCGACACCGTCTTTGATATTGCGAAATACGCTTGAAAAGAGGGCGTTCTGACGCCTGATTTCGACCGTTCTGCGTTCCAGTTTTTGGGCGTTTTCCCGAAAAATGCTAAAGGCGTCAAACAATTGCCCAATCTCATCCTGAGAGCTATTGTTATGTGACAGGTCGTTTTCATGATCCCCCGCAGCGAGACGGCGCATTCCGGTCGCGATCCGCCGTAGGTTTCGAACCACGTAGCGGTAGACAAACAGGGCCGACACCGCCGAAATAAGCAAACTAAACAACGTCAGCAAAGTAACCGCGCTTTGGGCGACGGACAAATCCTGTGAAGTCTGCGTTCGCGCCAGCCGCAAACGGTCCTCTGCATCGACAACCTTTTGCGCGGCGTAGGATGTTATTTGATCCGACAATTGCCGAATTCGAAAAAGCGCACTTTGGGCATCTAGGGCGGCTGTCAAAGCCTGATGTTTCAGTACGAACAAATGTGCGGAGCGGCTTGTCAGGATTGCGTCGATTTCTGCCAAGCCTTCCAAGGCGCTGGCCTGCGGAGAGGGTACAATGGTTTCGCGAGTTCGGGCGAACAGACGGCTATATTCACTGACTTCGATAAGTTCTTGGGCGCGGGCGACATCTTGTGCCTCACTTGTTAGCTGCTTCAATCGGGCCCACGCCAACCGTTCTTCCAACACATAGTCGACCGAATTTTCATACCGCGAAAACTGACGTTCCAGCCGCGCAAGATCAGAATCGATCTGATCTATATCCGCCTGAAGAGCGCTTTGTGGCGTAGAGACCCTAATCAGGTCGGTAATGGCGACGCGCATACGTGCAAGCGGCAAGATAAGGTCGGCGTCCCCAACCGCTAAGACTTCCATGTTTGAAATGCCATCAACGATCTCATCTGCTTCGACCTGGAGCTGAAACGGCAGTTGGACCGTCAACAGAAACGGCGCTGTCGTCGCGAGATTGGCCGCCCCCGAAGAGAGTTCTAGTGCGTTGGAAACTTCGGCTAAGGTTTCACGGTGGATTTGGTCCAGCCAGCTTTCGGCGCTGCGCAAATGCCACAAACTGATCGCGGAGATCATCAAGCTCACAAGAAACAAAACCGCGATCGCAGTTGAAAGTCGAAATCCGATCGTCTGATATCGAGAGTTCTTATTCATGTGATCAGGTCGCGCTCAGCTTAAAGAAATACCCTTGCGAGCGGCGCGTTTGCAGATGCACAGGGTTAGACGGCACGACCTCGATCTTGCGCCGAAGACGTAAAATCAACACATCAATGGTGCGATCCACATAGCGTTCCATGTTGGACCCTAGCTCGCTCAGAAGTTCGGGCCGCGAAATGACGCGTGATGGATTGCGCACGAAATATTCAAGCAGCAGGTATTCACCGTTTGTCAGCGGAATTTCATGACCGGATTCGTCAAACAACTGCTTGGTTTGAAAATCCATACTCTTGTCGCCGAACGTAACAGTTTGTTCTGATGCTGAGCTGATGCGATTCACGCCGTGGCCATAACGTCGGAGCACGGCGCGAATGCGCGCCACCAATTCACGCGGGTTGAAGGGTTTCATCAGGTAGTCGTCTGCGCCGGTCTCTAGCCCGATGATCTTGTCAATTTCGTCGCCGACGCCGGTCAGCATCACAACAGGCAAGGAGTATTGCTGACCAAGACGAACCGCCAAGGTGAGGCCGGACTCCCCGCGCAAGCGCAGGTCGATCAGCGCCAAATCGACAGGGGGCGGATCGCCGAGTTCGGTAAAGTCTGCGATGCTCGCGCAAACAATTGGCTTGAAGCCACTTTCCTGTAGAAGCGCTGACAGGGTTTCACTGACTTCAGCGTCATCGTCTACAATCGCGACAACAGGCGGACTGTTCACAGTTTCCATTTTCACTCCTACCGCTACCTGCGACACGACGTGTGTTTGAAGGTGCTTCGTTGGTTTCATCAAAAGCACTATGGCACGAAATTTTAGGAAATGGACGCCTGTAATGCTTCATTAACGGCTTGTAACACTGTGTTAACATAATCCCCCTCGCAATGTGCATGAGGCCGCACCTAGGCTCAGATCACGCAGTTGATGCATGGGTTGGAGGAGCCGGTCTATACGCGTCAACGATCAATTGGAGAGAGAAATGAAAACGAAAATGACGCGCGCCGCCGTTGCGGCAAGCATTCTGGCAATGGGCGCTGCTTCCGCGGTTGCCGCGGAAGAATGCAGCCAACGAGGTGATTTGGATACGCTTTATTGCGATGCGAACGGTGACTTGGTCGCCGATTCCCCAACTGATCCTGCACAGTTGAATGACCCTGACACTCTTGTCTTCGCATATACACCCGTCGAAGACCCTGCCGTTTATGCAGATATTTGGGAACCGTTCATCGAGCACTTGGAGACGGTCACCGGTAAAAACGTGCAATTCTTCGCAGTTCAGTCGAACTCTGCTGAAGTTGAAGCCATGCGTTCAGGCCGTCTTCACATTGCAGGGTTTTCCACGGGCCCAACGCCATTCGCTGTAAACTTGGCGGGTGCTGTTCCTTTCGCAATCATGGGCGCTGATGACGGCGGATTTGGGTATCGTCTTCAGGTCTTTACGCAGGCTGACTCTGAGATCCAGACCGTTGCTGACCTTGCCGGAATGCGCGTTGCACACACATCACCAACATCCAACTCAGGCAATCAAGCGCCCCGTGCGTTGTTCCCAGGCTTGGGTGTGACACCAGACGTTGATTACGAAGTCACATATTCTGGGTCCCACGACCAATCCATGCTGGGTGTTGTCGCAGGTGACTATGATGCTGCACCAGTTGCGTCCGAAGTTGTAGAACGCATGGCCGAACGTGGCCTGTATGACACGGCTGACGTGCGCAAGATTTGGGAAAGCGACCCGTTCCCAACGACATCTTACACCATCGCGCATGACCTTGATCCGAATCTTGCTGCAAGCATCAAAGAAGCCTTCTTTACCTTTGATTTTGCAGGCACAGCGCTTGGCGATGAATTTGAGGGAATTAGCAAGTTCATCCCTATCACCTACCAAGATCAGTGGGCAGTGATCCGCGAGATTCAGGCCTCGAACGGCGTGCAATATACGCCACAAGGGCTCGCTGACAACTAAACGTCCTCCCTGAATACCGCCCCGGCTGACTGGCTGGGGCGGATTTTTTAGCTGATACAGAAAATGAGCGCAGAGACAAAATGTTAGAGATAAAGAAGTTGGTCAAAAGATACGGCAAAGGTTCGCCGGTCCTACAAGATCTTGATCTGGTTGTTCAGGGTGAGCAGGTCATGTCGATTATCGGATCTTCCGGCGCAGGCAAAAGCACTTTGTTGCGCTGCGTGAACCGACTGGTAGAGCCGACTTCTGGGTCTATCACATTGAACGGCACCGATTTTACGACACTGTCATCGCGCGAGTTGCGGTCCGCCAGACGGCGGGTCGGAATGGTCTTTCAGGGCTACAATCTGGTGGATCGCCTGACCGTCATGGAAAACGTCCAATCTGGTCGTCTTGGCTACATCTCGACTTGGGCCGCCTTGACGCGTCGCTTTCCCAAAGAGGACATTCAACGCGCTTATGAATTGATGGAACGTGTGGGCATTGCGCAATATGCAAGCAAACGCGCCGATGAATTGTCGGGCGGCGAACGCCAGCGTGTTGGCGTTGTTCGCGCCTTGATGCAACGCCCCGAAATTTTGCTTGCGGATGAGCCGACGGCGTCCTTGGACCCCAAAACATCCGAACAGATCATGGCACTGTTGCGGGATTTGGCGAGCGAGCTGAACTTGCCGGTGATCATCAACATCCACAACGTGAACGAAGCGAAAGAATACAGCGACCGTATCGTCGGGATGCGCTACGGCAGGATCATTTTTGATGATGTGCCCTCCGCGCTCGACACGGCCCAGATGGATGAAATCTATTCTGGGACACCGTCCGAGGATCGCGAAGCTCAGGGGGCCATGGCATGACAGCTCACCCCGATCGTTGGCGCAAACCCCATATGATCGAATCGCCATTGCTGCGCTATGCCCTCTATTTCGGCATACTGGCATATCTTGTTCTGACCATCGCCACTTTGCCAATTGACTGGCTACGTGCCGCGGAAGGACTGGAACGTGCTGGGCGTATTTTTAACGGTGCTTTCCCGCCAAGTTTTGACCGTTCTGAGCTTTTGATCTCTGGGTTCCTGGAAAGCCTAAAGATCGCGATCATCGCAAGCACCGGTGGGATGCTGTTGTCGATCCCTCTGGCGTTCATGGCGGCCTCGAACATCTCCCCCAAACCAATCTACTATCTGGGGCGCGGAACCATCATCATTGCCCGTAGTTTCCACCCAGTGATCGTTGCGATCATTTTTGTTAAGGCCGTTGGTTTTGGACCACTAGCAGGGGCTTTGACGCTGATCGTTTATTCAATCGGCTTTGTCGCAAAACTATTGGCAGAACGCATTGAGGAAATTGATTTCGGGCAGGTTGAAGCCGTGCGTGCCGCTGGCGCGCCCTTTCTGTCGACGGTCTTTTACACAATCTTCCCGCAAATCATGCCGCGCATGATCGGACTTGGTATCTACCAGTTGGACAGCAACCTGCGCGCATCGGCCGTTGTTGGTATTGTCGGCGCAGGCGGAATTGGGTCGACGTTGGCGAACGCGTTTGGCCGCTATGATTATGATTTTGCCCTTGCGATTACCATGGTGATTGTTGGTGCCATCTTGATCTCCGAGGCCGTCAGCGGCGTTATCAGAAAGAGACTGCTATGACCGGTAAAAGCACCATGGACAGCTGGGCGCGCTTTACGCCACAGCAGCGAATGAAACGATACGGGTCATTTTTTGTCCTAGCATTGACTGTGGCGTGGGCCCTGCGCAGCATCGACGTGATCTGGGAATGGGTTTGGGACGCGCCTATTCAGCTGTTTGACCTGTTTGATCGGATGGTTCCACCCGATCCAACCAACCTACCATCGATCCTTGAAGCAATTTGGCAAACCATCAATATCGCCACCATTGCTACATTCATCGCCGTATTTCTGTCTTTGCCCGTGGCCTATATCGCGGCGCAAAACACAACGCCAAACCGGATCACTTTGTGGATAGGGCGGTTCATTCTGGTTTCATCACGGTCCGTGAACACAATCATTTGGGCGCTGCTGTTTGTTGCAATCTTTGGGCCTGGTATCATCGCAGGTATCATTGCGATCATGTTTCGCTCAATTGGATTTTTGGGCAAGCTGCTGGGCGAGGCGATTGAAGAAATCAACCCAGAGCCGATTGAAGCGCTTGAGGCGTGTGGGGCATCTCGTTTCAAGGTCGTTCTTTACGGGATTGTCCCGCAGGTCATGCCAGCGTTCTTTGCAATCAGCATCTTGCGCTGGGATATCAACTTGCGTGAATCCACCGTTCTTGGACTTGTTGGCGCGGGCGGCATTGGCATCATCTTGCAGGGCGCGATTGATACGTTTCAATGGCAAGAAGTATCGATGGTGTTGCTCACAATCTTAGCTTTGGTGATTGTCGGAGAGGTCATCTCAACAACCCTTCGCAAAAAAATCCTATGAGGGGCGTGCACCGCGCAATGCGGTGAACAGGCGACGTCCAGTCCGTGAACTCTGTGCAAAGGAACCTGCTGATGCGTCGCAGATCTCAAGATGTGCTCACGGCTCGGATGCCCCTAACGCTCAATAACGGGTCACCGGCTGATCGTCTCGGCATATTTCAAAGCGGTCATTGCCGGGCGCAACGCCAAACAAAAACCGAACGAAACAGACACTCTAACAAAAGTGAGAATTGCCTCTGATGCGTGCTCTTTTTGAATTTCCCGCAAAAACTGCCGCCGACATTACCACGGTTTTTGCCGATATCGATGATACGCTGACCACTGACGGGCGCCTGCCCGCGGCGGCCTATCGTGCCCTTGAGGATTTGTACAATGCTGGGTTTCAAGTGGCGCCGATCACTGGTCGCCCCGCGGGATGGTGCGATCTGATTGCGCGGTTCTGGCCAGTTCATGGTGTCGTCGGCGAAAACGGCGCGTTCTTTTTTGCCTATGATTCCGACACGCGTCAAATGCGCCGAGAGTATTTTGCCGATGCAGCCACGCGCGCGCAGAATTCCAACCGACTAGCCCATATTCAAGCGCGGGTTCTGGTTGAGGTTCCCGGTTGCGCGATTTCGGCTGACCAACCTTACCGCGAGGCTGATCTTGCTGTCGATTTCAGCGAAGACGTGGCTCCGCTCGGGGCGTCTGCCATCACACGAATCAAGAAAATATTCGAAGAAGAAGGCGCGGTCGCGAAGATTTCGTCGATCCATGTGAACGGCTGGTATGGCGACTATGACAAGTTGTCGATGTCCGGTCGATTTGCCGCGGAAGTGTTGGGGTTTGATCTTGAAGCAAACAAAACTCAGGTTGTATTTTGCGGCGACAGCCCCAATGACGCGCCGATGTTTGGCTTTTTCCCGAATTCCTGCGGCGTCGCAAATGTCGCCGATTTCGCAGGTCAAATCGCGTGTGAGCCAACTTGGATAACCGCGAGCAAAGGTGGCGAGGGCTTTGTTGAACTCGCAGAAATGCTGATGAGTTCCCGTAAGCAATGACGCTACATCTCAGCCATTTTACACACCAGCTGGAAGACGTTTCTGCAAGATGGACTTACATCGCGATTAGAAAGCTCAATCCAGAACCAAACCCCTAAACCTGCGCTCGTCAGCAGAGCTATGTTGCCCACCCCACGGATACGAAGGAGGCCAGAATGTCGCCGAAAGTACAAGAAACAGAAGTCGATCTCTTCGTTATAGGAGGGGGCATCAACGGCTGCGGAATTGCGCGCGACGCGGCAGGCCGCGGATTATCTGTGGCGCTGGCGGAAATGAACGATCTGGCATCTGCGACATCGTCGGCGTCGACCAAGCTCGTTCACGGCGGGCTTCGTTATCTGGAATACTTCGAAATCCGCCTTGTCCGTGAAGCCCTGAAAGAGCGGGAAACACTGCTGCGAGCCATGCCGCACATCAGTTGGCCTATGCGTTTTGTATTACCCTACCACAAGGATATGCGGTTCGAAGGTAACACACCGACATCGAAAATCCTGGGCCTTGTCATGCCGTGGATGCGCGGGCGAAGACCGGCTTGGTTGATCCGCTTTGGTCTGTTCCTTTATGACAATCTGGGTGGGCGCAAAATTTTGCCCGGCACGACAACCGTGAACCTGATTACCGATCAAGTCGGGCAGCCGTTGCAGATCCGATTTAACAAAGCATATGAATATTCAGACTGCTGGATCGAGGATTCCCGTCTGGTCGTCCTGAATGCGCGCGATGCCCAAGACCTCGGCGCGACAATCATGACCCACACCAAGGTCGTGTCGACTGAGCGTGTCGATGATGTCTGGCATATTACTACCGAGGACCAGACCACAAAAGAAACCGAACTGACGGTCGCTCGTGTATTGGTCAATGCCAGTGGGCCTTGGGCCGAAGATATCGTCCGCAATAAGGCGCAGATCAATTCATCCGAACGGGTACGTCTGGTGCGAGGCAGCCATATCGTAACGAAGAAACTGTTTGACCATGACAAGAGCTATTTCTTCCAAGGCGAAGACGGTCGGATCATCTTTGCAATTCCGTATGAAACCGATTTTACCTTAATCGGGACAACGGATGCGGATCACGCAGATGCATCAATAAAGCCAGAATGCAGTGAGGCCGAAGCCGACTATCTGCGGGCCTTTGCTGCGAATTATTTTGAGCATCCAATCACCAAAGATGAAGTTGTCTGGTCCTATTCCGGTGTGCGCCCGCTATATGATGATGGCGCAAGTTCTGCGACGGCAGCAACCCGGGATTATGTTTTGAAGCTAAATCAGGATGCCGGTGGCGCGCCTTTGTTGAACATATTTGGCGGCAAAATCACGACCTATCGTAAACTCGCCGAGGCCGCGCTGGCAAAGATCACTCCATTTTTCCCAGAGGCAGGGCCGAATTGGACCGCTGGGGTCAGCCTTCCGGGGGGGGATTTCCCAGTGGATGGTGTGAAAACCCTGATCGACGGCCTACGCCAAGACTACCCATTTGTGGATGAATTCTGGGCGCGCCGTCTTGTCAGGGCCTATGGCACAGAAGCGCGATTGATCCTTGCCGACGCAAAGTCGCCCGAGGATATGGGAAAGGGGTTTGCTGCAACCTTAACCCAGCGTGAAATTGTCTGGTTGATGGAAAAAGAATACGCCCGCACCGCTGAAGATGTGGTTTGGCGGCGCTCACGGCTGGGGCTTCGTATGTCAAAGAACGAAATCGCCGAACTTGAGGATTGGATGCAGCGTCATCGGAGTTAAGGGCAGGTAAAGGTTAATAGCACTTTGCCAAGGCCTGTAGTTGATCGGCGGGCCGCTCCAAACATGTAGTTCTCTAACCTCGTGTCCTTCCCGTTGGGGTTGTCCGCGGCGAAAACACGGCTTGAGAGCAGGGTCAAATCAGTGTTTTCAAGACGAGCCTCAGAGATATACTTGGCACCGCAGCGATAATCGCGCTGCGCATGCGAATAAATGCTGCGCCAGTAAAGGGCAGAAACGAATGTCGGTAATGTCCCGCATCTCGGTCATTGCTGGAGCCTGGGTTCAAGGTCTGCAACGCGGACA
>ERZ1048872.3269-NODE-3269-length-10660-cov-7.442150_pt1 | contig 10660 bp, 10 predicted proteins | sample MGYA00383100_ERZ1048872 | MGnify/ENA primary metagenome ERZ1048872 (study PRJEB29581, sample SAMEA5548370) | metagenome | biome: marine; feature: coastal; material: water | depth 50 m | study: Short-term variability in the microbial, nano- and picoplankton... | reverse complement strand
CTGGAGACGGATCAGCAGGGCCTCGAGGCCGCCGATGGCGAAGAAGATCATCGCCGTGGCGCCGTAGAGGATCCCGATCTTCTTGTGGTCGACCGTGGTGATCCAGTCACGCCAGCCGGTGTTGCCCTTGGGCCGGGTGTAGACGCCGATCGGCCGGGCCGGGGCCTCGATTTCCATCGTCTCACTCATCAGTCGACCTCCGTCGCCGCGATGACGTCCAGATCCGGGGCTGCGCCCAGGGTCTGGAGGTACGCCACCACGTCATCGATCTGGCTCTCGCTGAGGCCCATGGCCGGCATACCCCGGCGACCCTCGGCGTAAGCGGGCTTCTCGGCCGGTGCGTCACGCAGCCAGGCCTCGAGCTGGGTGCGGTTCAGCGACCCGTCGGACTCGTAGAGCTCGAAGATGCCGCCGGCGAAGGTGGTCCGGCTCATCAGGTGGGTCAGGTTCGGCGCGGCGTTGGCCACCAGGTCGGCGCCGCCACCGTCGTTCATCCCGTCGACCACGTGGCAGCGGGTGCACTGGCCCTCGAACACGGCCTTGCCCCGCTCCGCGGCAGCCGTGGTCGGTTCCGTGGCCGGCTGCATCTGCTCGTCGATCCACGTCTGGAAGTCGGCGGGATCGACGGCGATGGTCTGCATCCGCATGCGGGAGTGGCTGAGGCCACAGAACTCGGTGCACTGGCCGAAGTAGACGCCGGGCGTCTCGGCTTCGATCTTCCACGGCGCCACACGGCCCGGCACGGCGTCACGCTTTCCGTTCAGCGCGGGAATCCAGTAGCTGTGGATCACGTCGCGGCTGAGGATCTTGAGGCCGATCTCCGAGCCGATCGGGATGACCATCTGGTTGGCCGTCACGATGTCGGCCGGCGGCAGGTGACGGGCATCGCTCAGGTCCACGTCGTCGAGCCCGTGGAAGTAGTAGCGGAACTCCCACCACCACTGCTGGCCGACGATCACGATCTCGGGATCCCACGACGTGCTCTCGCCGTCGACGCTGACCACGATGTCGGTCCGGTCCTCGCTGTTCAGGTCGAAGTGGCTGATCAGGGTGAAGACGGCGATGACGGCCATGATCACCGCGGGCCCGATGGTCCAGCCGATCTCGGCGCGGAAGTGGCCGTGCACCTGCTCGGGGAACTCGTCGGTGCTGTGGTCGTCACGGAACTTCCACCAGATGACCGCGGTGGCTCCGAAGATGATGACGAAGACGACCCCGGCGATGAGGAAGATCGGGTCGGACAGCGAGTCGATGGACCGCGAGATCGGGCCCTGTGGCTCGAGGGTGTCCAGTGGTGCGTCAGCGGCGCAACCGGTCAGGGCGAGGAGCCCACCGGTGGCCAGGGCAACGAGCCGCCCCGGGCGCTGGAAACGACGCGGGGACTGGCGCAGGGACTTGGCGATCAATGGTCCGTCTCCGCTTCCGACCCTGCAGGGGCTTCGTCGTGGTGGGCGCCGCCGCCCTTCTGGTGGAACTCGCGCTCGCCACTGGCCGCGGCCACGATGCCCAGGACCAGGACGACCAGCACGCCCACGAAGAGCATGGAACGAATGGCGGCCCGCGGCATCTGCGGCCGCTGGCTGACCAGGACGGCCAGACCGAAGATCGCCATGCCGACCACCGTGGCCACCCAGACGGCGCCGGTGACCGATGAGGCCAGAAGCACCTTGGAGACGGCCACCACCAGGACGGCGATTCCCACCGTGCTGAGTACCGGGATCTCGATGGGACGCATGAAGTTCTCGCGGGCCTCGGCGTTGGCTACCGGGTCACCGGAGACCTTCTCGGACCAGTTGGTCATGGTCCATTCGATGCCGATGGCGGCCACCACGGCCAGGCCCAGTACGAAGATCGCCGGGTGGACGACCAGGCCGACACCGATGGCGCCGATCCCCAGCGCACCGAAGACCGGCCACAGTGAGTTGCCGACGGCCACCTGACCAGCCGGGGCCTCGTCCAGGCCCAGCACCTCGGCCTGAGCCTCGGCATCGCCGTCGCGGAAGGCCACGGCGACCAGACCGAACATGGCCAGTACGCCGGAGCCGAAGATCAGGATGGTGTAGGAGACGTGGTTGCCCACGCCACCCTTCCAGCCGATGGAGAGGGGCCCGGTCTCGGTCGCACCCGAGGTGTACCCGGCGAACACGGCCGCCAGGGCGACGGCCATGGCGAAGCCGAACCAGAGTTTGAAGCCGGTGGTGAGCATGTCGATCTCCCGCCGCTACTTGGCGATGTAGATGCCGACCCAGATGACCGAATACACGGCCACCGCGGCATACCAGTAGAGGGCCGCCGCCGAGACGAGGTCCCGGTGTCGGTTGGTGTCCTGCCCACCGAGGGTTCGCAGGAGGAGCAGTCCCAGCCAGAGCACGCCGACGGCCACCATGACGAGGTGCGAACCGACGATGACGTACAACATCGTCGCCGCTTCGCTGGCGTCGATGGGCAGGCCGATGTCCATGAAGTAGAAGACGGTCTGGTTGACCATGGCGATGCCGAGGACCGCGGTGAGCGCCATGGCGATCATGGCGTGGACCCGGTCATCGTTCAGGACGGCCTGGACGGCCCATGCCATGGTGATGGCCGACATGGCCATGGTGGCCATGTTCATGCCACCGGGCACCAACTGGATCGCCCCCTCGGGGTACCACTGGCTGCCCCAGGCCAGAGCATCGGCCCGGACGGAGAAGTAGAGGGCGAACAGGCCGCCGAAGTACATCAGCACGGTGCCGGTGCCGAACGCCGAGGCGACCACCAGGGTCCTGGGGCGGGTCGGGGCGGTGGGGACGGTGGCGGCCATCAGGCGGCGTCCTTCCGGGCGGTGACCATGTGGAGGGTCCCGGCGATCATCCAGACCACCAGGCCGGCCACGGCGGCCAGCGAACCGACCATCGAGACCAGGTTCAGCGCGTCGACCCCGGACTCGGGGTGGCCGGCTGCGGCGAGCGTGACCCCGGTGAAGTCGTTCTGGTCGAGCAGGCCGCTGATCAGGTCGGTGACGCCGCTCAGGACCACACCAAGGGCGAGGGCGAGCCCGCCGAGGAGGAACAGTCCGGGACGGGCGCCCGGGCCGACGATGTCGTCACCCCAATGGTGGAAGCCGGCACCGACTCCCAGCACGGCGGCTCCGACCACGAGAGTGAAGTTGGCGCCCTCGACGGCCGTTCCGAGGAGTTCCAGCGGGGCGATGACGTGCACGGCACCGACGACGGTGCCGACCACGACCAGAAGCACGGCCAGGAGGGCCACCACGGCATCAGCCGGTGGCTTGGAACCCAGGTTGGAGGCGCCCCTTCGCAGCGTGTCGGCCACACCACCGAGGATGGCCAGGGCCACCGGCACGATGGCGAAGGCGGCCACCACCGACAGCGCCTCCTCGCGGATCGGGGTTCCCGGCGTATCGAAGAAGGTCTGGGCGAAGGCACCGAAGGACAGGAACCCGAAGGCCGCCGTGGCCACCAACAGGACGTCGCGGTTGGACTGGGTGACCCCGGTGGCCCGCGCCAGGACGTCCAGGGCGATGCCCAGGGCGGGCAGGGCCAGCACGTAGATCGCCGGGTGGGTGAACATCCAGGAGAGCTGCTCCCAGATGGCGTCCTCGGCGCCGTACCGGATGGCCGGGCGACCCCGGAGGTCGACGTAGGCCAGCACGGCGTTGGCGGCCAGAACCGGCAGCATCCCCGTCCAGACCGTGGCGGCCACCAGCGTCGTCCAGGCGGTGAACGGAAGGTCGCGCAGGCCCGTCCCGGCGGCACGGCCGGAAACGATGGTGGTCATCACGCAGACCGAGGCCAGCAGCAGACCTCCGATGACCAGGAGCAGTCCCATGAGGGTCAGGGCGGTGGCCTGTCGTTGGCCAGCCCCACCCGGGGTGCCGAGACCTCCGTCGGCGAGGAACCCGGCGATGGTCATGCCGGCACCGATCAGCCACGTCCAGCAGGCCAACGCGGCGGCCCGGGGAAACAGCAGCGAACCGCCACACTGACGGGGAACCACCGTGGTGGCGAGGCCCATCAGGGCGGGCAGAACGCCCAGCAGCACCAGGGCGACCCGGTGGGCGGACCAGAACTGGAACACCTCGTCGGCCGACGAGAAGACGTCCGCCGAGGCGAGGTCGAGACGCTCGAACCCGACCAGCAGGCCGGCAATGGCCCCCAGGAGCACCGACGTCATGCCACCGAAGCCCCACACCCGCGACAGGGTGTTCGGGTCAGTGGAGGTGACGGCCTCCTCGAGAGCAGTCGGGGATGGATCGGAGGCGGCGGCGGTATCAGTCGTCGTCATCGAAGCTTCTTCGTTCGGTGGGCTCGTGCGATGCCCTCGTGCAACGATCCGGAGAAGCCCGGACCACACGAGGCTAGGCGGATCGTCGGAGATTCCGGCGCCCGCACGTCCGAGGCAATCTAGTCGGCCGAGGGGCGACGGTCTGACTCGAACGGAGAAAACCGGGGAGCCCTCAGCGGGTTCCGCCGAGCTCCATCTGCCCGACGATCGCACCCGGGGATCACACCAGAACGTCGACCACCATGGCGCCGAAGAGCAGGGTCACGTAGGTGATCGAAAAGGAGAACAGCCGCATCGCCGTCCGCTCGGTCGGGCGACGCCGGACGGCCTCGACCATGGCCCCGAAGACCGCACCCAGGACCAGCGCCGAGACCAGATACACGGCTCCCATGTCGGCCACCGGCGAGAAGACCACGGTCAGAGCGACCAGAATCACCGTGTAGAAGGCCATCTTGCGGACCGTCTCCTCGATGCTCACCACCGACGGAAGCATGGGGACCGACGCCGCCTCGTAGTCGTCCCGGTACTTGATGGCCAGAGCCCAGAAGTGCGGCGGTGTCCAGAAGAAGATCAGCAGGAACAGGACGACCGGTGGCCAGGCCAGCGAGTTGGTCACCGCCGACCACCCGACCAGCACCGGAACGGCCCCGGCCGCCCCGCCGATCACGATGTTCTGCGTCGTCGTGCGCTTCAGCCACAGCGTGTAGACGAACACGTAGAAGAAGGTGGCCGACACGGCCAACGCGGCGCTCAACAGGTTGACCGTGGCGAACAGCCAGACGAAGGCGACCACCTCGATGATCACGGCGAACGTGAGGGCTGCACGCGGCGTCATCACGCCCCGAACCAGTGGACGGTGCATGGTGCGTTCCATGAGGCCGTCGATGTCACGGTCCACCACCATGTTCACGGCGTTGGCGCCGCCCGCCGCCAACGTCCCCCCAACCACCGTGGCCACCATCAGCCAGACCGACGGCACACCACGCTCGGCCACGAACATGGTCGGCACCGTGGTGATCAGAAGGAGTTCGATGATCCTCGGCTTGGTGAGGGCCACGAATCCGGCGACCTTCTCCCGGCGCGTGAAGACCCCTCCGGCCGGCGGAACGGGGGTATCGGGGGACCGGTCGCGCACCTGCTCAGGCTAGGAGCCAGTCAGCCGGTGTCGGCCCCTCCGGATAGAGACGGGACTGGAAGCGCTGCATGCCCCCGAGCCACCGGTCGACGTCGTCACCCTTGCGACGGACGTACTCGGCCACGTCCGGGTGGGGCAGCACGTGGAACTGCCCGGCAGCCAGGGCCTCGACCACCGTGTCAGCCAGCTCGGCGGCGGTCAGCACACCGTCGACAGCCGCCGCCCCCGACGGTCCGTCGCCGGGAATCAGATCGGCCGTCGGGCTGTTGGTGGTGATGTTGGTGGCCACGGCCTGTGGGCACAGCACCGACACCCCGATCCCCCGGTCGCCGTACGTCACGCTGATCCACTCGGCCAGGGACACCGCGGCGTTCTTGGTGATCGAATAGTGGAGCGACCCGATCTGGGTGAGCAGCCCGGCCGCCGACGAGGTGTTGAGCAGGTGCCCGCCACCGTCGGCCACCATGTGGGGGATGGCATGACGGGCCGCGTAGAGGTGGGCCATGACGTGGACCCCGAACATCCGATGCAGTTCCTCGTCGGGGGCCTCGAGGCCGCCGACGGTGACGTACCCGGCGTTGGATGCCACCAGGTCGATCCGACCGTGGCGCTCCACGGTCCCGTCGATCAACGCCTTCACCGACGGCTCGTCGGCCACGTCGCAGGCCACCGCCTCACACGGCACCCCCCGGGCTGAGACCCGCTCGGCCAGGGCTTCGACGCCCGCCCGATCACGGTCGGCGGCCACCACGGCCCGGGCCCCCTCGGCGGCGAACCGCTCGACCATGGCCTCACCGATGCCGCTGGCCGCACCGGTCACCACCACCACCGCATCACGAACATGTCTCGGGTTCTGCATGGCGCGGATCCTATGGACCGGGCCCGCCCATGACCCCCACGGCCACTCGGAGCCGCCCATAACCTCGGAGGGGTGACGGGCCTTTCGAGCGAGACGGTGGATCCTCCCGACGTCGAGGCCCTGGGCCGCGGGCTCTCGCCCGACACCTACCGCCGCATCTGTGGGCTGGCCCTCTTCCTGCTGGCCGGGATCGTGGTCACCGGTGCCGCGGTCCGCCTCACCGGATCGGGCCTCGGATGTTCGGACTGGCCGACCTGTGAGCAGGACCAGTTCGTACCGGAAGCCGGGTTCCACGGCTGGGTGGAGTTCGGCAACCGGCTGATCACCGGGTTGGTCTCGGTGGCGGTGATCGCCGCCGTGCTCGGCTCCATGGCCCGGAACCCCCGCCGTGGCGACCTCCTGGGATGGTCGTGGGGACTGGTGGCGGGCGTCATCGGCCAGGTGGTCCTGGGTGGCATCGTCGTCCTCAGCCACCTGAACCCGTGGCTGGTACTCGGCCACTTCGCCCTGTCCATGGTGCTGGTGTGGAACGCCGTGGTGCTCCACCACCGGGCGGGTGACCACGCTCGAGTGGCGCCCACCGTGCTTCCCGCCGTTCGCCGTCGGACCCGTGCCCTCACCGCCGTGTTGACCGGGCTCGCCGTGGTGGTCCTGTCCACCGGAACGCTGGTCACCGGCACCGGGCCCCACGCCGGGAGCCATGACGACCCGATCGCCCGGCTTCCGTTCTCCATCCGGGAGGTGGCCCGCGTCCACGGCACCGCGGTGGTCGTCGTCCTCCTGGTGGTCGTGGCCCTCGTGGTGCACGCCCGACGTGAACCGTCCGGGGACCCGCTGGCACGCGCCGTCCGGTGGCTGGTCGGCGTGGTGGTCGCCCAGGCGGCCATCGGCTGGACCCAGTACTTCACCGGCGTCCCGGCGGTCCTCGTCGGACTGCACGTGGCGGGGGCCACCACGTTCTGGATGGTCGTGGTCAAGCTCCGGTTGCTGGCCACCGCCGCTCCCCCCGAAGTCACCCGATGAGCCCGGCACCCGTGGAAGTCGACGAACCGGGCATCGATCACGGGCTCGACCGGGAACTCGACGGCGACGTGGCGACCGACCGGCCGTGGATCGTGCTGGTGTGGAACGACCCCATCAACCTCATGTCGTACGTGTCCTTCGTCTTTCAGAAGGTCTTCGGCTATTCCCGAGCCAAGGCCGACCGTCTGATGCTCGACGTCCACCACAAGGGTCGTGCCGTGGTGTCGGGCGGGACCCGGGAGAAGGCCGAGATGGACGTCTTCCGTCTCCATGAACACGGCCTCTGGGCCACCCTCCAGCAGGACGACTGAACGGTGGGCTGGTCGTGGCGTTCTTGAGACGGAGGGGACCAGTGGCGCTGCGACGCGACGGCGACCGGACGACGATTCTTCTCGGCGAGGATGAGCGGGTACTGCTCGTCGACCTGGCCGAGCAGTTCCGATCGGTGCTGTCCGCCGATGCCGACCCCGACCTGCGGCGGCTCTACCCGGCGGCCTACGCCGACGACGCAGAACGTGACGCCGACTACGCCGGCCTCGTCCACGACGACCTTCTCGGCACCCGTCTCGATGCCGTGGAACGTCTCATCGGATCGGCCACCGCCGAGACCATCGATGACGAGGACCTAGCGGCCTGGATGCAGGTCCTCAACGGGTTGCGTCTCCTCCTCGGCACCCGTCTCGACGTCTCCGAAGAGGACGAGTTCGACCCCGAGGCTCCGGATGCCCCATCCCGGGCCCTCCTGGCCTGGTTGGGCTTCCTGCTGGAGGAGGCCGTGGAGTCGGCCGCGGCGGGTCTCTGACCATCGGGCCTTCGACGCGTGACGCGTCCCGGAGGGTCGCTGGTAACGTGACCCCGCTCTCAGCGAGGTCCGGCCCCCATCGTCCAGCGGCCTAGGACGCCTGCCTTTCACGCAGGTAACACGGGTTCGAATCCCGTTGGGGGTGCGAAGGCGGTACGACTTCGGTCGGACCACCTGGTCCTGTGGTGCAGTTTGGAGTGCACGCCGGCCTGTCAAGCCGGAGGTCGCGGGTTCAAATCCCGTCAGGACCGCCACCGTCGCCCGCCCTCCGGGGCGGGCGGTGCACGGTCGGGTAGCTCAGTTGGCAGAGCGTCCGCCTGAAAAGCGGAAGGTCACCGGATCGACGCCGGTCCCGACCACCACCAGAGGCCCGCCCCCGGGGCGGGCCTTCTGCATTCCCAGCGGGCGTCTATCTTCCCGGGATGGCCGCACCCACCGACGCCCGGATCGTCATCGCTCCGTCGAACCTTCGTGACCTCGGAGGGCTGGCCACCACCGACGGGCGGACGGTGCGGACCGGGCGACTCTTCCGGTCGGGCCACCTCTGCGATCTGGGCGACCCGAACCGGGCGACGATCGAGGCGCTCGGACTGCGGACCATTGTCGACCTCCGCCGACCCGCTGAGGCCGACGTCCGGCCCCACCCCGACCTGGAGGGGGCCGAAGTGGTCGGCATCTCGGTGTCCAGCGACGACAACGAGTTCGCCGTGGTGGCCAACGCCATGCTCGACCCGGAGGCCGAGCCTCTCGGCCCGGATCACATCACCGGGTACTTCCGGACGCTGGTGACCGATCGCCTCGACCGCTACCGACCGGTGTTCGACCTGGCCACCGATCCCACCCGTCACCCGCTGCTGTTCAACTGCACGGCCGGCAAGGACCGCACCGGGGTGGTGGCCGCGGTCCTCCTGCGGATTCTCGGGGTGGACGATGAGCCGGTGATGGCCGACTACCTGCTGTCCAACGAGGTCCGCCGCTCGTGGATCGAAGCCGCCGAGATCGACCACCGACAACGCATCGCCCAGCATCTCGGCATCACCGCCGAGAAGGTGCCCGACGAGCGGATGGCGTCGTCCCGGGCCCTGCTGTACTGCCGGGAGGAGTACCTCCGGGCGGTGCTGGACACCGCCGAGGTCCGATGGGGTTCATGGGACGGCTTCGTGACCGACGGTCTCGGCCTCGACGAGGCCCGTCTCGCCGCCTTCCGGGCGGCCCTGCTCTACTGACCTGTCTCTACTGACCCCTCAGCGACCTGGAGGAAGACCGATGACGAGCACCTGGTTCATGGACGACGAGCCCTCGGAGTCGTTTCCGATCTACACCCGGGGAAACGTCGGCGAGGTCTTCCCTGACCCGGTCTCGCCCCTGACCGCCGACCACACCTGGCACGGCGCCGGAAACCACGGCCTCCTGGGCTTCATGACCCGGTTCACCATCGACGCCGACGAGCTCGACCCCGGCCAGAAGACCATGTTCGAGATCTTCGGCGGCTACATGTTCCTGAACCTCAGCGTGGCCCGGCTCATGGGCGCCCGCTCGTCGGGGATGACCCCGGAACTGGTCGACCTGGGCTTCTTCGGGACCGGGACGTCGCTGCCCCCGTACGTGGCCCGTCCCAAGGACGACGACCCGGCGATCACCCAACGGGTCGACGGGATGATGTTCGGATGGATGACCGCCACCGAGGTTCCCGAGGTGGCCGGCCAGATCGCCGAGGTGGCCGACATGGTGGCGGCGCGACCCGATCTGACCACCATCTCCGAGGTGGATCTGGTGGCCCGCACCCGGGCGATGCCCCCGGTGTTCAGCCGACTGTTCGCCACCCACTCCGAAGCCAGCGCGGCGGCCAGCGTCTCCATGGGCGCCATCACGGTGACGACGCTCGGCGTCGGGAAGCCGGGCCTGGACCTTCGCATCGCCGGAGGCCTGGGTGGCGTGGCCTCGGCCGAACCCAGCGACGTGCTGTGGGCGTTGGGCCGGACGGTCGCCGCCTCGCCGGAGCTCACGGCCGAGTTCGATGCCGGCCTCGACGGGCTGGTCGACCGGCTCGCCGACCTGGGGGCCGACCAGGTCCCGGCGGCCACCGACTTCCTCGCCGGTTTCGCTGACTTCACGGCCACCTTCGGGAGCCGCGGGCCCAACGAATGGGAGCTCCGGTCCAGGACCTGGGAAACCCATCCGGAACTCCCGCTGGCCCTCATCGACCGCATGCGCTTCTCGCCGGACTCCGATGATCCGTCGACGACCCGGGCCGCCGCCCACGATCGCTCCGTCGAGGCGCTCGAACTCCTCCAGACCATGGTGTCCGGCAACGAGGAGGCGGCGGGCACCCTGGCCATCGCCGTACCGGCCGCCCGGGCGTGGATTCCGGCACGCGAGCAGTGCAAGGCCACCATTGTCCGGGTCATCCACGAGGTGCGTCTGGCCGCCCTCGAGTTGGGTCGCCGCATGGCCGCCGACGGTCGTCTGGCTGACGCCGACCACGTGTTCATGCTCCGCGACGCCGAGTTGGAGTCCGCGCTGGCCGGCGACATGACCGAGACGGCGGCCACCCGGC
>ERZ1048872.3263-NODE-3263-length-10667-cov-13.037316_pt1 | contig 10667 bp, 8 predicted proteins | sample MGYA00383100_ERZ1048872 | MGnify/ENA primary metagenome ERZ1048872 (study PRJEB29581, sample SAMEA5548370) | metagenome | biome: marine; feature: coastal; material: water | depth 50 m | study: Short-term variability in the microbial, nano- and picoplankton... | reverse complement strand
TATTTAGCGCTGCTGGGGTGTGTCATGTTTGCCAAGTATCAGCCACAGCTGCCCAATAATAATAAACAGCGATCCGCTAGATAGAAGAAAAGGGTCGATATACAGCAATTCATTAAACGCGAATTCCCCTTTTGAAATCTTCGCCCACCCCATGAAATTTTGGTTGACGGCAACGACTGCGCCCAAAAAACCGATCACAGAAGCGAAGTACTGCAGTATCCAATGGCGAGCGATGGGCAGGACCATGATTAACCCGAGCAGTAATATGACGGTGCGCTGTACCCTGCAGTAGGGGCAAATGTAGACCGTGCCGGCAAATTCCATCCCCCAGGCACCCAGCCCTATGAGAATGGCAACCAGGCCGAGGGTTCGCTGTCGGCGTTGCCAAAAATTCAGATCCAGTAGATTGATGTGCTGATCCTCCTAGTGGGGTGGCGAGATAGAATCGCTGACAAGAGTTTAGAGGTGATTCCCCTTTTTGCAACTATCATCGCTGTCCTATCTACTAGCAACAAACCTTGTCGTAACTTCGCCTACTTACTTTGCCATCCAGCTATGGCTGCATCGACGAGTAAAGCTCGAACCTTGCTGGAGTCCCCTTTTACAAGAACTCAGTCGTGGTGATTTCGTTGCTTACCAATTTTTCCTTCAGATGAGCCGGGGTTAGGTGAATAACCCGCGAGAGCGCAATGGATTAAATTAAACCGGCGTTAATTCTCAAGGTGACTCCGCTTGGGATACTGCTGAGAAAAATCTTTGGCTGACCACAGGAGCAGCAACCGCAGGGGTCCGTTGAATTAGGTGAGTCCAAGAGCAAACAGCTAGGGCCGTGGGGCAGTGCAACAAAGGAATGCTGATTAACAACCCTGAGCTTCAGCGGAAAGTCGCAGGGGCCCATTTAACATAAGAGTCTGCTGATCATACTTTCTTTACGAATTGTGACTTCAGCTTCATCGCGCCTACGCCGGCGATCTTACAGTCGATGTCGTGATCGCCCTCCACCAGGCGGATATTTTTCACTTTAGTCCCTACTTTTACTACCAACGATGAGCCTTTGACTTTTAGGTCCTTAATTACCGTTACCGTGTCGCCGTCTTGCAGGGCATTGCCGTTGGCATCGACTATCGCCGGGCTGTCTGGGGTGTCAGTGGTTGAAGTATCTGGATGCCATTCGAAGCCACACTCGGGGCATACCAAAAGATCTCCGTCTGGGTAGGTGTAGGCTGAATGACACTTCAGGCATGCAGGGTGTTCACTCATGACACGGTACTCCGAGTGGGTGGCAGATTTATGAGTGATCTACCGTAATTGAATTTTGGAGTGCTAGGACGCGGGGAAGGCTAGGAGACGGGAAACGTTTGCGCTTTTTGATTGCTGCCATGGCATAGGTTCCGCGTTCTCGTAGTGACTGATGAGCCATTTGTGCTAGATGTTACCGACCAAACCTTATGCTTCTTGGTGGAGATTATAAGTAAGAGGTTTTCAGCAACCATCCAGTTTGAGATCGGTATGCGTTCGCATCATCTCAACCGTATCTGCTAGCCCCTCTTTAAAATGGCGAGGCCATCGGGGAGGGGCATAAAAATGCCTCGCTTGTCATTGCGAGGCGTCAACTTTAGGCCGCAGCTTGGCTTCCTTCGTCGGTCTGGTCTTCGCTCTCAGCGTTGGTTTCGGCTAGCTGTGCTTCGAGATCTTTCACTTTCTGCTCTAGCTGCGTGTTCTCTGCACGAGCTTGGGACAAAGATTTTTGCAGCTTGTCTGCTGCAGTAGTTTTCTCCGCGAGTTTCTTTTTAGTGGCATCTAAGTTTTTACGCAGCCGCTGTGGATCGTATTTTTTAAGTTCTGCCAGCTCGGAGCGTTCAGCAGCAAGGTCTTTTTGTAGAGCTTTCACACGACCCTTTGCCGCGGCGATCTCTTCTTTCATATTCTCCGAACGGTTGTGCAGTTCTCGGTTGCGTTGCTCTAATGCTTGGGCGTCTTTGGACTTTCCTGAGAGCTCTGTAATGGTTGTCAACTGAGTCGCAATGGTCTTTTCAAGCTCGCTAATTCGGGTTTCTAGCGCGGTTTTTTTGTCATCTAGCTTGGAGATGGCAGCGTCTTTTTCATCGAGCTTTGGTTGGTACTCGCCTCGAAGCTGGGTTTCCATTTCCATGAGTTTTTCTAGGTTGTTTAACGTCAGTTTGTCGTTCATTAATGTTCCTACTAATCTTGATGGTGGCTACGGTTTTTCGTTTTAAATCTGGCTACCCCTGTAGGTTGCTACGACTTTGTCGTTGGCCAGACACTTTCTGTCTTACTCACGGCTGCACCCATTGCGTACCTAGTCTTCGCGATGACTGTTGATGGGTTATGTCTCGAATCGACTCGTGTCAGGTGTTCAGTAGGACTTTGACCATTGCCTGCTCAATATTGAGCAGCAGGCGCACAACGTGTGGGTCGCAGAAAGTAATAGATTCGAAAAGCCGGCGCGAAGGATAACAGATTCGCGCAGATTCCACGAACCTACGAGTGAATTGAAGAGGTGAACTAGTGCCAACTATTGCTGGAGCCAAAGTTGTTGGTTCTAACCTCAAGTTCGAGGTTACGACTTAGCTCTTAAAAAGGGAAAGGGGGCAGGGAAAAAGGGTTCGGTGGGTTGCTTTTCATCGGCGTGAAAGTTGTAAGGCGTCAACAGAGTCCTGATGATTTTTTGCCGCGGTAAAGTGCCAGTTTGAGTCCGCAGATCGCCCTACAAAAAAACGCCCACCCTCAAAGTCATGTTGGGTCTGCGCAAGCAATTGATTTTTTGGGTTTAGTAGCTGAGCGGGCAAAAAAAAGGCGCTCACAAGAGCGCCTTTTTTCTTTTACCCCGGTTTACTGTCCGAAGTTGTACTTCACAGTTAACCCATAAGTCGCGGGCTGGTTGGGGTAGCCACTGAAGCTTCCCGCCTGTGCTACCGATGGGAAGGCTGACAGCAGGTACTCATCGTCATTGAGGTTGCGACCCCAAAGGTTGAACTCCAAACCGTTGTCCCAGCTCATACCAGCACTAGCATTGAACATGTTGACTTCCCGCGCAGCGATTGACATGGGAATGTTGTCGGCAACCTGCACTTCTTCTTCGTAAACGTGCTCTAGGCGTACGTATGAGTAAGCGCCAAGTAATTCGAAGTTGTAGGTAATGTTCGTGTTAGTTGACAGCTCTGGGATCCCTGAAGGCTGTTGACCCGACAAGTCCATGGGTCCGTTAGGACCTACTGCGCCTTGGAATGAGTCGTAAAGTGGATCCAGCCACGTGGCCGCAAACCCAATGCGGAGACCGTCAACAGGCAACCAGGTGACATCGACCTCTACGCCATCGGTAGACTGCTTACCGGCGTTGGCCAAATTAAAGCCGGTGCCAGAGAAGACGTTAGACTGGAAGCCGTCGATTTCTTGCATGAAAATGGCCAAGTTCAGTGACACGGTGTCCCACTGACCTTTCAGACCCACTTCGTAGACCAGTGACTCTTCGGGGTCGGCACGACGCGTACCCACGGCGAAGTTTGCCGCGCCGGGTCCGAAGCCAACGTTTGGCAGGGCAGGATCGCCGTTTGCTAGCAGGGCGGCTACGTCAGCGGGAACAGGACCGGTGTCCTGAGACAGGTTCCATGATGACGCTTTGAATCCTGTGCTCACACCGCCATAGACATTCATGTCAGGGGTCAAGTCATAAGACAATCGCAGCGTATAAGTGGTATCGCTGTCGTCACTCTTGCCGTCTTCCACGGAGTTCGGGAACCCGACGACTGGCGGCAAAAATTGTGCAGCTTTCAGCGCGCCCAGGCCAAATGCGTCGAGTGGCAACGCGCCAAATAGGTTGTCACTGATTACCTCAGCACTGGCGTCTTTCTCTGACTGGGTGTAGTTCACACCCGCTGTAAGCGTCAAGGCGTCGGTCAGGTCGTAATCGACCTGTGCGAATAGCGATAGGGTTTCATCGTCAAGCGTGTACTTCTCTGACTGATTACCCGTGCCTGTCGCGTAGAACGTGCCCGCAGGGAATCCCAGAGCAGCCTCGACGGCGCCAAGGGCGCCTCCGGTAAGGAAGTCTACGTAGGAACGGAAATCAGCACCGAGGCCAAAGGTCTCATCTTGCTCGACTTCTTCATTGAAGTAGAAGGCGCCAGCCATCCATTGCAATGGGCCACTGCCTGCAGAGGTCAAACGCAGCTCTTGGGTAAAGGTGTCGATCTTGGTGCCTCTGAAATCTGCCGCTTCAGGCAAAATCAGTCGTGCGCTGGTGAAATCAACATCCCCTGATTGGAACTGATCAAGAGTTCTGTAGGCTGAGATCGAGGTCAGAGTGAAGCTGTCAAAATCGTAGTCGACGTGCAGCGAGGTGCCCTGAGTCTCAATTTCGTTCCTTGGGTCAAAATCAAGGTAGTTGGCGTAGGCGAAGGCGTCATTGGAAATCAAGTCACCGCCGAGTAATCGCACGATACCGCCAGTAGGGCCATCGACTAGGTTGGCAACACCACAACACACCTCATCGATTTCTTCTGCATCAACGATCAGGCGCATTTCTAAACGGTCAGTGGGGCTCCACAGCAGCTGGCCACGGAAGTTCCAGCGGTCCAGCTCGTTAGAGTCGGTACCCAGTTCCAAATTGTCAAAATAGCCGTCGCGCTCGTTCATGCTGCCGAACAGACTAAAAGCCACATTTTCTGACAATGGGCCCGTGACGTCGCCACGAATAATGGTTTGGTTGTAGTTACCTACCGTTGCGCCCACTGAGCCGCTGAAGCCATCAAGGTCGGGCTTAGCCGTCGTGACGCTGATAACGCCGGCGGATGCATTTTTGCCGAAAAGTGTGCTTTGTGGGCCACGCAAAACTTCGATGCGCTCAAGCTTGGGGAGGTCAGCCAGTGCGCTGCCTACTCGCGAGCGATAGACGCCGTCGATGAAAACACCCACAGATGGCTCGATACCGGCATTGTTTGCGCCGTTACCAAATCCGCGAATGATGAAGTTAGTTTGGGCGCTGCCCTGCAGCTGAGTGACGCGCAGGCTAGGTACTAGTGTTTGCAGGTCTTTGATGTCTAGAACCTGTGCTTGCTCGATGGTCTCAGAGGACACAACGGAAACTGCGATAGGCACTTCTTGCAAGGTTTGCTGGCGCTTTGCGGCTGTTACCACAACCTCCTCAAGCATACCGGAACTTTGGGCCAGGGCAGGGAGCGCCGCAGGAAGAGTCAATGCTGCGGCCGCAACGGCTTGCGGAAGCGCTTTGCGGAACGACTTTACAGATGATACTACCGACATGAACGGATACCTATGTTTGAAGTTTGTTTAAACGGCGCGCATTCTCTTTAAAGCTGATGAAGTGGTCAATGTGAATCTTGCAGCCAATAAGATGGGGGAAGAACTTGTTTTGCCGAAATCGCCTTGGTTTACCAAGATTTTGAGAATGCTCAGGCTCGGCTATTTAATGCCGACCATCTACGACTTTAATTACGCATCGGTCATGAACCTGCAAAACCTCAGATTGCCCATTTATTAACCACTGAAATACGGCCAATTTTAAAGACGGCCCTAGCCTCTTTGAATCACGACATTACCAAGAGCCCACCTTCTATCTATGCGGCAGATCATTAGAGTCACGGGCTATGGAAACTGGAGTGCTTGCTGGAGATGGACAGGGCGATTGCGAAAACGGTGATGTAGACTATAGGGCTATGCACCGAAACGTACCGCTAGGCGATTGACTCGGCAGTAAAAGATCGGGTGAATTTTTGACGTGCTACATCACAGCCAGGAGGCAGTCACGACCCATGCAACGATTTGAAGTGAACAGACAGGCATTTACTGAGTGGCGGGGGCAGGAGCAAACCAAACCAGTGTTAGTCGAAGGCGAGGTTCGACTCGCCATCGATTTTTTTGCATTTACCGCCAATAATCTTACCTATGCCGTTGCCGGTGACATGCTGGGCTATTGGAATTTCTTCCCAGTTGTCCCCGACGATGGATACGGCGTGATTCCCGTATGGGGATTTGCCGACGTCATAGAGTCCCGTTGCGATGAGGTTTTGGTGGGCGAGCGGCTATATGGCTATTTTCAGCCCTCGGGTGAATTGGTGATCGCACCGACCAACGTCAGTTCTAGCGTGTTAATTGACGGTACGGCGCACCGACAGTCATTACCTGTTCTGTATAACCAGTATCAGCGCATTGCCAAAGGTCAGGGTGGGGGTTTGGCTGGGCGCCTTCAGGCATTGCTTGGGCCGTTGTATATGACTGGCTACGCTATCGCTGACCAGCTCGCAGTGAATCAGTGTTACGGCGCCCAGCAGGTGGTCATTGTGAGTGCCTCGAGTAAAACCAGCATTGGTTTGGCCGAAGCACTGGCTGAAAGTGATCAATCATCAAAGGTTGTGGGATTAACCTCACCGCAAAACGTTGCTTTTGTGGAGGGGCTTGGTGTCTACGACCAGGTTGTCGCTTATGACGCCATCGACTCGCTGTCGAATTCATCGGCAGTGGTTATCGACATGGCGGGCAGTGGTGAGACTGCAGAAAAATTGCGCGAGCACTTTGCGGATGAACTGAATTATTACATCAGCGTGGGTTTGACCCATTGGGACAAAGCCCGTGGTAGCAGTGGGGCGCCACAGGAGCGGCACGAGATGTTCTTTGCGCCTACCTACATCATAGAGCGCACGAAAGCCTTGGGCCCTGGTGAGTTTAATCGACGACTGCAGGGTTTTCTCGAGCGCGCATCAGCTAAAGCTGTGACCTGGCTGCAACTCAACGAGGTCGATAATGTTGAAGCTTTGGGAGCGTTGTATACCGACATCTGCGCTGGAATCATGGATCCATCAGAGGGCATTATCTGCAAGCTTTAGCGGCAGTGAGCCCTGGAGTGTTGCTAGACCCATAAACGGTGTGGGGTGACCGGGTTCCGGTATTACTCGTTCGCCTCACTGTGGCAGATCACGGAGCCACCCCGAGAGTGGCTGTTCGGTCACGCGGCGCGCGTCGTTTAGAGGATGGTGTCGGTACTGGTTTTCCTAAATTTCGTATTAAATCCTTCTAGTGGTAGTAAAAACCCACTTAACTATTGTCATAAAAGCAATAAAGTTATGCTTTGTTCCCTCTGTATTCGGAACAATAAATGCGATGTAATCTCGCGACCCCGTTCAGCGTGCCCGTTTTTTAAAACGTTCAGCGGCTGTTATCAATTGACAGTCCAGTATCACCATGGAGCAGCGAGAATTTGAACCCAACCGAAAAAATGAATGCGAGTCGTGACAACCCCGTATACAAGCTGCTCAAAATAGTCTCAAACGTTGAGGCGAATGAAGTCAGAGCTTTAGTTGGCTCGTTTTTGTTTGTTGTTGTTCTAATGTCTGCCTACTACATTTTGCGCCCCGTACGAGATGCGATGGCTAGCGACTGGACAGACGCCGAGGTGAGCTGGCTGTGGACGCTCAATTTTTTCATCAGCACTGCGGTGGTCGCGCTGTATGGCGTGCTTGTTTCGCATTTTCGGCTGCGGCTTCTGGTGCCGGCTATTTACGGCATCTTTGCGCTAACGTTCTTATCATTTTTCGTACTAGCTTCCACCATGGACGATCGAACTCTGGTCGATAAATCGTTTTATGTGTGGGTCAGTGTCTTTAGCCTTTTCCACATTTCGGTGTTTTGGAGCTTTATGTCGGACCTGTTCAGCAAAGAGCAGGCCGGCAGGCTATTTGGCATTATCGCCGCGGGGGCAAGTGTGGGCGGCCTAATTGGGCCATCAATACCCTCGTTTTTTTCGGCGTCCCTTGGCACAGATAATTTACTGTTATTGGCCAGTGCCATGCTGCTTGTGCCCATTCCAATTATTTTCTATTTACAGTCCCTCAAATCATCAGACTTGCAAAACGAAGATCTAGCGGTAGCAACGCCTGAGGTCAAAATTGGGGGCAACCCACTAGCTGGCTTCAAGCTGTTTTTTTCTAATCCGTACTTGATGGCGATTGGGCTCTTCATTTTTTTGTACACGGGCATTAGTTCTTTCGTCTACTTCGAGTTAAAGAATTTGCTGAGTGAGCTAAGCCGCGCTGAGCGCACGGCGGTATGGGCCCAAATGGACTTGGCAGTTAATGTGCTCTCCATTGCCATGGGTCTGTTTGCAACGGGTCGAATCATCGGGAAATTTGGAATGCCCGTAGCCATTGCATTCATCCCGGTACTGATTTGTGCAGGCCTTGTTATTGTCGCGGTGTCCCCTTTTCTCGGTGCGGTAGTGGCCTTGCAGGTCATTCGGCGAGCCGGCAACTATGGGGTCACTAAACCGGCCCGTGAAGTGCTGTTTACAAGGGTCGACAGAGAAGCCCGCTTTAAGGCGAAACCCGTTATCGACATCGTTGCCTATCGAGGCGGCGATATGCTGATGGCTTGGTTATTTACAGGCCTCACCCAGGGGTTGGGTCTGGGCTTAGCTGCCGTTGCCGCGGTCGGAGCCGGCATAGCGGCACTTTGGTCCCTTGTGGGCATTTACCTAGGACGATGGTTTGAGCAGGGAGAGGCTCAGCCAGCTGACGACTCAATGTGAGAAAAGCAATTCACCGCCTTATTGATTTGCGATGAATCAAAAAATTTTTAAAACACAAAACGGACTGCAACTATGAAGTATTTTTCAATAATCATGACCTTGACGATAAGTCTGGTTGCCGCGATCACAGCTTATGCAGATGGTCATGGCGATCATACGAGCGCAGCGCCAAAAATGCTCAAATACACCGAGTTCAATCAAATCGGTAACCCGGCTGACGTAATCTATGTCAAGGAAGAAGCCCCCCGAGTTCTCCAACCGGGCGACGTCAGAGTCAGCGTTCTAGCAGCGCCAATTAACCCTTCAAACCTGTTGCAGATTGCAGGCCAGTACGGTGTAGATGCTGTTTTACCAGCTAAGCCTGGTAGTGAGGGGGTGGGCCGCGTTATCGAAGTAACCCCCGAGGTGAACTATTTGAAGGTGGGGCAGCTTGTTTTGATCGTCAGTGGCGGCACCTGGAGAGATGAAGTTGTTGCTCCTGAAGCGGGTTTTCTGCCGCTACCCAGTATGGGTGACCTTCCCCCAGCAGTCATCGAACAGCTGGGTATGTCGGCGGTAAATCCGATTACCGCACTGTTAATGCTGACTTCCTTCGTTGATCTCAACGAGGGCCAATGGATTGTGCAAAGTGCTGCCAACTCAGCTGTTGGTGGTTACGTAATTCAACTCGCGAAGCAACGCGGTATCAAAACGATCAATGTGGTCCGCCGTGAGGGGCTTGCTGAGGAGCTCATGGCTAAGGGCGCCGATGCGGTGTTGATTGATGGGCCGGATTTAGCCGATCAGATCGCTCGTGCCACGGGTGGTGAGCCTGTCGTTTTGGCACTTGACGCTGTGGGGGGAGATACCTACACCCGACTGACCAACAGCCTCGGTTACGGCGGAACTATCGTGGCCTACGGTATGCTTTCAGGCAGACCTGCAAGCTTAAATACGGGTATGACCATTTTCAAAGATATCCGCAATCGAGGTTTTTGGCTCCAAAAATGGTACGAGACGGCTTCTATGGAAGCCAAGCAGGCAGCTTTTGGAAAAATTATCCCTCTGATTGCCACGGGTGTACTGAAGGCTGACGTTGATTCACGTTATGCGGTCGGTGATATCAAAGCGGCAGTCACTCGGGCTGCGCAAGATGGTAGAAATGGCAAGGTGCTAATTGTGCCAAACGTTGAGTAATAGCGCTCTTGAGTAAGAGTACAGTGCGCAGTGAGCATCGCCCTTAGTCCGGCGATGCTCATTGCCAATAAAGGCATCAGTCATTATGTGGTAAGCCGATTAAGTCTCAAGGCGATTGAATACGGCTGACCAAAAAGTCTACGGCAACCTTAACTTTAGGCACTGAATACTGCTGCTTCTGATACAGCAGGTATATGGCCAGATCTTTACTTTGGGTGACCCGTACTTTGGGCTTAATTATGAGCTCCTGCACTTTGCCGTTATCTAAATCGGCTTGTACTGACCACCGTGGTGTCATGCATATACCGCGTCCCGCAACAGCCTCCCTACGCAGCCAAGTGCTATTGTTTGAAATGGTTAAGGCCTTTCCCGACACGTCTAGCCATTGCCCATTTTCCTCACACATCCAGGGGTGAGGGCCATTCGGTGTGCGAAAAAAAAGGCCTTGGTGATCCCGTAAGTCGGTCGCGTGTTTGGGTGTTCCGTTTGACGCGAGGTAATCTGCAGAGGCGACCGGGATAAAGTCGTTGTCCATGAGGCGCACGGCCTGGACTCTCTCATTGGGGGCATAGCCGCCCCGAATGGCAATATCCACCTCGTCTCGCGAAAGCGTAGAAAGCTCATCACTAAAGCTCAGGTCTAAAATGATCTCTGGATAGAGAGCTTTAAACTCGTCGAGAAGAGGTATGAGGATTCTCTCACCGAAGGTCACCATGGTGCTAATCCGCAGAAACCCCTTGGGCGAGGCTTGATAGCTCCTGACCGACTCATCACTGCGTTCTAAATGGGCCAATACGTCTTGCACCTGTGTGTAATAAAGCTGGCCAATCTCAGTGACTTGAACCACACGGGTGGTGCGTTTTAAGAGGTTCGCCCCAAGGCTCTTTTCTAGATCGGCGATACGCCGGGATAGTGAAGAGGCCGGAACCGA
>ERZ1048872.3256-NODE-3256-length-10682-cov-3.966783_pt1 | contig 10682 bp, 8 predicted proteins | sample MGYA00383100_ERZ1048872 | MGnify/ENA primary metagenome ERZ1048872 (study PRJEB29581, sample SAMEA5548370) | metagenome | biome: marine; feature: coastal; material: water | depth 50 m | study: Short-term variability in the microbial, nano- and picoplankton... | reverse complement strand
ATCGTATTTTGGTCAACGTTATCGGCGGCGCGGACTTGGGCATCTCCAAGGTGAACGAGGTCATGTCACTGGTTTCCAAGCGCTTCGGTTCCCGCGAGGAGATCGTCTTCGGCGCGGTGATCGACGAGGCACGGAGCGAGAGCCTCGAAATCTGTGTGCTCGGCAAGGCGGAAATGGAGCGTAGTAAAGTGCCAGCGGAAAAGGCCAAGGTTGCGGAAGCGCCCGCGCTGTCTGAAACGATGGCAGGGCTGGGGCTTCAATCCGAGATCGCTCAGGATGATCTGCCGTTGCGACCGGTTCATAAATCCAAGCTGCACAAGCAAAAGGAAATCAGCGAGGATCAGGACGAATTTACTTTTACCGAAGTCGATGCTCAGCGCGGTTATTTCGAGAAGACCGACCGCAACGACTATAAAGACGAAGACCTCGACGTACCGACCTACCTGCGCCGCGGGATCAAGATTAAGATCAAGGCGTAGCTCCAGCTTAGCGAGTGTTTATATGTGGTCTGGATACGGGACTTGATCCGGCGCGCCGTTTTGTGACAAGTTATGCGGATGCATCACATATTATTCATCACTGTTCTTTCCATTCTGTCGGCTGGCTCGCTGTCGGCGGCGTCTTTCTCTGTGCAGGGACGTGTGCTGGAGGTGCTGCCGGAGGCCCGTGCTTTGCGGATTGAGCTGACACAGTCTGCGAGTACCCAGATCGTCGCCGGTCAGACGGTTGATTGTCGAGTCGGTGCCGGGGATTTGGCGATCGGATATGCCGGGCGCTTGATTCGTGCGGAGGCTGTCTATTATAGCAAGGCATGGCATCTGGAGCGCGTCTTCCCGGTCGATGGCACCGGCGCGAAGGCGATGGCCGATGTCAACAAGCAGCTGCATGATGCGACTTCCACCATGAGTCGGCGCAAGTATGTGCGCGAGGGCGACTATATCCCGAATTTTGCCATGATCGATCAGCACGGGAATTTTCTGCAAGCCCGTGAGCTGCGTGGAAAGCCTTTTGTGGTGAACTTTATTTTCACCCGCTGCCAGGTTGCCGCGATGTGTCCCGCATCGACCACGCGCATGTCTGATTTGCAGGAAGCGGCCCGCGGAGCGGGGCTGGAGGGGCTCCACTACGTCACGATTACCTTCGATCCGGAGTTCGATTCGCCCGGTATCCTCCGCCAATATGCGGAAGGCTATGGGATCGAGCATGAGAATTTTCATCTCCTTACCGCGACTCAGGAAGTGGTCGACGATTTACGCCGCCAGTTCGGCATTCTCATCATGGAAGAGGACGGCACGATCAATCACACCATGGCAACCTTGCTGGTCGATGCCAATGGCCGTGTGGCTTTCCGCAAAGAAGGCTCCAAATGGGCCGTTAAGGAGTTTCTGAAAGCAGCGAAGAAACTGTAGCATTTTGCTGTCAAACGAACCAGACGCCATGACTGCCACACCACAAACCAATACTGTGAAGACGAAGCGTATGCCGCTCGTCAGTATCGCGGTGCTTACCTTGCTCTTTGTGGGCGCGTATTTTCTCCTGCGTTCTTTACCGGATGCGCAGTGTGGGTTTCTGCACTATGAAGAGGTCGTGAATGCGGATGGCTCGGTGGAGTTTTGCGCGACCAATCACGCCGGATTTCTCGATCTGACGCGCCTGAAGTATCCGGTTGAGATGACGGTCGCACTGCCCGGCGAGGCGGCACCAGGCCAAGCGCAGGCGGTGACTCTGGAGTTACTGACTACAGGTGGCACGCCGATCGCGCCACACGAGCTGGCGGTCACTCATACCAAAAAGATGCACGTCATGCTGATCGACCCCTCGCTGCTGGACTATCACCATGTGCACCCGCAGGCTGACGGGTTGAACGGACAGTATACGTTTGAATTCACCCCGGAACGTGCGGGGATTTATCAAGTATTCGCCGAAGTCGTGCCGCTGCGTACGCGCCGTCAAATTATTGCGACTGGTACGATTACCGTCGGTGGCGGGGACGGCTCTGAAATGTCTTTTAAGCGCCAGACCGAGAGCGTGGTGGGCGGCCTTCGTTTTGATCTCGGCGAGGTGCCGGAGCGCTTGCGCACCGGAGTGGACTACCGCTTCGATCTCGAGGGGACCGCTACCGATGTCAGCGCGATTGAGCTGGAGGAGGTCATGGGGGCGAAGGGCCACATGGTTGCCTTCGATGACGCAAGGAAGGGCTTCGCCCACATGCACCCCATTGACAGCGTCGTGTCGGCGCGTTCCAGCGAAGCCGGGCAGGAGCTCGCCTTTTTGTTCAATGTCCCGAATGCCGGTTGGTATCGCGTCTTCGCCCAAGTTCAGGTCCACGGCCGCGAGGTCTTCGGGCATTTTGACCTGAAGGTCGAGTAGGGCGGACGGTCAGGTCCGAACTCGGATTCGTTCACCTAGCGGGGCGTGGTGCCGCCGAAGGTGTCAGCTTAGAACCTGATGCTCCAATCCTTCTTATGATGCTTTACAGAAAGGCTACTGGAATATATGTTTTTTGAGTGGCAGGTGCTACAAATCGGGGGATGGAATTATGGGGCACAACAAGGTCTGGCGTCTTTTCAGTACTGTTCTTGTTTTTCAGTCTCGCAGGCCTGTCCTCCGCAAACAGTACTGAATCTGTAAAACGGGTTCTCGTACTCAACTCGTATCACGAAACATACCACTGGACCGACCGGATCATGGCGGGTGTAAAGTCGGTTTTTGAGCCGCAGACTGATGTTGAACTCTACATCGACTACATGGACACGAAGCGCTCTTCCGATGAGGTTCACTTTCAACTCCTCCGTGACTTATATGCCCACAAATATGCTCTCATTCAGTTCGATGCCATTGTCTCGTCGGACGACAATGCCTTGAATTTTCTGCTCAAGTACCGGGATGATCTTTTTCCGGGTGTGCCGGTGTTCTTTTGCGGAATCAACGATTTTCATCCCGACCTCATCGCGGGAACGCAGCTGTTCTCGGGCGTTCACGAAACCTACGATGTGGCGGGAACCTTTGACATGATGCTGCAGGTTCACCCCCAGTCCAAAACGATCGTCACCATCACCGATAACACCGTCTCCGGCCATGCATTCCTGAATCGAGTCAAGCGAGCCGAGCTACAGTTTAACGGGCGCATACAATTTAAACACCTGCACAATCCCGAACCGGAAAAACTCTGTGAAGAACTTGGCACATTGCCTTCGGATGCGCTGGTTCTTTGGGCGATCTATCTCCGGACGCCTGCGGGCAGTTCTATTTCCAGCGAAGCCAGCGTGCGAATGGTCGCAAATGCCAGCCCCGTTCCCGTCTACTGTGTTTGGGATGTCGTCGGTCAGGGAGTGGTTGGAGGGAAAATTACCAGTCCCAACTTCCAAGGGGAATTGGTCGCTGAAATGGCAACCGACTATTTGCGCAGTGGCCACTTTGAAGACCTATCCGTTACCGGCAGCCCCATGGTCTATACCTTCGACTACAACGTTATGCAGCGATTTGGAATTGCCGAAAGCGCTCTGCCGGCAGACCGCCTGATTTTAAACAAACCCTATTCAGTCTACGCTGCGTATAAAAGAACCATTTGGGTGACCGTTGGGGTTCTCATACTGCTTAGCACCATCATTCTATTTCTCGTCTACTACATCTTGAAGCGCAGGCAGGCTGAGCGGGCGCTGGCCTTGGTGCAGGAGCAATTGGCGCAAAGCCGAAAAATGGATGCCATCGGTCAACTGGCCGGGGGCGTCGCCCACGACTTCAACAACATGCTGACCAGCATCGGCGGAGCAGCCCAAGTGCTGGAGGCAAACTCCGAGCCGAAGAATCAGAAATACATTCAGATGATTCTGGCGTTAACCGACCGGGCCGCGCAGCTCACCGCCAAACTCCTCGCGTTCGGACGAAAGGGCAATGTGGTTCAGGAGCCAACGAATCTGCAGCATACAATTGAAAATGCCATCGACATCCTGAAAGTCTGCCTGAACAAAGCCATTGTCATAGAAGCTCAGTTCGATGCGACGCAGTCGCTCGTCATGGCCGATGAATCCCAAATTACGAATGCGCTGCTCAATCTCGGAATCAATGCGGAACATGCCATGCCCGATGGAGGGAAACTCATTTTAAAAACATCGGACACCACGCTCGACAAACCGTTTTGCGATGCCTCCGGGTTCAAGCTGCGCCCGGGAGACTATTTATGCATTGAAGTGTGCGACAGCGGAACCGGCATCAAACCGGAGCTGCTGCCGAGGATTTTTGAGCCGTTCTTCACCACCCGGGACGTCGGAAAGGGAACCGGCCTCGGTCTGGCTTCAGTCTATGGATCGATCGTCGAGCATCAGGGCGCAATCACCGTGCAAAGCCGGATCGGTCAAGGTACCGAATTCAAGATTCTGCTGCCACTGACCGAAAGCCCCGAAGCCGTTGGGGCAGTGGTAAACCACGATGTCCTGGGCAACCGGCAACTCATTCTGGTCGTTGACGACGAACCACTCGTTCGAAGTACCACCTGCAAGATACTGACGGATCTCAACTATTGCGTGCTTCAGGCCGCCAACGGAAAAGAAGCCCTCGATATCTTCAAAGAGCGGGCCGAGGAAATCGATTTGATTATCATGGACGTGGTCATGCCGATCATGAGTGGCCGCAAGGCCTTCGAGCGCATCACGGAAATCGACGACCAAGTGAAAGTGGTCTTTACATCCGGGTTTACCGGCGATGAAGCAATCCATGAACTAACCTCGCCCGGCAACACCGCGTTCCTTAGAAAACCCTACAGCAAACACGACCTCAACCGACTCATCGTATCGATGCTCAACAACAACCAGGCCTGATTCATTGGTAGATCTGCGTGTTGAGGTTCCGACTTTCCCCCAGGCAGGCACAAGTCAACTCGGTCGATCGCTTCTTCCTTCCATCTTGGTTGACCTTGCCCCTTACCAGTTTACAATACCTCTGAGTTCGGGAGGGGCACGATGAAAGGAAATCTGGAAGAAAACCTTGGAAATATGGCGTACTTGTTGAAGTGCCTGATGGACAATACGTCGGACATGATCTACTTCAAGGATATCGACTCCAGATTCCTAATGGTGAACGAGGCGTGCGCAAATTGGCAAGGCAACTGCGCCCCCGCCGAGTTGATCGGGAAATCCGATTTCGATACCTACTCGGCGGCGGATGCCCGGCGCATGCGGGACGATGAAAAGCGCATCATAGAGAGAGGAGAATCGCTGGTGGGTATCGAAGAGCACCTGACTAGGGCCGATCGAGCCGAGGCGTGGGTTTCCACCTCAAAGGTACCGTTGCGCAATGAAGCGGGTGATGTTATTGGTATTATCGGGATCTCACGCGACATCACCGAACGCAAGGAAGCGGAATTGCGCGAGGCCCGCTATGCCGACGAGGTGAAGCGCTATGCCGAGGGCATGAAGCGGATCAATGCGGAGATGGAAGACGACCTGCGCATGGCCGAAAAGCTTCAGAAAACATTTTTCCCCGCATCCTATCCCGTCTTTCCGGAGGGAGCGCTGCCGGAAGATCGACTGGTTAACTTTTACCACTATCAACATTCGGGCGGATTGATTGGCGGCGATTTATGTTCCATTCATAAACTGTCCGAAGCTGAAGTCGGCATTTTTCTGTGTGATGTCATGGGGCACGGGATTCGGGCCGCGCTTGGCACCGCCATCATTCGCACCATGGCCAACGACATCTTCAGCACCGAGCGCGACCCCGGTCGCTGCCTTGAACGCATGAACGAGGCATTGATTCCCCTTCTACGATCGGAGGGTGAGTTGATCTTTGCGACCGCTTGCTATTTGGTGTTGAACCTTGTAACTGGATGCCTCCAGATGGCCAATGCGGGCCACCCGCTCCCAGTCTGCCTGAATGCGGAGGGACCGGTGAAATGGTGCGTGGAAAACCATAGCCAGTGCGGACCGGCATTGGCCATTATCGACCAGGCAACCTATCCGACGATACACCGGGAGATAAATCCAGGAGACGGGGTGGTGATGTTTACCGACGGAATCTTTGAAATCGCCAGAGGTGATGAGGATGAGTATGGAGAGCAACGGCTGCTTGAGTCGTTCCAGCGGCATCGGAATCTGCCACTACCGGAACTCTTCCCAATGATCCTTGAAGATGCACGGCAATTTTCAGGGGAAAAGGCATTTGATGACGATGTGTGTCTCGTCGGATTTCGGCTTCCTCAGACGCATTAAACTTTTCGAATGGCAGATTACGCCGCCCACAGAAATTCGGTGTGGATTTCAAGGGCTGGCAATGCGGCGACGAATACGAAAATGAGCGCGGTGTGTCTGTTGTGTTTTTTCATGATCAGTTCCCTCTTGTTCTGGTGTTGGCAGCTCCGCTTAACGTAGAAAGCGTAACTGCCAATGATCATCGATTTGAGGGATATTGCGAGCAGCCGGGGGGGCTCCCGTTAACGGATGATACGGCGTCCGCAGAGCTTTTCTCTGCCGACAATCTTCCAGCTGTAAACGTCCTGTGCGGTTTCGGTATGCTTGAATACCTGATTTGCCCACAGCTCGGTGAAGTAAATTTCCTGTGGTAGCTGAACACGGTCAAGAATGGCCCGTCGCTGCTTTTCGCCGAGCGATCCGTAGAATAAACTCATATGCGGGTTAAATGCATAGGGGGCTTCTGGAGATTCCCGGAGCCGGAAAAAATCCGATAGTTGAATCAAGCCCGCGTTTAGATCGAACTGAAGAAAACAGCTCTTGGTGAATTGCCGCGAGAAGAGCAGTTCGGCCGGATTGAGCATCAGTGGAGCAATCTTATCGGCGGCTTGTTGCAGGACCTGGAGGGCCACTTGGGGCGAAGACTCCGTGCTGACGGATACGGTGATGTGGGGGACGAATGTGGGCCCCGAATACGATTCAGCCAAATTGTCGATCACTTGCTGAAGACCCGACCGGAACGAAGTTTCCGGAATCAGCCAATAGCTCATTCTTATCGGTAAACTCGTTTGTGTGCTGTCATTCATATTTCCAGTAAGTGCATCGATGGGGGCTGACAAAATTTGGTTCACCCGAGCATCATTCTCAGGTTGATGGGGTCTGCGCGCCACATCAAGGGTTGAACCACGCTTTCAGCCGAACTTTTAAGCAAGTGATGGGCAGTCCGCCGAATGCCTACCGCCGCAAATAGATCAGTGACTGCCTTTGAGGCACTTGCGGTATTTGGCATATCCTTATACATATCTTTTTAGTATGAACTTTCCATGCAATCTGACCAATCAACTGCTAGATTAACCGCGCGCTCCCTCCGGTCACTAGAGAACGCAGAGGACGCAGAGCCGTTGAATTGATTTTTTGAGTATATTTAACACGAAAAATGCTAATAATTGAGCCCGCTCGAACTATCAGCTCTTAACCACCTCTGCGTAGGCATCGACTGGTTCGGGTGAGATTGCCTCGGATGCTCATCGCCTAGAGATGCGCGCATCCTCTCAAGCAGGCTTTGATGTCTCGAAGACTCTTCCTGAAAGTCATCTGCGCGAAAGCCATAGCGAGAAACTGATCCCCGGCGCTCATGCCTTTACCCACTCTGGGCATCGGGTATCGGTCGATGCATCGAGTCAATTGCTTGGGATCCAGCACATCCGTAACTTGGGTGAAAACGAGTCTTCCTTGGTTCATCCCTTATTGAGAATGAACCAAGGTCACGCATGCCAGCCGGTTCAAATGCAGGACACTGCTTTTTCCTTATTAGCCGCTTGAAATGAACAACCTACAAAACCTCAATCCGTCCTTAACTTCACACTCGTGTCTAAAAATAGTTTTTTAAACCAATGTGCACCTGTCACGCCTTAGCCGGTCCGCGCCAAGCGCATCACCGTAGTCTAGCCCACGGTAGGGCGACTGTCACAGTCGCCCTACACAGGAATAGCTCGAAGTCCCCTGCGGGCTTCGGGCTATTCAGCGGGGGCGGGGCTAGCATTCTTCAATGCTCGCTGCCAGCCTTTGCACAGCAAAGGTATGTTTCGCGAGGGTATGCGGGTGCTCGATGACTTTATTGTCGTCGACAAAGGCGGCCAATACATAGATCGAGCCATCGATTCGCACCGGTATAGTAAAGATGATCAACTGCAGCGGTTCTTGTTCCGCTTCGAGCGTGATGGTGCACCTCTGCATGGCGACTTTGCCATTCAGGCTTTTGAGTGCGGCATTCAGCACCCCGCAAGTTTGGCAGGCTTTCGTAGTCCCACAGCCACCTTCACCTCTGGCGGCATGTACACAGCCCATGTGTTCCCCGAATCGGGCGCCGTGGACTTCGGCAGACTCCTGATTCTTAGCCATCGCAAGGTAAGAGGCATTGGCGTAGACGATCTGCCGCTGCTGATTCAGCAGCACTATATGCTCGGGCCTGTGTTGTACCGACCCTACTAACACAGCATTGCCTTGTAGCGATGCCACTTGCGCGTTCAAGACTTCGCTCGGGGCGCGCTCGGCTAGAGTCGGCTCGGTGGGCTGTTTCATCGGAAGGATGAGTAATGAAATGTGAATTTTGCATTTTAGGCAAAATAAATATTTATAAATTAGTTATTTGGGGGATATATTTAGGCAGCAGTCGCATCAGCCGTACCCTGCATCTGCGTCCGGTGATCAGTCCTGAGAAAAGTGGACTGATCAGTGTGATGTACCCAAGGATCTGTGTGGGCGTATATTGTTATACTTCCAGCGCCAGTCTTCGATGACGATTCGGGTCTCCGTGAGTGTCCACAGCTGATCTCTGTTTAGACACTCGTCGCGTAAACGTGCGTTGAAGTTTTCGATGAAGCCGTTTTGCCATGGACTACTCGGATCGATATCCAGTGTTTTGATCTGATTCTCAGCCAACCACTCGCGTAACTTACGTTCGATGAACTCAGAGCCATTGTCGCGACGGATATGTTCTGGAGCTCTTTCAATTGCTTGGCTTGGCTCACTTCCATCATACCAAATGTCTCGCGTTGCTCGAATGTCGCCTTTGGCTCTTAATCATGTGTGAAAAAAATAGGCTCATCGTCGATTAGCGGGGAGATGGCGCTTAGAACCACTGATTCAGTCCCATGACACAACCGAATCCCATGGCGAGGGTGCTTGCGGATGAGCCTAAACCTTCCAGCAATCTCAGGTTCTGTTCTGTGCGGCGGATGAGCCTCCGTGCCTTCGCGTCTCCGTGTGAGAATGGCGTCGTGCTGGTCTTTGTGTCTGGTCATTGAGCGCAGAGCCAACAGGAGCTGAGTTTCACACGGAGGCACGAAGGCACGGAGCTTGGGTTCTGTTCTCGTTGATGTTTGTTTGGTTACAACATCTATAAACTTCAATCCCGCTTCCTTGCTACATCTTTCACGCCAATCGACGAAGAACCAAAAAATAGGTGTATCTTATCAAACATATAGTTATTGGGAGGTGATCCGCGGAGGGGGCATGAGGTAGGGGAGTCTAATGGATCGATCGGGTGGGACATTGGCTGTCTTATTGGTCGAATACATTCTTTCGATGCCAGTTTAAGTGTCGTTCGGCTGGGCGCAGCTGCGCGGCCTCTTGATGGATCGGCTGCTTGTTGTGGCGCACTTTGAGCCACTCGGCTTCGGGACCCCATTCTTCGAAGATCTCGTCGGCCACGTTGATTCGGTTGGTCTCGGAAATCGTCCAGCCCCCTTGACTAGACCTCAATCGCTTCGCCCAACACATGCGGGTAGCCTTCGGCTCCGAGGAGTTCAATGATTGCACCTTCGAGTTAGGCTTCGGTGAATTTCATGGATGATTAATCTCTATTTCTAATTCGGTTAGAGAAACTATGATCGCGTCAAAAGACGGGCAACGTCCAAAAATCATTTCCTGCATCGCTACGTAGTCCTTTTGCATGGCTTTGAGGACATGGTAGGGCGGGATCAATTTAAGCGAGCCTCTGACAGCAGCATCATAGTTCGCCCAGCCGCGAGGGTAGAACTTCTTCTTAAACAGGACGACATTCTCCAATAAATCTGGCTGAGCTAATGCGGACGCTTTTAATGTTTCGTCGGCGGCCATCAGGCAGAGGTCATAGTAATGTCGGGAATAGCGCACTGGTATGACGGAGTCGATCGGACGATGCGCTTCATGATGCAGGATCGTAGCTTTCTCCCAAAAAGTGCGCTCCGCATCAATCGCACGCACAGAGCACTCAGGCGCATCAAATTGATCTGGAAAATCTTCCGCTGCGTAGGGCGTAATGGTGTGTTCCGAGTGTGGCAGCCAAGAGGCCAAAGGCCCGATCTCCAGTTGAATGTAGGGGAGTAGACCTTCAGCCTTTGTCGTTCTCGGATATTTCACTCTCACAACATGCCCTTGGTCTTTTTCATCAGATTTGATTTCCAATTCGCAGTGCGCCCCGAGCGCTTCCTCCAAGCGCGGCACCATTGTTTCAGCGATGTAGGCGCAGGCGCTTTTATTCAAAACTTCGTTGATCTTACGCTGTTTCGTTGTCGAGCGTCCTTCCATTGGGTCCTGAACTTCATCTACCACTCTCCAGTCTAACACCAAATCGATGTCTTCGGAAAAGCGGTCGATCAGACCGTAGACCTTCGACAGGCTCGTGCCTCCCTTGAATATCAGCTGCTTGGAAAGCTCGGGGTGTTCAAATACTTGCTTCAGTGTCCAGCAGACCCAGAAGTCTTTTTCTACTACTGCAATCGAGCCCATGTCCCG
>ERZ1048872.3251-NODE-3251-length-10694-cov-4.715951_pt1 | contig 10694 bp, 9 predicted proteins | sample MGYA00383100_ERZ1048872 | MGnify/ENA primary metagenome ERZ1048872 (study PRJEB29581, sample SAMEA5548370) | metagenome | biome: marine; feature: coastal; material: water | depth 50 m | study: Short-term variability in the microbial, nano- and picoplankton... | reverse complement strand
GCGCAAGGATCGCCATGCCAACGGCATCCAGCAAATCGGCTCGTATCTGTGGGCTGGCATGTGCCCATTTCGGCAAAGCGTCTCGTGCGGCAATAACTGCGTCATCGACGTGTGCCACATCAGCGCGGGCATAGTGCCCAATGCTGTCCGACAGATCAGACGGATTGATGTTTTCCGAAAGTTCTGTTCCAGAAACCCAAGTTCCGGCAATGAGGTTTTCATGATGTGTCATGCGTTTCTCCTGATGTGTGTTTGCGGGTCTAGAAAAACGCTTGTAGGCCGGTTTGCGCGCGACCAAGGATCAAAGCGTGCACATCATGCGCGCCCTCATAGGTGTTCACTGTCTCCAGGTTCACCATGTGACGCATGATCTGGAATTCCTCAGAAATCCCGTTGCCGCCGTGCATGTCCCGCGACATCCGCGCAATATCGAGGCACTTTCCGCAGTTATTGCGCTTGATCATGGAAATCATCTCTGGTGCCGCATTTGCTTCATCCATCAGACGCCCGACACGCAGGCTTGCTTGCAGGCCAAGTGTGATCTCGGTTTGCATATCGGCCAGCTTTTTTTGGAACAATTGAGTTTGCGCCAACGGGCGGTTGAACTGCTTACGGTCAAGGCCGTATTGACGCGAGGCGTGCCAGCAGAATTCGGCAGCGCCCAAAACACCCCAGCTGATGCCGTAACGTGCGCGGTTGAGGCAGCCAAACGGGCCTTTCAGACCTTCAACATTTGGCAGCAACGCATCTTCGCCAACTTCGACGTTCTGCATGACAATTTCGCCAGTGATTGATGCACGGAGCGATAGCTTTCCTTCAATTTTGGGGGCCGACAGACCAGTCATGCCCTTTTCCAGAACGAACCCACGGATTTTGCCACCGTGTGCATCGGACTTGGCCCAGATCACAAAAACATCCGCAATCGGGCTATTGGAAATCCACATTTTCGCACCGTTGATGACATACCCACCATCAGTCTTCTTGGCCGTCGTTTTCATGCCTGATGGATCAGATCCCGCATCAGGTTCGGTCAGGCCAAAGCACCCAATAAATTCGCCAGAGGCCAGTTTTGGCAGGAACTTCATGCGCTGCTCTTCCGAGCCATATGCATAGATCGGATACATCACGAGGCTGGATTGCACAGACATCATGGAGCGATACCCGCTGTCTACGCGTTCGACCTCACGCGCGATCAAACCGTAGGACACATAGCTGGCACCGATCCCACCATATTCTTCCGGTAAAGTTGTGCCCAAAAGGCCCATTTCGCCCATTTCGCGGAAAATCTCTGGATCAGTTTCCTCGTTTCGGTAGGCCTCGATTATGCGCGGCTGAAGTTTTTCCTGCGCATATGAAGCAGAAGCATCGCGCAGCATGCGCTCTTCTTCACTAAGTTGATTATCCAGCAGAAATGGATCTTCCCAGTTAAAGCTAGAGAGATCGGGCTTGCTTTGCGGGCTGAGTTCGTTGGCCATATCGATCTTCCTTAAATTTGTGATTGGGTGATTGCGGCTTCGATGGATGCTTCAAGCACATCAAGTGCTTCATCCACGACAACATCGGAGGTGTTCAAAGGGGGCAATAAACGTACTACATTAGACCGCGTGCCACAGGGCAGGATGATCAACCCGCGCTGTTCCGACTGCGCAACAATCGCAGCTGTCAGTGCAGCATCCGGTTCACCCGTTTCACGGCTCTTGACCATTTCAAACGCAATCATCGCACCCAGGCCACGCACATCACCGATGGCCTCCATGCCTTGACGTTTGGAAATTGCGACAAGGCGTCCTTTGATTTTTTCGCCAATTTTGGCAGCTTTCTGGCATAGGCCTTCGTCTGCGATGATGTCCAGCATCGCGTTCGCGGCGGCCACGGCCAATGGGTTGCCAGCATAAGTGCCGCCGATCCCACCAACAGGCGGCGCGTCCACAACCTCGGCACGACCAGTTACTGCAGACAGCGGGAATCCACCCGCCAAACCTTTCGCCATTGTCACGAGATCTGCAGCAACACCGGCATGCTCGAAAGCAAACATCTTACCGGTCCGCGCCATGCCGGCTTGAACTTCGTCTGCAACAAGTAGAATTCCATGATCATCTGCAACTTGGCGCAATTTCCGAAGAAAGTCGAAATCAGCGATGTTGAACCCACCCTCACCTTGCACGGGTTCGATGACGATGGCTGCGACCCGCTCGGGATCAATGCTCGACTTGAACAATAGATCGAGCTGAGCAAGGCTCATCTCTGGCGAGATGCCGTGATATTCGTTCGGAAATGCCACGTGATGAATCTCCGGCGGCATTGCGCCAAATGATCTCTTGTAGGGCGCGACTTTGCCACACAACGCCATGCCCAAAAGGGTGCGCCCATGAAATCCACCAGAAAACGCAATGACGCCTGAACGACCAGTATAGGCACGCGCCATCTTTATGGCATTCTCGACAGCCTCGGCACCCGTGGTTACCAGCATTGTCTTTTTCTCGAAATCACCTGGCGTTAAGCTGTTCAGTCGCTCGGCTAAACGGATGTAACTTTCATATGGAGCGACATGAAAGCAGGTATGTGTGAAAGCTTCACACTGCTTTGCAACAGCGGCCATCAATTTTGGATGCCTGTGGCCCGCGTTGTTCACTGCAATCCCCGCAGCGAAATCGATAAATCTCTTTCCGTCTACATCCCAAAGCTCAGAATCTTGCGCGCGTTCAACGTATATGCCCCGCGTGCCAACCCCATTTGCCACAGCTTTTTCGCGTCGGATCTTCATTTCTACAGTGTTTGGCATGATTCTCTCCTTAGCTCACAAATTAGCGATAACATTGCTCAATATATCGAGCAAGATATTCTTCATACTTGAGCAACGCAGCTTGATTGGGTAACATTATATTAGGGAGATCATTATGAGTGAATTTGACGTTGGCGCGCGATTGAAGGCTATTCGCATCCAAAATAGCATGTCCCAGAGGCAACTCGCTGAGGCATCAGGTGTACCTCATGGTCAGATTTCGATGATTGAAACCAACAAGAGTAGTCCATCCGTCGCCTCTTTGCGCAAAATACTGGGCGGCTTGAGTCTAGGGATGTCGGAATTCTTCGAACCAGACGCCGTCGAAGACGAAAAGCCGTTCTTTACGCCAACGGAGCTTCGCGACTTAACATCTCGGCTTTACTCTGAAGCCAACGGATTTGAGGGAACAATAACCCTGAAGCAAGTTGGGAACGCCCGCCTTCACGGACTTCAAATTCTGCACGAAACATATGAACCCGGCGCAGATACCGGTGCAGATATGTTGGACCACACAGCCAGCGAAGGGGGAATCGTTATCTCTGGCGAGATCGAAGTAACGGTCGGAAATAATGTCACTGTTCTGAAGGCTGGTGACTCATTTCTTTTCAACTCCCGTGAACCACACCGCTTTCGCAATATCAGCGACAGATCCGCAACGGTGGTCTCCGCATGTACGCCGCCGTATCTCTAGTCGCTTCAAGCGACAGTGAAAAATTGGGATGCCGACTGCGGGCTTGGGACATAAAAGGTCGGGTTTGTCCGCAGCCTGTTAGTTCGACCCCAGATTCTTGCTGAACTTTGCACGAATGGCTGGTTTTTCCGCCGCGCAGCGGCACCAAACTTTACGCTTACGCAGCATTTTGTTCGCTGCGAGCGCACGCAGCAGAAAAATCGAATTCACATCTGTGGATGCCCCCTTTAATGCAAGTTGTTTTTGAGCGTTTGAGAATGTGAACGGATGCGGTCATCTGTCAGGCCTGTTGATGCGGCGTTTCAGATGCCGCTGGCCGGTATGGAGATACGCGGTTCAGTTCCACATCACAATGGCGGGTTGATTATCCCGGTGTGAGTTCCTGGTTTTACTGAACCCGATCTTTCCGATCATTTGCCCTTACACTCAAAGACCTCCTCACATTCCCAGCGTACCGCCCACCGCAACGCTTACGCGGCGGCGATGGTCGGATCTCTGTAATCTTCGTTCTTCACCAACATGGCCCATAACCTGCGCGCCATCTTATTTGCGAGCGCAACAGCGACAACCATACGAGGCTTCCTCTCGAGCATCCTTTGGAGCCAAGATCCTTCAGGAGCACCCTTATGAACCGCCACCTTCACGACGGACATGGCACCGATAACGAGGAGCCTACGGATATCTCTCTGCCCGATCTTCGACGTTCGGCCCAGCTTCTGCTTTCCTCCCGTCGAGTGTTGTTTCGGCACCAGTCCGACCCAAGCCGCAAAATCTCGACCCCGTCGAAAGATTTCCATGGGCGGGGCAAAAGCAGAGACAGCCATAGCAGTAATCGGGCCAATGCCTGGCATGGTTTGGAGGCGGCGAGCAGCATCGTCTTTTGCTGCTTCGATGCGCACCTGTTTCTCAAGCCTGAAAATTTGGTTTGTTAGAGTGGCGATTTGGTCAATGTAGATCGACCCAATATCCATCACTATTTGTGGCAAACCATTCTCAGGATCTTCCAGAACTTCCTTCAGACGTTTGATGTTAGTGGCAGCCTTCGGTGCGACCTTACCAAACTCGGCGAGATGAGCCCGCAAGGCGTTGATCAGTTGTGTGCGTTGTCTCAGGAGCAGGTCACGTGTCCGGAACAAAACCGCCCGACTTTGCTGCTCATGGGTTTTCACGGCGACTGTTCGCATGGTCGGACGTGAGGCAGCCTCGGCAATCGCTTCGGCATCAGCAGCATCGTTCTTATGTCGTTTGACGAAAGGCTTCACATAGATGGGCGGTATTAACTTCACCTCATGGCCGAGCGCCCCAATCTCGCGTCCCCAATCATGCGCGGTTGCGCAAGCCTCCATAGCAACGATGCAAACTGGCTGTTGTGAAAAAAATGGCACAACTTGCGCCCGAGACAGTTTTTTGCGGAACAGAACACTGCCGTCAGCCGATGCCCCATGCACCTGAAAACTGCGCTTTGCCAAATCCACTCCGATGATTGTAATCTTGTCCATTGTCGCCTCCTCAGTTTCTGGTCTGTTAGAACAGCACCAGCATGGCACATCTCGATGCCGTCGGGAGGGGCATCCACTCCATCACAATGGGCTGATTGTGTTGAAAAACTCATGCTTGATTGAGGAGTGAACTGCTGATTCAATTCTCTTATTGAGCGGGAGGATTTGCGATGATGGGACCGAGGCAGGAAGCGCAGGCAGCGCTGTTTTACGAGTTCTCGCTAGAGGATAACGTCCCGCAAGATCATCTGCTACGGTCCATTGATCGGTTCGTCGATCTGAGTAGCATTCGTGCGCATGTAGCGGATTTCTACAGCCATACTGGTCGCCCGTCGATTGACCCAGAACTGCTGATCCGGATGTTGTTGGTGGGGTATTGCTTTGGCATCCGGTCCGAGCGGCGGCTGTGCGAAGAGGTTCATCTGAACCTGGCGTATAGATGGTTCTGTCGCCTCGATCTGACTGATGCAATCCCTGATCATTCCACTTTTTCCAAGAACCGCCACGGTCGTTTCCGCAACAGTGATCTGTTGCGCCAGGTGTTCGAGATGACAGTTGCGCGCTGCATGCAGGAAGGGCTTGTAGGCGGTCAAGGTTTTGCAGTGGATGCCAGTCTGATCAGTGCAGATGTTCAGAAGCAGAATTCCAGCAACCCCGAAGACTGGGCGGCCCAAGAGGTTGACCCCAATGCCGCGCCACGCGCGGTGCGCGAGTATCTCGACGTTCTGGATGATGAGGCTTTTGGCGCAGCCAGTGAGGTCACACCCAAGTTTACCGCCCACGCAGACCCAGCCAGCCAATGGACTGCGGCGCGCAAAGGACCTGCATTCTTTGCATATTCTGACAATTACCTCATCGATACAGATCACGCGATCATCATGGATGTGGATGCTTCGCGGTCGATCCGACAGGCAGAAGTAGGTGCGATGCGCAAGATGATTGATCGCACCCAAGAGCGCTTTGGCATCACACCTGATTGGATCGCTGCCGACACCGCATATGGGTCTGCTGAAAATCTTGTGTGGCTGACACTGGAGCGGCAGATCCTCCCCTTCATCCCTGTCTTTGACAACTCAAAACGCAAGGATGGGACATGGTCTCGGGCTGACTTCACATGGGACGAAAACAACGATCGGTACATTTGCCCAGAAGGCAAAGAACTTCGTCATACCCGGCGCAATTATTCTGATCCCTCCCGGAACACGCATGGCCTGAAAGCCCGAAACTATGGCGCTCTCAAATCGGATTGTCAGAACTGCCCGTCAAAGGCCAAATGCTGCCCCAACACCGACACCCGCCGTATCCGCCGCGAGAAATACGAAATCGTGAGAGACTTCGCACGCGAATGCACAGCATCAGAGTTCAATCCGACAGCCCAGAAACGACGCAAGAAGGTTGAGATGCTCTTCGCCCATCTCAAACGTATCCTTGGATTGGGTACCCGCGCTGCGGGCCGCTGTGATTGATCGACTTCAGGAAGGTTGGTCTCCTGAACAGATAGCTGGTCGTCTGAAATTTGAGGGCCACACAACAACCGTCAGTCACGAAACTATTTACGCATACGTTTACAGCCCAGATGGTCAATCTCAGGCCCTTGCACGGTATCTGCCAGATCGCCGCAAGAAACGAAAACCGCGCTATGCTCGAACTGCACGTGGCATGATGTTTCCCTTGGAACGCTCGATCCACAAAAGGCCGGAGCACATCAAGACTCGTGAGACTTTTGGTGAGTGGGAGGGCGATCTCATGATCTTCCGGCGCGAACATGGCAAAGCAAACGTGGCATCCTTGGTTGAACGCAAAACGCGCTTTGCCGTCTTGTTCCGCAACAACGACCGCAGCTCGAAACACTTTATCTCGAAGCTGATGAACGTGATGGAGCCCCTGCCCCAAACAGCGCGTAAGTCGATCACCTTTGACCGCGGGATCGAATTTTCGGGATGGCGCAAACTCAAGCCTGGGATCGGAACCGAAGCTTGGTTCTGCGATCCGCAGGCCCCTTGGCAAAAGGGTTCTGTTGAAAATCTGAACAAACGAACGCGAAGATATTTGCCTCGCGACACACCAATCGCGGCACTCTCGAATCGCGATATGAAAGCAATTTGTGACCGGCTGAATGGAACCCCGAGGAAATGTCTAGGGTGGCGCGCACCAACCGAGGCATTTGCCAAAGAACTAAGAAAACTGAGATAGAGAAATGTCGCAACCTAACTTGAGTTCACATCCACCTCAAAAATGATCGGGAAAAAAACTTTTGGCCGAATGCAGTAAAGCTTGCATCGCGCGATCAGGGTTGAATATATCGGGATGCAGGTGAAAATCTGTCCAGAACCCTTCCAGAAGTGCAGTGAATGTCAGGGCCGCGAGGTCAGAGTCACCCTCAGGATAGCCGCCCTCTTTGCTCAACGCAGCACATAGGTTTTTGAATTTTCGATGGTTCTTTTGATCACCTTCATCAATTAGCGCACGAAAATTGTATGTCTTTGGCACCTCGGCGCGAAATGAAATCCAGATTGCGACGCATTGCGGGTTCAAAACCGTGTCAGACAGATCGGCCTTGAACATTGTCCTGATCTTGTCCGCGGTACTCAGTTCCGGATGTTCAATCGCAGACTGCCAGTTGCGCAGATAGTCCTGCATCAGTTGTTCGGCCACTGCCCAGAGCAGGCCTTCCATATTGTCAAAGTACTGATTGACCATTCCACGCGAGAGGCCCGAAATTTCCTGAATTCGGTCAATAGTCGTGGCCTTGAAACCGTATTTGTGAATCGCTTGTGCACCAGCGTCGAGCAATTTTTGCCGATTCCGTTGCTTGTTCAAAGCTCTTGCACTGATTGCTTGCGTGGTTTCCACGGCGGTTTACTTCCATTTGGTCTTTGGAAAACACCTATACATTAACGGTTTACGGCGTGATATGTGAAAAAAGTTGAACAGGTGTATTTTTTGTGATCATTGTTGCAGCAGTTCTACCTACTCAGACAGGAGGCGTCATGTCGCTCACCGATCCAAGGTATTCCGTGCTGTTCGAACCGGTTAAAATCGGGCCTGTAACAGCGCCCAACCGGTTCTATCAGGTGCCTCACTGCAACGGCATGGCGCACGCCCGCCCCAAGTCGTTGGCTGCAATGCGTGGAGTAAAAGCCGAAGGTGGCTGGGGTGTTGTCTCCACCGAAGAGGTGGAAATTCACCCAAGTGCGGACCTCAATCCAGTGATCGAAGGGCGATTGTGGAGCGACGACGACATTCCCTATCACGCCAAAACGGTTGAGGCGATCCACGAACATGGGTCACTGGCGGCGATTCAATTGGCGCATAATGGCATGGCGGCAGCAAATCTGTTCACTCGCATCCCACCTATGGCCCCGTCCAACATGTCGGTTGTGTGGGATTTTGGCGATCCGGTGCAGGCGCGCGCCATGGACAAGGACGACATCCGCAACCTGCGTCAATGGTACCGCGATGCGGCCCGCCGCGCCAAGATTGCTGGGTACGACATCGTCTATATGTATGCAGGCCACAACATGGTCACGCCGATGCATTTCCTATCGCGTCGTTACAACGACCGGACTGATGAATACGGCGGCAGCGTCGAAAACCGCGCCCGCCTGATCGGTGAGTTGTTGGAGGACATCAAGGAAGAGGTCGGTCAGACTTGCGGTATCGCCTTCCGCTTTGCCGTGGATGAGATGCGCGGCCCCGAAGGCATCACCTGGGATGAAGAAGGCCGCGCCGTGGTCGAAATGTACGCCGAACTGCCCGATCTATGGGACGTGAACGTCGCAGATTGGAGCAACGACAGCCAGACCGCCCGCTTTGCCCCACAGGAAGGGTATCAGACTAAATACACCAAGGAAGTCAAGAAACTGACAACCAAACCCGTGGTGGGCGTGGGCCGCTTTACCTCGGCCGATGGCATGGTGAGCCAGCTGAAAAACGGCTATCTGGATATGATTGGCGCCGCCCGCCCCTCCATTGCCGATCCGTTTCTTCCCAATAAAATCCGGGACAACCGGATTGACGAAATTCGCGAATGCATTGGCTGCAATATTTGTGCTTCCGGTGATAATATGTCTGTGCCGATCCGCTGTACGCAAAACCCCACTATGGGTGAGGAATGGCGGCGCGGCTGGCACCCTGAGAAAATCGAAAAAGCGGAAAACCCCGACCCTGTATTGGTCGTGGGCTCCGGCCCGGCGGGTATGGAGGCTGCACTTCAGCTCTCAAACCGCGGTCATCCTGTGACCCTCGCCGAGGCCGGCACTGAACTAGGCGGGCGCGTGACCCGCGAAAGCCGTCTGCCAGGTTTGGCCAGCTATGTGAGAGTGCGCGATTATCGCGAGCATTACCTGCTGACGCGGCCTGATGTTGAAATCTACTTTGACAGCGAACTCAGCGGTGATGACATTTTGGAGTTTGGGTTCGAACATGTGATCGTGGCGACCGGATCCAAATGGAAACGCACCGGTCAGGGGCGCGACAACCGCGATGTCATTCCAGGTTTGGACACCGTCAAGGTGGTCACACCGGATGATATCATGGATGGCGTCGAGGTCACAGGCCGTGTCGTCGTTTATGATCTGGACTATTATTACATGGCCAGCACTCTGGCCGAAAAGCTGCGCGCGGCAGGACACGAGGTGGCCTATGTCAGCGATGCCAGTACCGCTGCCAGTTGGACAACCTACACCCTGGAGCAGGAGCGCGTTCAATCCAGCTTAGCAGAAAACGGTGTGAACTTGCATTTGAACAATGTCATTAGCGCGGTGAGCGCGGATGGCGTGACCCTTTCAAATGTCTACAGCGAAGAAGAAGCTTCGCTGGCCTGCGATACATTGCTTCTGGTGACGGAACGCGCGCCGCAGGATGAGATTTACCTCGACCTCAAAGGGCGGCCGGGCGAGCTGAAAGAGGCAGGGATCAAGACGCTGGAGCTGATCGGGGATGCCTATGCCCCCGGCACCATCGCGGCGTCGGTTTATTCCGGACACAAGGCTGCCCGCCTGTTCCCCAACTGCCAGGATGACCCGGATATGTTCAAATGGGAAAGGCCCGCCGCAGTATGACGCTTGCAGACTGGGTGGATCAGAACCCACAGATCGAAAACCTGATCCTGTGTGCGCCTGATGTGAATGGCATCATGCGCGGCAAGGCCGTGCCTGCAGCGCAGGCCGCCAAACTGGAAGAGGGCAGCGCGCGCATGGCGCTGTCCACCGCAACCGTCGACTGTCCGTCGTCATATAAAGTTGGACATCACAATATACATCGATTTCTTCCCCGCCTTTATTTCACCGATAAGAGCAGAAATCAGGTTCAGAGAGAATAGCAGGAATTTCGGACACGCTTCGAACCTTGGCTGCAAGGAACTCCAAGAATTGCAATACGGGGGCCAAGTTAGCTTGCGTTGCACATCGTCTGATGGCGGCTAAGCGGGCTGCGAATGAAGCATGGCAACCAATAGCTGGACGGCGGCTTTGGGTCGGTACTGAATCAGATCTTGCTCGACTAACTCCGGCTGACAAGATCTGATGCATTTGTAATCGCTCAACCTGACAATCATTGGGCGGATACATTTCCTGCACTGGTATTTCAAACGGTTGGTAGATGGTCCACTCATCTAAAAAGGAAGAAAATCGGGCCCAAAGGAACGTTTATATGAGACGGGACACGTGTCGTCTCACTCTTAGCCGCACTTGCTGTGGCCACAGCTGCCGCAAGTCAT
>ERZ1048872.3244-NODE-3244-length-10705-cov-6.080094_pt1 | contig 10705 bp, 10 predicted proteins | sample MGYA00383100_ERZ1048872 | MGnify/ENA primary metagenome ERZ1048872 (study PRJEB29581, sample SAMEA5548370) | metagenome | biome: marine; feature: coastal; material: water | depth 50 m | study: Short-term variability in the microbial, nano- and picoplankton... | reverse complement strand
AAACCATTTAAAGTTTGGAAGTACATTGTAAATCAAAATGTTTACGATGAATTGTGTAAGGCAAAAAATGAAACAAAATATTTTCCAAAATATAGATCCTAATAAATCGTATTTCTGATTTGCAAAGACCCTTTTTCGAATTTTAATTTACTTAATCTTTGCACGTAAATTTGCATTTGATGTTACAGATACAACTATTTTAAAGCTGACTGTAAGTATTGATAAGTTTAAACTTGATTAATCAAAAGTACAGAGAAAAGATTTGTAATAATTTTATTACGTTTCAATCCCAACTATTATTACATAAAATTTTTTTTAGTGTTCATTAACTAAAAAGGTATAATGAATATAACTTCATTTTTTATCAATTTATCACAAAATACTGATGAAATGATTAATGTCATATTTTTCTTAATGAATTAGTAATATTTTTAGGCTATAAATCATATAAATTATGAAAGCTCTAAAACAATTACAAAAACCTTCAGGTTTCATTAACCTATTTATAGTTTTATTATTAGGATTCACCTTTGTAAATGCCCAAAATTTAGACGAAGATAAATCTAATCCTGATAAACCTGAAACCGAGTTAACACCAGAAATATACTGGGATGTTAAAGCCTACAGACCACAAGCATTGTTGTTTAAGGTAAAAGGTATAGACAAAGATGGTAATTTGTATGATGTTAAAGCAATTCAAAGCTCTGATGATACTAGTGTTCTAGATGTTAAAGTACTTATTAATGGTGAAAAACTACCATTAAAGTTAATTGTTAAAGGTGACGATGTATATTACCCCTTAAAAGGCATTTATGCTGATGGTACTTTACTGGATATTAAGGCCATAAATGACGATGGAGAACTAATAGATGTAAAAGGTGTTGCTAAATCCGGAAACGTTGTTCATATAAGAGCTGTAACAGAAGATTCTGAATTTTATAACATAATCGCTATTTCACCAGAAGGCAAAGTGAATAATGTAAAAGGGGTGAAGATGACAACTAATGAAGTGGAAACCGTTATTAATGGTGTGGAAATTCATGCGCACGTTAAATCATTGAAGCAAGATTAATAACAATAATCCTGTAAGAATACCAAAATTTAAAATTTACAACATACATTATGCGATTATCTAAAATTTTTATTCTAATCCTGGCTTTAGCTTTATATGGCTGTAATTCTGATAAAAAAGAAAAAATAAAAATCAAGAATAAGGTACCTGAACGCGCTGAACTTAGTCAAGATTCAAAAATATTTCTAGGCAATCGGTTGTTCTCAGAAAAAACATGTATTACTTGTCATGCAACTGACACTAAAAAAGTTGGGCCTTCGGTAGTTGATATTATGCACATTTATAAAGAAAACGATGCGGATATTGTAGCCTTTTTAAAAGGGAAATCTGAACCCATAGTTGACACTACTGCGACTCAAGTAGCAATTATGCAAGCTAATATTGATGGGTTTTTAAAAGAAATTACAGATGTAGAATTAGATGCTATAGCAACATATATGATGTATGTAGATAAATTGAATAAAAAATAAATTTAGTGTTTGTTTACAGGTAATAATAAGCTGTTTTTATTCATTTGATTAAATCATGAATCTTTAACTAAAGATTCCTGATTTTTTTATTTCTATAAATTTATTTAGCGCTATTACACTAACTTTTAGACACTTATTACTTCTAAACGAGCATCTATCAAATATTCCTATATTTGGTAGTAACAGATGACTAGAATTAGAAAATTCTTAATGGTATTAATTACATTGTGCTTTATCTCTTGCGAACAGCAAGGAAAGTCTACATTGAGTAAGAAAACAGCAGAATTTAATAGTGTAGTTGCTAATTCCGTAGATAGAGATTTAGATGCTATAAAAAAAGATGGAGTCTTAAAAGCGTTGGTTGTTTATAGTAGTACAAGTTATTTTCTTTATAAAGGTCAGGCTATGGGCTTTGAGTATGACCTTTTACAGCAACTTGCAGATCATCTAAACTTAAAGCTAGAAATTATTATCTCAGATAATTTAGATACTGAATTTGAAGTTTTAAATAGGGGAGATGTAGATTTGATTGCACATGGCATGACCATTACTAATCAACGAAAATGGGAAGTTGACTTTACAGAATATCTATACTTAACGAAGCAAGTCCTTGTTCAGAAAAAACCAGACAATTATCGAAATATGTCTTGGAGCACATTACAAAAACACCTGATCCATGACGCCATAGAATTAATTGACGATACAGTTTCTGTACGTCGAAATTCAGCGTACTACGAACGTTTACAAAGCTTATCGAATGAAATTGGTGGTACTATTTATATAGATACACTCGATAGTCAGTTATCTACAGGAGAAATTATAGAATTGGTTAAAAACGGAAAAATAAGATATACCATTGCAGACGAAAACTTAGCGAAGATTAATGCCTCAAGTAATCCTAATCTAAATATTGATGTTCCTATTTCGTTTTCTCAACGTATTGCTTGGGTGACACGAAAAAAATCAAAGAATTTAAGAGCTGTTGTTAACGATTGGATAAAATCTCAGCGAAAAAAAGAGGGTTACAATGTGATTTATAATAAATACTTTAATAACAAACGCTCTTTTAAACGACGTGTAAAAAGTGATTACTATAGCTTAAAGAATAAACAAATCAGCACATACGACCAACTCATAAAAATACATGCAACGAACATAGGAATAGACTGGAGGTTATTAGCGTCTCAGGTGTACCAAGAATCTAGATTTAATCCAAGTGCCGAATCTTGGGCAGGAGCCTCAGGTTTAATGCAAATTATGCCAGAAACCGCTGAATCATTAGGGATTATAGACCTTTTAGATCCTCATGAGAGTATAAAAGGAGGTACAACATATCTTAACCAGATGTACAGGCGTTTTGATACCATTACAGATGAAACCAATAGGATTAAATTTGCATTGGCTTCGTTTAACTGTGGCTATGGACATGTAAGAGATGCTCAACGACTAGCGGAATATAAAGGTTTAGATCCTAATATTTGGACCGATAACGTAGAGGAAGCAATCTATGCGTTACGATTAGCAAAAAATTACAAAAAGTCGTTTATAAAATATGGTTATGTAAGAGGCTCAGAGCCTGTAACATATGTAGAGCAAATTTTTGAACGCTATAATCACTACAAGCAGTTTATAAGCTTAGACTAAGCAATTATTTACGTAATAGAGGCACTGGAACTGTATTTAATTGAAAATCTAAATCTGTCACAAAATAATCTATTGTATGGTTTAAAAAACAACGGCTAATGTCATCTAATTGGATACAAATGGTTTTATAATAGGCAAGGAGCTTGTTATCATTAGCATCAGTAACAGTTATTTTACACCAATGCAAATAATCAGTTGAATCTTCAATGAGTTTTAATTCTCTGAAAACAAGAATAAAATTGAGTATATCATTACCAATTGCTAAATCGTTATACTCATCATTTATGAGAATGGTGTATTCAGAATTGTGAATTTGTAATTCTACGGCAGATAAATCTTTAGTTAGATTATCTAATTGAACTCGTAAAAAACGAATATCACTTGTAATTATTAGATGATTAATGGTAGAAATAACATTATTATTTTTGTTTGAAGCTTTCAAATAATTACAGCGTTACCTTAGATATTCTCAAAATATAGAAATTATAGTTTTAATATATTCTCATACAAACACGAGAGAATAACAAGAAATATTAAATACATTTAGAATAGGGCTGACTAAATAGCCCTTATTCATCTACCTGTTTTACATAATATAAATTATAGGACATTTTTAGTATTTGATCACCAAGTGGATAATTAACCACCAAAAACATTTATCCATATAACAGTAGATCTAAATAATCCTCGCATATGTTTATACACAAAATTTACAATAAACGTTTTATATTTAAGTATATTTGGTTTAAAACACTAAAAGTAATCACATTTTGAGAACATATCTCATTTTTTTAATTCATTTCTCCTTTTTTTCTTTAGCTGCACAAAACTCTTCTTTAAATATTAATATCAATGACTACTATGAGTCCGCATTAAATTTATTTGAAGATGGGAAATATGATGAAGCCTTAAGTTTAATTAAGAGTGGTCTTGAAGAGTCTCAAAAGTTACAAGATAAAAATTTAATAGCTTACGGCTACTTTTATCAGGCTAAATACTATGAAAAATTGGGGCCATATACTGTAAGTGTTTCTCAATATAATAGGGCGCTGGATATTTTCAAGGTCTTAAATAATCAGTCACAAATAGCACGTTGTTATTATAAATTAGGATTCAATAATTTTAAGCTCTCTGAATACGACTTAAGTCTTGAATACTATTTAAAATCACTAAGTATTGATGAAATACTTAATAATAATGCTGGTCTTGCTCTTACCCTTGAACGTATAGGAAAACTCTACCTGCATACTGGAGATTTTTACCAGGCCCGTGAAAATTTTGAAAAAGCCTTAGCTATTTTCATAGAGTTAAATGATGATTTTAGAACGTTAATGAATAAACAATGTGTAGCAGTTACGTATCAGAAAGAAGCCATGAGATATCAAAAGGATAGCCTTTTTCATAAAGCCATTAAAATATATAAGGAACTTATTCCTGAATCATCCAAAATATCAGCCGCTACTCAGGCTTCACTCCTGCAAAATATTGGATCTTCTTACAGATTCTTGCGACAATATGAGAAGTCATTAGAATACCTGTTTAGGTCATTACCAATTCAAGTTGAACTGGACCTACACAAAGATTCAGCCCATACTTGCAATGATATTGCAGAAACATATTTAGACATGAATCAATTATCTAAAGCAAAAACATATGCCTTAAAAGCTATTGAGTATGCTCACGGATATAACCTTAGACAAGAACGATATGCCTATTATGTGTTGCACTTAATAGATGAAAAAAAACAAGACTACGCCAATTCACTCGTTTATTATAAAAAATATCAAAAATTACAAGACAGTATTTTTTCTCTTGAGAAAACCAATAAAATTAATGACCTAAGATTAAAATATGAATCCGATAAACAACAATTGAAAATTGCAAATCAACAGACTAACATTGCCCTTTTGGATGCTAAAAATAGTGCTAAGAATCAATGGATAATCTTTGGTGGTTTAGGCTTATTATTAAGTTTCTGTCTTTTTACGCTAATGAGATTTAGAAATAATGCAGAAAAAGAGAAAAAACAACAAGAAAAGTTCTCACAAGATTTAATGGAATCTCAAGAAAAAGAACGTACTCGAATAGCCAAAGAATTACATGATAGTGTTGGACAAAAATTAACCCTAATAAAAAGACAGTCACAAAATGGAAATCAACCTTCACTCACCAAACTATCAAATGACGCGCTTGAAGAAGTTAGAAGTATCTCTAGAGGTTTATACCCTGCCCTACTTAAAGAATTGGGTTTAACATTAAGTATTGTGCAATTGATTAATGAATATGATGAACAAACTGATTTGTTCTTTACTACTGATATTGATACCATCGATCACTATTTCACCCAGTCTGCTAGCCTAAATTTTTATCGCTTAATACAAGAATGTTTGACCAATATAGTGAAGCATGCCAAGGCAAAGGCGGTCACAGTGTCTATTAAAATTGAGAAACAATCACTTGTTACACTGATTGCCGATAACGGGAAAGGCTTTATTTTAGAGAATGGAAAAAAGCAAAATACCGTTGGTTTAAAGACTATTTTTGAACGTATTAAAATACTGAAAGGACAACTTTCGATTGATAGTCAAATAAATACGGGGACTAATTTTATCTTAACAATACCTATAAAATGAATCATAATATTTCTATTCTTGTAGCAGATGATCATCCAATGCTTCTAAAAGGGCTAATCAATGAATTGACTGAATATGGATTTAATGTTCTAGAAGGAGCCTCTAACGGGGCTCAGGCACTTCAAATTATAGACACAAAACAACCCACAATTGCTATCTTAGATATTAATATGCCCCTTCTAACAGGTTTTGAAGTTATTAAAAAGTGTAAGGATAATGGTTCAACCACGCGATTCATTATTCTCACGTCCTATAAAGAAAAAGGTTATATTTTAAAAGCAAAGTCTCTAAACATATCTGGTTACCTTTTAAAAGATGAACCATTCTACGAAATTAAAAAATGTATTCATGAGGTCTATAAGGGCAATACCTATTTTAGTACTATATTTAACGATGTATTCGACAAAGAAGTCTCCCCTCAGTTAAAAAAAATCAAATTCCTCTCCCCTTCAGAACGGACAATTATTAGGCTTATCGCTCAAGAAATGAGTTCAAAGGAAATTAGCGACAGATTACATATTTCAATCCGAACAGTACAAAAACACCGTTCTAATATTATAACAAAATTGGACTTGCCGTCAGATTCAGATGCATTAACTACTTGGGTTTCTGAAAATAAAGAACTTTTTTCTTCAATTTAAAATATTGTTTATCAGCATATTAAATTAGATTGTACGTACCCGTACGTATTTTACGTATGTCCTTACGTAGATTTACTGCTAGCCATATTATATAATTTTACGTTGTATTAAACTAAAAAACCATAAAATTATGAAAATGCTATTCTCAACCCTTTTCCTTATCACTTTAACCTTAAGTATGACTGCTCAAAATGCATCTCATGTTTTAAATAATATGAAATATATTACCAAAGTAGTTTCTAACAGTAAATCCGAAAAAATTAAAAAGATACAAAATATGGTTGCTGATTATAATATAGAAAATGCTGATGGATACAATGCTAAAAATAAATCTACCTACGACGTTATGTTTCAAGTATCTAATTGTAAAATTGAGGCAACCTATAACTCGAGTGGTGAGATTTTAAGATCTACTGAAGTTTACGTAGACATGCGATTACCAATGTCATTAGCGAAGCAAATAATTAAGGGAAATAACCAATGGTCTATTTCTAATAACCTACAAAAAGTATACTATAACAGAAATAGTAGTGCATATAGAATATATGAAGTAGAAATTAAAAAGGACAATGAAATTCAAAATCTGAAATTCAAAATTGACAGTGAAGATAATAACAAGGCATATGTTGCGCTGAATTAAATGACTTTTAGATAATTAGAAATTTAAAATCTAACGCAATTTTAAAGGCCAACTTTGTTCAAAGTTGGCCTTCTTTTATTTATGTGATTTTATATTTTTCTTACCAACATAATTGCATTGTAATTAAAACAGGAGCCTAGAAATGTTTCACCACCAAAGTTAGGATTAAAACTAATCACATAAGGTAGATATCCCGCTTTTGTTGATGTCCAATAAAATAATGTTTTCTTCTTAAAGTAGTCTTGACTGCTGCCACCTGTGAGGTATTCAATGATTCGTGACAGCAACAAATAATTTCGTATTCGGTAACTTTGTCCTCGTTAATTAAACCATCTGGCCGCACTGCAACCCATTCAATGGAATTGTTGTTTTTACCAGCTAGAGTTCGTAAATAATCAGCTGCTTTTTCGTTATCTACATGAGGTGGTAATAATAAACGAAGCAAACCAATAACACATTTTTGTGCAAAAGATATGGGCTCGTTTAAATCGCGATTACGATTGCCTGTAGTGTTCATTAAAACAAACTTCGTTGGGCTATGTAGATTATTTGATTTTATGGCATTGCATAATCGTCTTGTAGCATCTGTCACCAATTTTCTTGGTTGTCCGTAAACACCTTTCCATGTTAAATTATGTCCAAGGCACGACGCAACGGCATTACAATCGCTTACGATTTTACGCATTTCTGCATCACTTAATTCTAATACACTTGCAGTGATAATTTCTAAATCATCATTAATTTTCCATGAATCTGGTAAGTTTTTAAGTGATCTTACAATGACTTTTACCTTATGTTTTCTGGTTAGAAGTTGCTCTACTAGTTTGCTTCCCGTTGCGCCACTTGCACCTACTACTAAAACGGTCATACTTTTTTTGATTGATTGATTTATATACTTATAAGACGAATCAGTTTCCTATTTGTTTCAATTACTGATTCCTTAATTTTCGTAAGATTTTAACAACACGAGTATGTGTAATTTCTAACAAATTCCATTGGTAACCTTCAAAATCGGTTGTACTCATAAATTGTATAACAACGGCATCAATATCCTTATGGTATTCCGCCATACTTTGATAACCAGGAACCAGTCCTCCATGATTAAACTCATAAATAGACGCATAGATTTCCATTTCGTTTTCATTTAGTAATGAACCATCGTTTAATGCTCTTAAAAAGATGCCAACATCTTCTGCAGTAGCTATCATTCCTTGATTCTCGCTTCTGAAGTCATCTTCAATTCCAACATAATAACCACTCATAACATCATTTAGATTTACTTCATCAACTGAGCCAAAAGTATTCTTCAGTCCAAGTGGTTTTAATATTTCCTTCTTAAAGTAGTCTTGACGGCTGCCTCCTGTGAGGTATTCAATGATTCGTGACAGCAACAAATAATTCGTATTTGAATACCCGTAATCTTTATTTGGCTCAAAATCTGCTGGTAAATCAAGTGCGTATTTAAGCACATCTATATTAGTGTTTGGTTGATTTTTCCAAAAATCAGGATTGTCTGTAAAATTAGGAATACCACTTCTGTGTTGTACTAGCATTCTTAAAGTGATTTTATCTGCATTTTCAATTCTTCCTGCGAGTTCTGGAAAATAATCAGCAAGTGTTTTATCTAAAGACAAACGATCGTCATTAGCTAATTTAGTGATCGCAACTGCGACATAAAGCTTGCTTATACTTGCTATTTTAAATAATGCCTTTGGATTTGCAGGTGTTTGATTTTCTCGGTTATGATAACCAGCCGAATAAAATGCTGGTGGCTTACCAGCCTCATCTACATATACAATAACACCATCAAAACCATAACTTAAAGATTGATCTACTTGCTCTTGTACTGAATCTGGTAATGGTAGTAACCATGCTTTTACTAATATCCATGGTACAAACCATAAAGAAATTAACGTACCAACAAATAATACTATTCTGAATATTTGTTTTACTTTACTCGTCTTTTTAATGGAATTTCCCATAAATCTATTCGGTTGATTTTAATTTCTGGTACAAATATATTGGAGATTATTGTATAAATTAATTATGAATTACTGAACTGTAATTTATAATGGATGAATTGATTATTGGACTTGATTAAATATTAATTCCCAATTTTAATTTTAAATAATTTCTATCAAGGTAATATTGTTTTACGAATTTGTGAATACTACACATGTTATCGTAAACATATACACGAAAAAATATAGCTATCAATTAAACAATAACGTATAATTGATAGCTATAACAAGAGTGCTCAACAATCGTAATTAATAATGACTGCTTATTAATTAATGGTTTTTAAATGCGCGTAAACTGGATGTCCTTGTACTTTCATCTCTACTTCTCTATCAAAAATCTTAATCCCTTTTACTTGATTAAGTTTTCCATCTGGTGAAAATGCTTTAACCGCTAAGAAGTCACCATTTGCATTTACAGCCTTAACATTAATAATGTTACCAGAACGACTCACACCTTTTATATCTAGTGTTATATTATCTTCAGTAAATGCTTTAATATCGAATATAGTTCCGTCGGTTCCAATTGCTTTAATTGGTGCATACTTGTCTGTACTTTGCATTATTTTAACGGGTAGTTCTGTACCATTTACAAAGGCTTTAACATTCATAAAACTATATTGTTTAGAATCTTGTGTGCCTTTTACATCAAATTTATTGCCTTCGGCATCAATAGCTTTTACATCTAGATTTTTACCTTCTGCAGTTATGGCCTTAATATTCCAAATAACACGTTCAAAAGTATTTTTAAATACAATTTTAGTATTCTTTTTCTTTTCTCTTAATTTAGGAATTTTAAACTTGTCTTCGTTTGCAGCTTGGTGCATTGCTTTAACATGTGCATAGATACTTTGACCTCTGGAGGTCATCTCTCTATCCTTTAAGTTAATTTTTATACCTTTAATATCATTAAGTTTTCCGTCTGGTGAAACCGCTTTTATAGGATAGAACTTCCCGTCTTTAGTAACAGCTTTCATAAGAACAATATATCCAACTTTTGAAACTCCTTTAACATCTAATTGTTCGCCTTCTGCAGTTACCGCTTTAACTTGATACGTAGTACCTTTTTTATTTATAGCTGTTACAGGAGCATACTGATCTGCACTCACTAACATCTTAACTGGTAATCGCTCTCCTTCTTCAATAGCTTTTACATCTAAGAAGTTATCTTGATCGGAGTTTTGAATTGCCTTAATGTCGAAAGATGTTCCTTCTGCATTAAAGGCTTTAATATCTAAGCTTTTTCCATCTGGTAAAATAGCTTTAACATTCCAAAAGATAGCTTCAGATTCTACAATCTCTTCTGTTTCGGCTTTACTGACGTCTTCTTTTGAAGAGTCATTTTTACAACCTGTTAGCAAAACTATAAACCCAAGTACAAATAAATTACAACAGGCTGTTTTAATAAATGAATGGTGTGGATCTTTCATAATTAATTTTGAATTTTAGTATTCTATAAAATTAAAAAAAGATGCTCCCATATTTTATGATTTTAGTCATAAAACATACAGGTATACTGATTCTAAACCTAGCTCTTTAGAAAACAATTTATTGGAAACCACAAAAGGTTTTTCGCAAGGTGAATTC
>ERZ1048872.3243-NODE-3243-length-10705-cov-9.703850_pt1 | contig 10705 bp, 8 predicted proteins | sample MGYA00383100_ERZ1048872 | MGnify/ENA primary metagenome ERZ1048872 (study PRJEB29581, sample SAMEA5548370) | metagenome | biome: marine; feature: coastal; material: water | depth 50 m | study: Short-term variability in the microbial, nano- and picoplankton... | reverse complement strand
CAGATTCTACGCGATCATCACCAGGGTGCAGTTGTACGAGGACTGTTTTTCGCGGGTTGTTGGATGTGTTTATGGTCGAACCATGTACCGCCAAATAACTGAAAAAGAGCACATCACCGGCTTTCGCTGGCATAGGTGTGGCACCTTCTAGGCTGAATTCGGCCTTAGCGCTGCTTCCCTCTCCCTCACCACGCATGCCCTCAATACGACCGGCTTTATGCGAGCCAGGATAGATACGCAGGCAGCCTGAATTATCGTCTGTGTCAGTTAAATGAATAATCGCAGCGATCATTTTATCCTGTTGGCTTGGGAAGTGTTCCCAGTCCTGGTGCATGGGAAAAGGCGCTCCAATTTTGGGCGGCTTTAAAAACAGTTTTGAATGATGAAGAATAATGTCCGGGCCAAGAATTTTTTCAGCCACATCCAAAAAGCGCTCGCTCATGAAAGCCTGCATCCAAGCACCGGCATAGTTTTGAATGTTATGCGTGTGCAGTATCACAGATTTTCCGCCGTCAATTTCATCCATTTGTTTGCCGGACCAGCGAGCGTTGTTAGCCTGCTCGTCCCTGCCAAGCTCCGATGCGATTTGATCGAAGCTTTCAATAAGGTCTTTCAGTTGCTTTGCTCTGAAAACGGCAGGCGCGAGATAGTAGCTCTGGCGATCGAAAAGTGCCTTTATAGACTGTTGACTCATAAATCGATCCTATGACGATTTGTCGGAAACCGGCAAACCCATCCGCGATGGATAATTTTTGTAGCAGCACACTGAAAACGTGAAACTCGACATCCATGAAAAAAAATACTACCTTTTCATCTGAATAAAAAGGATAAAAACATGAATAAGAACGAATTCTACCGTAATGCACGAACCGACCTGCCTGGCCCGCTCTCCGGTGTCAGAGTGTTGGAAGCAACAACAACTTGGGCGGGTCCAATGTGTGCCGCCGTGCTTGCTGATCTGGGCGCTGATGTTATTAAGGTGGAAATACCCTCCGGAGATGTGGGACGTGCAATTCAGCCCAATCTGCCCGGAACCGATGTTGGTTTTATGCACGCAACAGTCAATCGTAATAAGCGCGGTTTGTCGCTCGACATTAGAACCGAACAGGGCCGCGACATTTTCCTGAAGCTTGCGGAATCTTCAGACATTCTGGTCGAAAATTTTAAGGTAGGCACGATGGCCAGATATGGTCTTGGTTATGATCAGCTTAGTGAAATTAAACCGAACATTGTATATGTCTCGATCACTGGCTGGGGTCAGTTCGGCCCGAATCACGAAGCAGCTGGGTATGATCCGCTGGCTCAGGCTTCATCTGGGTTTATGTCCGTCAATGGATCGCCTGATGGCCCTCCAACCAAAGCGGGCACGTTTCTAGCTGATGATCTCGGCGGACTGCATGCCGCGATCGGAGCGATGGCAGCATTGCGCCACAGGGATCAGACGGGGGAGGGTCAGCATGTTGATATTGCACTGCAGGATGCCATGCTATTTCAAAGTAACGGCTTACCCACACTCGGGGCTTTAGGTGTTCAACCGGACAGAATGGGGAATGAGTTTGGATTTGCTGTGCCCTCGAACGTGTTTCAGTGTCAGGATGGTTCGGTCTACATGGGGATATTGTTAGATACGCACTGGTCGACATTAGCACCTATTATTGGCGAGCCTGATTTGGCTCACCATGAAAGTTTTGCCACGAGGGATGAACGTGTGGCAAATCGGGAGCTATGCAATATTATGCTCGAAAATTGGCTTGCATCTCGCTCCAGAGAAGAAGCGGTTACCATGTTGCGAGATGCCGGTCTGCCGATCGCACCGGTGAATACTTTCCCAGACACTGCGAAAGACCCGCATGTTAAAGCGCGTGACATGCTGCAGCCAACCTCCCTAAATAACGGCGTCAGCGTGCCTATCACGGGGCCGGCGGCTAAGTTTTCTCGCACACCGACCCGGGTCCGTACTTTCGCGCCGGATATTGGCGAACATAATGCGGAGATTCTGGAATCACTGGGTATCACGGCTGATGCACAGCGCGCATTATCGGCGTCCGGTGTCATCGGGTAAGTTGTAAATTATTGCGGCTCTAGTTGCTCAACGATAATAGTATTATCGCATCGATTATCGATGGCGACGGTGCCTAACAGCTGAGCTTGCCCTCAAGCGCATCGTCTATCGCTTTTTGGGCGAGTTGAAGCCCAGCTTCGTAACGCCCAAAAGTAAAGTTCGTATTTGCGCCGGCAGAAAAACCTTTCTGAATACCTTCGCCTATTTCGAAGTCCTCATTGAATACTTTCTCGACGACATGATAATTTGCCTCCCAGTATCTCTTTGCTTTTTCACTCACCGCGGGTTCGGGAATAAGCATCATGCATTTGAATACGCAGGAATCTTGGCCAGTTGGAATAATTGTGTGGATGTAAACATGATCTGTCATCACCTGAATAAAATTGCAGGGGAACATGTAGTTTTGTGTCATAAAGTTTGGACGGTAGTCCTCAGGTGTCGCACCTCTCTCTGCTAGTTCACCAATCTTGGCAATGGGTACTGCGTGTCGAAAGTGAGGATATTTGTCCAAAAATATCGATTGATTATCAAGATAAGAAGCACAAGCGGTGTGCTTATGAGCAGAACAAAAATGGTAGTTTTCCTGAAAACCCTCCAGTGCAATGCGCCAGTGCATGTTGCGGTTTAATGACCATTGTCGATAAACCGTGTGAGATTCAAGGTTAAGAGTCTCGAGCTGTTCAGCCATGGGCGCTAGCCAATTGTCAATATCGACAGATTGTTCAGAAGGGGTAGGGCGAACCCAGATCAGGCCGAATCGCTCAAATACAGGTAGTTCAATTAAGCCGTGAGATTCTTTGTCGAGTTTACCGAAACCCGCTGCCTGACGCAGACCTCTGAGGTTACCATCAAGACCATAGGTCCAACCATGGTACGGACAAGAGAAAGTATTTGCAGTGCCACAGGGTTCGGTTTCGACGATAGCGCCGCGGTGTCTGCAGACATTGATGAAGGCGTTAATTTTGCCTGTTTTATCGCGGGTGACCAGAATCGGTATGCCCGTGTCGTTGTGCGTGAAGTACTGACCGGCGTTTGTTATTTGTTCGGTGTGGCCGACAATGATCGGAAACTTCCGAAACAATGTGTCAATCTCCTGATTTAGTCGATCAGGGCTAGTGTAGTGAGACACCGGATTAAGCATCGTCTCTGGTTCGAGATGTGTGTCACCGGATGCACAATAACCAAGGATTGTGTTGATGATATTGAGCTCTTCGTCGCGATTGTTCATTGTCACGTCTCTACGCAGTACCGACGCGAAAGATTACCATATTCGTGGCGACAATTATCTCTGTTGTTGTGTTACTTTGATCCTAAGCTTCGTTGCGATAACGGAGAAAAAACAAGACGAGGTAATTGAAATGCCTATTTCTAAAAAACTGGCGCTGTCGAATGAGCAACTTGAGGAGCTCATGCAATCGACCTGGAACATGCGAATCGCCACCGTAGGGCCTGGTAGCCGTATCAATTTGACGCCGATGTGGTTTGGTTGGGCTGAAGGCAAGATTTTTGTTTTTGGTAGGGGGCAGAAAGTTGTTAACGTGCGACGAAATGCCGAGTGTACGATCGTGGTTGATCGCAATGAAAAATTTCCAGAATTACAGGCAGCGATGTTTCAGGGGGCTGCAAAAGTGTTGGAGTCTGCGGCCGAGGAGAATGCTGAAGCGGGGATGGCGGAGGTTCGTACTCAAATGGGCGCGAAGTACGCCGGCGGTCACGGTCAACCAGCACCAGAACACCCCGTGGACAACGCGGCAACGGCATCTGGTGATAGTAATCGGTGGATTGTGATGACGCCGGACAAGCTGGTCACCTGGGATAACTTTAAGCTGAAAGATTTACGTAAGCGATAACGTTCAAACCCGGAAGATTGGGAGCGGTGTTTATGATTACAAATGAGCAAATCGAAACTTTTCAGCGTGATGGTGCGGTGATGATAAAAAACGCGATGACAGACTGGGTTGATGTCATGCGTGCGGGCGTTGCGCGAAATATGGAACATCCCAGCAAGTACGCTTCTGAAAACGATGTTTTTGAGGGGCAGGGTCGGTTTTTCGATGATTATTGTAATTGGTTACGTATCCCGGAATTTGCGCAGGTAGTGCGAAAGAGTCCTGCGGCGGAAATTGCGGCCCGGTCGATGCGATCAACATCCGCCCAATTTTTCCATGATCACGTCCTTGTTAAAGAGGGTGAAACCTCAAAGCCAACGCCGTGGCATCAGGATGGGCCATATTATTTTGTTGAGGGTGCCCAAACTGTGAGTATGTGGTTGCCCTTGGATCGAGTTAAAGACGCGAGTTTGCGGTTGTTGGCGGGATCACATAAATGGCAAAAGATGGTGCGTCCAGTTAGTTGGGCAGACGATAGTGACTTTTACGACAGCGACGCAGATTGGTCTCCCGTACCTGATCCCGATACAGACGACGCGAACTACAGAATACTTGAGTGGGAAATGGCGCCAGGAGATCTGGTGCTATTCGATTATCGGACGGTGCATGGTGCGCGCGGCAATTTAAGTCCGAGTCGCCGGCGAGTGCTATCCCTTCGCTGGCTAGGGGACGATGCGCGTTATGTCGAACGCCCCGGGCTGACCTCGCCACCCTATCCTGGCCATCAGATGGTGGCTGGCCAACGACTGCGGGAAGACTGGTTTCCGATGGTGTGGAAAACGTAAATAGTTAATGCGGGTCTCGGTGCTTCATTTTTAGCAAGATAACAATATCAAGTGTAAAGAAACGTAATGCGCTTTCGATGCGAACATAGGAGAACAAAATGTCAGACATCCACTATCTCGATGCAATGACCATCGCGCGAAAAATACATAGCAGAGAAATCTCTTCTGTCGAAACGACTGAGATGCTGCTGCGAAGAATTGAAACGCAATCGAACCTCGCAGCGTATGTGACGGTAACAGCAGAAAGAGCAATGGCCGATGCTGCAAAGGCTGATGCCGAGATAGCGAAGGGAAACATATGCTCACCCCTTCATGGTGTGCCAATTGCCTACAAAGATTTACTGGCAACCAATGGTATAAAAACTACCAGCGGTACCGCTGTCTATGCGGATTATGTGCCTGACTATAACGCGACCGTGGTTGATCGCCTAGCGGCGGCAGGGACGGTAATGTTGGGCAAGTTAAAGCTAACCGAAGGGGCTTTCTCAAGGCATCACCCAACGGTAGAAATTCCCAAAAACCCGTGGGGCAAACAGCTCTGGACGGGCGTGTCATCCTCTGGATCAGGCGTTGCGACAGCTGCAGGGCTTTGCTTTGGTAGTCTCGGCACTGACACCGGCGGCAGTATACGTTTCCCCGCATCCTCAAACGGAGTTGTTGGTTTGAAGCCGACATGGGGCAGGGTTAGCCGCTATGGTGCGTTCCCGCTCGCTTACTCGCTCGATCACATTGGCCCAATTACACGAACTGTCGATGATGCTGCCGCCATGTTGCAGATTATCGCGGGGCTCGACCCCAAAGATCCGACCAGTAGTGCCAATCCTGTGCCTGATTATATTTCGGCCAGTGGAAGAGAATTGAAGACGTTGCGTATTGGATATGATGCTGCCTACGTCGAAGAAGATTCTGCGCCTGAACACATGGAAGCAATCAACGACGCGATCGATGTGCTGCGGGACTATGGCTGTGAAATTGTTCCTGTCAATGTGCCTTGGCGAGCGGTGAGCGAAAACTGGGCCTTAACGACTGGCGTGGAAGCCGCGCATGCACACCGAGAAACTTTTCCAGCGAGAAGGGATGAGTATGGTGCGATCGCAGGTTTACTGGATATTGGACTGTCGGTCACGGCAGAAACTTACATGCAGATTGAATTGGAACGTCGTAATCTCATCGCGCAACTCGGAGCGATATTTGCACAGTGCGACGTATTGATTTGTCCGTCAATGCCTTTGTACGGCCTGCCGAATGAAGGTTCACCAGAAACCGACGCGGCTGAGGAAGGGCTTGCCGCAATGTTGAAGTTTACGGCGCCTTTCGACTACTCGGGTAGCCCGACGTTGTCTATTCCTTGGAAGCCGATCGGCGGCGGTGTGCCTGCGAGTGTGCAATTGGTCGGGCCGGATTTTGGCGAACATTTGCTGATCGACTTGGGTAGGGCGCTTGAGTCAGCCAGAGGTGGTCTGGCACACCCTGATGCTGGTTAGATCTGATCGCCTCAACAAATCCCTGTGGGCTTTGCGCGGTCTGGGTGATCAAATGTAGGAGTCGATGTCAGACTGTTATGATTTGTTGTGATGTATTCAGTGCATCTCGATCGAAGCCAGCAGCTTGTTTGTATCGGGCCATGAAATTTTCTATCTCTTCTCTGTCAATTGCTTGCGTCAGCGTACTGCCCTCTGACAGGCGTTTTTCTATATCTATCAAAACACCAATCGGTCCCTCTCCGCGGGCGCGCATCAGGAGTTCATTAACTGGACCCAGTTGCTTCGCCTCATACTGCGCGATCGCAGTTGTAGATAGTCCGTGTTGCTGAATCGCTGCGCCGAGCACGCGCGTGTCTACGATTGCCTGTGTCGCCCCGTTCGAGCCATGCGGATACATAGCATGTGCGGCATCGCCAATCAGCACGGCACGACCGTCGGTCCAATGCTCGACCGGGTCGCGATCGACCATCGGGTATTCCCATATTCCCTCGGCGCGGGAGACAATCTCGGGCACATCTAGCCAGTCAAACCGCCAATCTTGAAATTGGTGCATAAAAGCCGTCGCCTGGGCGGGTTTGTTCCAGTCGCTTTGGTTAACTTCCTGCTGGTTCTTTGGCCGCAGTTCCGCAATCCAGTTAAGCAGCGTTTCACCATGGCGGTCTAACGGCTCGACGGGGTAGCAAACAAATCGTTGTTCCATGCCACCGACCATGACAAAGGAGTTTTTCGTACGAGGAGGCGCGCAACGAGAAACGCCGCGCCACATGATAGCGCCATTCCAGTGAACGTTGCCCTGGTCTGGATACATTTGATGTCGAACACTGGAATGAATGCCATCTGCGCCTACCAGCAGATCGCCTTCCTCGCTAAAAGAGTTTCCGTTCGAGTCTTTGAAATGTGCAATAACGCGATCGTCGAGGTTTTCGTATCGCACGAGCGATGCACCGCTGATTACCGCACCTTTACCGAGGCGTGCTCGAACGGCCGCCAACAGTTGTAGTTGGAATTGCCCTCGATGAACTGAAAACTGAGGCCAGTTGTATCCCGCCAGGGTGCCCCTGGGTTCTGTCCAGACGGGGTGCGCGCCATAGTAGAACAGTGCCCACTCCTCAGCTTCCGTGCCAATTTCTCTCAGGCTACGTTCGAGGCCCAACTGGTAAAGCTCACGTACGGCATTGGGTTGCAGATTGATACCGACACCGAGTGGTTTTATTTCCGAAGCAGCCTCAAAAACCCGAACTTCCTCGCCGATTTCATGACAGGTCAAGGCAAAAGCCAACCCTGCGATACCGCCCCCTGCAACTAATATTGCCATGGTTTTTCCCCATCTTTTTCCAAATTATTTTTGGTTATGTGGCACTTTGTTTGTGATCAGTCTGTTGTTTTTGTTTTTAGTAACATGAGCGCAAATATCGCGATTAGCGAGCCTAGTGCCATGACAAACGAAACGGCTGTTAGGCTAAATTCTCCCTCGAACAGAAAACCAGCAATAATAGGACCAAGCACAGCGCCGGCTCTTCCCATGCCGATGACGAACCCGGTCCCTCCTGCACGTAGGTGTGTTGGGTATGACTGAGCCAGCATTGCGTAGAGTCCGACGACGGCTGAATTTGTAAAGAAACCTGTAACACCAGCAATGATAGCGAGATGGGTAAGCGTGGTTTGTCCGATGCCAAAAATGTTGATCATTACGACTGATCCGATGAGGGCGATAATGATCAAAGGTTTTAAGCGAAAATAGTGGGTCAAACCGCCGAGTAAGATTGACCCCACAGCACCTCCTACATTGGCCCAAACTAGAATGCTGCCAGCGGATGCTGCTGAGTACTCCATGTCGACTACGATGTTTGGAATCCACTTTAGAATGAAGTAGAAAGTGATGATGTGTGCAAGATACGCGGTGGTAAGCAGCATCGTTGTTCGCGCGAGCTGCGGTGAAAAAAGATCGCGCCAACCGGTGTTTTTCGTCTCATCGGTCTGCGGTAGTGTTTCGAGTTCCGTGTGACCCATTCGTATCAAGATGCCATTGATCTGTTCGAGCGCATCAGGTCTCTTTTTTTGTGCGAGATATGAAATGGACTCGGGCATGAGAAACCAGATAGCAGGTAACAGCACGCCGGTCATGGCTGCGCCCAAAATGAAAACAGCCCGCCAATCGAAATGCGCGAGCAGGATTGTTGCTAAGGATCCACCAATAATGATTCCAACCGGATAGCCAGTCGCCATCAGCACGACATTAAAGTTTCGGTGACGGGCATTTGAATATTCTGCGACCATGGCGTTGGTGGTCGCGAGCATACCACCAATGCCGATACCCGTGACAAAACGTGTCGCCAATAGCGCGTTGATGGTAGTGACCTGAGCGGCGAGATACATACCCAATGCCATGACGACAAGACAGCCAAGGATGATCGGGCGACGCCCCAGCTTATCGGCAACGCTGCCAAGGATTACCGAACCTGCTGTCATGCCGATGAGTTCCATCGCCAGCACGATACCTAAAGCTCCGCGAGTAATTCCCCATTCAGCGGCGATGCCCGGGGCCGCAAAGCTGATAGCAAGCACGTCGAATCCGTCGAGCGCGTTAAGTGCAACACATAAGGTGACGGCTGCGATTTGCAGACGCGACATCGGTACGTTATCGAGAATCCGTTGTGCTTCCATAGTGCTCGTCATCGAAAGAGGGGGTGCTCAACATCGCGTTCCATGTTGCGGGTAGCGTAGCATGGGGTCAATGTAATATGAGACTACAGCGCAGATTGACCTCAATATCAACTGCGCTATATTTAACCTCTCACGGAAATAGGAGTTTAAGCGCTATGAGTTATGAGCACATCCTTTACGAGGTAAGTGAAACGACTGCGCTGGTGACGATTAATCGGCCAGAAAAAATGAACACTTGGAATGCGGGCGTTGCTAGCGAGCTGAGTCAGGCGCTTGGCCAAGCGAATATGGATGACAAGGTTCGTGCTGTGGTGATCACTGGCGCGGGCAGAGCTTTTTGTGCCGGTGCTGATCTTGAGCGCGGTGGGGAAACCTTTGCTGGCAGAGATGATGAGCAATCATCTAACAGTGAAACCCCTGCGTTACTGTACCCATATCAAATCGATAAGCCTGTTATCGCTGCTATCAATGGTGCGGCTGTTGGCGTAGGTATGACCTATCCCATGTTGTGCGATGTTCGTTATGGGGCGGTAGACGCTAAAATGGGGTTCGTTTTTACCCGGCGAGGAATGATGCCTGAACTCGCGGCGCACGTGCTGGTCCAGCGGGTGGCTGGTTTCTCTAATGCGTCCGATGTGTTGCTGTCAGGCCGTATTTTTAAGGGTGCCGAGGCGGCGCAGATGGGTATTGTCAGCGAAGCGTTGCCCGCTGACCAGGTGCTGGACCGAGCGTTAGCGCATGCGGCGGAATATCGGCTGACCGCACCAGTGTCGGTGGCTATTACCAAAAGACTTCTTTGGCAGGGGCTTAGTGACTCGGTGCCAGAGATGTTAGCGAAAGAAGGCCCTTTATTTGCTTGGGTAGGTAATCAAGAAGACGCTAAGGAGGGTATCCGGTCATTTGTAGAAAAGCGTGAGCCCAAGTGGCATCTCTCGGCAGCACGAGACAAGCCTGACATCCTCTAGAGCGTCAAACGTTGATGTGCTTTGATGGCGATTGATGTTGATCAACGCACAACGGTCGTCTTTCGGCGCTTGAAAGTTTTAAGTCAGGCGGCAGGTTTAGGGCGTGACGCCGGCACGATGGCTATTTCGTCATCGCGCAGCGGTGCTCGTGTTTTCCTGCGAGCGAGCGCGGCCTCGATGTATGGTGCCAGTTCCTCGGCTTTCTTTGCTTCGCGTTCATCTCTGCCCTCAGCAAAATCGTCATGAACATCGCGACTAAAACGTTCTAAGCTCTCGCAGATATGTTCGTGTTTGTTATTGCCGCCTTGTTGCAGGAATATCACTTGGTCGACGCCAGAGTCAGCAAACCCCTGCATATGGGATCGAAACTCATCTGCTGTGCCTATCCCCGGCGAGCGCGTCATGCTTCGATCTGGATGTGCTCTTTTTCCACCATACGCCGTGTCGTGAACGTCCTTACCGGCTGCGCGAGCTTGCTTGCGGGCAATATATTTTTCCCAGAGACTGCTTCTGCCGGGCACCACGTCATCGGTGACCAATGCACCGATTGCATATTCAAAAAACCTGAAACCGTCTTCTCCGCGTCTGGAAGCTTCATCGTGATCATCGTGTAGCGAAAAAGCTGACACCATAGCGATGTTAGCATTGACCGTATGTCCCAATGGTACGCATTCTTCGGATTTGATCGTATCGTAGTAAATCGAACTCCAGGTTTTGGCCTCTTCTGGATCGAGGAAGCTAAAGGCAAGCACTCCTAAACCATTTCTTGCCGCCTCTTTGATCGTATCTCTGTTTGTACAGGCCATCCACATCGGAGGATGGGGCTTCTGAATGGGTTTTGGTAACACGTTGCGGC
>ERZ1048872.3242-NODE-3242-length-10706-cov-8.792132_pt1 | contig 10706 bp, 10 predicted proteins | sample MGYA00383100_ERZ1048872 | MGnify/ENA primary metagenome ERZ1048872 (study PRJEB29581, sample SAMEA5548370) | metagenome | biome: marine; feature: coastal; material: water | depth 50 m | study: Short-term variability in the microbial, nano- and picoplankton... | reverse complement strand
CAAATTTAATCACCGTGATGGAGATATTTTTTCATAAATAGTAGACTACAGACTCAGTATTTTTTTTCTCAACAAATTAACATCCTCATTTTACATTATGTTTGAATCTTTGGTCTTTCACTATTGCATATTTTTCCGTGATAACAAGCTGGAGTATGGCTGGATCGAAGGTCTACAAAAGAACAAATTAATCATAGTTCCGCTTCATGGTAAAAAACAATTCTTAGCAGGCAACCGTATTGCGTTCAGTTGGAAAGATGACAAATTGCCACTAAACGCTGATGCGGCGCATGAGTCAATTGCAGAGCAGACTAAAAAAGCAGAGCAGTTCCAACGGAGCTGTGAACTGGAGACAATGCATTCTTTGCTGGATGAAATAAAAGAATATTCACTGGAGGAACTGGCCGTTGATTTTCTCGATGATGCAGAAGACACAATCTGCAAACTTGGTTTATTCCTCGCACTGCGTGAGGACTCTTTCTGGTTCAAGCATAACCGCAATTTAACTTATACCCCCAGAACTGAAGAAGAACTAGAACTGCTGAAAGTACAATTGGCTCGGCAAAAAGAACTTAAAGAACGCGAACTTAATATTCAAACATGGATTAAAAATCTTGAATCCGGAGATTGGGACGCTGATTCCGAAATTTCAACTGAGCAGAGGCAATGGCTACATCAACTGCTTAATCTGTTGACAGAAGGTACTGATTCTCAGTATTGGAAAGAAATGTCTTCACTTTTGGACTGGGGTTCAGCATTAGGAATAGGCGAAAAAAACGCGCTTAAACGCTGGCTTGAAAGAGCAGGCTCTCCTGTTTCAACGTCAAGGTTGACACTTCTTCGCGCAAGTGTTCGTGAACATTTTAGTAATGAAATTTATCAGGAAGTTGAACGTGTCCGAAATATTCCGCTGGAAAAACAGGAGATGCTTTCTCCAGAAGTTCCAACCTTCACTGTAGACGCGAAAAAGACCCGTGATTATGACGATGCGTTTTCAGTAATGGAATGGAGCAGTGGCGGTCTTGTAATTGCCGTACATATCACAGATTTAAGTGATTTCGTATATCCGCAAGACGCTCTCTTCAAAGAAGCAGAAGCCCGGATTTCTTCCGTTTATTCGCTGGAAGAGTCTATACCGATGATTCCTGATGAACTTTCAAGCGACACTTTTTCGTTAAAAGCAGGTGAGGACAGGAAGGTTCTCAGTTTTATGTTTCAACTTTCAGCAAATGGAACCTGGAATTTACTTGAAGTTGTACCACGAGTAATCCGGGTCCAGAAAAATTTAAGTTACGAAGAAGCTGACCATTTAATTGAAGAAGAGCGTGACTTCTGGGGATTACTCAACAAATTTTGCCAGAGATCCCTTGAACAACGTTTGGATAACGGTGCGCTCAATTTGTCCAGAAAAGAATTCGACTTTGACATCAGTGATCCAAAAGATATCAAAATTAATGCTCTCAACCGAAACAGTGCTGCCAACCGTATAATTGAGGAACTCGCAATTTCAGTTAATACTGAAACGGGGCGACTTTTTCAGCAGGCAGATTTTCCGGGGATATACCGCACCCAATCTTCGTTTGAGATAATTAAAGAAGTAGCAGAAGGAACTGAACTTTCAATGGAAAATATACGGATAGAACCTGCAAAATTAAGCACTCTTCCCGGAAAACATGCAGGTTTAGGCTGCGAAGTTTATATGCAGACAACTTCTCCTATCAGAAGATTTGTGGACCTTGTAACTCAGCAGAATTTGAAACTGTTAATTAAAAAGCAGGAGCCCGTATTCAGTGAAGAAGACATGATGCGCTGGTCTGAAGAAATCAGCCTGCGTCACAGAAAATACAACCGCGCGGAGAGAGATATTCTTAAGCACTGGAAACTAAAATATCTACAACAACATCTGGGAGATAATTTTGAAGCAAAAGTAAGGAAAAAACTTGCCAACAATAATACTGAAATAGAATTGCTGCTACTGGACTGCACGGTACCCGTGGCAGGATTAACTGAGCATGAAAGCGGAAAACAACTACTGCTGAGAATCGATGAAGTTGGACTCGAACCACCCAGACTAGTTGTAAAAGAACTGACAATCGGAACTGATGTAGTTACCCATCAGCTTGAGTAACTATCAAACAAGTCAGGCGAGCATATCATCACCCTGAACGGGTTCATAAATCAGCTCATCAATGTTAATTGCCTTTTTACCTTTATAGGCACCCTGAAATCCGGTAAATTTTTGTACTCCATTAACTTCAATCGAAATCGGATCCTTCACCTCATGTTCCAAATACAAAACATCATCCTTTTGCAAATTTAAAAAGTCACGCACCGATATCTCCGTTTCACCTAGTTTTGCAACTACTTCAACATGCACTTTTTGCAAATTTTGTTTGAATCGATTGCTCCAGGTATTATCTTTCTCGTCCTGCTCACTTTGAAAACCGGCATTCAGTTTAGTCCGGATCGGTTCAATCATTGAATAAGGCACACATACCGTGATTGCCATTGGCGTGCGTCCGATTTCGATATCAAAAGTAACCACTATTACTATTTCACTGTGTGGAACAATTGAGACAAACTGCGGATTAATTTCATTACGTGAATAGTTGATCTGAACCGGAAAAACAGGCCGCCATGACGTTTGTAAATCTTCAAGACCGCTGATAATAACACGCTTGATCATCCGTGCTTCAATTTCAGTAAAGTCACGTCCTTCCGATTTAGCGTCAATATCTCCTGAACCACCAAAAAACATTTCGACCAGGGTAAAAACTAATCTTGTTTCAAAGACCATCATTGCGTTTCCACGCAACGGTGTCATCCTGAAAAGATTCATTGAAGTAGGGACAGGTAAGGTCTTGATGAACTCACCGAATTTGATCAATTCAGTGGAGCGCACATTGATGTCCACAACCCTACGCAACGCATTTGAAAGAGTTAAGCGAAAAAGACGGACAAATCGATCGTGAATTATTTCCAGAGTGGGCATTCGTCCACGAATGATGCGGTCCTGAGCAGTCAGGTCAAAGGAGACAATTTCTTCAGGATCATACTCCTCGTCATCATTTCCTTCCTCATCACTCACCACATCATCACCTGCTACCCCCTGCAGGAGCGCATCTACCTCGTCCTGTGACAAAACAGAACCCATGTTTTCCTCTTTTATAGATTTAGTTTTATAGATGAAAAGTGCCAGGGATTGTTGCCATGGGACTTATCCAGGCTAACAATGCAAGTAGTGTTCAACTAAATAAAATGTAAACTGATCCTTGCATTTTTCTTAAAGACGATCTGCCATGGGCTTGTAGCTACGCTCAGTTTGACCAGTAAACAATTGACGCGGGCGGGCGATTTTTTGTTTAGGGTCTTCGTGCATTTCCTTCCACTGTGCAATCCAGCCCGGAACACGTCCCAATGCAAACATGACAGTAAACATATTAATCGGGATACCTATTGCCCGATAGATGATTCCTGTGTAAAAATCTAAAGTAGGATACAGTTTGCGTTCAATAAAATAATCATCCGACAACGCAGTTTCTTCCAGTTTAAGCGCAATTTCAAGCAACGGATCGTTAGTACCTAATTTGTTCAGCAGTTTTTCACAGGCATCTTTGATTATGCGGGCACGCGGGTCAAAGTTTTTGTATACACGGTGACCAAAACCCATCAGGCGAAAATCCAATTTCTGATTTTTAGCCATCTCAATATATTTTGAAATTCCTGCTTCGTCCTCATGTATCTGCTGGAGCATGTGCACAACCTGTTGATTCGCACCCCCATGCAAGGGTCCCCACAAAGCTAAAATTCCTGAAGCCACAGATGCATAAACGTTACTCATACTGCTTCCGACAACTCTCACTGTAGAAGCACTGCAGTTTTGTTCATGATCAGCGTGCAGGATCAGCAACAATTCAAGTGTACGTTCAATTTCAGGATCCAACTCATAAGATTCAGCAGGGACTGCAAACATCATATTTAAAAAATTTGCACAATAAGAATGCTCATCTCTGGGATAAACAAAAGGCTGACCTACACTTTTTTTATAGGCAAATGCAGCAATAGTAGTGACTTTAGCAATCAAACGTGCAGAATTTAACTCAAGGTTTTCAATTGATGCTTTTCCGGATGCTTCCACATAATAAGCAGATAGTGATGAAATCATGGACGAAAGGATCACCATAGGGTGAGCGTTTTGAGAAAAGCCATCGAAAAAGTGTCTCATATCTTCATGAATCATTGCATGCAAACTTACACGATCAACAAAGCTTTCCAACTGCATTTTACTTGGTAGTTCTCCGTGAATCAGCAAATAAGATACTTCCAGAAAAGTAGACTTTGCTGCCAATTGTTCAATCGGATAACCCCTGAACTGTAAAACACCTTGTTCGCCATCCAGAAAAGTGATCGCACTTTCACAGGAACCTGTATTGACAAAGCCAGGGTCAAGTGTGATGTATCCTGTTTGCTTACGTAAATTTGAGATGTCAATTGCTTTTTCTTTTTTTGTGCCTGTCAAAACCGGAAGTTCCAAAGATTGACCGTCCGGTAGATTTAGTGTAGCGTTTTCAGACATAATGAACCTTAATAGTTGTTAAATAGTTGAGTCAAACTGTACGCCATTTTTCCAATTGTACGAGGATTGCTTTTTGCGCGTGCAACCTGTTCTCAGCCTGATCAAAAACTACTGATTGGGGGCCTTCAAGCACTTCATCAGTTATTTCCTTACCCCTTTCAGCAGGTAAACAGTGTAGCACAAGCGCATCTTTTTCTGCATATTTCAAGAGTTTTGAGTTAATTTGAAAATCTCTTAAAACACGCTCCCTTTCCGCAATCTTATCTTTTTCCCCCATGCTGGCCCAGACATCTGTATAGAGGGCTTCCGCGCCATCCACAGCTTCCTCTGCAGAGTTAGTAACTTTGATGGTTGAAATACCGAGTTCTTTTATTTCATTGACGAGTTTCATATCAGGCATAGTTTCAGGCGCAGTTGCAATGCGTAAATCAAGCGGAATCCGTGCGGCGAGATTTAACCAGGAAATAGTCATGTTATTACTGTCACCAACATAAGCAATGCGTACATTATCGATGCGTCCCAGTTTTTCCTTGATCGTCAGCATATCCGACATCACCTGACACGGATGGTTAAAATCAGTGAGCATATTAACAACAGGCACAGTCGCCTGTTCTGCTAAATCCAACACCAGCTGATGCGAAAATGTACGGATCAGAATACCGTCCACAAAACGTGACATAACTCTGGCAACATCACTCACCGTTTCTCTTTCTCCAATTTTAAAATCCTGCTCAGAAAGCACCATTGATGCTCCGCCAAGTTGAGCGATTCCTACCTCAAAGGAAAGACGTGTTCGTAAAGAAGGCTTATGAAAAAAGAGTCCAAAGGTTTTTCTCTGCAATAACTGCGGGCAATGACCTTCTTTTGTTTGCTGCTTCAACTCAACAGCAAGGTCAATATTATTACGTATCTCCTCACTTGTCCAATCAAGAATTGAGATAAAATCTCTTTTCATTTTTATAAATATCTTAAGTTCGACAAAATTTAATTGCTTCTACACAAAATAATAGCTAGCATAAAGACTAACATTTTAGCAACAACATGTTAAGAGGAATCATGCATGAAATGAATATCCTGGTCACAGTTGCTGTGATTGCAGGTCTTTACGTCTCCATCTTTCTCGTAGCCGAGAAGGTGTTTATGCAAGACGAAGATTGAGCCTCAGATTTTCCTTGAGGCTTTTCAACTTAGTTTTTGCCGGCATCCTGTTTTTAACAGGCTGCTCTTCATTTTCCGTCCCAGAACCTGCCGGACTTTCCCCTACACAAATCGAAACACTGCGACTATCCGGAGGAGATTATTCTCTTTCCGGAAGGATTCTTTTTAAGCATCCTGAAGGAAAGCACAGCGGTGAAATGCAGTTGCAGATTTCCAGAGGCTCAGAATTAAAACTTAGTATTTTTACTCCACTGGTTGGTTCATTGATTTATGAACTGCGTGCCAGTTCCAAAAAGTTTTTGATCCTGAATTATCAGCAAAAAAACTTCGTTCTTGCTGAAAATAAGCAGGAAGTCCGTCAAACATGGCTGGGCATGGATCTCACATTGACAGAACTAAAATGGCTGATTCTAGGCAAACTTCCGGAAACAACTCCAGACTGGCAGCGTAAAATTCTCCCAACCCGTGAATTACAACTCAGACAAGGCGTTACCGAAATACGTATTCGCTATAATAATTCCGGACAAATTGCATCGATGCGAAAATCTCTCGATGGTTTGTTGGAGTACACTGCCGAAATTCCGCTTTATCAAAAACATTATAATCTGCCCTTTCCAAGAAAAATCAGCATTGAGGATTATTCCGGAGACAGCAAGTGGCTGATGGTTTTCAGTGAAATACAAACACCTGAAAAAGCCTTGAAACCACTCGATTTTAACACCCCGCCTGAGATGCTGCCGCTGTTGAGTGATCAGTAATTATTATTCAGTGTTCCGGATTCAATGAACTGTTTTCAGAGTTCCGTTTTCAAAACGTAAAACTTCAAGTTCTCCTGCAGGATTGAGCTTTAAAACTTTTCGTTGCGAAAGCCAGTCCGGCACAATCCTTAAAACTCCGGAAGATCCTTCCACCTTAATTTCCTGCTCAAGATGGAAATGTCCCACAAAGTATTGATCAACTTCCGGAAGTACTGATTCAGCAAACTCCTGTATCTCTGCAGTTGGATAATGGACTTTATATTCTTGATTAGTATTGACAAGCATTGTTTCTATCCGTCCCGCAATCCAACGTGCTAACGCTCCCGGAATAGCGCGAAAGCAGGTTTCAAAGATGATATTATGTGTCAGGGCTTTCCAACGCAGATATTGACTGTCATTATAGTTTATTGTGTCTCCGTGAATAAAAGCGTAACGTTTCTGTCCCCAGTTTAAAAACCAATCGCTGTGTGACAAATGAGTAAACGGAATAATTTTTTTCCAGCGATCAGTTAATTTACGCGGTAATAACATTTCCCTGTTTCCCGCAATAAACACAACATTGCTCCCGTTATCCCGTAGTCGTTCAAAGCCTTTCATAGTCTGATGATGCAGGTCTGTCCAGAATTTTTGCGGTGCCAGCCATATTTTAAAGAGGTCACCTAAAAATACCACAGTATGCGGATTTTCCAATTTTGACAGCATCTCAACAAATTCCTTTGCAGGCGCAATGCTCTCGTCCAAATGAGAATCTGCAACAATATACAGATTACCCTCCGGTTCAGGAACATTAATTACGGACTTCTCTTTACTATTCATAAATGTAATATATAATGCTAAATCAGCTATTTATAAATTTTCATAATTTAGTTTTTATCGACCTTACCTGAAATAATCTACTGGATTTTTACTAAAGATAAAAGTATAATACTGAGGGTTTGCCTTACAGCGTTAATTTTTCAAATTAAGTAGAATGAGTTAGTCTATGCGTTTAGTTATTATTGGCGGTGGAAACATGGGAGGAGCGATCCTTCTTGCTTTGGTAAAGACAGAAGCAGTTTCTCCGGAAAATATTTTATTAATAGAGCCGGATCAAGAAAAACGCGAAAATTTGACTAAAACAACCAACTGCGTTTCTCAAGCAGAAATTGACGAAACTATACGTGGATATGACCTGCTTTTAATTGCGGTGAAACCTCAGGCAGCGACTCCTGCAATGGAACTGCTTGCTCAGTGGATTTTACCTCATCAACTGGTTATTTCAGTGATGGCGGGAATTTCACTTGAAACAATGCAGAGTGCGTTGGTGCAGACAAAATTAGTGCGGGTAATGCCCAATATTCCTACTTTGATTGCGAAAGGCATGAGCATCTTTTTTGCTTCGTCCGATGTAGAGAAAGAGGAACGTGAATGGGTAAAGACTCTTTTTTCTGCATGTGGAAAGTGTCTCGAGGCAAAAGATGAAGACGCGATTGATGCCGCCACTGCGATTTCCGGAAGCGGCCCCGGATATTTATTTTACTTTGCAGAGCAAATGACGGCATCTGCGAAGTCACTGGGGTTTTCAGAAACAGATGCAAAGTTACTTGTGCAAAATACTATTCGAGGCGCAACCATGCTTTGGGAATCACAACAGGTTTCTCCAGAAACCCTGCGGCAACAAGTTTCATCTCCGGGTGGGACAACCCTGGCCGCACTAAATCATTTTCAGGAGAAAAAAGTTGGTGAGTCAATCAAAGACGGAATCCAACTAGCTTATCAACGGGCCAAAGAACTTTCTTCGTAAATATATTTAAATATTCAGCTTCTTAAAAAATTATGGCTTGTGTAATTATAGTCGGCACTCAGTGGGGTGACGAAGGCAAAGGTAAAATTGTGGACTTACTCACAGAGCGTGCAGATGCAGTTGTGCGTTATCAGGGTGGGAATAATGCAGGACATACAGTGATGTTCGGCGACAAGACCTTCGTTACACACCTTGTGCCTTCAGGAATCCTGCGAAAAACTACTTCCGTTCTCGGAAATGGTGTTGTCATCGATTTGGCTGAGTTGATTAAAGAAATTGAAGAACTAGAGCAAATGGGAATTGCTTTCGAAAATCAACTGCACATCAGTGACCGTGCACAACTCGTGATGCCGTGGCACAAAACCTTTGACCGTCTCGGAGAAGAACAAAAAGGTAAGAATAAAATTGGTACTACAGGTAGAGGAATTGGACCTGCTTATAAAGATAAAATCGGACGTTCAGGAATACGAGTTGGAGATCTACTGGACCTGGAACATTTTAAAAATCGTCTGGAGGTACTTGTTGGTGAAAATAATCAACTACTGGAGCACTTATATAAGTCTGCAGAAACAGCTTTTTCCGCTGAACAAATATTTGCAGAATTTACTACTTATCTGAAAAAGCTCAAACCATACATTTGCGACACACCACTGCTCGTCAATCAGTTAGTTGAGAAGGGTAAAAACATTTTATTTGAAGGAGCTCAAGGTACATTTTTGGATGTTGACCACGGGACCTATCCTTTTGTAACTTCTTCCAACACCTTAGCCGGAGGCGCATGCGCCGGTGCAGGAATCGGCCCGACACGTATCACAGACGTTTTAGGCATTGTCAAAGCCTACACTACACGTGTCGGAAGCGGTCCTTTTCCGACAGAATTGTTTGATAAAGACGGTGAATTACTACAGTCCGAAGGGCAGGAATTCGGCGCAACCACTGGACGTCCCAGAAGATGTGGCTGGTTTGATGCATTACTTGTGCGTCAGGCTGTGAGGCTTAATGGAGTTACCGGTATGGCAATTATGAAACTTGACGTGCTAGACAAATTTGAAACACTCAAAATCGCAGTGGCTTATCGTTTGACAGATGGGGAGCTTACGGAAGATCTTCCAAGATCCCTAGAGAATGTGACTCCTGTGTATGAAGAAATGCCTGGTTGGAACTGCAAAACTGCGGGCATCACGGACTATGATCAACTTCCTCCGGAAATGCTGGCCTATCTTGAGCGCTTGTCTGAACTGGTGGGAGCACCGGTTTCAATCATTTCAACCGGACCTAAACGTGAAGAATCCATTGTTTTGAATCCTGATCAGTTATGGCTCTAAATTTAATGTTTTTAAAGAGTAGAAAATTATGAAAAAAATGATTGTTATAATAGGTCTTGTAGCTGGATTTGCATATTATGCAGGTTCTCATGGAATTACACTTGGAAACATTGGAGACTGGTTTGAAGAAAGTAATATTTCAGAGACCTTAAAAAACACTCTAAACAAGACTCTTGAACTTGCGGAAGAGAAACAGGTTGCAGAAAAAGCCGGAATTCTGATTGATGATTTAAAAGAAAAAGTTTCCGACTAATACTTCAATTTATCCACTCATAACATAGCTTCCACAAATCTTTCCATCTTTGCGGAACGTGAACCCTTAACAAGCACAACATCTTCTGCCTGCAGCGTTGCTTTGAATGAATGCAGTAATTCTGTTAATTCATTAAAGTGTTTGGCCGCTGTTTTTCCCCCTCCTGAGTTTTTCCAGCCTGCTAGATAATATTCTATTTCCACACCGCCAAGTCCGAACATCTTCTCAACACCGCAGTTGACCATAGTATTCCCGACTTTACGGTGAAATTCAGGACTTGAATCACCCAGTTCCGCCATCACTCCACAGACTACAATTTTACGGCGCTCCGGAAACATTTTGTTTAGATTTTCGAGTACACTTTTAAAGGAAGAAGGATTAGCATTATATGTATCATCAATCAAAATCCAATCATCCTTGATTATCTGTTGAAAACGTCCTTTAACAAACAACTTAAGTGAACGCGTCGCCAACTTAAGTTCTGAAACAGGTACACCTTCCAATTGCAAAAGTGTTAAAGCCAAAATCAGGTTCTGTCGTAAAAGAGGACTGTCTATTGAAGTTTCAAACTCTTCCTCAAAAAGGCGGAATTTGTTTTGTCCTGCTGGAGATTTTTCTGAGAGTTGTGATGTTTTTGTAATGCTGACTCCAGCCTTTGCTGCAGCTTCTTCCACCAGTTGCAGATGCAGTAATGAATCCGGAATAACAACATTGCTTTCGGGATTCATGCCTGCAAATAACCCGGATTTTTCTTTTGCAACTCCTGCAGTACTTCCCAGGAACTCCAAGTGACTTTCACCGATATTGGTAATAATTCCTGCTGTCGGCTGGACAATATTTGACAATTCCGCAA